>LNAP01003436.1_pt1 | contig 15129 bp, 17 predicted proteins | sample 602601 | NCBI WGS metagenome assembly LNAP01 (sample SAMN02440304, study PRJNA202911) | soil metagenome | biome: Subtropical and temperate rainforests or woodlands; isolation source: soil samples (1 kg each in a 20% v/v slurry with milli Q water) were... ...
GGAAGAAAGCAAGAATTTATCGTACGCCGAGCTGATGCAAAAAGCGCAAAACAATCTGGGTCTGGTGCATATCAAACAGCAAAATCAAGCCGCGCTGCGGGAGGAGCACCTGCAGCGACAGTTTCGAAAGGAACTGCTCTATGATCAGTATCACTACAACCAGCAAAAGCACGAAGAAGAGGAGCGGCGGGGTGCGCGCGCCGGGCAGAAGGAAAAAGATTCGATTCACGCCCGGGCGCGTGCGCAGGCGGCGATGATGTATCCGAATGTGTACGATTCCGACCAGGAGGGCACCGTGCAGAGCGGCAGTGACGTGGCGATAATAGAGGGAAACTACCCTACGAATACTCACAAGGTGCGCTATGAGGCGGATGAAAGTGATCACCACAAGCCTCATCCGCACTCTTCGTATACCTATGGCGAGGAGCAGAAACTAAGCCATGCAAGTCACCTCGGCCACAGCAGTCTCTCCAGTCTCCAATCCGATATCAAGGGCTACAGCGGAGCCCATATGGATGCGCCACCCCGGCCGTACCATGACTACGAAACTGGTGATAACGATCACCATCCCGCTCAGCATAGAAATGGTGAATTTTACCCACACAAGCCGACATTCAGCAGTCCGCGGTTACAAGCGCATCCGCAGAATTCTTTCCACTCCCCTAACAGTAAGTTACACAAATTGTCGCCGCCTAAAGAGCCGTTTAACATGAGCGAAGCCTTGTTACACGCTCCAGTGATGACCTTTTCAGGTAACACAAGCAATACTCATCTTGTTTTCGTTTCTGTAAGCTTACATGTTATACAATCTAATGAATCACTTATTTATCTAGACAATGGTCGCTCCGTGGGTGGCAAATCCAATGCCTCGAGCCAGCAGAAGAAACACAGTAATTATCACAATGGCTCCCAGCACAGCCACATGAGCACCAGCAAGCAACATCCTGTGGCAGTTTCACATGCTCGGGCACACGAGGAAAGTGAGCAAGGTTGGAACGACCGATTTGGCTCAAGCGAACACAAGAGTAGTGTGGTTAATAACAAAGATGTGCTCAGGTATGAATGTGTTTAACTCTTTTTTATTGTGTGCTGTCTGATTTTCGTCAGTATATCAGTATAAATTTCATTTTCGCGTTCGCTCACTCACGCGATAATTGTCCATGCATTGATAGGGAATCTGCCGATGACTTATACCAAGCCCAACGAGTGTTAAAACAGCAAGAAAGAGACGACGAGCTCAATGAATACAGAAACAGCTACCATTTCGGTACGTAATAAGCAGCGAACATAAATTTTACCCATGTAAATCCTTGCATTTTCTTCAAAATTGTTTACTTTTTTCATTGTACGTGATCTTCATTAATTTACTTTTCTTTTTTTAATACAGCGGCAAATGCGCAGACAGAAGAAGATGACGAAAATCATACCGATGCCAGCTCACGCCGCGCGTTACCCCGCCGGCCTGCCCATCACTCTCACCACTCTCACCACTCTCACCACAGTGGGTATCCTTCAGTGCAGCAAGCCACGCGGCATAACACCAATGCAAACAGCCGGCCTGCGTATGTGGACCATCACAGTCAAGAACAAACGCCCCGCAAGAAGAAAAAAGTGAGCACGATGGACAGTCACGGCGAGACCGTGCGGCATGTGCACAAAAATGGGGAATTTGACCAGGGGACCTTGAGCACCATCGAGGTGAGCGATTGTTGTGCATTGTGTTTGCAGCCTATATCTTGTACTTGTTCAAGCCAGTTTATGCACTGTACAAAGGGTTCGATTTTCCCATTCCGTGTGCTCCATAGTTTTCCTCACCTTGCCTTGTGTTTTTTGTATTCCTGCATCGTCTTTAGCACCTGAATCTGAAGCCTCCAAAGCCCATCCGCGCCTCAGCAAATGTGGAAAAAAGCCCACGTGCCCAAGTGGCCAGATTGCTGCACCCGTTTAAATAAATAAGCAGCGCAATAATAATAATGGTTGCGTGTCTGATTGTTGTCTCGTTATTTATTCTGGTGCAAAATTGTACTCGTACTTTTCTCAACACATTGGTGAAACCTTTTTTTTGCTTCAATGCTGTTCCCTATAATGATTGATGGTGTTAGTGTGCAAGTGATAAAGAACATACGCATCACACCGAATTTTATTTAACATTTATCTTGGTGCACATTAAACTACATAAACGACTGTCCAGCAAAATTGTGTTTCCTTCCAGTGCCGATAATCATATAAAAAACCCAATTCTATATAACAAAAGCACCTACAACACATTCTTCACCCAATAGATTTAAAGAATATAAAACGCAATTACGTCAGCGACCCAGACATATGCAACAAATCTGTAACGGGATCTGATACAATTACAAATTCGGCAAGTCAAACTCCCATACGATATAATAAGATACAAAACACTGACACACTACAGCATACTAAAAAACATAACTTGGAATAATTTACGACACATGCCCCAACGAGCGTGGAGGGTTTGTTCGGGTGGTGAAAAATCGGCTGCCAAGTGAAAACCCGGCAGCGGATCGTAAAAAAACAAGTCGAAAAATCAATAAAATTCAATAACTACATCTAACTCACAAAATTGTAGATAGCATGCCTCTGTAAACAACTTCGTACAGGGCAACATCTACTTTTTCCTAAACTCACTTTTTCATATCTGTTGTTTCTTCCTTAAACTCAATGAATTGTCATTGTTTGTTCTGTGTTCCAAACACCTAGGCCACTTCCACGTGAGAGCTGACGCGCGTGAAGTTCGCAACATCCGGTGACGTTTTGAAGTTACGAATCAGCAGTGGCAAGATCAAGAGAAGATTGTCCACCTGCTGGAAAGGCTTTTCAGCGGCAGCTTCGTTGTTCTTGTCCTTTTCTGGCAAGATCGGATCTTCAAAGTGCGCGGACTCCACACTGAGGGCGTAAATGTACGAACCGCGGGTGTTGAAGACAGGCTTAAGCGCACGCAGTTGGCACTGCCCATCGCTGCACAGCACGCCTTGCTTGTACATCTTGGCGCCAAACATGGCCTTTCCTGCGCGCTCGACGTCATGGAGCGACATGTCGGCGCAAAAAGCAGTCAAAATGTTGGATTTTGCGGAGTTTTTGGAGCTGAGCAGCCCGCCGGAGGGGGCGTTGGAGTACACCATCGAAGCCTCCTTTTTCTCGGCATCCACCACGCTGACGGTGATTACCGCCGGCAAGGCCTTCAACGCGCGAATATAGTCATCCACCCAGCTGCTGTTTGGGTCGGCCAAATAGGTCTCCAGCGCAGAGCTGTCAAACATTGCGGCAGCCCCGGACAGCCATTCTTGGAGACGCTCAGACTTGGGCCGTTCAAACACAGGCTTTCGGTTCGCATTCACATTCACATTGACAACGCACAAATCGGGAACGTCGAATTCATCCATCGAAGTAGAGGTGCTGGCTTTGTACTCGGAGCTGCGGAGAAACTGCGGCAGCAAAGCGGCGATGAGGACCGCTTGAAGCCCTTCGGTGTCGAACAACTCACAGTCTCCGATGGCCCCGTAAAATTCTTCTAAGACCATTTTTTGGTACACCGGACTTGACTTGGAGGCGCGTCCGGATCCAGAGTCACAGGACAAAGAACGAGGACTGGCGGCCACTTCAAAGCTTGTATTCCTGGACCTCGAAACGATGCTGTTCGCTGAGTGTGAAGGACTTCCGTAAGCAAATTTTCTCCATGGCGAATCCGAGGAAGCTGGCAGACTTAAGAAATCTTCAAAAGAGCTTAGATTTTCAGTCCAGGCTCCTCCTTTGATGAACTCCACAAAGTCTTTTCGCAAGGCGGCGTCCGTTTTCAAGACCGCTTCACCTTCCACGAGTAACTCATCTACAAAAACAGAAGACACATCACTCCTTCGCTTACTAAAAGTACCAATAGATCCACCCATCTTCTTGTATGTAAACCTGTTTGATTGGCTAAGGTGGAGGGCTTCTAGTTTTTGAAGTGGAGAGGAAGTGTTTGGCCAACCGAAATTGGGCGATGAGGAGGTGCGGTTGATGTCACCACCACTCCCTTCTGCCAACGGTTCTTAGGACACACCTTTGTTTCTAAAATAAGCGTTTTACACCCACACCCTTTGCTATGGAGCGCATATTAATAAGTTATTTGGCGGTTTCGGTAGAGAAAATACGACAGAGGTATAAATTACACCTTACAATAATGCCAAATCATGTACATTCACTCCCTTCACACTTCGCAATTCCCTAATATTCATTATCAGGAAGTTTTGCTTCTCGTACCGCGCAATGAGTGCACTTTATTCAATTTCCAAAAAGGACAGTTTTTGCACACGATCTATTGAAAAGAAGGGGGGTCAGAAATATCGAAGATCTGACCTCTGTACCAATTGTATGCACAAAGAATCCTCAGCAAATAACGGAGAAGTCTTCTGAATCTCACATATGACGATGAAAGTAACTGTGGTGTTGATTGTTCTGTCCAGTATCTGCTCCTTCGTAGCAGCGTCTACTTTCGATTTCACCAAAGGAAAACGCTTGCTTAATGAGATGGGCAACCTCATTTACCAGCGCTTCGAATTCAACCGAAGTGATACGTATCAGTTCTTCTTGGAAGCTTCCAACATGCCCCCTTATAGTTGGGACATACAAAAGTTCAAGATAGCGAAGAAAATAGTGGAAAATAAGAACAGCGCTTACACGATGATATTCGGGGGTTCGTCAGTCACAGCTGGTCACGACAACTATTACGCACAAAGTCATCCATTTGTATTTGAGCGAAGGATCGCCCCTATCCTGGAGGCACTTGGAGTGAAGTTAGTGGTACGGAATATCGCACAAGGGGCGAACAATTGTCGCCCATTCGATTACTGTTATGAGTCCATGGGTGGGGACACTGCGGACTTCATTGCGTGGGAACAATCTTTCAACTGCGGTCGGGACCGCGCTATCTTTGAATACATGGCCAGGTTGGCGTACTGGTACAATGCGGTAATTTATTACATCGCTTCAGGAGGATGGATGCCTTCAGGATGTCCTCCATCACAGGTGAGTTGTGGTTTTCCCTCTAGCCATTCTTTCCCATCGAAACTCAATACATGTCTTTTTTTTTATACCTACGCCCACTTACTCAAATCTACACATCGGTAACAGGATGCTATTCCACGCATTGCTGAGAACTGGACACCGGACAAAGCTGACACCTCAGGCAAGATGCCGGAATTGACTTCGGAGAGCGTCACAGCATATAAGTTGCTGATGGAACAATGGAACGGCGATGGCAACTCGTGCTCCAAATTCTCTGCTATCTATGGCGGTCTCTACAAGGTAAGGATTTGTAGTTTATGAGTGAGTTTTACTGACGCTACTTCGATTCACACGCAGAGAATGGATGCGTATCGCGTGGACATTCTAACCCGAATACTGATTTGTATTTTAAAAAATATATGCTTCATAGGCCGCAGCACCATGGGGTTTTAACTTCTGGGCGCACAGCAGCAAGATCTGCAACAATGGCAAAGGGTGCGATGCCGTGGCGGTGATCGGGCAGTGCGCGGCGCACGGCGGGCCCAAATGGATCACCCAAGATGCGGCCTACTACGCAGGAGAGAAAGACAAACACGGCAAGTCGTGGCATCCTACCTCGGGCATGCACTTGCTGCGCGGGGAGACACTGGCGTATAATTATGTGCAGATTATTGCCGATGCGGTGTTCACGGTGGAGACAGATCTGAAGACCATGACTGCGGCAGAGGCCATCAAGAGTAAGCACACTTCTCTCGAAATTTATTGTTCTTTTTTGTTTTCCTTTGATTTTGTTTGGTTGTTATTGGCATATTTGCTTCTGCAAAGTAAGTTCAACCCAAGTAACTGTATTTTACCCTCATCGAATAGGCTATCAAGACAAACTAGATGTGCTGCATGAGCCCATCCCCGAACGCGCGCTGTACGTCCCCGCCGACGAGGGCGCCGCCAAGGCTCACTGCTTCACCAACTATGAACCTCATTTCAACCCGTCCCAGCGCCTGGACAATGTCATCATGGGGTCACACGAGGGCTGGCGTCTGGCCAGCGGCAAGGAAGCGCAGGCCTGGTCAGATCCAGAAGGCAAGTATGGGTACAAGGACACCAAACCATTCTACGAGGTAAGCATTGTAAAGTTTATGTTTGTGTGTTCATTTTTCTTCAATGTGGGTCAACGCGAGAGTGTACGCCTGCGCACATAGTGAGCTGAATTACTGTTGCATCTTCATATACTAATCGCATATTTTATGCACTTTTCAGGCCACTAGTGCTGACAAAGCTATCCACGTGCGAGTCGCCGATGTCCGCTTCGGCTCCATCCGTGTCTGTGGCCACAGCCGTAAAGACTCGATGAATCACGTCGTGTTTGAACTGGACCCGAACTATGTCTTCCCGGAGGTCAAGCCTGACGAAAATGGTACGTTCTTTGTTTACTTCGATTTTGATTGTAACTTCATATCTTTGTAATGAACTGTGTAGCATGAGATGAAAGTTTTCCTTTTTAAATTCGTTTGTGGCATCTTATTTTTACTCAATTTTTCACTTGCTCCTCCTTGATAGGCGTGGTAAAACTCCCCGAATATGTTCCCACCGACAAGAAATACGTGCTAACGGACCACGGCGGCGCGGGCGATGACTGTGTGAAGATCACCAATGTGCCACTGGGCACGCACGTGCTGTCGATCAAGACCGACCCTGCGCACGCTGCGCATGTGACGACCCTGTCGCACGTCATTGTATTCTAAAAATGCTTGCTGTTGGACTGAGTACTGGATGAATTGATATACTTGCGGTGTGCAATAATGTGCAATCGTGTCAAGGAAGTACTTGTATCGTCATAATAATTGCGTGCGTTTTTACGACACGTTATAAATCATAATTCGAATACACATGAGTAACAACATTTTTCATTCTTGCCATAATAAAAATGCTAAGTGAACCACAAAAGAACGAAGAAAAACTAAAACACTACAATATGCGACAAACTTGATATTACAAATGGATTGTTGGGCGCGGTCATCACCGTCAACACGTGATCGCCTGCCGGAATGTCGGTAAGTTGCACATAATCCACGGAAGCAGAGTTGGAATTGTTGATTGGCACGGTTTTCAGTGGAAATCGCGCGGCCGTGGGCACATACGCCGCGCGGTTCTTATACAGCGAGGTGTTGCGCATGATGTTAATATAGGGATCGAGATAAAAAGCGGCTTCGTCGAGCTGTTCCTTTTTGGAGCGAGCGTATACGCGCACCGAGCCTCCCGCGCGTACGTTGGTGAGCTGGAAGTGCAGCTCATTCTTCCCACCTTCGGACTGGATTAAACAAAAAGAAAAGGGAGAAACAAAAAGAAGTGAACAATGCAAAAAAGAGAAAACGTCTACCAACGACAGCAAAGGTAAATGAAAAGCAGTGTTGGGTACGCTGGTAGTACCTTGTAGTAATATTTCTTGTCTAACAGACCGAATTCAGGCCCGATATCATTCATTCCGACGCCTTCGTTGTACCAACCTAAATGCGTCCCTACTATGATATTGCTCAGTAAATGCGACGGATTGAAGTTAGGCAAATAGTCTGTGTAACACTGTGGCATGGTGGTGCACTCATCGGCGGTACAGTGAAGAGGCTCGACTGGCGGAGGAGTCTGTAAAGTAGCCAGCTGGACACGCACCTCTGGAGTCAAAAAAAGAACAAGAAAAAGACATGTATGAACATCTGTAATAAGGAAAAACGATGTATGCGAAACAATACAATCTTCGTACCTTTCAGCAATTCTTGTTTGATCGTTGTGACACTGCGACTTTTCTTCGCCGCACTGACGGTGCTACTTTTCGACAAGTCCACTCCTCTTTTGGCCAGCGCCTCCTCCACTCCATACACCGCATCAAGTATAATATGAGCATAGGTAAACACTAACATCTCTGCACGCAACAAGTGCATGCCAATAGGAGGGTGCCACTTCCGCCCCCGTTGCTGGGCGTTACCATAGTGTCCTGCCTCTTGTACGCGCCAGTGCGGCCCACCCGCCGCATGACAGGCGCCTTTTAATTGTGTACTCTCGCAGTACCGCTCCTTTGGAGGTTTTTCTTTGCCTTTCTTAGTCCTTGAAGTGAGCGTTTGGCTGTTGTCCTTGCTCTCCGACGAGGTTCCGTCGCGTGATTTGCGTTTCAAATGATTTGGCGTAGCAAGGCTTGCATCCATGAGAGATCTGCGCCGGGAACTTTTGGCAGATAAAGTCGTTGTGCTTGTGTCTGTAATAGCATTATCGCATACTTTGGTGGTCTTGGCCCACACACTGAAGCCATGTGCACCTACTCCCTGTAGAATATATTCGAATGGTACAACATACTAGTATAAAACAAGTAGAGATACAGCGACGACAGATGAAAAAATACTACCATATATTTATTCTTTAAAGCTTTGGTAAATCGAGCGGCAGTGCTACCGGCCTGGTGCCAGTCTTGCTGCATCGATTGAAATCCTCGCACCCGATGGCGGTCAAAAACAACTTGTTTTATGCCAGCCGACTCTGGTGTCCAACTTTCGGATACCCAGGGTATAGCATCCTGATAAAATAGCGTTAAATTATCAAAGATAAGAACTACTGCACACAATCAAATGTGAATGCAAACATCTATTGTGCTTTAACGAATACTAAACACTAACTTGCACATGTCAAAACTATTACAGTAGTACCTGTGAAGGCGGACAATCATCAATAGAATAGGCCCCGGAGGTCGAATAGAACACCACTGCTTTCTTCCAGGCAGCAACGCGTGCAATAAACTCATGCGCATCTTTCGCGTTTCCACAATCAAAAGAATTTTCCCAGCCCACAACGTCTGCTACTTCTCCACCTAATGCGTCAAAACAATAGTTACTCAGCCGGCAGTCTACATGTACCTGGCCGATGTTCCGTACGACTAGGTCTATACCCAAAGCCTTGAAAACTGGCGATAGTCGCTTTTCGATCACCATCGGGTAGCTTTGATGGAAGTAGTTGTCGTAACCAGCGGTCACTCCAGTTCCGCTGAATACGAACGTGAAAGTGGATCCTTTGTGCAGAATCTTCTCCGCTACTTTAAGCCGCAGTATCTCCCAAGTCATGGCTGGCGCATTCAAAGTGACCATAAAATGTTGCATATTCGCTGCATCGTGCAATTCGTATCGAGCAAAGATAAGGTTCAATACGTCCATCGCTCGCGCTTTGGCATTTGTTAAGGAATCGAAGTCGGAATTAGCAGCTGTTTCTACGTTATTGAATAGTAAGCATGACCATAACAGTAGAATGATGGCAAAATTCAAAAGGATCATCGTCGAAGACCCTAAATTTCAGTAATTAAGTTTCAAATCAAATCCAGGGAGAGTTGGGTCTTACTTTTCATGCGTTCCGTCACGTGTTATTACGAGGGAGCTCATGAAACATTCGTTTGTATTCAACGTCATAGTGATTCTCTAAGTTCTTACAATTTAAACCTATTGTTCAGTATGTCTCTTCATGACTTAGCGAAAGTTCTTGGCAATTCGGAGGCAATTAAGGAAAAGATTGTCACAGGCGCGAAGGTCGACGAAGCGGATAAATTGAAAAGGACAGCTCTTCATATGGCAGCATGGAGTGGAAATCTTGAGGCATTGCAAATTTTAGTTCGAGCAGGAGCCTCTCTTGATGCCAAAGCAATGGATTCATTTACAGCACTGCACTTTGCTTCTCAATCTTCAGCCGAATCTGCCCCTGCATGCGTTCGTTTTCTAGTTAAAAAGAACAAAGGCTTACTGAACATGAGGATTTCAAAGGGCAACAAATCTGCTTTGCATTTGGCTGCAGCAAAGGGAAACTTATCCGTAATTACTGCTTTGCTAGAACTGGGTGCTGATATAGCGGCTAAGACAACATCTGGCCAATCTCCAGCGGACCTCGCGAAGACACCTCAAGTGAAAGCATTGTTATCCAACTATACTGCACAAAAGAAGGAGAAGATTGCAGAAGACTCGGCTGACGAATCAGAGGGAGAAGAAAACCAGACCAACGAAACGGTTGAAGAAGTTGAAGTTCAGCAAGCGACCAAATGTACAAAAGATGCTGAGTCACCGTCGTTGGGCAAGAAAAGACCCATATCTGAAGTGTCCCCGGACGAGGCTTAAGATGGCTATGTATGTAGCGAGCAGTACATTGTAAATATGCAACACCGCTATGTAGTCTTCCTGAAATGGTATAGCTGCATGTGCTTGTCGGCATTCAAATACTTGCATCTATTTTCCTTGCATTGAATAAAGTTCCATTAATAAAGTATTTATGCTCGAAAATTAATTATTCCAGCCTGAATGTAGTAGGAACCTACCCACGCATGCAACAGATTATAAATGTGACGTAAGAACCCAATTGTTTACACGCGGCGCACTTGGAAAGGGTTACTCATTCTCGAACGGTTTGATGTTGGGCAGGAAAGCAGAGAAAAGTTTCAAGCTGGTTATCCTCGGTGCTGCTCGGTAAGAGAGCTCAAAAGCTTAAGATAGGGATACTTTTGCAAGCATAAATTGATAAAAACGAAGAAATGGACAAAGGTTTAATGAATGATGCAACGTCAACGGACGACAGTCCCACGTCTGGATACCAACTTAGCGAAATAGCAAGTAAGTCTTCATGAACTGGTCTGTTGAAGTTAGTTACACGACATGACTTACTGTGTAACTGTTTATATAGGGGCAACCAAGTCGAGCTACCAAGCCAATACACAGATTCAGCAGTACTTGACGGAACGGTTGGCGAAAAACAATCACAACACAAAGTACAAGACTCTGATGATTATCAAGGTGAGATGTTGTTCGTTCTACATATTTTTTGCTCTCACACTTATTTACGTATATTCTTTTTATCTCAGCATATTTGCAGAACCGGTCGCCCGGAATTCAAACGAGAAATGGGACAGAACGTCAATGCGATTAAAGAGTGTCTACGTAAGCATTTTCTCCATGTGTCCTTACCTTCAGTGATTCTAATTATCGATATTGTGTATGCATACATAATACAGAGTTTAAAGGACCGCCTGATCCTTTGAGAGGAGACGAAATTTACCGTCGCGTGCGGGAGTGTGCAAAGGAGGTGCTGGAAGCCCTGTTTGACGGACAGGCCCCAGTGTCCACCTCGGCGGTGGCGGCGGCCGGCCGAGTACAGGGTTTTGGCAGTGATTATGTTCCTTCGGAGACCAGTGGCAAGGCTACTGGCACCACTGGTGCGTATTTCTCCAGTGTGGTGAGCAGTCTGCAGAGCACTGTGCTGGGGGACGGCACCGATGCGCGCTATGCCGGCCACCCCGGCGCCACTAGTTCTTTCGGTCCTTCTGGCGCGAATGGACATAGTTTCGGAAGCTCCGGCAATACAGGTGGCTCCAGTGGCGGGTTTGGCAATCCCAATTTCCAGGATCCGCGGAATGAGAAGTCGTGGTTGGAGCGCGCATCCCAGATGGCGGGCTTCTCCAAAACGGACACCAAGGAACCGCTGCAGTCGGGCGGGAGCGGTTTTAGTGGCAGCAATCCGCATGCGTCGGGCACTTTTAACCGTGCGGCGTTTAGCAATAACCCCGGACCTGTAGGAAACAGTGGATATTCGTATGCGACCAACCGTGGCCCCAACGGCATCCATAATGCGGCCAGTCCGTATGCTGCCAGTGGCCCCTATGGCCAACCAGCTGCCACTCCTACGGGAAATAATGGTATTGTTCCGGACATGCCGGCAAACGCCAGTGGGTATGGCCGGGCAGGCGGAGCCATGTCCAATGGAGAATATGAGAAGAACATTATTACCTCGCTGTGCGAACCAGGTGGCCTGCGACCCGTGCCTGCAGAGGACAAGCTGGTTGAGCTGCTGAACTCTGCGTCTACTTTGTCCGAGGACATCCTGGGCAACTGCCTGCTGGACGTGCTGAACGACGAAGCGTGGCAGTCGCGTACGAAGGCACTGATTGTGGTGGCTCGGTTGGTGAAAGTACCAGACTGCACCGCGCATGCAAGATGGTGGGCCCAGCACGCAGATGTCGTGGAGAGCCTGCAGTCGGATCCCAAAGCAGGCGTGCGCACACAGGCGGTCAAGACGCTGAAAGCCATCGATCCCACTGCGACCGGAGGTGGTGCTTCCACGGAGGGCGCTGCGCCGCGTCGCGTGTCCTCGGGTCGCGCCTGGACTGGAACTGGCGCTGCTGGCGAAGAGCAAACAGGCGGGGTAGCCGAACACGAGGCTCAGCAACCAGGCAAGCATGAGCTAAACTTGCTCGATATGGACGATCTCGCTCCTGTAGCTGCTCCCGTGCCAAGTATGCCAAGCAATAATATGCCTTCGGCTGCTCCCTACGGCCCTCCTTCGGTCAGCTCTGGCATGTCTCCTTTGTCCCAGGATGATGGATTGGACCTGTTTGGTCCTGGCATGACCCTTTCCACGGCGTCCACGCCCAGTGCGATGACGTCTCCGCCCATGCTGCCGCAATATACCCAGCCGTCCCCTGCCTTCGGAGGTGTGGCGACGGCCCCACACAGTGCTCCCCCGAGTGTACCCGCGGGTATGTATGGTTCTGATAGTATGTTTGCCGGTATGTCCGTCGGCTCCACACCTCCTTTGGCTCCTGCCCCCGCTCCTGCTCCTGTTCCAGCGGCGACGGCGTTTGACTTCTTAAATACCAGCACGGCGCCTGCCCCGGCCGTGACCCACAACGCGAATATTGATCTGTTCGGCTCGCTCACGCTGGCAGACCATTCTATGCCTGTCCCTCCCCCTGTCCCAGTGCCCACACCAAATAATAATCAAGTGCAATCTGGAGGCAACTTTGGGGGCTTGCTGGATCTCAGCGCACCCAATAATAACAGTGTTCCCGCAGCCAACGGCCTGCCTGCGATGTCGCCCCAGCAGCATCAGCAGTTTATGCAGTACCAACAATTCTTGCTGCATCAACAACAGCAACAGCAGCAACAAGGTCAAGTCCAGCCGCAGAGCCAATACCCTCCCTCTCCTCAGCAGGGTCTTGCTGGTGCCGGACAGCCCAACAACAACATTGGTGTGTATCTTACCCGCCCAGTGCCAGGCATGAATGCTGGCCCAGGTCCTAGTCCAGGGCCTGCGCCGCACGGGCATCTCGCTTATGGGCAGCCCAACACTCACACTATGATGTACCTTCCCACAGGACCCGTACCCGGCGCACCGCGCGGCAGCCCCCACCAGCCGTCCATCCAGGTGCGTCAGGGCGCGTCAGTGATTGCCCCGGGTATGCTGAGTCACACCGCTGAGCGGAAGAATATCCCGGTTGCAGGCGCCGCAGGTGAGCTTGCGTTTCTTTGAAAGTGTTTCAAGCACGTTTATTGTTTTTTGTTTGTTTTCTTGTTGCGGCAGCTGTACGATTCTTAGGTTGTCAATTCTCATATTTTCTTCTCATTTATCCACATGTAGCAGGTAGCAGTAGCGCCTTTGGCTTTATGGGCGGACAGCAACCGCCACAGCAGGGAAGCAAACCAGCTGGTGGAATTGATAGCTTTAGTTTCGTATCAGATGCGATGAGGTCTCAAAAATAATTCATTTATGAAGGCATTTTGCTCGCTAGAAATCAACAATACATGTCTCGATAGTTTTTGTCTCCAAATACTTAAGTTTAGTGTTGTTTTCTCTTCCTTGCAAGTAGTTTTTTTCTCTTCCTCACAAGGTAGTTCCATTGTCGAATTCCGAGGCCGTTCCCACTTTCCCCTTCAACCGTGACCCCCACCAAAACGGTTGATCGGTCAACAGATCGAAAGATCCAGAACAAAAAGCCAACGCGTTGTATCTGTCTTTTTATTGTCTCGAAAAGGAAACATGAGCACTGGAAAGTTTTGGGTTACCGAGCCGGATCAGGAGCTACCGCCCAGAATTGGAACGACTGGCTTTGCTGCCAGAAAGCCGGTGACAATTGTCGAAGCGTTCCGCGCAAGCGTTGCCAAGAACGGTAACGGCAATGCGCTGGCCGCCCAGACCAAAGTGGACGTAAGGCTTTTTATATTTCTTCTTAAATAAGTAGTTTCTGTATGATTTCTTAACGTATTCCCTCTCTGACTGTCCTTTTGCGACATGAACAGGGTGTCCTCTCACCTTTTAAGTTCTGGACCTGGAATGATTACTACAGAGACTGCGAGTCTTTCGCGAAGTCTCTCATCTTCTTGAAGGTTGATAAGTTCAAGATCGTCAACATCTTGGGTTTCAACGCGGTAAGAAGCATCACGTAATTGTCTTTGTATGAACTTGCCATATGATGTTCTTACTGCTTCCTTTTGTGTCTTGCAGGCTCCTTGGCTCATCGCAAGCAATGGTGCCACCTTGGCTGGTTGCATCGGTGCCGGTATCTATATGACCAACAATGCTGAGGCCTGCCACTACATCACCGAGCACAGCAAGGCCGAGGTGCTGGTGCTGGAGGGCAACTTCCAGCTCAAGAAGTATGCCGGCGTCTCCAAGGACAAGCTGCCCCATCTGAAGGCCATCGTTGTCTACGGCGAAGCCGCCGACCCGGCTTTGGTCGCCAAGTGCAACTTCCCCGTGCACTCTTGGGAGGATTTCCTTAAGCTGGGCTCTGATATCCCTTCGTCCGAGGTTGATGCCCGCGCCGACAGTCTCCGCCCTGGACACTGTGCCTCCCTGATCTACACCTCCGGTACCACTGGTCCCCCGAAGGCCGTGATGATCAGTCACGACAACATCACCTGGACTGCGCAGAACATCATCGACCACTACATGAAGCTGGACCAGAACGAGCGTGTGGTCTCCTATCTTCCTCTGTCCCACATCGCCGCGCAGTTGATTGACATCTACGCCATGCTCCTTCTCGGCGGATGCACTTACTTCGCCCAGCCTGATGCGCTCAAGGGCACCCTCACTTCCACCATGAAGGAGGTGCGTCCTACGTTCTTCTTCGGCGTGCCCCGTGTGTGGGAGAAGATCCAGGAGAAGATGGTTCAGATCGGTCGTGGCATCACCGGTGTCAAGAAAGACATCAGTACCTGGGCCAAGGGCCTGGCCACCGAGCATTGCAAGATGTTGCAGTACGGCAACGGCGGTGGCGCCCCCTGGGGCTACTTCTGGGCCAAGCGCCTCGTCTTGAACGTGATCAAGGAGGCT
>LNAP01003437.1_pt1 | contig 15129 bp, 13 predicted proteins | sample 602601 | NCBI WGS metagenome assembly LNAP01 (sample SAMN02440304, study PRJNA202911) | soil metagenome | biome: Subtropical and temperate rainforests or woodlands; isolation source: soil samples (1 kg each in a 20% v/v slurry with milli Q water) were... ...
ATGGTCACCACCACCAGGATCACCACCAGCGCCATCGGCTTCCAGCCCAACGCCGCCATTTGTTCCAGGGTGATACGCATGCCCAGTAGCGACACGCCGATGCGCAGCACCATACGCGCGGTGAACTCGACACCGGCCTTGCACGAGCCTTCGTCCGCCAGAAAGTTCAGCGCCATGCCCAGCAACAAGGCGAACAGCATGACCGGCGCACCATAGTGCTCAGACAAAAACGAAGCGGCAGCCGCCACGATCAGGCTGACGATAAAACCCGGTGCCAATTCGCGCACGCGGGTATGGGCTTGGGTGAGAGCAATGGCGCTCGTGGCATGGACTCCTCGCCAATCAGCATCTGCTCCAGCTTGCGCTTGCCGATCAGGTACCAGGGGCGATCGAAAAACACATCAACACTTGAAAAACGACTCACAACTTCACCTCTAACGCGGCGCCACTGACAGGGGCTGCGACGCTGTCACCCGTTAAACGGGCAATATCTTTGTGGTAGTGACACTTGGCGTAAAAGAACACCGCCGCGGCCGCGAGGCTGACCAGTGGCACCAGTTGAAACGCGGCATGCAGGCCGATCAGGTCGGAAACCCGGCCGGTAATGAATGGCCCCGGGGCCAGGCCCAGCAGATTATTGGCCAGGGTCAGCGTGGCAAATGCGGTGCCGTGCACCGAGTAATGGGTCAGGTTGGCGACCATCGCCCCGCTAGGGCCGGTGGTCCCGGTGGCAATCAGCATGCCCAGGCAGATCAACAGCAATTGCACGGGCCCCGCCTGCAGCGCGAACGCCGCCGACAAGAGCAGGCAACTGCCCAGGCAGAAGGCAATGGCCAGGCTGACTTTGCGCTCCGGTAAGTTGCGACACAGCCGGTCGCTAAGCATGCCGCACAGAATCATCCCCACACCGCTGCACAGCACAATGAGGGCCGCCATACCGCCGGCCTTGTCCGTCGGCATGGCGTAGTAGCGGTTCAGGTAGCTGGGAATCCACACCATCACCGTGCCGCCGACAAACAACTGCAAACCACTGCCGACATAGGTCGCCACCACCGAATGGCTGGACCACAGGGTGCGCAACGGGCGCAGGTCCTGCGTCCCCTGGTTCAGGGCCTGCGCCGCACGTTGCGGCGCAATGCGTGCTTCCTTGACGATGATCGGGTACAGCACCGCCAGGCACAGGCCGAACAACGCCATGCCGGCAAATGACCAGCGCCAGCCCAGCTTGGCGGCGATCGCGCCGCCCAGGGCCATGCCCAGCACAGCGCCGAACAAGCCGCCGGCCATGAACGCGCTGGCCAGGGTGGCGCGCATGTGTTTTGGGAATACCGAAATCACCACCGCGATGCCCACGCTGCCGTAGGCGGCTTCGCCGACGCCGACCATGAACCGGGCGATGAACATCTGCGGGTAGTCCTGCGCCAAGGCGCAGCCCAAAGTGGCCACGCTCCACAGCATCGCCATCAGCGCCAGGCTCTTGACCCGGCCGAAGCGGTCGGCCATCAGCGACAGCGGGACCGTCAGCAGGCCGACCATCAGGGCGACAATGCCACTGAGCAGGCCGAGCTGGCCGTCACTCAGTGCCCACTCGCTCTTGAGCAGCGGGAACACCGCATTGAGCACCTGGCGCGACATGTAATCGGAAATCAACAGGCCGAAGGTCAGTGCAAAGACAATCCAGGCATATCTACGCGCAACGTTGACGCAACCAGCGTCATCATCGTCGGCGATTGGGTGAAAGGCCATGTAGCCTCCTCATGGGTTTTATTGTTGTTATCCAGCGGATGGCCAATACGGCGCTGCCTCCACTATTTTCAGTGACCTGAAGGTAGCTCTGGCGGGGCGTCCTGCACTAAGCTTCGCAGGACACATTCTTGTGAAATTGGGACAGCCCAGCATGTACACCCTGACCCGCAGTGCCAGCCTGACCCACTATGAGCAAGTGGCCCGCTCCGTAGGGCTGGACCCGTTTCGCATGCTGCGTCTGGCCAAGCTGCCGGCCAGTACCCTGGCCGATCCGAACATCATGATCAGCAGCGATTCGGTCGGCTGGCTGCTGGAAGAGTCGGCGCGCCTGTCTGGCCATGAGGCGTTCGGGCTGTTGCTGGCGCAATCGAGGCAACTGTCCAACTTCGGCATGCTGGCGCTGCTCATTCGCGAAGAGCCGACACTGCGCGCAGCCTTGCTGTCCTGCGCGCGTTACGCCCGGTTGCATAACGCCGGCGTGGAGCTGCGGCTTGAAGATGTCGGGGACCTGGTCCTGTTGCATATGGGTGTGAACATGCAGGGTCATCATGGCGTCTGGCGCCAGGCGATCGAACAGGCGACGGGGATTATCGTGCGCACCTTGAACAATCTCAGCGGCCAGACTTTCCGGCCAGTCAGGGTCAGCTTTACCCACGAGCGACCCGCCAGCCTGGAAGTCCATCACCGCGTGCTGGGCACGGCGATCGAGTTTTCCCAGGAGTTCAATGCCATCGTTTGCCGCGCCCGCGATCTCGACGCGGCCATTCCCGAGGCAGACCCGACGCTGCATCGCGAAGTGAAGCGATCCCTGGACCTGCTGTTGGCCAACCTGCGCGACGAGCCGGCGCAGCAGGTGCGCCAGGTGGTCAAGATGTTGTTGCCGGGCGGGCTGTGTTCCGTCGATGGCGTTGCCCAGCACCTCGGCATGCATCGACGCACGCTGAACCGGCACCTCGCGGAGGAAGGGCAAAGCGTCACCACCATCATCAATGCCGTGCGTGCCGATCTCGCCGAAGAGTACCTGGCCAACAGCAAGCGCCGGTTATATGAGGTCGCCGAGCTGCTTGGTTTTTCCTCTGCCGGTGACTTTTCCCGCTGGTTCCGTGGCCAGTTTGGCCAGACGCCATCGAGTTGGGTCACAGCCTACCGAGAGAGCCAGGTGACACCCGGGTCACTCACCTGAGTAAGTGGAACGGGCGGTCCCAAGGGAGCGCGCCCGCGAGCGGACCGACTTTGTCCCAATACGCTAATAAAATGTCCTGAAATGCACAGGATTGCCCGTGCCTGCCAACTAGGATAGGCGCGCGGCATCGCTGTCGGCTCCTGCCGCAGCTTCCCGCGGATTCACCTGTCCCACACCGCCGCAGCCAAAAAACTGGATCAACAATAACAAGCGCCGCCGTCACTCAAGGCATGGCTTTCACCTGTCACGCCCACGGCCCGGCCATAGACCAAGTAAATGGAGACGCAATGCGAGTCGAACAACTGACCTGCGCCATCGGCGCGGAACTGCTCGATGTGAACCTGGGCGACGCAGTGCGCGATGACGACCTGTTCAACGAAATTTACGCCGCACTGCTCAAACACAAGGTGCTGTTCCTGCGTGACCAGGATCTGGACAAACTTTCCCGTCGCGATCACGAGGCTTTTTCCCTGCGCATGGGGCAACTCGAAACCCACCCGATGCTGCCCAGCCATCCCGAAGCGCCCGGCCTCGTGCAAATCTACAAGACCCCCGAGAACCCGGCGGACCGCTATGAAAATGCCTGGCACTGCGATGCCACCTGGCGTGAATCGCCGCCGATGGGCGCGGTGCTGCGTTGCATCGAATGCCCTCCGGTCGGCGGCGACACCATGTGGGCCAACATGGTGCTGGCCTATGACAAGCTGCCGGCGGACGTGAAACAGGAAATTGGCTACCTGATCGCCAGCCATAGCTTCAACGCCTCCTTCGCCGCCGCCATGCCCAGGGAAAAGCGCCTGGCGATGAAGGCGCAGTACCCGGATTCTGAGCATCCGGTCGTGCGCACCCACCCGGAAACCGGCGAGAAGGTGCTGTTCGTCAATGCCTACGCCACACACTTCGTCAATTACCACCGCGATGGCCGTGTCCGTTTCGGCCAGGATTACAACCAGGCCGGCGTCGACCTGCTCAAGTACCTGATCAGCCAGGCCTACAATCCTGAGTATCAGGTGCGCTGGCGTTGGAAGAAAAACAGCGTGGCGATTTGGGATAACCGCTGCACCCAACACTATGCCGTGATGGACTATCCGCCTTGCCATCGCAAGATGGAGCGCGCGGCTATTATCGGTGACACACCCTACTGATCAGTCAACCGGTTCAGCCCCCAGAAACGCTGCTGGGCGTCTCCTTTGGGTCGATTTCTACCTGTCGCAACCGGCAGAAATCGGCCCATCAGCGGACACTGCTTCGTCAACTTGCCATCATCGAACGCTTACTGACGCCGGATAGTCCGAATACCCTTCCCTGCCTTGTGTGAACCAGGTGTTCATCTCGCTATGAGCCAGGGGCAATTGCCGCGCTAATCGTAGAGGCAGATCGGGGTTAGCAATGAAGGGCCGCCCAAAAGCAATCGCGTCTGCGAGCCCGGCCTCTATCTGTGCTTGCGCCCGACTGACATCGTAGTCCGAGTTGAGAATCAGCACCCCACTGAACACCTTGCGGATTACCCCCGCAAGTGGAGGGCGCTCGGACTTGCCGAATGTACCGTCCAGCGGTGGCTCGCGTAATTCCAGATGGGCAATTCCAATCGAAGCCAGCACCTCGGCCGCTCGCTTGAACAACGGCTCGGGGTCGCCGTCACGAATGCCCTGCTCATAGCTGCTTGGGGTCAATCGAACACCTGTACGATCCGGGCCGATGACCTGCGCCACCGCCTGCGTGACTTCCTTCAACAAGCGGATCCGGTTATCGATTGAACCGCCATACGCATCGGTACGAAAGTTTTCGCTATCACGCAGAAACTGGTCGATCAGATATCCGTTGGCCGCATGAATCTGAACGCCATCAAAGCCAGCCTTCATTGCATTGCGGGTTGCATGACGAAAGTCTTCCAGCAGTGCAGGGATTTCTTCCAAGGGTAAAGCACGCGCAGGGGTGTAAGGCTGCTTGCCTGCGTAGGTGTGCGCCTGACCCGGTGCAGTGGTTGCAGAAGCGGACACCGGCTGTCCGCCACCCAGAAAGCTGGGGTGCACTACACGCCCCATGTGCCAGAGCTGCGCAATGATGCGACCGCCAGACGCATGAACCGCATCGGTTACCTTGCGCCATCCGGCGACCTGCTCGTCCAGCCAGATGCCTGTCGCATAAGGCCATCCGAGACCTTGTTGGCTGATACCGATGGCTTCGGAAATGATGAGCCCGGCGCTCGCTCGCTGACGGTAATACTCCACCATCATGTCGCTCGGCATGTGATCGCGAGTACCGCGCGCCCGGGTCATAGGCGCCATCAAAATACGTTGTGGCAAATCGAGCGCGCCGAGGCGCAGGGAATCGAATAGCGTGGTCATGATTAAGCTCTCAAATTAATGGGTAGGATCAAACCAGGCGTGCGCCGCCATCAATGTTGAGCACTGCACCGTTCATGAATGTGTTGGTCATCAAAAACACTGCCGCCGACCCTGCTTCCTCTGATGTCCCAAGGCGATGCAAAGGCAAAGCCTGCTCCAGAGATGCCACGAACGCGTCACGGCCCTCGCCCAATACCTTGCCGAGAATCGGCGTGTTGATCGGGCCGGGAGACAGCGTATTGACACGAACCGGTGCCAGCTCCAGGGCCATGCCGCGAGCCAGCGCTTCCATGGCAGCCGATGCTGCCGCCAGTACGGCAGTGCCGTAGGCATTGGGGCGATCAGCAAGAGAACCAGAGATGAAGGTAATCGACCCATCTTTTGAGAGCCTGTCACCGAGGGCACGGATAGCACTGATCGCTGCCCAGATACGCTCATCGAACGCCCTGCGCAGATAGTCGACTTCAGCGGTCAGCACGGTTGCGGCGACAAAAGTACCGGCGAGCAGCACAAGGTGGTGAACGACAGGAATATCGGACAGTGCTGCTTCAACAGCATCGTTGTCGGTCACGTCCGCCGCACGCCATCCATCCAGACCATGGTCGACCGCAGCTTGCTCCGCGCGCACTGCGTTCGAGCCAATCACAATGACATTGGCGCCTGCGGCTTTCGCTTGTGTTGCGGCTGCCAGGCCGATGCCGGAGGTGCCGCCGAAAATGACCACTGTTTGGTTGGCAAGTGAGGATGGAAGTGCTTGGGTGATCGTCATGATGATTCTCCGCTGGAACACCTGAATGGCGTTCGATGGAGAGAGACTAAAGCTATGAAGAGAGATTGATAATTGGGGGCAAAGTCGCTTTACTAGTGCCATGAAGGAACAAATTGGTTTAGACCGTTTAACCGGGCTCATCGCCTTTGCACGAGCAGCCTCGCTGGGCAGCTACACCGCTGCTGCGCGAACCCTCTCGGTGTCCCCCTCTGCCATCAGTAAAAGCGTGCAACGGCTTGAGGAGCATTTCGGGCTGATGCTGTTCACACGCACGACGCGTTCGCTAATTCTCACACCGGAGGGGCGCGATCTTTATGAACGGGCCCTGCGGATTCTGCGAGAAGTAGAAGACATTGATCAGGCAGCCGTCGCTTCCCGAGCCGAGCCTTCAGGTGTTTTGAAAGTGACTGCCCCGCTGCCCATCGGTTTGAACATCCTGGCACCTGCACTGCCCAGGTTTCGTGAGCAATACCCCAATCTGGCAATTGATCTGAGGCTCGGAGACCAGTATTCAGACATCATCGAGCAAGGAATCGACGTGGCGGTTCGAGTGGGCAACCTTGCGGATTCGCGCCTGGTTTCACGGCCTCTGGGGCCCCATCGAATCGGCGCGTTTGCATCACCTCTATATCTCCAGCGCAAAGGCATACCGCTCACTGCCGAGGATCTAGCCGATCACGAGTGCGTGAACTTTCGTTACCAGAGTACAGGGCAAAGTTTGCGGTGGCCCTATCAGGCGGGTGACAGGCAGCTTGAGCTGACGCCAGATTCAGCTTTTACCGTTGATGCCAGCGACGCGGTCGCGGCGGTACTGGCCGCAGGGGGCGGTATTGGTATCTCACCGCATTATGTGGCTGCGCCCTACGTTCGCCGTGGAGAATTGATTCCAGTCCTCCCGCAGTTCACCGTGGAACGCTTCACCATCACCGCCTTGTGGCCAGAAAGCCGTCGAGGCAGCCCCAACGTGAAAGCATTCATCGCATTTCTGATTGAGCTGTTCCCTTCAACGCCTCCGTGGGATGACGCAGTGAACAAGGTGGCCGCCGCGAGACGGGGCTGAACGATTCAGATAGGGTAAATGCTGGAATGTGCAGTCGCAATCGGCCAATAGCGTAGATGACGGGAACGTTCTTGCTCTATGGGTGAGCTATGGGTCGTTTGCAGCCTATCGCGACAGCCAGAAATCGGCCAGAAGCGACGTTAAGCAATGAACTTAGGAAGCTGCCTAATTCGACTTTACATTGCTTTCACGTCAATTCACGTCCTCTGCATCAGCCTCTCATATCCCTGTCGGCAAATGATTATTTTCTGGGGAGCGAGGCGATCATCTGATCAAAGGCCGTTACCGAGTATCTTCCCTCAAGTTTTTCTACGGTGGGCATTTTGGAAGGAAACCCGAATCGCACTCTACCGGGAAGCGCTTCATCCATAGCTGTGTACCAGGTCAGCAAAGCCTGTTGGAGGCGCACATGGAGCTCGAATTTACTCCGCCGGCGGGTGATATCCGCTTTGGCTCGTTCGCGCGCGAGCTGAGGATCTAGGCGGCCAACAATGTAACAGTCAGCAAAGCCAATACGTCCTTGTGCGATCGTTTCTCTGGTAGCGTCCAACTCTATTTGCCAGTCGTGTTCGCTCGCCTCGCCGATCTGCCAAAGGCTCCAAATGTAGTGGAGCTTGAGAGGGTCACTGTCACACAAAGCCCACGAAGAAAGGTCTTCCATGGTCAGCGCCGTTTGCCAGCGATCCACGTTTCGCTCTGCCCAAAAAGTTGCTGCTGCGAATGAATCCTTCATCCGATCCGGCTCGCTTTCAAAACGACCGTTTTCAGCAATGACATGTTGCCCTCCATGCTTAGCGCACCAAGTGGTTTTCCCGCTGGCACTGATACCCTCGACAACCAAAATCATCGTTTCGACTACTCCGTTAGTTGCGTCATCCTTTTAGCCCCAAAGCATTTGGGGCTTACTCATGATCGCTGGCATCCGTTTGCCGCTGCCTAACGACCTGACAAACCCCCAGCGTTCAAGGAGACTGTTGATTATTTGCACATTATGACCGGCGGAGCTTTAGGCGGAAATCTGCCGTTACTGACCGGCAGCTGAGGGTCGACTGCGGCCTGTCCTAGCTCGCGCACTGAGCCTTGATCAGGTTACGTGCAGTGTGCTCGATGCTTGAGATCGCGTAAGGGGAGCCCAGTACTCGGTGCGCGGTGATCCTTTCAGAGAGGACTTCAGCAAGCATGAAATATCATCGGAGAAGAACATTTCATGCAGCCGGTGATGGGCGTGCTTCAAGCCCAATAACGCTTCATGAGTGTTCCGCTGAACCACTGCAATTTCGCTCATAAAACCTCGACTTTGGTCAGACTGCGAGGAGCGCGCCTTTAATTAAAGTCCTGCCTGGCGCAGCTCCTTCAATACCTAACGCCTATTGCCCATTACGCTCGTTATCGTTCTGTCTAAGCTGTGTCAGTTCTTTGGTAGCTTGAGCCAGGAGCCTTTTCGCTTCCCTGGCCTGCCCAACTGCCAACGCTACAGAACCTTCTAGGCGCTTAACTTCAGCACTCGATACGGCCAACTGCTTTTGCAGCATCTCCGCGGCTCCTTCTGCCTTTGCCGCGGCCGTATTCATACCGGCAATTTCGCCCGTGAGACGTTGCATAGCATCCGTTTGCACAGCCATAGACTTGGCCTGTTGGCGAGCCTCACTTAGCAGGCGCTCGTTATCTCTGTTAAGTCGAGTTAGTTCGTCCTGCTTGACCATCAAAGTCTGCTGGAGCTGGCGCAGCTCAACCTGAACTTGCTGCACCTGCCCTTCGTGTCGTTGCTGCTCCTGATTTCGCTGTTCCTTGACCGCATTGCGGTAATGCTCCAATGCGTCTCGGGAGTGAAGATGCTTTTCTTCCAGTGAGTGGATCTGCTCATCCTTTTCCTGGATACGAAGCTCCAAGTCACTGCAGCTCTGACTCAAACGCGCGTTACGAGTGAGCTCCGCTTGCAGGCTTGTCTGGCTGATCTGTAACTCGGCTTCGTGCATCTCCAGCGCGCTGCATTGGCTGTCGAACTGACGTTGTAATGACGCGAGCTCCGACTGTGAAACTTCAAGCTGTTTCTCCAGTTCGGCCTTTTGCTGATCGAACATCGCCTGGGCATCGGTGATAGCTGCCCCAGACTCTTGGGTCATCCGCTCCAGCAGTCGTGACACCAGATTGGTCAACTCCGCACTGAAGCGCTCACTAGGCTCTCGAGGAGCGCGCATAGTAGCTTCAGCTTCTTCTATCTCCTTCAAAAATCGGTGAATAGTGGTTCTAGAGCCGGTATTTCCCAATTCAATGCGCATGGCATCAATGCTGGGATTCTGGCCGCGGGCGAGCAATGCATTCCTGGCCTCCTGGACAATTGCCTTGTTGATTCCGCCGCGAGCCATGGTATCCCCTACGATTTTGTACTGTGTGATGTATCACGCACATACATATTACCAGTTGAAAAAATACAGATCAAAAAATACCGGGCACTCTGATATAATAATCGAGCGTTATCGCATCATAGAGCTGATTTTTGCCTTTTAGGGCACTCGAAAAGGTACGTTTCGCGTGGAAGGGTCGAGATGAACAAGGCAGATCGCTACCTGCTGGCCGGCACCCGGGAAAACACCCGACGCAGTTACCGCGCCGCGGTGGAGCACTTTGAAGTCACCTGGGGTGGGTTTCTCCCCGCGACCGGTGATGGCATCGTGCGTTATCTGGCCGAGTACGCCGACAAGCACACCATCAGCACGCTGAAGCAACGCCTGGCGGCGCTGGCGCAGTGGCACATCACCCAGGGCTTCCCAGACCCCACCAAAACTCCGAGCGTGCGGCAGATGATCAAGGGCATCCGCGCTATGCATCCAGCCCAGGAAAAGCAGGCTACCCCCCTACTCCTGCAACACCTGGAACAAGCCGTTGTGTGGTTGGAGAGAGAGGCCGAGCAGGCGGCTGTCGGCAACGATCGGGCAGGCCTACTGCGCAGTCGGCGGGATATGGCCTTGGTGCTGATCGGTTTCTGGCGCGGTTTTCGCGGGGACGAGTTGTCACGCTTGCAGGTTGAGCACACCCAGGCACAAGCCGGGGTAGGCATCACCTTTTACCTGCCGCATAGCAAAGGCGATCGCCAGCACCGCGGCACGACTTTTCGTACCCCAGCGCTGAAGACGCTCTGTCCGGTGCAGGCATATGCGAACTGGATTACCGTGGCCGGACTCGCGCACGGCCCGGTCTTCCGAAAGCTAGACCGCTGGGGGCACCTGGCCACCGATGGCTTGAATGCCAACAGCCTAATCCCGCTGCTGCGGCGAATCTTCCAGCGCGCGGGAGTGCTTGGTGATCTATACACCAGCCACTCGCTGCGTCGGGGCTTCGCCACCTGGGCGGCGGCGAATGGCTGGGACATCAAAGCACTGATGACGTACGTCGGCTGGAAGGACATGAAGTCAGCCATGCGCTACATCGACGCGACCGAGCCCTTCGGAGAGTTGGCCATGGGGCCATCGCTCACGACCTCTGCACGTCCCCAAGCGAATACGTTGATGCTGGCTAAAACGACCGACGACGCGGCATTTAAAGATCAAGAGTGAATCTCCTGTCTTACCGGGACAGGCCACTGGCGCCTAATTCACTCCAGCAAACTGATCAGCAGAATTTTGATAAACGCCGACCACACGAGCACTTCCGAGCTGGGTACTCCGCATGGATACCCAGCCGATGAACTGATAACCGGTCGCAGCTCCAGCAAGCAGAACGTCCGCATCCAGCTGTTATTGTAACGTCGGGCTCCTAATACGGTCAGAGTATTGACCGTTGACAGCGTCCTCTCGGCACACAGCTAGCTGAAATCCAAATCCGCCGGCCTCTGCCGACAGCAAATGTTTCAATCTCATGCCTGTCTGTTCTGATGCGGACAACTGGCATCGCCCGGCCTTAGCAAGTCACGGCGTTAGGTACGTCTAGGCGCATCATTCAGCAGGTATCGGAAGTGCTTCTCAATTAGGAGATTCCAACCAACTGCGCGTTTTTTCAGCCATTGCAAATAGCTGGGCTGTCTCTCCGCATCACTGTGCATACCACGCCAAAATCGCTCAATATGGCTATCATCGAGCCGGGAGTCTCTTCCGAGTTGCCATGCATGTATGCAACCTGGCAATTTCAGAAACAAGCCCAACAGGGCAAACATCGCCATACGGATATTGGGTGGGTGTTCACCGATATCCGTGCACAGGAAAGGCTCACAACCCACGGCAGGTGAGAAGTTGGAACTAAGAGAGGACCAAGATTTTATGTCGAGAAGTCGAGCAATGTACGACTTTCGATCGAGCGGATAACTGCGCTTCTTGCCAATTACCGCCAGGAGATCCCCCATAAAGAGATGCCATTCTTCAATGGTCGCCGTAATTTTAGCATTGCCGATAACAAACTCTCCCCGCCTTAATGACACCTGATACCAACGCTGAAAATCCAATGCCATGAACCGCAGTTTTTTAAACGGCTCGTACACCCGGCTCCGTCGCCGCCAAGGCCCAAAAGGTCTTGGCGTATACCAAGGCGCATACCAGGGCCCGCGGCGCTCCATGAGCACATCCCACTGGACAAGATAATACAATGCGTCCGAGGCCGAGACGCCTCTGTCGGAATAAGTCTGACTTGTCAGCAATAAGCAGCCATGCACTGGGCAGACGGTAAACCACCAATAAAACCAGGTGCTCCTCAGCGCCGGCTGCCGGCCACTGCGAAAATCGTCATACAAGCAATGCTCACAAACATGATTACGCCGAAAAGGTGGTATTTTGAGCCAGTCACCAAGCACAGGAAATGATTGCTGAAAGCAACCACTTGGAAGACCGAGAATTTTGGATAAGCTTTCCTCAACCTTAACGGTCAGTGTCACATCAGCATCCTCGACACCGTGCCGTTTGAGGCAGTCCATCGCACGTAAAAAGGGAAGATAGTTTTTAGATTGCTCGCCCCTAACAAGCCAAGACGACAAAGCCTCTTGAGGTACTGGTTTCAGCAACCCGCTGTACAGCGCGTTACTTCTCATGATCCAATCACTCAATATAAGGTGGAATATCGGCGGCTTTTTCCAAGCACGCCATGTCTATTTCTTCCTTTCGGTCCAATATCGCCCACACCGCTCCGCGTGTAATTCGTTTAACAATATTGCCCGTGATACCGTCAGATGAACTCAACAGAAACTTAATCTTGTCTTGCCGCCAAAGTTCAGACGGCTTTCTTAACGGCAATATACTCTCGTACGATGCCAAAAAAGATCTGAACCTCTCATCCTCTTTCCAGAGTGGCAATTCGTATATTTGAAAACGTCGCTCTAACTGATCGTCAGCTCGAATTGCAATTTCGGCATCTTCAATGCCAAGGGCGACAATTGAAAGCGACAAGGGCGGACCACTAATCGACCTAAACAAGGCAAGGCTCTTACGCTGATCCGCCCTGTTTGCATTCAGAAGGTTATGCACCTCATCGATCACTATCATACGGAGGTTTCTGAGATGGGCAAGTCGTGTAAATGTAGCGGGGATTCTACCATTGCGTATTTTGCCAATGGGCACTCCCAGGGCCTCACCGAGAGCTTCTTCCACTCCGGTAAAAGTTGGGTCGGCGGGCATACTGAATGAAATACAGCCGCCGGAATCTTGATCACGCTTTCGGAGTGTTTCTATATCTGACTTTATTCTCTCAAACAGACTGGTCTTACCCATCCCGGAGAGCGCGGAAACCAAAATGCACTGCGCTTGGATATTACGAGGCATTTCATAGACCGCTCTGACTACCGTCCGGATCGAACTCACTTCAGGGTAGTTTATCCAACGATCTGTATAGATGCTGATCACCCGATGCTTGTCGTCCAAGAGCGCCAATTTTCGATACGACGGTGCAATGTGCTCTAGGTTCGCTTTAACTTTCATCGACGCTCACCTGTTATCGGTTTAGAGTTTTACTCTTCGACATCAAAAGGCTGAGGCTTTAAGCTGTAGTCCACTGAAACTGGCGCTTCGGGGTGTGCATTTTGTTCATTCAGCGGGTGGCTAGGATCGGTCAGGCGCACTTTTTTTCGCTCTCTCATCCTGCGCATTTCCTTAGTGCTCGCGATTGCGCTGCTCACTAGCGCATCATTTATTCTGATCAGTTTAAATACTTCGGAGGCAGGCACCCTGCGTTCACTATCGGCTCTTAATTTAGCCCTGGCTCGCTTAAATTCTGATAGCGACGTATTGGGCAGCCTCAGGTCCGCATAACCAATTTCTATGTAATTTTGCTCGCCTGCGGGGAGCACCCAAATCTTGTTGATTGCCTCTGGGTCATAACGCACCGTACACTTTGTGCCGATATTGAAACGTTTTAAAGCCGGCGAATAGTAATCGATATTATGAAGCCTAATCCCTGCCCGATTGACCACCCGCTTTTTTACTGGCATAAAATCAATGAGCAAACGCTTTCGATCATCAATGATTGACGGATAGGAGAAACCCCCATTTTTGTTTTGAAAATAGCTTTCCCACTGATGCAGAGGTGAACAGCCGAGTTCAGACTGCTCCTTTTTATGATAGATCTCGACCTCCCGGGTGAGCCATTCTCTGAGTTCGGAAAATGACAAGGCGGCGTGTTTCTCACTTTTATATTCACCTTTATTTTTGGTCGAGGACATAGTAGTACCCGGCAACAAGTGCATCCTTTTCATCAAGGTTCCAGCGTAGCGCTCAATATGCGCACCGTTGTAGGGAATACCTTTGGGTCTCCAAGTCAATTTTATGCCATATTTCCGGCAACTATCTTTTAGGTTCTTTGATATGAACTCCTTGGCATTATCGACGTGAATTCTTTTGGGCACGCCATAGAACGGATACTCCCCATCCGGCATGCCAATTAACTTCAGCCAACGCTCCTTTGGCAAGATTGCGTGGGAGATACATAATGCCACCGACATGGTCGAGGGATGCCATAGAGATAAATAAAATCCAAGGATTACCCGTGTATAGACATCAATTGCCAGTGTCACCCAAGGTCGAATCAAAGACTGCCGCTGTTCGCTATCGACAATGATGCAGTCGACTTCAGCGTGATCGATCTGGATCAGTTCAAGGGGCTCTTGAGGAAGAACCTTTCCTCCACGAACTTCGAACTCCTGGCTAGCGGCTTTGGGCCCATATTTTTTTGCCTGCAGCGCTCGCGGATTACGCTCCCTTAACCTATTGTTTATGGTGGCCGCACTTGGCACAGGAATGGATTTCTCTAAACACCTATCTTTGACCTTGTCAAAAATCTCCTGATAGGTAATCCCCGGGCCCTCGTAGTGCTTATCGATAACTTCTTGGATAATGTCCTCGGCGCTAGCCTCAATTAGCTTTATCCCCTTCACCCTGCCTCTTCGCTGCGGAAGAAGGCTTAATGGACCTATGTTGCTATCGAGCCTATCCAAAAGTCTATACACTTGGGACGCACTTAGCTTAAGTGCGTCCGTGCACTGGGTCATGTCGCTTTTAGAAAGTGGCCGCTTGCCGGCCATCGGCAACAGCACCTCATAGCGATTTGACGCCAACTCAATATCCGCTTCACTCGCACTTTCGATGAGAGAAGTTCTTTCGGATTGGCCGGAATCAGGATTTGAGAGCAATGTAGCTCTTTTCAACTCAAAATCTATTTCTCCTGGTGAGATCAGGAGCACTTCCCCCGTGGTAAGGTCCTTGGCCCGTATCTTGCTCGATGTAACAGAATCGATGACTTCAAGTTGCTTATTACCAACGAGCACAAGAACGCCAGGTTTTATGTTGATTCCTTGCATGGGGGCATCCATAACAAAAAATGCGAAACATGTTTAAAATCTACCTAAAAATTCGAAAACCTTCAAATTCGGGTGGCAGATTAGAATACCTAATCTGAAAAACATATAATTTTCAAATGTTTAGAAAATTCGCGGGTTAAGCCTATCTCGACAGTGGTAGTCTTCTCCTTTTTGAGCACCAAATGGCCTAGCTTCACTAAGCGGCTGTTTTTCATGCCGCGGAGAAAAACCCCAGTGGTCTCCCGATCGCCA
>LNAP01003439.1_pt1 | contig 15120 bp, 23 predicted proteins | sample 602601 | NCBI WGS metagenome assembly LNAP01 (sample SAMN02440304, study PRJNA202911) | soil metagenome | biome: Subtropical and temperate rainforests or woodlands; isolation source: soil samples (1 kg each in a 20% v/v slurry with milli Q water) were... ...
TGTAATAATAAGCGCGGTTGATGGGCCGGCCGGCCGCTGAGTCGAGATAAAAGTCCAGCCTGTTTCGCAGTTCGTTGGCAGTGTTAATGTGACCAATTACGACTTCTAAATCAGTGAGCGGCGAGCCTTTCGAGCTGCTGCTCGCTCCGTCCGAGTTGTAACTGGTCTCAACTTTTCTGTCCTCCTGGAGCTTCTGGTTGCGGTACGTTCGCTTCACAAAAAAGCATTCGAGGCGCTGCGAGGCAGCACGTTGGTACCGAAATATATTAACGGATGTATCGTATTTGCAGCCCAGCGAATACAGGGAATGTAGCTTTGGTTTTAACGGTTGTAAACTATCATCTGACTTCCCGTAGCATAGAGTAATCCAGATACCACGGGCTTGTTTGTCTGAGCTTGGAATATACGAGCTGTCGTTCGATACGATCAACTCGCCAAGCACAATCGGTTTTGATCGTCCAAATTTAGAGCATGTCGACAAAGCACCTGTAAGATCTTTCGAGCTCTTAGATAAGGCATCGTTGAGGTCAGTGAGTCTGTTTGCGACAATGGGGACGATGCAGGCAATGGAGCACCTGAAACTGTCCAGATTCCAGCCGATTAAGTATGCATCGCCTTTGAGCGCGGTTAAGTCCACATCAGGATATATTATTTGAGATATAAACTGTGAACCTGACGAGGAAAGTATATTGCGCAAGTCCATTTCGTTTGTTCAGAAACGAAGGAAATGAATCTCTCATCGGTCAAATCTGCGGGAGCTGTGTACTGAACACAGGAAGATTAAACAACGTGTTGTTAACAACGAACCGGAACTATCAGAACAGTATCGTCATGCTTTGTTTGGCGATATTACAACAGCATAGCAAGAGTGAGAATGTTTGAAGGCTGGCTCCCCTCGCTCTTGCTGTGTAAGTATCAAGTAATTACAGTAGCGGAAGCTGGTATTGGTATTGTAGATGGAGTACAAGCGCCTTCACAAAAGATGTTACAATTTCAACTGTACTTCACATTTATTTCCAAAACAAAGCTACTACATTAAAATAAATAAATGAACCTGAAACATAGTTGCCGGCATAGATCAACTTGTGCAACAATAGAAATCGAGAGACACACATACAGTGCAGGTACTATACACAATTGTACTGTTGTCGATGTAAGACAAAACGCAGCATATGGCGCTTAGGATACAGAAACGATACCATCCTGGAGCGAAGACGGCTGGCCAGTAGCGCCATTCGTTTCCACGTCTTCGGCACAGTGCCGCATGTCCTGTTGACTACTCTGACGCTCCAAGTGGTTGAAAAACCCTAGCAGAGAGCTCGCCGCTTCAGAGTCATGTTCTGATATATGAGTAGACTGTGGAGTGGGTGCCTCTGTTGCGTTGGTTGGGTTGGATGATGTAGCAGCTTCCTGTGTGGTGTAATTGAACTGTTCGTATCCGTCCGGTGATGCATAACCCGTTGGATATGTCTGACTGGCCAGAGTAAAACAATTCTCCGAATAAGGATACATGATATTAGCTTGCTGCTGCCACTGTGAGGTGTACGCAATGTCATTGGTTGAAGGAGAGCGCACGCTCGAGTGCTTCGTGTAACCTCTTCCTGCGCTGCCTCTCTTCCGTTTGCTCATCTGCAACAACCGAGATCGAAACTCACCTTCCAATATATTTAGATTTTCTGTAGCTCGGTCCATCTCGTCGTTCTTGCTGCTCGACTTCTGTGCATGGTAGACACGTTTACCCAAACAGGAAGATCCCGTGTACTTTTTGGTAATTCGCATGGGATCGCAGCTCAACTTCTGTGCCAGATAGGCTCGCAGTGTTATTCCTCTTTCGTGCTCATCAAGCCTCAATATCCCATTGTTAAAGTACTCGATTACTTTGTTGGAGTAGCGCTCCTCCTCCACCTATGAATTAAATACAGTGTAAGTTATATGAAGCTGCATTTTACTGTAGGATAAAATGAATGTTAAGACCAGAAGCAACTCACCGTCCACTTTCCTTTTCTTAGATGCAAATCTTCGTAGTCGAAAACGTAAGGCTGCTTGTTTATGGCGTGCAACTCGTCGCTTCCATCACTTTTCTTTTCAAAATGGTTTCCAACGTTTGCAGAATTGCCGCTGCTTGGCACTGAATGGGAGCCACGATCCATCGTGCTTTACGTGATTAAATGCACAAAACTTGACCAATAATTGTAACTCAAACTTCGATTACTCCGCAGTAGTGTTCACCCGAACCTGTACGATTGGTTTTATCGATTTGGCAACTGTTGACCCAACTTCAACTCTGATGTTGCTGCCAAGATCCAACGGAACCATTTTTTAGCACCTAAAAATCTGTACTTCAACATCCACCCACAAACCACTTTTACATCAGTTATTTACATACAGTACATACTATCGAAAAGATATAACATTAATCGTTGTTGACTGGCACAGGCTTGGCAATCTCCCCTCGTTCACAAATAAGTTTCGAAATATTCTTGATGGTCGCCCGGCCCAACGCAGGCTCCTCCATATCAAACACTTCATTGCCCAGTGCATCCGTACGGGCAAAGACGCGCTCACTGTTCACTCCGGTGGTGGTCTTGCCCAATTTGCGCACCGTGGAGGCCATAGGGTCCTCGAAGTGCGAGGCAGGTCCGTTGGTGGTTTTGGGAGCTTTTACCCGGCCGATGTGGTCGATGCGAATGTTGTGCTGCGATACGTCGGGCTGCGCGGTCATGAGATTATAGAACAACTGCCGCTGCAGGCGGGAGTAGCCTGGCAGGCGCTGCAGACGGCCGAACTCAGAGTTGGCGTCATTGTTGGCGGCAGCGGATTGCTGAGACATGAGGGCGAGGTCCTCTGGTGTGGCATCCTTCAAGAGCGCCGAGCCGATCGTTTTAATCAATTTCGCCAGCTCATCTTCCAGTTTCAGCACGGCGTCGGCCAACTATGGAGGAAAAAATAATATCAAAGTTGGATTAAAACAACGCTGTCAGATATAACCAAGCAATTGTATGTATACGAGGTTACCTGATTCTCTGTGGGTTTGGGATGCGACACTTTGGTCACTTTCATCAAGAACCGGGGAATGGACTGTTTCAACGCCTCAAGACTGAGTTTCATGCGGTAATCGCGCTCCTTGCAGTCTTCACACTCCTTGCTGGTGGCAGCCAGGGCAGAGTCCTTCAGGTCGACTTCCTGGTAGATCTGCCGACTGCTCGCCAGCTGCTGGATACGCGACACCGTGTGGGCCAGGTGCTCGCTGAACTCGTTCTTCTTCTTTTGCTGCTGCACGATGGTGCTGCGCAGCTCGGTGTCAAGGTGTTTCAGTCGGTCCATGCGGGCAGTCTGCGATTGGTAGCGCTGGACCATGTCGCGCACCTGTGGGTTGATAGATATGGATAGGTACAGCGAACATTGTCAGCAAAGTGTTGTCATGGGACAAATGCCAAAAAAGAAGATAATACCTGCACAATAGACAACTTTCGCTTAGCCGAGGGCAGAGTGAGGTCTGCAAATTCATCTTCTTCTTCCTTGCCTACTCTGGTGGCGTTCATGCGGGAAGATTGCTGCTGGCGCATCCGCTGGCGACTGCTCGACTCCAAGCGCTAATACAAGAAAAACAGATTTGCCCACAATTAAAAGCTGGCCTTACATCAGAAAGGAATCAATAAGTGGTGATTTCTTACCCTGGTGTGTTCAGAAATGGAGTTCTGCAACCGAGCCACGGAGCTTTCACCCTCGTGAGACAAAGAGTGCAACATGTTGATCTTTTGGTCACGCTGGTCTTTCCGCGCCTTCAGCGTGGCGTTCAGCTTGTCCAGTTGTGCTTCTTGGTCAAGTACCTCTTGTCGGCTAGCCTGAACAGATACTTCGGTCAGAGCAACATCGTGCTTCGCGTGCTCGACTAAAATCGTCATCTTGGCGGTGTCTACCCGACACTGCGAAATCTCCTTGTCCAGACGACGCAGCATGAGTGTAATCATCTTTATTGTTCGTTGCTCCGCCTCATACTCTTCCAGTACAACGTCGGCTTGTTCACGGAGGGATTTGGTAAGTTCTTCGACATCGGCGCCACTTGAAACAGTGGATTGTTCGACGTTCGCCAGGGCGGTATAACGGTCTTGAATAGACTTCAGTTGAGTCTCTTTAGCGTTGTTGGCAACAAATATGGTGTCGTGTTCCTTCTTGATCGACAAAACAGACATCTTCAACTTGAGCAGCTCTTCTTTTTGAGAATTAGTAATATCTTTTTTCATGTTGAGTAACACAAGAGCATCATCTTCCAAGATCTGGTCCAGCTCCTCGATAGATGCATTTTCCGCACCTTTTGATTTACTCCTTGCTGAGTCTTTCTTTGCAAGCTGGTGGACTTTCGGTTGACTGGTAATCTTCCTTCCAGGATGGTTTGGTGTCCGACCTGAGCGAGGTGATACTTTCGGTTCGGTGGCAACACTTCGTTGTTCCGTATCTATACTGCTTCGTCTGCTCATATTGGTAGCCTGCATTATGTCTGAATCGTTATAAAGGCGAACGATCAAGTGAGATGATGGTGTTATGCAAACAAACACGCTGATTGGTTGACCTGGTTGAAATCCAAAGCAACGAAACCGTTAAAATCGTTACGAAACAAGTTGCCACCTGTCGGGATTATTCTTGCATCGTAAACTTCACCACATAATTTTACAAGAATTCGCCCGGTAGCCATACAGATGCATGCAAGAGCTCTGCTGTTGCGCGGGAAACTGCCCACTATCCGCGCTTTGATTGGCGGTAGAGCGTTTTCCAGTCAGGGATCGCCTTCAATGAACGAAAAAACGGTTATATTGGCGGAAGGCATTCGCAACAGCAAGAGAGACTGTCTGGCACGAGCCATCACCTTGATTGAATCTACCAATAAAGAGCACAGAATACAGGCAAAATTACTTTTAGAAGCCATCGCATTCGACCGAAACGCTCTGGATTGCAACGTAAAGCCCACTGTACGGCTTGGCATAGCTGGTCCCCCAGGTAAATTATTACATATCTTAGGAACATGCTATAGTTCTTTGCGTAATATGGATATTTGTAATTGTAGGTGCTGGAAAGTCTACATTTATTGAGGCGTTGGGGAAGCGGCTAATAGCGAAGGAGAATAGAGTCGCTGTAATTCCGGTAGATCCCTCTTCACACATTAGCGGTGGTAGTATCCTTGGCGATAAGACCAGAATGGAAGAGCTCAGTCGATCCATGGATGCGTATGTGAGAGCATCTCCCACGCGTGGAGTGCTGGGTGGAATTGCTGAGCACACTGTTGACGTCATTACTCTTTGCGAAGCAGGTACTAAATTACTGTAAATTACTGCTAATTCAACCACCTTTGTACTAACTCCACCACCATTTTTATGCAGCTGGTTTTAACGTCGTCATTGTGGAGTCAGTAGGACTGGGACAGTCAGAGGTAGACATCGATGCTGCTGTTGATATGTTGATCTTGCTGGTCCCCCCTGGTGGTGGCGATGGCTTGCAAGCCTCGAAAAAGGGCATCATGGAAGCAGCGGACTTGATCATTGTGAACAAGGCCGACGGAAGCCTCCTGGAGAGTGCCAAGCACACCAAGGCAGATTACTCCGGCGCGATGCAGTTTATCCGGCGCAAGTACATGCACTGGGCTCCGAAGGTGCTGATGATCTCCGCAGCCACGGGATTTCAACTCGAACAAGTGGAAGCAGCCATTGAGGAATTCCACAAACTACAAGTGGACTCCAGTGCGCTGCATACCAAGCGTGCCACACAAGCCAAGCAGTGGATGCAGAGCCACTTCCAACGCAATCTCATCGCAGAGATGGAAGGTCACCCAAAGATCAAACAACAAATTGTAGAGGCCTTCCGCGCACTGGAGACGGGCGCAACTACGCCCAGAGCAGCAGCGGATAGCTTGCTCAATAGCATTAAATACGAAATTAACCCGCACTAGCTTTTTCTACAAGTAAATTTTCTTTAGAAAAGCAAATTTCATAATTAACCTCCTTTCTTCTTACATGAAATGGCGATAAAGTAAAACCAACGTCATTGCTCGTATTTATACACGCACCTCTCAAGAAAAAAGAAGAAAATTTAAAAATTGCAAATTAGTAGGCATCACTTCCGCTGTCGCTGTCGCTATCACTGTGTGAGTCGTGTTCGTCTGTGTTGAAAAAAGAGAACGCCTCTACGGCTGGTCCGCCCAGTACCCGGGTGTATAGTCCCCCAGCACTCTGCTGTGCTTGGCTGGTAGAAGAAGAAGAGGTGGCCATCCCCGCAGCAGACGCAGCGGAGTCCTGGAACGACACCAGTTTCGGCTTGGTCGCAGTGACAAAACGAGGTTTTTTCGCACTGCTGGCCGTGCTGTTCTTCGAGGCAGCACCGGGTTTGATGGAGTCAACATACTTTTCGTATTCCATGGAGCCCATGAAGGGCATCCCTTGGAGCACCGCGGCATAGCGACGGTGCCAGGCCAGTACCTTGCCCAAATAAACCCCGTCTACCGTGAGGACTTCGTCGCGACTCACTTCGCCCGCGGCGCTGACTGTGTCGACCACGGCCGAGGTGGGATCGGAGGCAGCCGATGAGGCGCGCAGGTACGTGCGGAGCGTGTTCAAGGTGCGGTTGCACACCACAAACAGACCCGTACTTTGCTCGTCAAACCCCAGCTGGGCAGCATCTTCGTTGAGATCCAGATTGGATTCTTTCAGGAGTGCTGAGATGCCCGCGGCATCGTACGACCGGGATGATGACGGCGCGCCTGTGGAAGAGAACGCAGCATTGGCAGGCACGGCGGTGGATGGAGCCGGTGCAGCTTCGTGGGGCGTAGGATCTTTCCAGATGACACTGTCTGGCAGAGAGACAAACCGGTGAATGCGCTCCGGCAATGCCTTCAGCGCCATCACACGAAGCGCGCCCAGGGTGTTCGCGGAAAACCAGCCTGTCTTGTTGCTGAACGTAGGCAACAGCTTGGTGGTGCCCAGATACTCCAACATCATCGGATCCATCAGTTGAAACACCTGCACAAACAAAATAAAACACGAACAATGTTGACTTGTGGAGGAAAATAACTTGAATTGTAGCTTATGTTTTTGGAACCACATAACACACATGTACAATACATACCTGCACGACAAGTTGTCTCTTGATGATGTGGCTGTAGGCGAAAATGGGCGGGTCCTGCTGGGGCCGGTTCAGTAGCAAATAGGTGACGGAGTTGATGGGCATGTCGCACACGCGCAGTCCATCGAGGTCCACCATCTTGCTGCGTGCCACCGTGCCACCCACCTTGCGGCCCACTCTAATATGCATAAGACACCCATTAAAATTGTGCAGTGCTCGATTAGTATACTTTCTTCTTTTCAGCATAACATATGTGGGATATATCGATCAAAAAGAGCCTGTACTTACCTCTCTGTGATGTCTTGGACTACTTTCGAGGCCACGCGGAAGTGGATAGTCTGATAGATGGCCGTGGAGGGATCCTTCTTCGGATCAAAACCGTACCGCACCCACACCTGACGAAACGGCCCTTTCACAAGATTGTACGCTACGTATGGCAGGCAAGACTTGAACAAGTGCACGCGGCCTTCGAGGTTCAAGTAGGTCTCTATTTGCTCTCGGGTCATAACTTTGAAATGGCGAAGAAGAGAAAACAGAACACAAGTAAACCACTAGCACTCAACAGTAAAATAGAACACGCAGTATCCTTACTTGGAATAATCGAAAAGAGTTTCTTTAGCAAACGGACAAGCACCACGCCTCTTTCGTTGTCGTACGGATACTCTCCACGCGGATGTTGTTCCGGAACCGGATCTTCGATGTTGATGAAGTACGCCAAACCTTTATCCGGGTTGCGGGAGTTTGCTTCTTGGATTTGTTTGTTTTCCGTCTCATCTGCGGCTCCGTCGTCGTCTTGGGCAAATGCGTGTTTGTGGCTGGAAGCAGGTGTAGCTGCAGATTTGCTGGATTGTGCTGAAGTGTTCGTTGCTCCGTGGGAAGGGCGACTACTGGTAGACTTTCGAATGGATTCGTGCAGCACAAGACGCTGCATTCCTTTGTTTATACCATCACGACTGAATGAATGGGGAACAATGTCAAGGATCGCCTTGGAGTTATCGGAGGTTGTTGCACCAGCAGGCGGCGCTTGAGGTGTTGGCAAGAACTACAATTTGAAAGGAAAATACATTAGAAGAAATACAATCACGCAATCTAACAACGCAACACCGATACCTCGTAATCGGCAAGGTTGTTGAAAGCAAAAGTCCTGTCGACAGTGCCAATGATTTGGCATGACGCACTGTTCTGCGGAGTGGCTCCTGTCGCATTTTTCTTGCGTCGTATTCTTAACAACAGTCCTTTCTTTTGCAATACCGAAGCTGACAAACTTGTAAAACTAGTACTCGTTGCTGGGTATCTAAATTGCATTGAAGTTTCTGTTAGATCTGTGTCTTTCAATGCTTCAGTTACAACCTCATGGCCACCGATGCATTCCACGGCCTTCTCCGCGTTTTGGACGAAGCAAGGAAGTTCCACCCGAGAAAAGCTTGGCACTTCGCCGCATACAACTCTACAAGCAGCTGAACTTTGCGACATCATGTAATATGGCTGACTCTTCGCCCAAAAAACAGTCATAATGAATTCGAACTCGAAGTGGTGGATATTTGCAACATGTACGGTATGGGCCGGGATCTTTTTCTCCCCTTTGAACGAAACGGCTTTGCATCGAAAGTCCCCATTAATTTTTTCATTTTATTCACAGTATCGTTGGAACTGTTCACTAATTCGCCCATCTCTTCCTCGTCCAATCATGAACAAAGTGTCTCTTTTAACTATTGGCAAAAAGCTACAGGATGGAAGCCTTTACCTGCTCAGTATTTATGATCTTGAACCCTCCGGTTTGATCGTGCAAGCCTACGACCAAGTGAACAGCAAAGAATACTTGCTTCCTGTTTCTGAATCTGAGGTAAGTGATTACATGATACATTTTGTAGAATACCTTGGTTATACATTTACTCAACTGTTTCTCTCGCTTTGTTTTCAGCTCGCCCATGCCGGAGTTGTGAGAAACATTAATAGTTTGACGAATTTGATTGAATCGATCGATCTTGTCCCCCAAGGGTCTGAGTCAGTTTTACAGTCATCTATTGAAGGCATTAGTAAAATCAAAAAGAGAGCGACCGGTGATGAGTTGGAGAGTGCAATTAAATCCCCCATGACCGGATGTTCGGAATCTGTTCATGATGTGTTGGTGACTGGTCTGGTAGAATTGTGCAAGGTCAAGCCAGTTGGGGTGGATGCGGTTCAGTGGCTGGGTGAATGGCTTTTGAACAATAACCCCAACCAACCCAGAATCATCGAACCTGATGACGAATAAAAGTCCCGTTTGCACTGACCATGCAATCACAACAATAAAAAACCATGCTCAAAATGAATGCTAAATACTTGTATATATTTGATTGTTAAAAACCAAAAATAAAACTCTATTGGTTATTATGAAGTCAGTTTAATTTGCTTGAACTGAATTTCACTGGATTCCAAGTGTAGTTCGGTCAGCTTGTCCATCAACTTCTGCAAGTAACTGTCGTCCATTCCATGCGGTAATACTGATATCTACAATATGAACAACAAAGAAAGATATAAATGGGATTACACTCTTGTAGACTTGTGTGTTTCAAGCATAGTTTCATAAACGGCTGACCTTGGACTCGTCGAGAGCCTGGAGCAGCAGAGCATCCAACCGACCTTCTTGCTCGCGTCCACTCTGTTGCGCCTGCAGCACCTCCAGCACCGTGCTATCGATCTCGGTCTAAACAAACAAATCAATACAATATCGTAAGTTAGACATTGTACCTAATTGGTTTGACACCTTGTTATGGAAGGGATGTAATAAGAAAGCAGCGCTTGCGGCCATACCTTCCACGAGGCACGAACGACGTGATGCGTCTTGGGAACCAACACATCATCGACACTTTCGTCACGAAACTTGCGCGACATCATTGCGTAGTGGTTGCTGTACTTAGTCACCGAATGCTACATACAGAGAAAGAAAAATGAGACAAAAGATGAGTTTTTCACAATGCTAAGCTGATCCATGTACAGTTTGATACAGTAAGCACAAGCTTTGACAACGACAATACTCAAATACAAACTAGCAATAAAACGGTTACCTCTGTATCGACGAGAAACTTTGCGAGCAGTTCGCTGTACATGTTGTTGAGCAGCTCTGCGCGCTCGTCTTTTTCATCTTCAAAGTGCTGAATTGTCTCTAGGCACTGTGCGTCCAGTCCGCGGGACACCTTCTGTACATTCTCCGACAAGGCGTCGTCAAAGCTACGCGCATAGTCGTCCATCACCTCCTACGTATGGTAAAAAAAGGTGCATAGAAGTTAATAGAAGTTAAATGTGAGATTTAATTACAGTTTAAGATAGTACAACGGATAAAACTCACCTCACTGGACGCGGTAATAGCCTGAATTGACTCGTTCGTACGGCTAATATGCTCAAAGAAAGCAACATCATCCACGGATGTGACATTGTCCGTGTTTGGAAAGCATTCTTTCTTGTATCTGTATGGACATTACCGACATTGAATCAAGGTTATCATGCATGTGAATTGCGCAAATGACTAACCGGGAAAGCGCTTCCAATGACTTTGTGTACAAAGCGGAGCTGGCAATGGGGCTACGTATTTCGTTTTGCAGTCTGTCCCACTCCCTGATGCTATGCTTTAACTGCTTGATGCAAGAGTCTGCCGCAGAGTTTGGGATAAAGATGTGTGTAAACAATAACAAGAGTGAATAAAATGCAAAGCTGATTACGATTCAAATCTCACCAAACTCAGTATCTTCACTATTTGTCATGTCCATCCCCAATTCAAGTCGGTTAATTTCGTTTTCCTGTATTTTGAAATGCACACCAATTATTTGCGCTGACAAACCTGCGACAACATACACCTCACCATTAATGATATCGCAGAACTTATCCGCGATGGGAGCATAAGCTCAGAATTTATTTCTTTAAAGTGTCTGTTTGCTATTTCAGCGTTTACAGCCGACATGAGTTGGTGGACCTTCTGTTGACCTTCAGAGGATTGCTCAATGAGTAGTTTAATTTCATCACCAAGTTTCACCTTTTCTTGTCTTAAGGCTTCCATTTGTTGCACGTAATACAATCCAGTTGCAGCCATTATGCCGAGCAACGCTGCGAGATATCACGACCTGTGGTAGATGCTTTTGAAGGCGCTTTGGGTCAACAATGCATGTAACGGTAATGGGTCGGTAAATACATTATTTTGTTCGAAATCTCAGGCGGAAATACTAGGGTATTTGTCCCGTACTTTGTGTGGAAGTTCCGATCCACTGATGTTTTTGGTTAGTTTTGGGAACGAGTTCAACCATTGATACTACACTTACCAACCGTACAATGAGTTTTGTTGACGCTATCTTAAACTTGGTGTCTAAAGGTAAGGAGTCTCCTGCCAAAACGGCCTTTCTGGTTGCCACCCTTGTGGCGTCATCGGCTTTGGCATACAGTTATTTGGCGCCATCTTCCAGCAACCTTGCCCCCGCTATGGAGGAGAAAGAAGCAAAGGAAATCATGAATGCTATTTTGAAAAAGCTAAAAATGTTGGTACCTAAGTTGCTGAGCGCTGCCCAGAATATCAAGATGCAAATTGAACAGCAGGGACAAGAAGTTGACGATGCCGCCGTCCTCAAGCACTATATTCTGCCTCACTTCACAACCAACCTCCAAGAAATCCAAAACATGGTTCTGGAGGAATTTGACGCTGATGAAGATGAGCTGGAGGAAGCAGTTGAGTATTATATTGCCCACGGCGACGAGGAGCTGGCCGGTATGAGCAAGAGCATCCGCGCCATGCACATGCAGTTCGGCGGGGATTCTGAGCTTGAGGCGCCCGCCACCGCTCCTGCCAAGGGTTCCAAGGCGGCGGATATGGATGTCAACGATGTGGTTGCCATGTTGAGGGAACTGGCTACGCAGATGGTCCAGTACAGCGACGATTTCTGCGGAAAGTTCGTCGACGAGAATGGTATTCCTTCCGACCAACAGTCCATGGAGGAATTCCAGTACGGTCTGATGGCCGTCAGTCAGAAGTAAGTACTACGCGATTCTGTTCAATATATTACTTTTATATGTTGCTTTTCTGGTCTTGCTCACACATCCCTCGGCTCACAAACTCAAATGACACAACCTTTTATAACTACTTCCACACACAGGGCGGAGAAGGTGGTTCTCGAGGAGTTCGGTATTTCTGAGTCGGACCTGCAGAGCCTGCTGATGGGCTGCCAGGACAACCGCCAGGTGCAGGAGGTCTTCATGGGCATTCAGGTAATTGCTTTGTTTGCGTGTAACACTTATGTTTCGTGGTCGTCTACTCCATATCATTTGTGTTTGCTGGATCATGTTTTAACTTGCGTTGTCATTTCTTTGCTCAGCTTTGCCTTTTACTTACACTGTTCTTATTTTTCCTGTTATCATGCATGCAGATGGACAGCCAGAAGGTCTTGTTGAAGCACGGTATTAGAATGCAGTAAACTCCGTCTCCGTTCGTAACTACGCAGAGGTAGTTTTGTAGCTGCCTTGAGCTTTCTTAGAACGTAAATTGTACATGTATATTGCGTGGTCTGAGATCAACTGCTCGGGTGTAATAACATTGTAACGGCGCGTGAACACAGTTTAGTTAATACGCTTGAAATTTCGGCCACATCCATATTATCTATTTTCTCAACCTACGGAGCTATTCGTCATGATATTTGCATGCTCGAAGGAAGGAATTGTACTTATTTGTTATGGAGCAAACGCTGAAAGTGATGAAATCCGCAATTTTGCTCGACTTGTGGTGACAATAGGGAGCATGTCCACCCAGTAAGTTTTCATTGCCTCAAACCAGGATGAAATAAGTTATACAATATCCTTGAATAATCCGTAATCATGCACAACAATAGAATGGAGTCGTTCAAAGTAGTGAATGGTGGGAGAACTCTTGTTGGCAAACCGTTCGTCGTATCGAACGAGTTATTCTATGTTGCAATAGAACAAGATGGGGATTGTAAATATACTGATGTGAACCTTTTGGTGAGAAACCCAATCAACAAAGCAAAATTGTACATTACTAACCATTGCTCTTCCTTTTTTATAGATTGCGCACATAACAGGCTCCTGCATGATGGTTTTATTTCACAATACATTGCCACAAATTTTGGAAAACATTGAGAACACGACCAGCTGTGCTATACATAACAGCACATTTTCTGATTCCATGGGCGGAGATGTGTTATCGATAGACCATATATTGGGTGCACTATTTGACACTGATGAGGTCAAAGACGACGTTTTGATGTTTGAGGTACGAATCACAACACCAGAAATGGATACTGTGCTCTCAATATTTTCTTATCGCGTGTATACAGGAACACTTCCTGCGCCGGATAGTTGAAGATACTTCGACTAATTGGTTTACAGATTTAGTTCCGCTCTTACTGGGACGTGAACCTCGCCCTGCTTGCTGCATTTATCTCTTTGAGGGACCACCGGAAACAAGCTCTCTAATGCCTCTGTTTGTCGACGACTGCCGAGAACCAAATGACAAAATATCCACAAATGTGCAAGACACGACAAAACCCATACTTGATCATTATCGCCAAGAATTAGTGTTATCCTATCTGTCTGAAGTGTCCGCTAGGCCAATGCCGGAGAAGGCGGAAGTTGGACGACGAACGCGGGTGCTACTCTTTCCGGATCATAGCGCTATGCTTGTTTGCTCTATAACGGTATGGTTGTGCGTCAACGTGAACAGTCTTGCATATATAATCTTATAAACCATTTTTGTTCTTCTTTGCAGGAATCAATCGTTTTGGTGGTCACGACGACGCAACTGGCAAACTTGACTAACGTCCCAGCTGTTAGCGATGATCGCATTCGCCAACTGAGCGTGGACAACTTGCCTCTGGCGCTGTGTACAGCCTGGTTGGCTTGCTGCAGCCGAATTCGCCGAGCATTCGTTCAAGTAGAGGATTTGAAAGATTTGCCGCCTTCTATGGTGGATCGAATCAATTACATTTTGTGTTGATGTTTTACATTTGGAGAAGCCCTAAATAATTCGTTTGATTCACAATAATAAGAAAAAGTGAATGGTTTCGCACTTTGTTTTACAAGCAACGAATAGTATCAAAAACGAGTACAACATATTTAATTTATCTAAGCATTGTTACTCAAGTCATCTGCTTCAAAAAAGGGATCCCACTCTTCCAGTACATCTTCCCCAGATCCATTGTCAACCCCAACGCGCCGATCTTGGCCGTCTTTTCGCCTACCTTGCTCTCTAGGCGTACCAGGACCCTGTGGAGCTTGCTTGTTCCGTAAAGCAGGCGCTACTTGAGAGTGTGTAAACCCCGCCACACGCATATTGATCGTAGACGCACCTTCCGGCCTCGTCATCTGCTCACCATAATTGGCAAACAGGTGCGCGGCAGCGGTGGATCTACCAATCGTGCCGCTGTTGCTGTCCGCGCTGTTTTGGCGTGAACTTTGTCTCGAACTGGCCGAAGAATTGGCGCTAGAATTCGAATAAGAGCTATTAATACTGGCGCCGTGGGGTCCGTGCGGTCCGTGGCCGTGCGGTGCCCCGCTGGGCAGAATGAAGCTGTCGCGCCGGTCCATTTCCCGCTCGATAAAGCTCGTGCCCTGCTGCGCCTGCGTGCCATCCCGCTTGCGCAGCATGTGAAAGGATGTGCGGTTCGGCGAGTCGACAAAGCTTTCTGCCACCACAGCTCCCTGAGGGGTCTCCACGCGGGCATTGGTATCCACGTTGATACGGATAATGCCGCTGCTCGTGGTGACGCCGGAGTGCATGCCGCGCTCGTCTTTGTGATACGCAGGCGAGGGGCGGCGGATATCAGGGTGATGGTGGCTCGCTGTGGGCACGGCGTGTGGTGAGGAATGGTTGCCACGGCTACGGTGGTCTCCTTCTTTAGCGCCCTGGCGAGAGCTCAAGCGTCTCAAATTGTTGTGGTTCACACTTCCATCGGCAGAGTCTGCAAAACAAATTTGAATTATAGCCGTTTAATCATGCAATAACTTAGTAGTAAAAGCAAAAAAACTTACCGGTCT
>LNAP01003440.1_pt1 | contig 15119 bp, 12 predicted proteins | sample 602601 | NCBI WGS metagenome assembly LNAP01 (sample SAMN02440304, study PRJNA202911) | soil metagenome | biome: Subtropical and temperate rainforests or woodlands; isolation source: soil samples (1 kg each in a 20% v/v slurry with milli Q water) were... ...
CGGATCGTGTTTTCGTGGTGTGGCAGCATTTCGCCGAAGCCGGTCATGCCGATGCGCCAGTCACCGGGTACGGTCAGCGCCTCCTTCAGGTCGGCACCGATGTTCAGCTCGGCGATCTCGCGCGACCACCCCGTGCGGCTGGCACCGCCCTGGTAGCCGAAACCGCGCAGGTAGCCGCGCTTGTCAGCAGCCACGTTGCGGAAGCGCGGAATGTAGAAGCCGCAGGGACGACGGCCGAAGTAGTACTTGTCCTCAAAGCCTTCGACACGGCCGGAGGCACCCGCGCCGAAATGATGGTCCATCACGTTGTGTCCCAGCTCACCGGACGAAGAGCCCAGCCCCCCCTCCCACACATCGGTGGCCGAGTTCATCAGCAGCCAGGTCGAGTTGAAGGAGGAGGCGTTGAGGAAGATGACCTTGGCCGTGTACTGGTAGGTCTGGCCGGTCTCTGCGTCGATGATCTCCACGCCCCGCGCGCGCTTGCGGTCCTTGTCGTAGAGCACTTCCTTGACGATGGAGAACGGCCGCAAGGTCAGGTTGCCGGTCTTCATCGCCGCCGGCAGCGTCGCCGCCTGGGTGGAGAAATAGGCACCGAAGGGACAGCCGAGGATGCACTTGTTGCGGTACTGGCAGTTGACGCGGCCCTGCTCGGGCATCGGCTTGGTGATGTTCGCCGTGCGCGAGTGGATCATGTGCCGGGTTCCGCCGAAGGCCTTCCGGATCCGCGCGGCCACGTCCTTTTCGACGATGTTCAACGGGATCGGCGGCAGGAACTCGCCGTCCGGCAGCACGTCCAGCCCTTCGCGCGTACCGGCGATGCCGGCGAATTTCTCCACATGGTCGTACCAGGGCGCGATGTCGGCGTAGCGGATGGGCCAGTCGGTGGCGATGCCGTCCTTGAGGTTCGCCTCAAAATCCAGGTCGGAGAAACGATAGCTCTGTCGGCCCCACATCAGCGAACGTCCGCCGACATGGTAGCCGCGGAACCAGTCGAACCGTTTGGTCTCGATGTACGGCGATTCCTGTTCGTCGGCCCACATGCCCTGCAGGTTCTCGGCCAGCGCGTAGTCGCGCATCAGCACCGGGAAGGCAGCCTTCATCGCCTGTGTAGGCCGGTTGCGATGCGGGAAATCCCACGGCTCCTTCATCGCGTTGACGTAGTCCTTGACGTGCTCGATATTGCGTCCGCGTTCCAGCATCAGGACCTTGAGGCCCTTCTCGGTCAGTTCCTTCGCCGCCCAACCGCCACTGATTCCCGAGCCAACAACGATGGCGTCGTAATGATTGTCTGCCATGGATCTCTCACCTGGTGGATATCGTTTCAGACGTCGCAGAGGCGGATGGCCTCGCGCAGCGAACCGACGGGATCTGGTGCCGCAGGCATGAATTCCTGCGCCAGATACCCATCGAAACCGGTGTCGCGGATCGCGCGACAGATGGCGGGGTAATTGAGTTCCTGCTGGTCCCCGATCTCGTGCCGACCCGGCACGCCCGCGGTGTGGTAGTGCTTGAAACAGGCGTGATGCCTGCCGATGGTGGCAATGATGTCGCCCTCCATGATCTGCATGTGATAGATGTCGTACAGCAGGCCGAAGTTGTCCGAGCCGAGCCGCTGGCACAGTTCCACGCCCCAGGCGGAGTGGTCGCACAGGTAGTCGCGATGATCGACCCTGGAATTCAGCAGCTCCATCACCAGCACCACGCCACGTTTCTCGGCATGCCCGAGGATGCGCTTGAGGCCGGCCTCGGCATTGGCCATGCCCTCCTGCGGGTCCATGCCGTTGCGGTTGCCGGAAAAGCAGATGAGGTTGCGGTAACCGGCATCGGCGACGAGGTCGATATGCCGCGTGTAGCGCTCCACCAGCTGATCGTGGAACTCACGGCCGGCAAAGCCCTGGGTGAGGCCCAGCTCCGCGCCGTTGCACATCGAGCTGCATACGCCATGGGCCTTCAGCGTGGGCCAATCCTCCGGGCCCACCAGGTCGATCGCGGTAAAACCGATGTCCTTCACCGTCGCGCAAAGCTGGGCGACCGACAGCTGCGGGAAGGTCCAGCGGGCCACGGAATGCTTCAGGTTGCCCTTGAGCGGCGCAGTGGCTGCGAACGCGGGCAGAACGGCGGCTGCGCCGAGGCCAACGCTCCCGGCCACCGCCATGCGCAGTGCATCGCGCCGTGTGAGCCCCGGGGCCGGGCCGGGTCCGATCGAATGGATAGGCATCCACTTTCCGGCCTCCCAACCGGTATCACACGCTGACGATTCGGTTTAATGCAATCGATTGCACCATAGAGGAGCGCGTCTTTTTTTTGCAAGACGCAGTGCACTAAAACCCATGCTGCAGAGCACAAAGCGCACGGACGCTCGGCTCGACACTGGGCTTACGTCGGTACAGCCGGGCGCTGGGAGAAGCCGACCAACGGTCGGCTCTACCCGGTGCGCGTGCGGTCTTTCCGTGCACACAGATGCGCTGTCACGGGCGCCTGCGTTGCCCGAACCGTTGATGGGTCTGCGTTGCTCCCCGTGAACAGGCGAAGACCCACAAAAAAGCCCCGTAAGAACGGGGCTCTTCTTGAAGCTCTGCCGGGATGTACCGGTGCGTTTTGCTTAAAAGGGTTGTGTACACAAAAAACGATCAATAAAACTCACGATCTCAATAAAAACCCTTTATCTACATGACGTTGCACGCGTCCAACGCAACCAATTTCTCCACTTTGACATGGAAATGGAGAACAACCCTCTCCCGAATGGTGGCACTTCGCGACTTGACCTCCGTCATGGTGCATCTGTAGCGCCCGGAACTAGCCCGTTACGCTTAGTTCAGAGCGACAAATAGCCCTTGGTGCGTACGGTCAGGAACTGGCTACTGCGCCAATCGGATCAGAGGGCATGTGCGAGGCAATCTCGACAATGTCATAGACCTTATCGGATCGACCACACTACTGAGGATGCAAGCCGATTGCCCGCCACCGTCAACGCAGCTTGCGGTGCGCTTCCTCACTGATGCATTTCATTCGCAATCAGTCGTAGATCGCGTTGATCTTGGAAAACATCGCCCGGAAACGCGCGGCAGTATCAGCATCGAGGGCATCAGGCGGTGTCGCTGCAAATTTCGTTGAAGGCAGATAGTGGTTGTAACCTCCAGTCGGGCGAAGCGAAATCGATTGCGCCTTGAGGTGGGCCTCGATCCGGAGAATCACTCTGTCGCCCGGCCCGAGGTCACCCTCGGTCAACTTCCTACCGCCGAGCAGCTTTGCGAATGCCGAGTTAAAGTAGTCGAGGTAGAGCTCGACGGGCAACAGATCCTCAATGTCGCTGGGACGCCCGTCCGTTCCGATGGCCGACAGATCCCGGAACTGCGAGGCGTTGAAGACGGCTTTGCTAGACAGCAATTTGTCACGCACGAGGCCAGTCAGCTTCTGCTCGGGAGAGCCCTTGTAGTCATGCAAGATAGCCAATTGCAAGCCGCTGGCATTCAATAGACTTACGAATGTCGCAAGGTTGTCCAAACCACCGGTTGGAACGATCGTGATGTCATCTCGAAGGCCCCCACCACCGCTCGCCTCTAGAAGCGCGGATGCAACTTGCAGATAGTTAAGCTCGCTTGGCCCCTCGACGAGCAGGTTGCGTTGAGAGATGAAAAGGTTCTGGGCGATCGTCCATCCGAGCGCCGCCTGGAGCGGGAAGATGGTGCGTGAATCTGCTCCCGTCAAGTTCTCGGAGATGACCGACCCCTCAACTTTTCTATCTTCCACAAGCCGCACTTGATGCAGGCGATCCGAATGCACCATGAATGGCGAATGTGTCGTGTACAACACCTGGTGCTCTCCAGACAAGCTGTCGATATATCTTAGAAAATCCGCCTGCGCCAATGCATGAAGTGCAAGCCCTGGTTCGTCCAGCAACAGAATCAGTCGCTTGTTTCCGTCACTTCCGATCGGCTCCAATTGCTGTTGTACGCTGTCAAACCAGACCAAAAAGCTGAAGAACCAGATGAATCCTCGGCTGCGCTGATCGAACGGGGTGCTCACACCGCGGTGTCGCCGGTTCTTGATACGCAGGTACAAATTCGGCCCGTTATTGAATGGAGCCTCGTCGCTTTGGTCGGGCTTGATGTCAACTTCGACCTCGAGATCTTCGTTCTGCCTCCAGAACTCCATGACCTGGTCGGTTAGATTGATTGACACACCTTCGATCTTCGCCTTTAACTCCTCGTAGCCGGACGGTGTCGAAAGATCCGCCACAGCGACGTCGGCCATGCGAAGAAGCGCCAGCACCGCACGATGCTTTGGTTGGAGCTGCTTCGGATCGCTCTTTGCCTTGGCGACACGATCAGCCAAATCTGCAAGATTCATCTTGCCTGGCAGCAGGTCGTACTCGCTGAAATAGAGGAACTTCGGAATGCTCGATGCAATTTGCCGATACACCTCCATGCTCACAACACTCGACCAGTCTGACCCGGCAGCAGCTATTCGCCTATTCACATCCTCAAGGATGGCCGAATCGGCGGCGGTCAACTCAGTTTCCGCTAGCTTCCCAGGAATTTCACTGAATTTGGTCGCACCCTCGAGCGCCCCTGAAGCATCGGTGCTAATTTGCTGTCGTAGGAATTGGAGGACGGGACCCTCATCCGCCTTTAGCATGACCTCAGACTTGTTGTCATAGAGGTGCTTCACTGAGAACTCGAAGCCCTTTGGCAACGACGTGTGGAGTTTCGCGTTAGCTGCCGCGACCTCAGAATCATCGAGGCGATAGGTGAGCACAGCGACCGTGGCTGGAGTCGCCGCATGCCTCTTCGTATAGGACGCAAGATCCTTACGCGGATAGTCTTCGATAACGTTGAACTTTTCTTCACCAAGAGCGTCGCCGCACTTCTGAAGAGCCTTCAGAACGACAGTCTTACCTGCTTCGTTCATGCCTACGAACACAGTCACTTCAGGATCGATCTTAACCGTCTGAATAGTGTTCATCGAGCGAAACGGCCCAATATCTGCGGAAACTAGGATCACGTGCCTTCTCCCTGCGCTGTTGATGTGGCCAATTGTGTCAAATGTTCGCTTGCGTTGTAGACGCACTTAAGTGCCACGCGTCGATCCGAATGTGACGACCCTGCACCGAGCCCTTCCCCAGCCCCCGTATGGGTAGTGTCCGCGTTTCGGCAGTTAACCGCACTCCACAGGGTGGCCGCAACCGGCCAGTTGCCGCCGGCGCAGCGTGAGGGGCTGAGTCAAATTCGTTGGTGCTCCGGCTCAATTCAATTGGCGTCGCTGTTCGATCAACTTGGCTGCGAGTGTCCAACTCGTCGGCGTTCCATACCTTGGCAGGTTCACGTCCACGCCTAGCCTGGCGGTCTCTGCACAGGCTGCGAACCTCTTCCCGGATATCGGAGCATGCCATTCCCTGGAGAGCCGTCGTTTGTCAGCCACAGACGCCGGCCCATGTAATGACCCAAGGGACCCCGCGCAGGCCAGGCCGCTGATGCATGTGCTTCGGCGGGCCCCATAGTGCCCGGCGCGTGGCGTGGCGCCGGCACTTGTAGAACTGCTCTATGCACCTGCTTGTTAGCGGGACAGGTCCGCCTTAAGATCGAGTGGCATTAAGGGGGGCCAGTCCGGCCTGCGGCCTGCCAATACGCGATTTAGGCGAACCAAAATTCCGTTTATTTGGCAATTGGAGCTCACATGCCACCACCTCGTGTGACAAAGGCGTTCGTCACAACCCAAGTCAATGACTTTAAATTGAACCTCGACCGTGCGCGCGATCTCTACAAGAAGATCGTTCTGCATGGCTACACAGGAGCATCTGCAGCGGCTTCAGTCCGCCTGACCAACCCAGACACGAGAGATGCTGCGCAGTTCATCTTCTTTGAGGTTGCCGCAAAATTTGAGGAATTCGCCAAGACGATGTTCCAGGCTGAGGTTCGCTCTCGTCTGAAGATCACGGTCAAGCAGAGCCCTTTCGTCATGGGAGATCCGGATCAGGGCCTCAACAACAAGCTTGGCTGGGGCAGCCCACCAAGGCTGAAAGAACGCGGCGACAATATTCTTGGGTCATCGTCGTTTTTCGCGACCCTCCACGCAACTTTAGGACCTTTGACGTACAACCACCTAGTTGCGGCGCACATGGTCAGAAATAGGATCGCCCATTCTGGCGGACAAGCTCAGACTAAATTCGTGAAGCACCTTACCGCAGAGGGAATCCCAACTGCTCAACGGCAAGGCATGAGTGTGGGACGCTATATCCGGGATTACCCCACTGGCGTCAGCGCCACAAACAGGTACTTCTTCGTCTATCTGCAAGCTTATGAAGATTTTGCGGACAAAGCGCTTGCCGCACTACCATAGCGATGAACTCCACACTCTACAGACAACTTTTGTCCGCGCGGGGCACCTACTGGTCTCGCTCGCGCTGGGCTCGGGCACAATTCGCGAGGCGTAAAAGGACTAGCAAATGGATCTATTCGATTTGCGGGTTGATCAGTCTCAGTTGCATCCCGCGTTAGTGAGGTTGCTTGATCCCAGCATGGCGGCCGAGCGTGCGGTGCTGTCAGAGTGGGCGACAGGCTTTCGGGACAGGGACCGGAAATTCGTAAGAGAATTTCAAACCACCTTCGAATCCAGTTTTTGGGAACTGTATCTACACGCAGTCTTGAAGGAGCTCGGACATGGAATGGACTATGCTCATCATGCCCCAGACTTCCTCGTTACCAGCCCTCTTTGCTTCACTTTGGAAGCTACGATCACAGCACCCCCGTTGGGTGGCGCCCCGGCCATCGGCAGCGATGCCCCCGAGATTCCGAACGACCTAAACGAATTCAATCGCGAAGCAACACTGAGAACCTGCAACAGCATCTCGTACAAGTTGAGGCGCTACCGCGAACACTATTCAACCCTTGAGCATGTAAGAGATCGACCATTCGTCCTGGCGCTTGCCCCGTTTGATCGTCCACTATCATTTCTTGAGTATGACAGGCCCATCCAGACTGCCCTTTACGGGCGCCACATTGACGAGGAGCAATCAATGGCTGACGGACTGTCAACTTTGATTGAGTACGAGGTCGCCACTGTATCGAAGCGTGCAGGCGTAGATGTTCCGGTTGGGCTCTTCTGCTCCGATGCCTGCAAGGAAATATCAGCAGTTGTCTTTAGCCCAATCGCCGGGTGGGGGAAAATGCGTGCTCTCGCAGACTCGCCGGACCCACTCTCAGTCTACACAACGCTTCACACATCGATCGACTCATTGATGCCCGAAGTGCGACACGCAAAGAAGAGGGACTACAGCGAGCACCTCCTGGACGGATTGCACGTGCTGCACAACCCATTCGCTGAGCATCCGTTGCCGACAGATGCGTTCCTGCATCCACGCGTGTCACAAGACTGGATAGGGGATGATGGCTTCCACCATCGAAGCAGACCGGACGATTTCCTGATGACGCGACATATCTTTAGTATTTTGACCCTGCCGGATTGACTCTTACAGTAGTCATCTAAGATCAGAAACGCATACTTGGTTGTCTGTCTTCAATTGTCGACGGCGTGGGAGCCTATCGCACGCACATCGGGTCGGCTCACCGCCGCGGCCGTGAACCCCGGCAAGTTGTCGCATCGGAAGCCCGCCTGGCTGTGCATGGCTCACACACGATAGTGATCTTTGCCATGGAAAGATGGATTGACGCTCGCGACGCGCCAAGATGAGAGCTGGAGTGACTCACCCTTGACCTGGCATGCAGCAGTCGATGATGGTCCAGCCACGGTCAGCAAGCGTTTGAAGCTCCGCTTCATTGAATGCATCCTTGCGCATCGCAAGACATAGCAGATGAGTAGGACGGGTCATGGCAACATAGTGGAGCTTGAGCCTTCCAAGCATGCGGGGGCCCTCCAGGACTTGCCTCCCTCTGTGGTTCATCGCAGAGCCGCCCGACTTACTCCCCAGTAACCACGGTTTGAGCTCTCCCAGATGATGGCCGTGGTAGAAGCTATCGAGGACTAGGGTCGCAGTGTGTGTTTCGCCCTTCACTGAATGAATAGAGCCTAGGCGGATACGCACTTGCGGTTCGTCCGGTGGATAGACGAACAGATTGTCACTGCGTGTAAAGGCGACCTCCTCCACTTCACCAATAGCCTGCGGCTGCGGGCCCGCCAAGAAGTCAGCCACATCACCTTGGAGCAATGCGGCCCCGCTCAACGCCTTTACTACCGCCTCGATGTTCGCCCAAGCGCTTTCAAGCCAGACTGCAGAAGGTATGTCGCCTTGGTGAGACAGTACAACGTCCAGCAATGCGAAATAATTGGATAGCGCTGCGCTTTCGTTTAGCGTCTCGACAAGTCGGCGATGCGGAAATCTTCGCGCATTTTTTTGATGTTCGCCGCCGGCCAGCTCACTCGCAGCGAACAGCCCGGCCGCTGTCGCGTTGACCAACGCCTCGGCATTACCACTACGCAACGCGCCAAAACGCGCTCGAGCGAGATACTGCGAGAATCTGGTTGGCACAGAGTCCTTTTTCGAACCCGCGGGATCGTAGCTGGGCAAGTAATGTCCCATCGCTCGTGGGATACGATCATCGCCGTTAAGGTCGTGAACGCCGGCAACGGCAGTGAACACACCAGCCTCGAGTACGGCCCCGTCAAAAGTTTCCAGCAGGTGCTCGCTATAGCGTGGCAGAATCCTCTCTACCGATCCATCGTCAAACAAGAAGATCGCCGGCGCCTTAGGATCTACACCTAGATTGGGGGGTGGGCCAGCGCCAATCAATGGCTGGGATACGACTCCCAAGCCTTTGACTTGATCAGCGAGTAGCTGCCCGAATCGGTAGCTGCGAGGCATCGGATGCACCGCGCCGGTAGGGAATGGGTCCGTTTGCGCTCCACTTTGGTTTGAGTTCGCATAGATGGCTTGGTTGGAGTCCCCGAACCGCTGCCTTATCGAAGGCGCATCACCGCCGCAGAAGATCCTGTGTAGCAGCGCTGATTGCGCCTCACTGTTGTCCTGTGCTTCGTCGATGAAGACGAGGGGAAAACGCTCACGAAGAGTGCGCGTTGACTCAGGGAAGCTGTCGAGAAGTTCATTTGCCCAGATGAACATCTCGTCGTAGCAAAAGTACCCCTGCTCACTAGACGCCCGACGCGCAGCCACAACTGCCTGGTACGTTGGAGTCAAAGGTCCAAACCTACCGATGGCGCTGCCACAATAATCCGACTGCTTATAGGCCAAGCAGGATTGCGTGAAGCCAGCTTGTTCCAGCGCCCACTTTGCATTCCGAGGCAACAAGGCCCATCGTTTCGCAAGCGCGATCTGCGTGTCAATATAACGCACCTCGACGCCCTTCGACCGCAACCAAGGCAGCGCTAGGTGCTCATTCACGAACGAATGGATGGTTCCGACGAAGTGCGGATAGCGCATTAGCGCGACACCAGCCGCCGTGGCACTGAGTTTAGCGCCAATCTCATTTCGCGCTGCATTGGTGTGCGACAGCACGCACATTCCTCTCTGGCGATGGGCCCACCGCGACGCCAAGATCGCTAGTTTCGCAACAAGCAGAGTCGTCTTTCCACTGCCTGGGCATGCCTCGAAATCGACAGTGTCGAGTCGGGTCATCGCCCGTCGCCGGCTGTCATCGTCGCCGACGGCTGCAAACCCGTCTGGACCCAAGCCCATCAACTTTGCGGCCCAAGCAACATCCCCTTCACGGATTAGGTCCTCGAACATCCTCAAGCTCGCTTAGTTTGGAAGAACTTCAGAATGATCCGGCGCGGCCGCTTCGGGTGCAGCAACTGGCGGCAGAAATGGCCCAGTGACGTGGGCTATTGCGGCGACTAGGTAAGGAGGCAGCCTGTCCCTCAGGCGATCTGCGTCAAGCACACCATCGGCTACGTCACCCTCAAGCAGTTCCGCAAGATGTTGCGCGCCAATAGCCTTGGACGCGCCTTGAGCCTCGAACAACGCATACACATGAGAGGCCAAGGTTGGACGATCATGACGGGCGTCGGTCAGAAGTGAATAGCTTTCGTCAGCCGCAGCAAGAGCTGCGACCTTGCTGGTGGCAGAAGCGTTGAGCCGCTCATCTTCAAGCGACAGCCAACCCGCGCGATAGACTTCCTTACCGAGCCCATGGAAAGCGAGATCGTACTCAAGCGTCCATTCATCAGCGACGAACGTCTCGACCTTCTGACCGGATGCTTTTGCCCTGAGATCGGATCGACGCTGCTCTAGTTGATCAACAGAAAAATCGCTTTTAACCCTCCATCGTCGTCTGGAAGGCGGGCGAACTGGAATTGGCTGGTCAGCCTCAAGCTTGCCGACAATCCATGGAGCGCTGTTGGGCATCACGTCCATATCAGTCATGCAGGCGACCGGGATATTGATCACACCATCACTCACCTCGTCCTCGCGCATGAATATCCTCGCATAGCGTCCGAGGCCGGTCGCGCCCACGTTTACCACGGACACTCCGTGATGGTGGAAGTCGCGGCCAAGTAGTCGAGCAATTACAGGAAGCAGTATGTTCTCGGCATCGCCTTCAACGACCATCACCGCGCGGGCGAAGAACAAGTTCGCCTTCGTGACATCTAGGAAACGCTCCAGGAATCGATAGTCCGATGCGCTGAGCTTAGTGGCGCCCTTACAGAGAGGGAAGGCCCGGCCTCCCTCGATTAGTGCGATGTTGTCCAGCTTTAGATTAGAAGCGAGGTGGGAACTGTGCGTCGTAACGATGATCTGGATGCTCTGCCCGTCGTCGCGTGTATTTTTTGCCTGATCCTGCAAGAACGACATCAACCGCAGCTGTCGTTGCGGATGGAGATGCGCCTCGGGTTCTTCGATAAGCAGGAGTGGGAAACCGTCACTTTCCGCTGCGAGCAGCAGTAGCTCGCATGCCATGAACAGCAAATTGTTAGAGCCGAGGCCGCGGGTGTGTGAGCTCGCTGGACCGGCCGATGGAGTCAAAGTGAGCTCAAGCTTCTCGAGCAACTGGCGCAATCTAATACTGTCGTCCGGTGCGCTAGCCACACCAATCCGCGCGTTCAGCAGGTCCGTGGCGAACGAGAGCGGCTTAAGATACTCGTCGTTCAGTCGCTCGCGAGCAAGCTTTATGCCTTCGCTCTCACCGAAGAGGCTGCTGGTGTAGTCGCCTAAACCTAGTACGCTCAGCGTCCTGGGATCGTCCGGAGGGCCGTCTTGCTTGTTGAAGGGGATGCCGGTGCCGCGGATCTCCTTGGTGTGCTGGAGGATCTGCGACAACCGTGATCCTCGTCCCGCGCTCATCGCCCGCTCCGCATCTCGCAATGGCCGCAAATAGGTTGCGGTCAGCAGTGAACGCGCCCCTAAGTCGAGCAGAGGGCCATTGCCATTGATGCCGGTGCGCCATTCGGGAGGCAGCACACGGCGCGAGCTACCTTCCTTGGCATTCCTTCTCGCCACCCACGTCACTACGAGGGCAGTGTCGATTGCACCCGCCGTCTCATATGAAAGGAACTCCGCGAATGCACCTCGGTCGACAGTGGTCAGACCACGGAACGTCAGACGAATTTCCATCTCCTCAGCATAACCGCCATCTGGTCTCGCCTGATGAAAGTCCATCGGATCGACGCGAAGCATGTCTTGATCGCGAGTACCAAGCACCAACCTGAGCGCATCAATGATTGCGGTCTTCCCTGCATCGTTCTCACCCACTAAGGCCGTAAGTCCCGGCTTCATCGCAAGTACAAACGCCCGATCACCCTCGCCGTAAAGGCGAAAGTTCTCGATACGGATTTCCGCTATATACACGGGGCTCTCCCTCCCAGCAGGTTAACGGCAAAATTACCGAAAATGCGAAGCTCCGACATTCTTGCTCGACTAGTCGCCCGGGAACACGTACAGCAACCTCACTGGCTTGCTCCGCAAGTTAGACTGGTCTCCGAAACTTGCACTGTCTCATTAGGATCCGAGTCACTATCCTATACCTTAGGAACGAGATCCTGCATCCCGATGGATGCCGCGAATAGGCGTCCGTGCTGTGGACATGAGACTTTTTCCTCTCCCGCTTGGCGAATCACACTCTAACTGCGTCCTAAGCCCAGATCGCGAAAATTCAGCCCGCAGTTTGGTGTAACAGACTTGCTGTTGCAGTCCTAAGTTCAGTAGCCCACATGGCACGCGACCTATGAGTAAATATTTCCCTCCGGACAGCCCGTCGTCTGTTCGAGCGAGAGCGACGGTATCGGCCGGGTGGCTCGATGCCGAGACGTTCGAAGCCCTTCTGACCCCAGATACCCTTGAAGGGCAAACGCTTAGCCAAATTAGGCAATCAGGCAGGATCCTTGGCGTATGGATTCCAGAGCAGTGCAGCTACCTTTATCCACCATGGCAACTGAGTCCTTCGAGGAAACCTCTGCCTGGGTTTGCCTATCTTCTATCGCTTCTGCGCGGCTCATATGGTGTCGCACAAGGCCACGCGACGTCCGGTTGGGAGGAAGTTGAGTGGCTAATCGCTCCGCATGCGCTGTTGGGCGGAGCCACCCCCTCCAAGATGCTAGCTGAAGACCCTGATCGCGTCCTGGAGGCAGCCAAGCAGGACTTTTCATCTTGGAGCGCGGGAGCGAACTGGTGACTGCGACAATGTCGCCGGCTACGTGACCGCTTTGTTGACGCGCGTCTAAATCGAAGCCCGAAGCGCAGCAACCTCCCGCCGTAAAGGATCACGGATTTGGTGGCCCTGCAATCGGCAAGAGGTGAGTCCTAGCCTCATGAACTTTATCTGGACGCTACTCTGGTTCCGAGCTGATCCCGCGCAGTAGCAGCCAGGACCGTGCCGGAAGCGCGTCAAAGTCGACCAGCAGCTGCGACAACTGCTCCTGCTCCGGCAACCCCATAGCTCTACAGAGTGAAATGAACTCCACTAGGTCCAAACGCCGCTCGCCGCGTTCAATCTTGGAGATCACCGCTTGTGAGGTGCCCCAGGCCTTCGCCAGCTCGACTTGCGTCAGCCCGGACTCGAGTCGCATGCGGCGCAAGTGAGTAAGCAGCACCGAATAGGGATGGCGTTCGCTGAAACCTGACATCTTGCTTGCCGGTTGGATGCCGGTAAGCTAGAGTCAGCGCTGAAATAGTCCAAAATGGAATACTGGTTCGAGGTACCCGCCCGGCCAACCGCCCCAATGAGTCCAAGCATTGAGTTGCCCCTATCTGATGAGGCCTACGCCAGCCTCCTGTCGCGCCAAGTAGAGGTCGAGAGTGGCTTGGCTGACGCGGTGCACCGTCAGGCGGTCCAGGACATTCTTCATGCCCTCATGCGAGACATCCTGTCTGACGACTGCCCCCGGAACCTGCGCATCACTGATCTGCGTAGTGCGCTGCGCATCGTCCGTAGTGAAGGAGTCGCCATCCCAAAGGCTGCCTTGCTCGACGCAGGGACATTGCGCTTCTTCGTGACTCGCTACGAGTACGACGCCCCATAAAGTGGGGCTCACAGCCGAATTGATTGTGCTACGGTGACCCTATGAATTTCCTGCGCCTGTCCCTTGCCCGAATACCGGCGTGATCACCCGAGAATGATCACGCCCCTGTAGCTCAATGGGTAGAGCAGCGGATTTATATCCCGTCAGCGCCAGATAAGCGGCAAGTGCCGGTTCGAGCCCGGCCAGGGGCACCACGCCAGCGCACAACTGTGCGGTCCTGAGATTTGCGACCGTGGGTTAGGTTCAACCCTAACAACCTGCAATGAACCCCGTCCGTTAGGGTCGGGCAAGATTGAACATCTCCCGAAAGAGCTCATTGACGTGCACAACGTTCTGCACCAGATCGGCTTGCACGCTTTGTTGCATGCAGTGGAAGCAAGGTTGCGCACATGAGATTCTTCCTGGACACCGAATGGGCCGATGTACTCGGCGCCGATCTGATCAGCATCGGCTTGATTAGTGAGGATGGATCGAAACAGTTCTACGCAGAGCGGGACCCGCGGCCCCAGGCCACAAGCGACTTCGTGCGCCATGTTGTTTTCCCGCTATTGGAAGGCGGCGCATGTCTAATGTCTGACAGGGCAATGACGAAGGCGTTGCGAGCCTTTCTCGCTGATGCAGAATCACCCCGTGTAATCGCTGACTACTTCAACGACATCGCATTGTTGCAGTTCGTGCTTGCTGGATTCGAGCTACCAGACGAACAGGTCGACGCTTGCGGCCCGTTGCCGGACTTCGAGACCCAATTGGCAGACGACCTTGGTCTCAGGATGGCGGTTGAGGGGTGGTTTTCTAGCCATGCCGAGCACCAGGAAAATCGGCATCACGCGCTGGTGGATGCTAAGGCGCTACGCATAGGCTGGCTGGCGTACTCTGACAGCCTGCCGCCGGCATAGGGGGGCGCCAGCGTTCGGAGGTCGAGTGACACTACTGAGCTGGCGCTCAGCCTCCAACTACCGGTGTTGGCAGCCGCTTGGCTCCAGCCGGGCCACTTGTAAGGTCTTGGCCTGGTGATAGGCCACCGTCGAATTTGTCTCACCAGGGCGCTGACGCGTCAGGCGCGAGCTAGACTGGTGAGAATCGGGTATCCGGGGGCTTATGAGTGGCAGGACATTCTGGCCTGACCGGACACAGATCGAGAGGGCCACAACTTTACTTGCGCGCGGCCATACTTTTCTTCAGTGAGCGAGTTCTGCCAGATCGGTTGACTTCCGGTAAGGGCTTGTCCCAAGCGAGAATGTCCATACGGACATTGTTCGAATACGCGTTGTACTGCCAGCGGCGAAACTGATCAAGCAAGAGGGTGTTTGATTCCTCGAGTCGCTTTACCTGTGCTTCAAGATCAGAGATGCGGCGAGTAGCGGCGTCCAGCGTGAAGTCTCTGGGAAGAGCGTGTCGCGTTTCCCGCAAATCCTTCTGGCGCTGCTGAAACCGCTCTTTGATGGCGGGGTATAAGTACATCGTGTGCTTTGAGATCGAGGGAACATTCAGCACCTTCGCAACGCGATCACAAAAAAGCGGCCAAGTGAGCTTGCCTTCCCAACGGTCCAGTTCACGCATGACCTTGGGTAGTGTGGCTTTGGTGATGATCTTCTTGGGCATAGTAATTTAGGTTTGCGTCGAGGGAGCCACCCACGGGCCGAGCGCCTCCGTGGAGGGCACTTCCACCATGCCGAGGTCCATGAGGGCAC
>LNAP01003442.1_pt1 | contig 15117 bp, 13 predicted proteins | sample 602601 | NCBI WGS metagenome assembly LNAP01 (sample SAMN02440304, study PRJNA202911) | soil metagenome | biome: Subtropical and temperate rainforests or woodlands; isolation source: soil samples (1 kg each in a 20% v/v slurry with milli Q water) were... ...
GCGTGGGTGGACAAGAATCAGAAACAGGTCGCAGCGTGGATGCCGGCTTGCGCTAGCTGATGCCTGGTTACGCGTGACCATGTTTATGCGGTCACGCGCGACTCCTGCTGGTCTTCGCAGCATCATGGGCTTCATCCCAGTTCAACATCGACACTTATCCGACACTGCATAGTTTTTTGTTCTGAATCAGCTCCGATTGATAATGCCGCTGATCCTGTCGGAAAGTGTAGCGCTTTTGCGCGTTTATTTGACAGGTCAACTATGAGCGATACGGTAAAAATTTCATGCAAAAATCTGTGGCAGCTGTTTGGCAAAGGCGCCCACGGTTTTCTCGATAAACATCAGCGCGACCCAAGCGACGCCGAGCTGGCGTCTGCGGGTTTGATTGCGGCTGTACGCGACGTCAGCTTTGATGTCTATGCGGGCGAGATCCTGGTCATCATGGGCTTGAGCGGGTCGGGCAAGTCCACGCTTGTGCGCTGCCTCACGCGGCTCATCGAGCCCAGCGCCGGCCAGGTGCTGTTCAATGGCGTCGATCTATTGCAAGCTTCGCGCCGCAGCCTGACGGATATTCGCCGGCGCAAGATGGGCATGGTGTTTCAGCACTTTGGCCTGCTGCCGCACCGTACCGTATTGGACAATATCGCTTTTCCGCTCGAGATCCAGAACGTACCGAAAGCGACCCGTTTAGCCAAAGCGAGCGAGTTGGTCGCAACCGTTGGCCTCGAAGGGCGCGAGCACAATTTTCCCCGCGAATTGTCGGGCGGCCAGCAACAACGTGTCGGGATTGCGCGCAGCCTTATCGGCGAATGCGATGTCTGGTTTTTGGATGAGCCGTTCTCGGCCCTCGACCCGCTGATCCGGCGCGAGATGCAGGATGAGTTCGTGAGCCTGCAATCCCGGCTGAACAAGACCATCGTATTCGTCACGCATGATTTTGACGAAGCCGTGCGCCTGGGCAATCGTATCGCCATCATGAAGGATGGCCGCCTGGCGCAAATCGGCACCGCGGAAGAATTGTTGATGACGCCGGCGAACGACTATGTCAAAAAATTTGTGCAGTATGCGCCGCGCGCCAAATTGATTTCGACGCAGAAGATCATGGCGCCTGCAAACCCTGGCGATTTCAGTCTCGCCGGCAAGCAGAATGTGATCAGGAACACTGACGTTCTGGAAAATATAGCGCGGCGCGTGATCGAAGCCGATCGGGCCTTGCCTGTCGTCGACGCCGCGGGCCTGCTGGTGGGGCAGGTCAGTCGCGAGCATTTGGCACGGGCGCTGTTCCAATGACACATAGCGCAACTCTATCCAACGATGATTTGAACAGAGCGGATTCTGGCGCGCATCGGCCTGCCGGGCCCGCCGTTCGGGCCGGCGGCGTTGCGGCGCCGCTGACGGATGGGCGTTCCAGGACAGTTAGGCATCGGCCCTTGTATTGGGTCGCCGCGCTTGCCATTATTGTGCTGGGCCAGTTCGCGGTGAGCAGGCTGGCCTGGGTCGCGGACTACCCGTCTGATTGGGTTCTGCCTCTCAAAGACTGGATCGATTCATTTTTCGAATGGCTGGTGTATGGGCTTCGTTTCTTTGCCGGAACGGCGTTTGAGTTCACGCCGCGTGACTTGACCCGTGGCGTCTCGGGGCTGCTGGCGTATCCGCTGGGGCTGTCCGAGTCGCTGTTTTTTGACGGTTTCTCCAAGCAGGTCCCGGCGCTGCCGTGGATCACGGTGGTCGGCCTTGCCGCGCTGTTGGGGCATTGGCTGGGCGGCTGGCGCAGCGCGCTGCTCGGCGCCCTCGCATTTGCGTATTTGGCGTTGTTTGGCGTCTGGCAGGCGTCGATGCAGACTTTTTCCCTCGTGCTCGTCACGGTTCCCATGGTTTTCCTGATCGGCTTGGTGGCCGGGGTATTGATGAGTAAAAGCCGGCATTTCAAAAATGCGGTGACGCCTCTGTTCGATATCCTGCAGAGCATGCCGCCGTTTGCCTACCTGGTGCCTATTGTGGTGCTGTATGGCGTGGGCAACGTGCCCGCCATGATCGCTACCGCCTTGTTTGCGGTGCCGCCCGTTGCGCGTTGCATTTCACTTGGGTTGGAAAGTGTGCGTCAGGGTGTGCTCGAGGCGGGTCGGATGATGGGCTGCACGCGCTGGCAATTATTGTGGCAGGTGCAATTGCCGGCTGCGCGGTCGGTGTTATTGGTTGGTTTGAACCAGGGCATCATGCAAACCCTGGCCATGATTGTGCTGGCCGCACTGATCGGGGCGTCGGGCCTTGGCAGCGAGTTGCTGACGTCGCTGCAATCCTTGCGTCTGGGCGAAGCGTTGGAGCAAGGGATCGCGATTGTCGTGATCGCCGTGGTGCTGGACCGTTACAGCCGCGCGTATGCGTTGAAGCAGCCGATGTACATCGACACGAGCCTCGGCTGGTGGCGGCGCCACCCCTATGTGGTGCTCGCGCTGGCCTTCCTGGTCGTGAGCATTTTGCTCGCTCGCGCGCTGCCGGATCTGGCGCTGCTGACCAATGAACACAGCATCACCACCGCGCCATACTGGAATGCCGGCATCGATTGGATCAACATGCATCTGTATGAGTCGGTCCAGGCATTTCGCAATTTCACGCTGCTTGAGATCCTGATCCCGACGCGTGACTTTTTCCAGGCAATTCCGTGGATCACCTTTGTCGCCTTGGTCGCTTTGCTGGGCTATCGCCTGGGCGGCTGGTCAGTGGCGCTGATCGCCGGTCTGCTCATTTTATTCCCGGCGGCCACCGGTCTTTGGCTCGAGGCGATGACCACGCTGTATATGATAGGGACAGCGGCCGTGGTTTGTGTCAGCGTGGGTTTTGTCATCGGACTGGGCGCATCGCGTACCGCTGGCTGGTCTCGTTTTGCGGCGGGCGTGTGCGATTTCCTGCAAACCTTCCCATCATTCATCTACCTGATTCCGGTAGTGATGTTGTTCAAGGTGAGCGACTTGTCAGCCATCATCGCAGTGTTGCTGTTTGCCGTGGTGCCGATGATACGCTACACCATACTGGGGCTGCGCGGCGTACCGACGCCGATCATCGAGGCTGCGACTCAACAAGGCGCGACGCGGCTGCAGCGCTTAGTGAAAGTGGAGCTGCCGATAGCCTTGCCTGAAATCATGCTGGGCGTGAACCAGGTGATTTTCATGGCCTTGTTCATGGTCGCGATCACCGCCTTGATCGGGACACAGGATTTGGGCGCTGAAATCAATGCGGCGCGTTCAGGCAATGAAATTGGCAAGGCCTTGGTCGCGGGCTTGTGTATTGCATTCATGGGAATTGCCGCGGATCGCCTGATCGGTGCCTGGGTCAAGCACAAGAAAGTCGAGTTGGGCTTGGCTTGAGGAAACTCTGCTTCTTAATGCTATAACTACTCGTTTGACGAACACTATCTACGGAGCAACCTATATGGTCTCGCTGCAAGAGCAGCTTTTGAAAGCGGGTCTGGCCGACAAAAAAAAAGCCAAGCAGGCCCACCAGGACAAGAGCAAGCAGAAGAAGGTCGAGCGGCGAACCGGCACGCAAAGCATCGATGAGGCGAGGTTGGCCGCGCTCGAAACGCAACACAAGAATCTCGAGCGGACCCGCGAACTCAATGCCCAGCGCGTTGCAGCCGCCAAGCAAAAGTCGATCGCGGCGCAAATTGCCCAGATGGTGCAGCAGAGCCGCCAGAGCAAGGGCGCCGGCGACATTGCCTACAACTTTACCCACGGCAAGACCATCGAACGGCTGTATGTGTCGGCTGCGGTCCAGGCGCATTTAGTAGCCGGGCGCCTCGTGATTATCCGTCTGGGCAGCGCGACCGAGCTGGTGCCCAGGATAGTCGCAGACAAAATCGCCGAGCGTGATCCTTCGCTCGTCTTACGGGTGAACAAGACCAGCACCGAGATCGATGAGGACGATCCTTACGCCGCCTTCCAGATCCCGGACGACTTGATGTGGTAACAAGTTTTTCACTTGGCTGCCTGCCGCTTTTAGGCGTATCGTATAGATATGGTCGATGCCGCTACTTTCTCAAGCAAACCGGGCGTCCTGATTTTGGGCGGGACGGGTTTTGTCGGTCAAGTTCTGGTCCGCACCCTGACTGAGGCGGGCTACGCTGTTACGGTTCTCAGCCGACACGCTAGTCTCCATGGAAATTTGGCATCGCATCCATTTGTGCATGTGCTGGGCCTGCCAATCAAGCCTGATGCAGATGACGCCGATTCATCCTCCTCGTTGGCCGAATTGTTGCAGGGGCATGTTGCCCTGATTAATCTGGTCGGCATACTGAATGAACCGCGCCATACCGGGCAAGTTTTCGAGCAGGTGCATGTCGGTTTTACACATATTGCACTGGCTGCGGCGCATCAGGCTGGCATTGCACGCTATCTTCATATGAGCGCGCTGGGGGCCGATGCGGTAAATGGCTCCAGTTTTTACCTGCGCAGCAAAGGGGCGGCAGAGTCTTGGGCGCACGAATTTGGTTCGTCGCACGGTATCGCGGTGACCAGTTTTCGGCCTTCGGTTATTTTCGGGCCAGGCGATTCGTTTTTAAGTCGTTTTGCTGCCTTGGCCCGATTGATGCCAGGCGTTTTTCCATTGGCCTGTGCCCAAGCGCGTTTCGCGCCGGTATATGTTGGCGATGTCTGCGACCAGTTCCTTGCGGCCCTTCGGGACCCGGGCAAGGCCGGGCAACGCCTTGACCTATGCGGTCCGCGCGATTATGCGCTGCGCGACCTTGTGGCCTATGCGGCTCGCGTGTCGGGGCACCCGCGCCGTGTTCTTCCTTTGCCCGACTGGGTTGCGCGCGTGCAGGCCAGGGCGCTGGAGTTCGCGCCCGGGAAGCCCTTTACCCGCGACAATTATGCTTCGCTGCAGACGGCAAGTGTCTGCGCTTCTGGTTGCCCACGGCAACCAACCCGCTTGGAAGATATCGCGCCTGGCTATGTAGGCCGACCCCATCAGTGACTCGAGCGTGCGTTCGTGTGGCAGGTCGGCTGTCGCCTTGCCATGGCAGGCTGCCTGTTATTTCCTGCAGACCCGGCCCGGTAGCATCTTGAACAGGATCACGCGCGATTAGTTTCCTTACAAACGCCTTAACGTGTCAAAATAGAAACAATTTATAAGGAATCTGGCATGTGGTTTTGGTTTGGCGTAGCCGCGCTGTTTCTGTTATTGGAGATGGCTACGGGCACTTTCTATCTGTTGCTGGTGGCCTTGGGCCTGGCGGCATCTGGCACGGCGGCGTACGCGGGTTTATCGCTGGTGTGGCAAATCATCAGCGGTTTGGCCGTATCGCTGGTAGGGCTGGTGGCGCTGCATCGTTATCGTCAGTCCAAAGGTCAGGTGCCGACTCAGTCCAATCCCAATGTGGTGCAAGACATAGGCCGCAGCGTGATCGTGGACGCTTGGGACGAAAACGGACAGGTCAGGGTGTTTTATCGGGGCGCCAACTGGAGCGCGCGCATAGACGCCGGCCAGCCCGCGCAGCCTGGCGAACACTATATTCAAGCTGTGCAAGGCCTGACGCTGATTTTGCGGCCAGGCCGGTATCCCGCATCGGATACCCGACATTAAGCGTTTGGAGTCCCAAACGTCTTCATCTTTTTCTTATTGGATCCCCTATGGACGCTTATGTAATGACGCTAGCCTTCTGGATAATCGCGGCTCTGGTCGTGTTTGTCATTATCAAATCCACAATTCAGATCGTGCCCCAACAGCATGCCGCGGTGGTGGAGCGCTTGGGCAAATTCGATCGCACGCTGTCTCCTGGATTGGGGTTTACTGTTCCCTTCGTGGAAAAGGTGGCTTATCGCCACTCGCTCAAAGAAATGGTGCTGGATGTCGCCAGCCAGGTTTGCATCACCAAGGACAACACCCAGTTGAAGGTGGACGGGGTGCTGTACTACCAGGTCACCGATCCACGCCAGGCGTCCTATGGGTCGACCAATTACGTGCTGGCAATTTCCAATCTGGCCCAGACGTCATTGCGCTCCGTAATTGGCAAGCTGGAAATGGACGAGACCTTCGAGAAGCGCGACCTGATCAATGTGGCCGTGGTGAAGGCGCTGGACGAGGCCGCCACCAACTGGGGCGTCAAGGTGCTGCGCTACGAGATCAGCGACTTGACCCCTCCGGACGAAATCCTGCGGGCCATGCAATTGCAGATCACCGCTGAACGCACCAAGCGGGCGCTGGTGACCGAATCCGAGGGTAAGAAGCAGGAAGACATCAATATTGCCCAGGGCAACCGCCAGGCGGCCATCCTCAAGTCCGAAGGCGAGCAGCAATCCATGATCAACTACGCGCAGGGCGAAGCTCAGGCGCTACTGACCATCGCGCAGGCCACCGCCGCATCCCTGGAGCGGGTCGCGCAGGCCACCCAGACACCTGGCGGCATGGATGCCGTCAACCTGAGCGTGGCCGAACGCTATGTGGACGCCTTCAAGGAAGTCGCCCAGAAAAACAATACCTTGATATTGCCCGCCAACATGGGCGATATGGGCAGCATGATTGCCGCGGCCATGACCATGGTCAAGGCCGCCAAGCCCGCCGGCTAGGGGCGCGGCATAGCGCGCCTTTGCCAATCGCAATACGCTAATTTTTGTTAGAATGCACCAGCGGCAGGTCCGCTGGCTGTTTCCATCATCAATCGCTCCCTCATTTACCAAGGTCCAATCCGGTGCCCGTCTCGCGTCTCAATCGCTCCAAGCCCCAACATAGCGCGCGGGTCGCGGTAAAGCAGAGTCCGCGCGGAAAGGAGTCGACGCTTTTTGTCAGCTCTGTCGAGAAGGCCTTGAGCGTTCTCGAAGCGTTCGATGGTTCCCAGGCTGCGCTGACACTCTCGCAAATCGCCGCCAAGACGCAGATGGACCTGAGTTCCGCCCAGCGCGCCGTCCATACCTTGACAACGTTGCGGTATCTCAGGAAAGACGAAGCGACACGGCAGTTCGAGCTGGCGCCGCGTTTGCTGGATTTCTCTTTTCGCTATCTTGCTTCAAACGAACTGGCTCGCCGCGCCATTCCCTATGTGCAGCAGCTGGCGCGCGAGACCGAGGAAACGACCAACCTTACCATCCTGGATGATACGGAAATCGTTTACATCATACGGATAGCAAGCCGGCATATGCTGGCGCCCAACGTCATCGTGGGCACGCGCATACCGGCGTTTTGCGCGGCTCCGGGACTCGCCATGCTGGCTTATCTCCCTGACGCCGAGGCGGAAGACATCCTGGCCCGGACGGATTTCGTGTCCTATACGTCACACCCGTATCACGACAAATCGTCGGCAATGGATCGTCTGCGCCAGATTCGTGAAACGGGCTACGTTCGCGCCGAAGGGGAGTTTTACAAAGGCGACGTATCGACGGCGGCGCCGGTTCTGGACATCAACAACAGGCCGCTGGGCGCCGTCAATATTTCGATTTCGACGAGCCGGTGGGATGCCGCGCGCGATCAGAAACGGATCACCGATCTGGTGATCACCGCCGCCGCCGCGATCTCCGGCCATCCACGGTAAAGCCGGCATAAGCCTAATCGGTCGAACCGGGCTGCAGTATCAGCGCGTCTTCCGGCGCCCAGGCCACGCGCACTGTGCTGCCTGCGCTTCTCGGGCAGGCGCCCGGAATCGGCCTCGCCTTCACGATAACGCTTACCTGGCCGATGCGAACGGTATAGCGCGTCACTTCGCCGACAAAGGCCGTCGCGTCTACGATGCCTTCGAGCGTGTTCAACGCGCTGTCATCGTTTTCCACGAACCTGAGTCGATCCGGCCGGATCATGAGCTGGCGGTCATCGCCTATTTCGGCGTCGTCGTGTTCGGGCAAGGTGGCGCGCAGCACCTGCCCCCCCGGAAGCCTGACCGTTTTGGCGGACTCGACCTTGCAATCCAGCAAATTCGATTCGCCCAGGAAATCCGCGACGAACACGTTCCGCGGACGGAAGTAGAGATCCTCGGGGGTGCCGAGTTGCTCTATCCGCCCTCCGCGCATAAGGCAAATGCGGTCCGAGAGGAACAGGGCTTCTTCCTGATCATGCGTCACATAGATGATGGTGACCCGAGTCTCCTGATGGATGCGCCGGATCTCGCGCTGGAGCTGGTCCCGCAGTTTTTTGTCGAGCGCGCCCAGGGGTTCGTCCATGAGGATGACCGGGGGCTCGTAGACCAGGCAGCGCGCGATCGCGACGCGCTGCTGCTGGCCGCCCGAAAGCTCCCGCGGCTTTCTTTTGGCCAGGTGCTCCAGTTGGACTATCTTCAGGATGCCGCTTACGCGCTGGCGGATTTCACTTCGGGACAGGCGGCGTATTTTCAGGGGGAAGGCGATGTTCTCTTCCACCGTCATGTGAGGGACCAGCGCATAGCTTTGAAACACCATGCCCAGGCCGCGCTTGCGCGATTCGATCCAGGTCATGTCGGTGTCGCTGATCAGCACGCTGCCGGTGTCGGGCTCCACCATGCCTGCAATGACATTGAGCAGGGTGGTCTTGCCCGAGCCGCTGGCGCCCAGCAATGTCATGAACTCGCCGTCTTCGATGCTCAGACTGACGTTATCCAGTGCGCGGCAATCAACATACGATTTGTTGATTTCTTTGAGTACTACGCTGCTCATGGTGGCTGGTTCCTAAAGCGAAGGTGTTACTGTTTTGATGCCGCCCACCCGGATCATGACGAGGCAGATAAGCAGCGACAAAGCAGTCAATAAGGTGGACACAGCGGCGATTTCAGGGGTGTTGTCCCACATGATGCTGCTGTACATCCGCACGGGGAGCGTTTGCGTGTCGGGCCCGGAGATGAACCACGCGATAATGACTTCATCGAACGAAACCAGAAAGCTGAAGACCCAGCCTGCAATAATCGAAATCCTGAGTTGCGGCAGGATGATCTGGAAGAAAATTCTTACGGTGGAGGCGCCCATGATGTACGCGGCCCGTTCAAGGCTGGGGTCCACTTGCCGCAGGCCGCTCAGAACCATCACGACCACGAACGGCATCGCATACATGCTGTGCGCGAGCACCAGGATGCTGTGCGAGCCAAGCGTGCCGGTCTTGGCGCCCAGGAAGTAGATCCCGAGGGAAATGACGATGACGGGAACGAACAGAGGGCAGACCACGAGCAGCTGCGCGATCGATTTTCCGCGGAAGCGCCCGCGCGAGAATGCATAGGCGGCGGGCACGCCGGCGACGATGGCCAGGGACGACGCAATGGTGGCGATGATGGCGCTGTTGGCCATCGACGACATCCAGCCGCTGGACTGGAACAGCTGCTGGTAAAGCTTGAGGGAAAAGGAAGAGAAGGAATAGCCCTGCGAAAATGAAATCGGGATGACGGTCAGGCTGGGCAGCACCAGATACAAGTAGACCATCCAGGCGGCGATGGTGGAGAACGCCGGCAAGGCGTTTCTGCGGACGCCGCGCCTTGGGGGCGCGGAATCGCTGCGGACGGCGGGGCGGGCGGGGGTCGTGATCATCGGGGTCAGCCTCCGGTTCTTGACTGGATTTTCAGGATGATGCTCGAAAGCGTCCCGGAGAACACCAGCAATAGCATCGAGATCAATGCGGCGCTCTGCCAGTCGAGGATTTCGCGCGTGTACATGTCTATGATATTGGCCATCATCATGTCTTGTCGTCCTCCAAGCAGCGCGGGCGTGACAAAGAACCCCATTGATATCACCAGGCACATCAGCAGCCCGGCCAGCAGTCCGGGCAGGCTTTGAATAAAGGTGATGCTCCAGAAGATGCGGAATCGGGAGGCGCCCATGACTTCCGCGGCGCGCTGCACCTGCGCGTTCTGGGCGGCCAGGCTCGCGAGTATGGGAAACACTGCATACGGGACCAGGAAGTTGGTCATGCCCACCAGCACGGCGAACCGGTTGAACATCATGTTGAAACCCGAGCCGCCGAAGGCGGTCTTGATCATGGTGTTTATGATGCCGTTATCGCCGAGAATGAGAAGAAATGCATAGCTCTTGACGAGAATGCTCGTCCAGAACGGCATCAGGACAAGAGCCAGGCAGATAATCTTCCATTGCCCCTTTTGCCGCGCAATATGCAAGGCAACGGGATAGGCAAGGGCTACGCTCAGTATCGCGGCGCTGACGCTGATTTCAACCGTATTCAGGAAAACGACCTGTATCAGCCTTGATGTGGCGACCTTGATCAGGCCTGTCAGCGCGTCCGCTTCCTCGGTGCCGAGGTAGGTCGCGATAAACCCTATCGGCACCACGAAGAAGACGAGGGAAATGATGAGCGCTCCGCTGGCGAATCCCAGTAGAGAAGGCTGCAGGCGGGAGTATCGTCTTGACATCGTGGACCTTGTATCTAGGGATTTTCCCGAGCGGCGCGCGCGCCAGGAGGGAACGTTGTTTCGCGGCGCGCCGTGCAATCGCTCAGGTCAATATCCACTCCTTGAACCGCTTGTCGAGTTCGACATAATGCTTGCCCCAGTATTCGTCGTCAACGAATACGTTGTTGGGGTTGTTCAAGTCGGGCAGCCAGCGGCGGGAGGCTTCCTTCATCAGCTTTTCGGCGCCGGCCACGACGGGCGCCAGCCCGAGTTTATCCGCCAGATTGGCCTGGATCTGCGGCTGCAGCGCGAAGGCGATGTACTCCATCGCTTCCTTGCGGCGCTTGGAGCCTTTGAGAACCGCCATGTAGTTGAACAGATTCAAGGTCTGGTCGAACGAGAACTCCAGCGGTATGCCCGATTCCTGCGCCACCCGAATACGATTCGGGTAGGCATAAATCCAGTCGATTTCCTTGCTCTGGATCAGCGTCACCATCTGGGGCGTTTGCTCGAACCACTTGCGGACCTGGGGCTTGAGCCGGTCCAGCGCCTTGAACCCGCGCTCGACGTCGAGAGGGTAAAGGTCCTTGGGCGATACGCCATCGGCCAGGAGCGCCATTTCAAGGGTTTCGGATACGCGGTTGCGCAGCGCCCGCCTTCCCGGGAATTTTTCAATATCCCACAAGTCCTTGAAGTTGCGGGGCTGCTTGCTCGAGTGCTGTTCCGAGTTCCAGGCGACGCCGCCGCAGAAGATATAGTTCGGGACCCGGTCCGCGCCGACGCCGCCGACGACCTTGGAGGTCGGAACGATATTGGTGTCGATCGCCTCCCAGTATCCGGCCGATGATCCGGCCATGATCAGCGGGCCGGAGGCATCGAAGATGTCCCAGTTGACACTGCCGGATGTGACCTGGGCCTTCACTTTGGCCAGGTCGGGCGTGTTGAGGATTTGTACCGGCACGCCGGATGCCTTGGTAAACGGGTCGGCGATGACCTCTTTCAGCGCGTCAGCGTAGGATCCCCCATAGCTGACCATGACCAGCGGTTCGGCGGCATGGGCGCGCCTTACCCAGGCCGGCGCTCCGATGCCCGCCACGGCGGCGAGGGACATTGCCTTGAGTACCGACCTGCGTCTCACTGAGTAAACGGGATGTTGCTTAGTAGCCATGATTGCATTCTCCAATGTTTAAGTGCTGCCAACCAACTCCTCGACCGTCTTCAGGGGATCTTGAGCGTTCTCAGAGTTTGTCTGGATTGCCGGCTGTCCGTTCAAATGCGATGTGCATTGGATGCGGCGCCGGATGCTTCAAAGTCCCACGCGGCTTCCACATCGGCAAGCAGTTCTGTCTTGCGGATGCGTTGCGTCGGGCCTCGCGGGAAATCGTCCACGATATGGATATAGCGCGGTATCTGGTAATAGGCCAGATGGCGTTCGCACCATCTTATGACGTCAATGGGATCAATGGTCTTGCCGGGGGCGGGTTTGACGAAGGCCATGATGTCCTGCTCGCCCATCTTCGAGGGCACGCCGATGACGGCGGACTCCTCGACGTCTGGATGGGAATTGACGATGCGCTCGACCTCCCAGGCAGAGACGTTCTCGCCGCGCCGCCGCAAGGCTTCTTTCTTGCGCCCCGAGAAATAGAAATAGCCCTCGCCATCCTGGTAGCCCAGATCGCCTGTATACAAACAGCCGTCGCGCAGGATTTCAGCGGTCTTCTCTGGAGCGTTGAAGTAACCGGTCATGGTGACGCCCGGCTGACGGGGGCGCAGAACTATCTCGCCGATTTCGCCGGCCGCGGCGCGTTGGCCCGCATCATTTTCTATCCAGGCCTCAAACTCGTCCACCGGCTTGCCGATAGAACCCAGCGGGCCGTCGAGATTCAGCATGGTGAAGTTTCCGGCTTCGGAAATGCCGTAGCCCTCGCGGATCTTGACGTCGTAGCGGTTCTCGAACTCGAGCCAGCTTTGGGTGGGCGCGGCCGCGCCCCAGGCGACCCGGATCGGATTCGCGCGATCGGTGTCTTTGGCCGGCTGCTTGAGCAGCAGATTCATTGCGCCGCCCAGATAGTGAAAGAGGGTAGCGCCATGCCGGCGAATCTGGTCCCAGCAATTGGAGGCGCTGAAGCGCTCCACCATGGCGACCGGCACCGCATGCTGCAAACCGATCAGCACGGTCATCCATCCGGCGACATGGTAGAACGGCTCCCACAGGAAGAGGACATCGTCAGGGCGGACGTCGGCCAGGAGCCCGGCATTCTTGGCGCCCACCTGGAACCAGCGCTGGTTGAGCATGGCTCCCTTTGGCGCCCCGGTCGTGCCGGACGTATAAGCGATGGCGCATATGTCGTCCAGCGTTTCGCGGCGGTCGACTGGGACGCTTGCAAGCCGGCTATCCGCGAGCAAGGTCGAAAGGCGCGTCTGCCGGCGCGATTCATTGCCTGCGGGGATGGCGTCGCCGCGCCAGATGATGCTCTTGATGCCGGGCGCTTCGGGAAGGGCCAGGACGAGTTCGGAGAAGGCCGCGTCGGCCACCATATGTCCCGGTTCCGAACTCGAGAGCTGCAGCGCTATCCCTGATTTGCGCAGGTGGATGCTTACGGGAACGGCAGTGGCGCCAAGCCTGGAAATGGCGAAGAACAGGGCGATGTGCTCGATGCAGTTCGGCAGCATGAGCGCCACACGATCTCCCTCCCTGACACCCGATACCGCCAGCGCTCGGGCCATTTGTTCAATAGCCGTCGCGAGGTCCAGATAGGTGGTCACGGTATTGTCGAAAAAGCAGAAGGGCGCTTGCGCATGGCTTTCTGCCCTGAGCCGGACAAGTTCCTGGAAGGTGTGCTGCACGGATCTCTCCTGATAAAGCCGGTGTGGTTCGGGTTGTAGCGTTATTGCCTGGCGGTTTTGCGGGACTGTCGCACGCGCAGAAATTCTTCCATGCATTGTTGCGGTTCGCCCGACGCAAAGGCGGCGACCTGCGCCTCTTCGGCAATCTCGAAGGCCAGGTCGAAGCGGGCCTGGGTGCTCAAGCGAAATGCGCGCTTGGTCTGGCGCAGCGCTGTGGGCGGTTTCGATGCGATGTCCCGCGCCAGGGCGATGGCGGTGGCAAGCACGTCGCCGGCCGGCACGACCTTATTGACGAGGGTCATTCGTACCGCTTCTTCGCAGTCGATCATGCGCCCCGTCAGCGCCAGGTCAATGACCTGGGTAAGAGTGATGCGCTCAGACATTACCCATGGCCCGACCACGCTCGGAATGCCGCTGTTGATTTCAGGCTGGCCCATGGTTACGCCATCGTGCGCAATCCGGAAGTCCATCAGCAGGGCGAGCTGGAAGCCCGATCCGGCCGCAATGCCGTTCAGCGCGGCCACGGTGGGCTTTTCAATGCGGCGGATAAGGTCGTACAGATCGCGGATCTCGAAGAGCCAGGCCCGGCTTGTCGCATCGTCGCCGAAGTCCTGCGATTCAGTGAAATCCTGGCCGGCGCAGAATGCCTTGTCTCCCGCGCCTGTGAACACCAGCCCCTTGACCGCATCGTCGTTCGCGAGCTCCTTTAACCGGTCCGCCAGTTCGTGGCGCATGCCGCGCGTCCAGGCGTTGTAGCGTTCAGGCTTGTTGATGGTAATGATGGCGATCGACTGATCCATGGTCAGCAGGATATCGTTGGATGGCATGTTGTTTCCTTCCGGTTAAAGTTCTGTCCGCGCCAAGCGGCTATCGGGATGATTGTTCGGGCGTGCTGTGTACTGCTCTCTGTCCCAGCAGTCGTCGATCGCCTTGCTCAGCGCAAATTTCTGTATGCGTTGTGTCGGCGTTCTGGGAAAGGCTTCGATGAAGGCGATAAACCGCGGGACCTGGAACCGTGGCAAGCGGTCAACACACCATGCGATGAGTTCCTCGGCTTTCAGCGCTTCACCGGGCGCCTTTTGCACGAATATCTTCAGGTCCTCATCGCCGAACTCGTTCTGGACACCCACCAGAGCCGATTCCACGACAGCCGGGTGCTTGTTTATGACGTGCTCGACTTCCCAGGCGGAAATGTTTTCGCCCCGGCGCCGCACGCAGTCCTTCATGCGGCTGAAAAAATAAAAGCGTCCGGACGGGTCGCGCTTCAGCAGGTCCCCGGTTCGCAGCCAGCCATCTTGCTTGAGCGCCGCGGTCGCTTCTTCGTTGCGGAAGTAGCCGGGCGTGATCAGGCCGGGGACCCGGTCGCGTATGAGCAGCTCGCCCAGCTCGCCAGCCTGGGCTTCTTCCCCGGAGTCGGTCAGGAGCTTGGCCTCGAAGTAGGGAAGAGGAATGCCGACAGAGCCTGGCACGCCTTCGGTATTGATAATGTTCAGCGCCGATGTTTCCGTCATCCCGAAGCTGTCGTGGACCTTGACGCCAAAGCGTTCTTCGAAGGGTCTCCAGAGGTCGGCCGGACAGCCGCCGCCCCATGCGACGCGCACACTGTGCGCCCGGTCGGCATCGGTGGGAGGCTGCTTGAGCAGCAGCTGGATGACGCCTCCCACATAATGGATGTGTGTCGCTTCCAGCGCTGTCGCCCATTGCCAGAAGCTGCTTGCGCTGAAGCGTTCCACCATGGCCAGCGTAATGGGCTTGGCCAGGGCGAGGATCATGACCTCCATGCCGAACAAGTGGTACAGCGGATCCCAGAACAGCGCGGTGTCGCCGGCCTTCATGCGCGAAAGAAAAGCCGAGCTTTGGGCGGCGCAGCGGCACATTTTGTCGGTGATCAGCACGCCTTTGGGCGGCCCCGTCGTGCCGGAGGTGTAGCAGATCGCCACGGTGTCGTCCGCGCGGGCGTCGCCATCAGGCCATCGCGCCAGGTC
>LNAP01003443.1_pt1 | contig 15114 bp, 10 predicted proteins | sample 602601 | NCBI WGS metagenome assembly LNAP01 (sample SAMN02440304, study PRJNA202911) | soil metagenome | biome: Subtropical and temperate rainforests or woodlands; isolation source: soil samples (1 kg each in a 20% v/v slurry with milli Q water) were... ...
AAAGAAGGTAGGACACCGTGAACCCGGTAATCAAAAAATTCCAGTTCGGTCAGTCGACCGTTACCCTCGAGACTGGCCGTATCGCCCGTCAGGCCTCCGGCGCAGTATTGGTCACCGTTGACGACGACGTCAGCGTATTGGTGACCGTGGTTGGCGCCAAGCAAGCCGATCCAGGCAAGGGTTTCTTCCCTCTGTCTGTTCACTACCAGGAAAAGACTTACGCTGCCGGTAAGATCCCTGGCGGTTTCTTCAAGCGTGAAGGCCGTCCTTCCGAGAAAGAGACCCTGACCTCGCGTCTGATCGACCGTCCGATCCGCCCTCTGTTCCCAGAAGGCTTCATGAACGAAGTGCAGGTTGTCTGCACCGTGGTTTCCACCAGCAAGAAAACCGATCCGGACATCGCTGCGATGATCGGTACCTCGGCTGCGCTGGCCATCTCCGGCATTCCTTTCGACGGTCCGATCGGTGCTGCCCGCGTTGCATTCCACGAAAGCACCGGCTACCTGCTGAACCCGACTTACGAGCAGCTTCAGGCATCTAGTCTGGACATGGTCGTAGCCGGTACCGAAGAAGCGGTACTGATGGTTGAATCGGAAGCCAAAGAGCTGACCGAAGACCAGATGCTGGGCGCCGTACTGTTCGCCCACGACGAATTCCAGGCTGTTATCCAGGCCGTCAAAGAGCTGGCTGCCGAAGCCGCCAAGCCAACCTGGGACTGGGCTCCTGCTCCAGAAGCCACCGACCTGCTGGGCGCTATCCGCTCCGAGTTCGGCGAAGCGATCTCCCAGGCCTACACCATCACCGTCAAGGCCGACCGTTATGCTCGCCTGGGCGAGTTGAAAGATCAGGTCGTCGCCAAGCTGTCCGGCGAAGAAGGCCAGCCTTCCGCTGCCGACGTCAAAGCCGCTTTCGGTGAAATCGAATACCGCACCGTTCGCGAAAACATCGTCAACGGCAAGCCACGTATCGACGGTCGCGACACCCGCACCGTACGTCCGCTGAACATCGAAGTCGGCGTTCTGCCGAAGACCCACGGTTCGGCGCTGTTCACCCGTGGCGAGACTCAGGCCCTGGTCGTCGCGACCCTGGGTACCGCCCGTGACGCACAGCTGCTGGACACCCTGGAAGGCGAGAAAAAAGACCCCTTCATGCTGCACTACAACTTCCCTCCGTTCTCGGTGGGCGAGTGTGGTCGCATGGGTGGCGCTGGTCGTCGTGAAATCGGTCACGGCCGTCTGGCCCGTCGTTCGGTCCAGGCCATGCTGCCAGCCGCCGACGTGTTCCCTTACACCATCCGCGTAGTATCGGAAATCACCGAGTCCAACGGTTCCAGCTCCATGGCTTCCGTTTGCGGTGCTTCCCTGGCGTTGATGGACGCTGGTGTGCCGATGAAGGCGCCGGTTGCCGGTATCGCCATGGGCCTGGTTAAAGAGGGCGAGAAATTCGCCGTTCTGACCGACATCCTGGGTGACGAAGACCACCTGGGCGACATGGACTTCAAGGTAGCCGGTACTGCCAAAGGCGTCACCGCGCTGCAGATGGACATCAAGATCAAAGGCATCACCGAAGAAATCATGGAGATCGCCCTGGGCCAGGCCCTGGAAGCTCGCCTGAACATCCTCGGCCAGATGAACCAGATCATTGGCCAGTCGCGTACCGAGCTGTCGGCCAACGCTCCGACCATGATCGCGATGAAGATCGACACCGACAAAATCCGTGATGTCATCGGTAAAGGCGGCGCGACCATCCGTGCGATCTGCGAAGAGACCAAGGCTTCGATCGACATCGAAGACGACGGCTCGATCAAGATCTTCGGCGAAACCAAGGAAGCCGCAGAAGCCGCGCGTCAGCGCGTTCTGGGCATCACCGCGGAAGCCGAGATCGGCAAGATCTACGTTGGTAAGGTTGAGCGCATCGTCGACTTCGGCGCATTCGTCAACATCCTGCCTGGCAAAGACGGTCTGGTTCACATCTCCATGCTGAGCGATGCTCGCGTCGAGAAAGTGACCGACATCCTGAAAGAAGGTCAGGAAGTGGAAGTGCTGGTACTGGACGTGGACAACCGCGGCCGTATCAAGCTGTCCATCAAAGACGTGGCAGCAGCCAAGGCTTCGGGCGTTTAAGGCTCCCGTCGTTGTAAGCTGAACAAGCAAACGCCCCGACTGGTTCGGGGCGTTTTGCTATCTGCCGTTTGTACCTTGCTCCCTGCCGGGCAGGCGATATGGCAAAACCCCGGCCTCGGTGCTAGGTTTAGCCCAGCGCCCGTGTAGCTCAGCCGGTAGAGCAGCGCACTCGTAACGCGAAGGTCGCAGGTTCGATTCCTGTCTCGGGCACCAATTGGCAAGCTCAAGTCGTACAAACAACAAAGCCCGCATCGCGCGGGCTTTGTCGTTCTTACTGGCCTTGAATCACTTCACTTTGCTTCTCAGGTCCTCGAGGCTGCGTTTGAGTTGGTCCAGGTTCTGGCCCTGATTGCTGACCTCGCTCTTGAGGCTGGACAGCTCGCTGGAGTTCGAACTGGAGCTTGAGCTGCTGCCACGCTTGAGGTCATCGATCTGACTGGCCAGCTTATCCAGGGTGCTGGCCTGACTGCTGACCGTGCTCTTGAGGCTGCTCAGTTCGCTGGAGCTCGAACTGGAGCTTGAGCTGCTGCCACGCTTGAGTTCCTCGATCTGCTTGCCGAGCTTGTCCAGTTCACCGGCCTGACTGCTGACCGTGCTCTTGAGGCTGCTCAGTTCGCTGGAGCTCGAACTGGAGCTAGAGCTGTTGCCACGCTTGAGTTCCTCGATCTGCTTGCCGAGCTTGTCCAGTTCACCGGCCTGGCTTCCGACCGTACTCTTGAGGTTGCTCAGCTCGCTGGAGTTCGAATTGGAGCTCGAGCTATTGCCGCGCTTGAGCTCCTCGATCTGTTTGCCGAGCTTGTCCAGTTCGCTGGCCTGGTCGCTGGTAACGCGCTTGAGGTTGTTCACTTCACTGGCGCTCGAACTGGAGCTGGAGCCGCTGTTGCGCTTGAACTCTTCAAGCTGGGTTTCCAGTTTTTTCAGCTGGTTGGCTTGCTCGCCGGTGGTTTTCTTGAGGTTGCTCATCTCACTGGCATTGGAGCTGGAGCTGCTGCCGGTGTTGCGCTTGAGTTCTTCGATCAGGCGCGCCTGGCTGTTGACCAGGTCCTTGAGCTTTTCCAGCTCGGCGGTGCTGCTCTTGAGGCCGTCCTGGAGCTTTTGCAGGTCGTCCACGGTGAAGCCGCTGGGGCGCACGGTGAACTTGAGGTCCACTTCCTGGTGCAGGGCCGAGATCCTGTCCGAGTACGAGGCGCTGCTGGAGTTGAATTCGACGGCCTGGGCGGGGAGTGACAGGCTGCTGAGGATCAGGGTAGAGAGACTGGTGGCGAGGAAGGCGGACGAACGCTGAGTGCGGCTGAACATCACTGGGTTTCCTTGTGAAGTGCCGATATGGCACATCGCTATGACTGCGTTCCTGCCTTCTTGTTCCTGGAGTGAGAAGACGGGGCGGGGGAGGAATGTAACAACGTATTTTTCATGAAAGTGCCTTGAGCGAACGGACAGGTTTTTTGCCGGTGCGCTGTAAGGATTCGTAGGCATCCGCAGACAAAGGCCCTATATTCGCAGCCTGTCTGAATGGTTTTCAGATGATCCCGAATGGTTCACGGCCAGATAAATCGGCTTTCACAGCGCTTTTTTGCGGCAAAGAGATCCCAACGATCCAGATCCATCTTCCATTCCCATGATCAGAGAGAACGAGATGATTCCTAAAGAAGCCAGAATTGACGTAGCCCTTGAAAAATACCTGGCTGCCACGCCTTCCTTGCAGGAAGAAATCAGCGACCTGAGCCCGCAAGAGCAGAAGCAGCAGGCCCAGTGGGCGTTCGAGGACGAAGCGGAGTCGCGCGGCATCGAGCCGTGGGAGCTTGTGCTGGAGTTGGTGGCCGAGTCGCCCGAGGAACTCAAGGCCATGCGCCTGGAGGTCCATCAGGAAGTGGCCGAGGCCTTGGGTATGGACCTTAAGGACTACCTGGAACTCAACGAAATCGACGACTGATGCAAAAACGCCAGCCTTTCAGGGGCTGGCGTTTTTCTTTGGGGTATCGCGCAAAGAGTCAGAGGCTCAAGCGCATCGACAAATCGACCGCCTTCACATCCTTGGTCATCGCCCCGATAGAAATGTAATCGACGCCGGTCTCGGCGATCGGGCGCAAGGTGCTTTCATTGATCCCGCCGCTGGCTTCCAGCTTGGCCTTGCCGGCATTCAGGCGAACCGCCTCGCGCATGTCGTCCAGGCTCAACTCGTCGAGCATGATGATGTCCGCGCCCGCCGCCAGGGCTTCCTTGAGTTCTTCCAGGCTTTCCACTTCGACTTCCACCGGCTTGCCCGGGGCGATCTTGTGGGCGGCGCTGATCGCCTGGGCGATGCCGCCGCACGCGGCAATATGGTTTTCCTTGATCAGGAAGGCGTCGTACAGGCCGATGCGGTGGTTGTGGCAGCCACCGCAGGTCACCGCGTACTTCTGCGCCAGGCGCAGGCCTGGCAGGGTCTTGCGGGTATCCAGCAACTTGACCTGGGTATCGGCGACGAAATCGGCGTAGTACTGCGCGCGGGTGGCCACGCCGGACAGCAACTGCAGGAAGTTCAAGGCGCAGCGTTCGCCGCTGAGCAGCGAACGGGCCGGACCTTCGAGGTGGAACAGGGCCTGGTTGGGGCTGACGCGCTCGCCGTCACGCACCTGCCAATGCACGGCGACCCGCGGGTCGAGCTGGCGGAACACCGCGTCGACCCAGGCCGTGCCACTGATGATCGCCGCTTCGCGGGTGATGATGGTGGCTTTGGCCAGGCGTTCGGCCGGGATCAGTTGCGCGGTGATATCGCCGCTGCCGATGTCTTCCAGCAACGCACGGCGCACGTTGGCTTCGATTTCGGCGGTCAGGTCGGCGAGGCGTAGATTCGGCATAACGGGCTCCACAAACAAAGTGGCCCGATTATAGGGCCATGGCGCAAGCGAACCCAAGGCGAGCGCCTTCCCGTGGCTGCATTTGGTCGCCTGGCATGAGCCGTTTGCCGGAAAGGGCGGTCGCTATATGAGCGCTATTTCAAAGCCCGCGCAGAGTCTGCTGGCACAAGAAGGGGCTTTTGCCAGATAATCCGACTTCTAATTGACGCCATAGCTTTGACGTCTGTTTGGCTCCCCACTATTTGAAATGCAGCGGTGCGTATCGATGCCCGCTGGGACTCGACTGTGAGCGTCGAGCGACCTTTCATTGCGCGGCAGAGAAACACCTTTCAGGAGGCTTGGATGCACAACGACGGGAATGTAGTGCCTTTGCACAAGGCGGCTACGGATCAGGCGAACGCTTCGCCGCTCGCCCGCCTGCCTGTGATTCTGCTTCAGGTCCGTGACAAGGCCGCCCAGCAACTGCGCCATGGCCTGCAGGAACTGTTCGATAACGCCGACGACACCTTGTTCGAGATGGCCGACCGGGCCCAGAACAATGTCGACCAGAACACCTTTTTCGAAGCCATGCGCGACCTGCGCCTGAAACGCAAAAGCATCGAGCGCGGCTTCCTGGAAAAACTCTTCGAGGCCTTTGTCGGCCTGGTCCAGTACGACCCCGCGCCAGCGATCGCCCAGGCCGTCGCCTGCGTCCCATCCGCCGATACCTGCCGTGACGACCTGGAGCGCACCGTGGCCCTCGAGGCGATGGTCGCCAAGGCGGGCAACCGTGACGGTTTTGCCCTTGGCCAGCTCACCGCGCGCCTGAACGTGCTGCTGGGCAAGCACCTGGATGACCGCAGCAACCCCCTGGGCCCGGCCATGCTCTGCGAGTACTTCCTCGAATCCGGGCGCAGCCTGGGGGTGGAGATCAAGGTCAAGCTGATCATTCTCAAGCTGTTCGAGCGTTATGTGCTCAGCGAGGCCGACCAGCTGTACGCCGAAGCCAATCAGCTGTTGGCCGCCACTGGGGTGTTGCCGGAGCTCAAGCCGGCGCCGGCGCGCCGGGCCCTCGACCAGGCGGCCGCGAGTATCCAGGCCACGCCCGAGCCCGGCGTGGCGCAGATGGACGAGAGCGTTCAGGAAGTGTTCGCCGCCTTGCAGGAGCTGCTGTTGCATGTCCGCGGCAGCGTGGTGCCGACCCTGGAGGCGAGCGCCGAAACCCAGCCCATTTCCACCCGCGACCTGCTGCGCCTGCTGTCTCACCTGCAGCACTACGTGCCGGCTGGCACCCAGGACGATTTCGACCTGCGCAACCACTTGGAACAGCTGCTGACCCGGGTCAGCGTGAAAAGCGGCAAGTCGCGGGTGGTCGGAGTGGCCGACGAGGATGTGATCAACCTGGTGGCCATGCTCTTCGAGTTCATCCTGGCCGATCGCAACCTGCCGGAATCCTTGAAGACCCTGATCGGCCGCTTGCAGATCCCCATGCTCAAGGTCGCGGTGCTGGACAAGAGTTTCTTCAGCCGCAGCAGCCATCCCGCCCGCCGCCTGCTCAACGAAATCGCCGCGGCGGCCATGGGCTGGGGCAGCTGCGACGATTATCAGCGCGACAGCCTGTACCTGCGCATCGAACAGGTGGTGCAGCGGTTGTTGAGCGACTTTGTCGACGACCCGGCGATCTTTTCCGAGCTGCTCGCCGAGTTTCTCGCCTTCACCAGCGACGAGCGGCGCCGCAGCGAGCTGCTGGAGCAGCGCACCCGTGATGCTGAAGAGGGGCGGGCCAAGGCCGAACTGGCGCGGCGTCGCGTCGAGCAGGCGTTGAACGAGGGACTGCTGGGCAAGGTCCTGCCCCTGACCGTCGTCGAGTTCGTGCAACAGGCCTGGAGCAAGGTCCTGTTGCTGACCTGTCTCAAGCATGGCGAGCACTCCAGCGAATGGCGCGAGGGCCTGCAGACCATGGAGCAACTGATCTGGAGCGTGCAGCGCCACACCGACCCGGAGGCCGCCATGCAACTGCTGGCACTGGTGCCCGACCTGCTCAAGGCGCTGCGCGACGGCTTGAACAGCGCGGCGTTCGATCCGTTCGCCACCAGTGAGTTCTTCAGCCAGCTGGAAGCCTTGCACCTGCAGGTATTCGAGGGCTTCGGCGAGAACGCCGGGCAGCATCGGCCGGGGGGGGCGGACGAGCAGCCGGCGATGGTCGCGGTCGAGGAACACATCGTCCTGCCCAGCGCTGAAGAGGGCCCGCTGGAGGCCGCGCCCCTGGCGCTGGCGCCCAACGATCCCGGATTGCTACGGGTCGAACAGCTGCGGCTGGGGGCCTGGGTCGAATTCCTCGAGGACGAGGACAACAGCGTGCGCTGCAAGCTGGCGGCCATCGTGCAACCCGGCGACAAGTACATCTTCGTCAACCGCACCGGCATGAAGGTGCTGGAGCGCACCCGGGTCGGCCTGGCCCTGGAGTTTCAGCGCGGGGCCGTGCGTCAGCTGGACGACACCTTGCTGTTCGACCGGGCGCTGGAGTCGGTGATCGGCAGTTTGCAGCGACTCAATCGCGGCAAGTGATCGCAACCTGGGCGTGGAACGCGGCATACTGAGCCGTCACAGGCTTCGTTGAAGGAATCGGTATGCAGTTGGACCCCGCAAGCGGCTGGTGTCACGGCGTTCGCCATTGCCCGTCACCCAATTTCAACGCACGCCCCGCGGATGAAATCTCCCTGCTGGTGATCCACAACATCAGCCTGCCGCCGGCCCAGTTCGCGACGGGCAAGGTGCAGGAATTCTTCCAGAACCGTCTTGATGTCACAGAGCATCCTTATTTTGCCGGGATCGCCGACCTGCGCGTGTCCGCGCATTTCCTGATCGAACGTGACGGAACCGTCACTCAGTTTGTCTCCTGTCTGGACCGCGCCTGGCACGCCGGCGTGTCGTGGTTCGACGGGCGCGAAAGCTGCAATGATTTCTCCCTGGGGATCGAACTGGAAGGTACCGACGAGTTGCCGTTCACCGATGCCCAGTACGACGCGCTGATTGCCTTGACCCGGCAGTTGCAGCAGGCCTTCAAGGCCATCACCCCACAGCGGATTTGTGGGCACAGCGATATCGCTCCGGGGCGCAAGACCGATCCGGGGCCCGGATTCGACTGGGTACGCTATCGCGCGGCCCTGAACGAAGGGGAAGGACAATGAGTTTTCTGGTGTTGTTGCTGGCGGTCTGGATCGAGAAGTTCTCGGCCTTGCGCCAGCGTGTTCAGCATGACGAGCCGTGGTTGCACCAGCTGTTCCGGCAAGAGGCCAGCCCGCGTCTGGCCAAGCGTCCCTGGTGGGTGCTGGCCCTGCTGGTGCTGTTGCCGGCAATGGTGCTGGGGTTGCTGTTGCTGGTCCTGGAGCCGCTGGCCTACGGCCTGCTGGCGTTGCCGGTGCATCTGCTGGTGGTGATCTACAGCCTGGGGCGGGGCGACCTGCTGGGCGAACTCGGGCCGTTTCGCGATGCCTGGCGCCGCGAGGACCTGCAAGCCGCGGCGCACGTCGCCAAGCGCGACCTGGACATCTGCGCCGACAGTGGCGAGCAGTTGCTCGGGCAGGTTCAGGGGCACCTGCTGTGGCAGGCCTACCAGAGCTTTTTCGCGGTGATCTTCTGGTACTTCCTGCTGGGCCCGGTGGCCGCATTGAGTTATCGCTTGCTGGCGCTGGCCGCCGAGCACAGCAAGAACCCGGCGGTCGCCGAGCGCGCCGGGCAGTTGCGGCATGCCTTCGACTGGTTGCCGGTACGCCTGCTGGCGGCCAGCTTCGCCCTGGTGGGCAACTTCGTCGCGGTCAGCCGCGTGATGCTCCACGAACTGCTGAACTGGAACATCAGCGCCGCGCAGCTGGTGGAAAAGGTCGGCCTGGTCGCCGCGGAAATCCCCGCACCGATCACCGGGCCGGACGGCATTCTCAGCCTGGACCGGATCTGGGAGTTGTTGCTGCGGGCCGCGGTGCTCTGGTACGCCGCTTTCGCCCTGTGGACCGTGCTGCCCTGACGGCGAGCCGCGAGTGAGCGCTGGCGAGCCTCTCCGGTCTTGCCAGCGCAGATAAAGCCTTCCTTCTGTCCGCCGTCCCCGCGGTTAACCTTAAGTTACAAACCCTTTTGCCGATTTGAGCTATACAGAAGCAGCGCCAAATAGTGGCTATCTGCCGTCTTCGCGTACCTGCCAATAAAAATAAAAGCAAAAAGGGAGACTTCTTGTGAAGAGCTTGCTCTATCCCGCCATTGCCCTGATGAACCGCCTGAGCTTCGGCATGAAGTTCAGCCTGATCAGCGTGCTGTTTTTTCTGCCGATGCTGGTCACCAACTTCTATCTGGTGCGCGATTCCTACCGTGAATTCCAGGGCACCCAGGTCGAGCTGCAAAGCCTGGACCTGCTGGGCAGCAGCCTGACCCTGCGCCGTGACCTGGAAACCCTGAACAACCTGGTGCAGATCAACGCGACCCTGGGGCAGTCCGGCAAGGCCGGGGATATCGAGAGCAAGATCGTTGCCCTGGAAAAGTCCGTGCTCGAACGCTTGCAGGGCTTGGTCGCAGTCACCGTGGACCCTGAGCAGATCGGCGTGTTCGACGGCAAGCGCGATGAAATGATCGCCGCCTTCAAGGCGCAGCAGGCGGAAAGCTCGCTGCAAAGCAAAAGCGCGCTGATCGGCAAGCTCTTGGGCAGTGCGCAGATTTTCAGCCAGATCATCGCCAGCCAGTCCGGCCTGAGCCGCGATACCCAGAGCGATGTACGGCAGTTGAGCGAACTGGTGACCAGCGTCACGCCGCAGGTCACGCAGATTCTTGGCGAAGGGCGGGCGATGGGCGCGTATTCCCTGGGCCAGGGCTTTCTCAACTCATCCGCCAGCACCCGCTTCGACGAGTTGCTGGTGCAGATTGAGAAACTCCAGGCCGAATACGGCCTGAAACTGCAGGATGCGCTGGGCTCGAGCAAGGCCGCCCAAGGCGCGCTGGACGCCCTGGCCAGCGCCAGCAAAGGCAGCCTCAAGCAAGCCAGCGAGCTGTTCGAAGAACAGGTGGTGATGGCCGATACCCTGGACGCGCCCTGGCAGGGCTTTTATGACCAGGTCAGCGGGCTGATGGCGCAGACCTACCAGCTCAACGAGGCGACCCTGAAGTTTCTCGGCGAGGAGCTGCAGCAGCGGCTGGGGCAGAACCGTACGCAGATGGTGCTGCTGGTGGTGGCGCTGGCGGCGGTGTTCCTGCTGATCTTCTATCTCTATGGCGCGTTCTACGTCTCGACCCGCACCACCCTCAAGCGTCTGGGCGCGATGATGGACAAGGTGGCGGCCGGTGACATGACCGTCACCTTCAATGCCCAGAGCCGCGACGAGCTGGGAGAGTTGGGCACGGTGTTCAACGGCACCGTGGCGAAGATCCACGACCTGATCGAGCTGGTGGGCAAGACCGTCGGCGAGGTCGAACGCCAGGCCGGGCAGGTGGAAGCCGTGTCGGCCCAGAGCAACCAGGCGGTCGCCGGGCAGCGCAGCCAGATCGAACAGGTGGCGACGGCGATGAACCAGATGTCCGCCACGTCCCAGGAAGTCGCGCGTAGCGCCGCCGCGGCGGTCAGCAGCGCCCACAGCGTCAACGACGAGACCATCAGCGGGCGCGGGCTGGTGGAATCCCAGCAAGGCAGCATTGCCCAGCTGGCCAGCGAGATCGACCAGTCGGTGCTGGTGATCAATCAACTGGCCAGCGACAGCCAGGCCATCAGCCGGGTGCTGGAGGTGATCAAGAGCATCGCCGAACAGACCAACCTGCTGGCGCTCAACGCCGCCATCGAAGCGGCCCGCGCTGGCGAGCAGGGGCGGGGCTTCGCGGTGGTGGCCGACGAAGTGCGGACCCTGGCCAAGCGCACCCAGCAATCGACCGAGGAAATCGAGCAGATGATCGTCAAGCTCCACGGTGGTGTGGGGGCGGCGGTCAAGGCCATGGGCATCAGCCATGAGATGGCCAATGGCACGGTTGGGCAATCGGAAAAGGTCCAGCAGGCGCTGGAGAATATCCTCGGCGCGGTGGGCATGATCGTCGACCAGAACCAGCAGATCGCCGCGGCGGTGGAACAGCAGACCGCGGTGGCCCACGACATCGATCAGAACATCGTCGAGATCAACCGCGCCGGCGAGCGCACCGCCGAAGGCGCATACCAGACCGAAAACGCCAGCCGCCAGCTGTCGGCGCAGGTGGTGCAGTTGAAGCAGTTGATCAGCGCATTCAGGGTCTGATTCAGGCGTTGTGGGGCCAGCCGAACAGCGCGCAGGCGTTGGCGGTACTGGCCGCCGCCAGCTGTTCGGGGTTGACGGCCATGATCTCGGCCAGGGCCGCACAGATCTCCGGCAGGTGTTGCGGGCTGTTGCGCTGGCCCGGGTACATGGCGGGCGCCATGTCCGGCGAGTCGGTTTCCAGCACCACCGCGTCCAGCGGCAAGTCGGCGATGACCTTGCGCAGGCGCAGGGCCTGTGGCCAGGTCGCGGCGCCCCCCAAGCCCAGCTTGAACCCCAGCTTGAGGTATTCGCGGGCTTCTTCGCGGCTGCCGGCGAAGGCGTGGATGATGCCGGCGCGCTTGAGCTTGAAGCGCTTGAGGGTGGCAATCACCGCGGCATGGCTGCGCCGTACATGGAGCAAGGCCGGTAGCTGGAAGTCCGCGGCCAGTTGCAGTTGCGCTTCGAACAACTGCTGCTGGCGCTGGCGATCCAGCTGTTCGAGAAAATAATCCAGGCCGAACTCACCCACCGCGCACAACTGCGGATGGCCCGCCAGGCGGGTCAGCCAGTCGCCCAGTTCACGCAGGTCGGCCGGGCTGTGCTCGTCGAGATAGACTGGGTGCAGGCCGAAGGCGGCATGCAGGTCGGCATCGCTCTGCACCAATTCCCACAGTCGCTGCCAATTGCGCTGATAGACTCCCAGCACCACCATCCGCCGCACGCCGAGGGCGCGGCTGGCCGCCAGCAGCGCCTGGCGATCCGCGTCGAAATCCGGAAAATCCAGATGGGTGTGGCTGTCGATCAGCTCCACGGTCAAGCCTCGTGAATGCGCTGCTTGAAGGTCCGGGCGATGGCGTTCACGCCGGGTTGGTAATGGGCTTCTTCAATGGCGGCCAGGGCCAGTTGCAGGGCCTTGTCGGCAATCAGCTGGTGCTGCTGGGCCATGGCGTTCACCGGCAGCGGCAGGAAGTCCAGCAACTGGGTATCGCCGAAGGTGCCCAGGCGCAGCGGGCGCGACTTGAGCGGGAAGTCGTGCAGCGCGTCGAATACCCCTTGCAGCAGCACATAGGAGGTGGTCACCAGGGCATCCGGCAGGTGGCCCAGGCGCTCCAGCAACGCTTCCATCAGCTGGCGACCGCAGTCGCGGCTGAAGGCTTCGCCCTGTTCGATCAGCACCTGGCCGTCGAAACCTTCCAGCGCCTGCTTGAAGCCGGCGGCGCGTTCCTGGCTGATGCCCAGCTCGGGGCGGGCGCCGATCAGGGCGATCTGCCGCGGCTGGGGCTGCAACAGGCTGCGGGTCAGGTGCAGGCTGGCTTGTTGATCGTCGCTGATCACCGAGCAGAAAAACTCCGGCTCCATCACCCGGTCGATGGCGATGATCGGCAGGCCCTGGGCCTGCAACAGGCGATAGGTGTCATCCTCGGGCGGCAGGCAGCTGGCGACGAACAGCGCGTCGCAGCGGCGCGCGCGGAACAGTTGCAGCAGCTGCCGCTCGCTGTCCGGGGCATCGTCGGAGCTAGCGATCAGCAGCTGGTAGCCACGGGCGCGGGCGCCTTGCTCAAGCAGCTTGGCGATACGCGCGTAACTGGGGTTTTCCAGGTCTGGCAGGATGAAACCCAGGGTCCGGGTCCGCCGGCTGCGCAGCCCGGCGGCCTGAGGGTTGGGCGTGAAGCCATGTTCCTCGACCACCGCCCGGACCCGTTCGACGGTCGCGTTGCTGATACGTTGCTGTTCGGCCTTGCCGTTGATGACGTAGCTGGCGGTGGTGACGGACACACCGGCCAGTCTGGCGATATCACTGAGTTTCAACCCGGGTTTTCCTTGTTTTCTGGAGCTTGCCCCGACATTTTCGCCAATCCTAACCGATATAGGCAGGCGACCAATGTCGGAACATGCAGCCGACAGGTAGGGCTTCAAGGATGGAAGATTATCGAGTAACGTGCCCAATATTCTAGATTAAACGTTTCAGCACGCGTATTTTCTAGGGGTATGGGCAGACGGGAACAGGGCCTTGCCAAGCCGGCGGTCCCGTTTGTGGCATTAAAGCCGCCTGACTGATTCACTCAAAACAATACCTAGCGCCCCGGCGCTAAATAGGAGAAAGCATGCTCGAGCTCACTATTGAGCAGATATCCATGGGCCAGTCGGCTGTGGATAAGTCCGCTGCACTGCACCTGCTCGCCGACAAACTGGTGGCCGACGGCCTGGTCGCCGAAGGTTACCTGGCTGGCCTGCAGGCCCGCGAAGGCCAGGGCTCGACCTTTCTCGGTCAAGGTATTGCCATCCCCCACGGCACCCCGGAAACCCGCGACCAGGTGTTCGCCACCGGCGTGCGTCTGTTGCAGTTCCCCGAGGGCGTGGACTGGGGCGATGGCCAGATCGTCTACCTGGCGATCGGCATCGCCGCCAAATCCGACGAACACCTGCGCCTGCTGCAACTCCTGACCCGCGCCCTCGGCGAAACCGACCTGGGCCAGGCCCTACGCCGCGCCAGCTCGCCGGAAGCGCTGCTGAAACTGCTGCAAGGCGCGCCGCAGGAACTGGCGCTGGATGCGCAGATGATTGGCCTGGGCGTGGCCGCCGAAGACTTCGAAGAGCTGGTGTGGCGTGGCGCCCGCCTGCTGCGCCAGGCCGACTGCGTGAGCAACGGTTTTGCCGCGGTGCTGCAACAGGTCGAGGCGCTGCCCCTGGGCGATGGCCTGTGGTGGCTGCACAGCGAGCAGACCGTCAAGCGCCCGGGCCTGGCCTTCGTCACCCCGGACAAACCGATTCGCTACCTCGGCCAGCCATTGGCCGGGCTGTTCTGCCTGGCCAGCCTGGGCGAGGCCCATCAGGCCTTGCTCGAGCGCCTGTGCGCACTGCTGATCGAAGGCCGCGGCCATGAACTGGGCCGGGCTACCAGCAGCCGCGCGGTATTGGAAGTGCTGGGCGGCGAACTGCCGGCCGACTGGCCGAGCGCGCGCATCGTCCTGGCCAACGCCCACGGCTTGCATGCACGCCCGGCGAAGATCCTCGCGCAGCTGGCGAAAAGCTTCGAGGGCGAGGTCCGTGTGCGCATCCTCGACGCGCCGGGTTCCGCCGTCTCGGTGAAGAGCCTGAGCAAGTTGCTGAGCCTCGGCGCCCGTCGTGGCCAGACCCTGGAGCTGATTGCCGAGCCGAACATCGCCGCCGACGCCCTGCCAGCCCTGCTGGCGGCCATCGCCGAAGGGCTGGGGGAAGAAGTCGAGCCGGTTCCGGAAGCCAGCGCGCCCCAGGAAGTGCCGGAAGAAGTCGAGGTGCCCATCAGCGCACCGGCTTCCGGCAGCCTGGTCCAGGCCATCCCGGCGGCTCCCGGCATCGCCATCGGCCCGGCGCATATCCAGGTGATCCAGCCGTTCGATTACCCGCTGCGCGGCGAATCCACCGCCATCGAGCGCGAGCGCCTGCAAGGAGCCCTGGCCGAGGTCCGGCATGACATCGACGGCCTGATCCAGCGCAGCAAGGCCAAGGCCATTCGCGAGATCTTCGTGACCCACCAGGAAATGCTCGACGACCCGGAACTGACCGACGAAGTCGACACCCGCCTCAAGCAGGGCGAAAGCGCCGAAGCGGCCTGGATGGAGGAAATCGAAACTGCGGCGCAGCAGCAGGAGGCGCTCCACGACAAGCTGCTGGCCGAACGTGCGGCCGATTTGCGTGACGTCGGGCGTCGCGTGCTGGCCTGCCTGACTGGTGTGGAAGCCGATCAGGCCCCAGATGAGCCCTACATCCTGGTGATGGACGAGGTGGCGCCTTCGGACGTCGCCACGCTCAATGCCCAGCGGGTCGCAGGCATTCTTACCGCTGGCGGCGGCGCCACTTCGCACAGCGCCATCATCGCCCGCGCGCTGGGCATTCCGGCGATAGTCGGTGCTGGGCCGGGTGTGCTTGGGCTGGCGCCAAACACCTTGCTGC
>LNAP01015229.1_pt1 | contig 15111 bp, 10 predicted proteins | sample 602601 | NCBI WGS metagenome assembly LNAP01 (sample SAMN02440304, study PRJNA202911) | soil metagenome | biome: Subtropical and temperate rainforests or woodlands; isolation source: soil samples (1 kg each in a 20% v/v slurry with milli Q water) were... ...
GCGCGCGGCCAAGGAGGTCATCAAATTGTTAATCGAGGTGAAAATCCATACGTAGAAGGTGGTATCCACCAGGGCCAGCAGGAACACAATCAAACTCACAGCGTCATAGTCACTCTCCGTGACGGAGTGCGTGGAGGGAGTCAATTCGGTGAGCAGCGAGTACACGAAAGAGAGCACGAAGTAACTGCCACCGAGGTACAGCACGCGGTTCATCTCTTCGCCCAGGGAGGGACGCACCACGCCGTAGCCCAGGGACACAAGCATCACCAGTATGCGAGACACGCCGCGCTTGAGGGCTCCAAAGAACAGCGCCACCACAGTCACTGCGGTAGTGGGGATGCCATTCTGAACAACAATTGGTTTAAAGAAAAACAAATAATGATTAATTTGGTAACCAATAGAAATAAGCACAGCCAATAATTCGGTGCATTCAGCAGCTATTTTAACTCTAAATTACAAAAGATGAAAATGCCATCAAGCTTCTTACCTCGTTCCAATCAATGAAGTGAAAGTAAAGCATAGTAGTTTCGATCATAGCCACCATCATCACTCCTGTGATCCAGAACTGCAATGGCATCAACTGATCACTGCGAAAAAGGATTAAAAATATACGTAAAATATACGTAATAAGAGAGAAAACTTGACAAATGAACTGCAGATTCTCTCCGAGAGATCCTGTGAGAAGCATTGCCACGTTGTCCGTTTGTGGCATATTGTAAACAAACAGGATCACGTACCTGAACCAGAAGCAAAGCACACCCCAGGCAATGCCCACGATGAGGTACATCAAGCTCAAGGACAGATTGAAAGGCATACTGCCAAACTCGTCCGCAGGCACGTAACCATCTGTAATCAAAAGTTAGAGCAAAGAAAGGGGTAATTTAAAATATAAAAAAGGCGAAAAAGAATAAAGGCAATACTGTAACAATCAGAAGACTGAAGTACTAGTAGACAGTAGTACATTTACACAATGTCTTATTTATGATCTTTCATGTTGCAAGATACTTACAAGGATCGATGGACTCGATGAAGCCGTCGATGACCACCGGAAGAGAGGTCTCGTCGCACATGGCCATGATCATCACGTAAATACCCGACTTGGAGATGTCGTGTCGGGACGCACCCTGTCATATATAGCCATATACATTACAATGTGATTAAAATGCGTTCGCAATTGATATCTGCACTCAAGTTATGTTACTTACCTCAATGAGGTTAGAGCCCGAACCTGACTTGACCTCTGTGGAGCGCAGGAATGGCCCTGGCAAGTTGGTCGGAATAATCAGCTTGTTCAAGCCGTTAGCAGAGCATCTGAAAAAAGACAAAGAAGTTTGTTGTAGTTGTTAAACACGTTGCGTTGCATCCAGTAAGTGCGTGTAAATCACTTGGCGATATCAAACTTACCCTCCCGCCTCCACGACGCTTTGCGTACAGCAGTAGTCGCCCTCTGGCCAGTAATCCATCCATGGCCGATTACCAGGATCTTCAAACATTAAAATCTCAAATGTGACATCTTTGCACTGGTTTTCATCACCAGGGGGAGGCGTGGGGCGCTTCGCAGCCTCAATGGGATCGCAACTAGAGTGGATTTTAACATCTGACAGGTCAATAAAGCTCCGCCCATGCCCAGGATACCAGTGAGGAACCTCCTTCTTATCGAATTTTGGGATAACTAAGTATTCGGGTCGATCTCCCATCACCAAATGATCCGAATAACGGATGATTTCGCAATATGCTACTTGGGCAATGCATGCTGCCACCAATGTGGATAATAATGATCGGATCATAGCTGCAAACTAATTGAGAGACAAGAAATTGGCAGGTAATACGTCCAATGGTTGTCAAGAGGACGATGTTGTGGGATTGTCCTGAACAACCAGCCAGCAGTTTTCCCAAAGTGGTGACAAACTGCCCTCTGTCTTGCGTCGAAATCGGCAATTCGGTGCTTCCAATCAAAGTTTCACTTCGAAAATCCAGACAATTTTTCCACCGGTGCATCTGCTGGTTGGATATGTTTAAGGAATTCTTTTGTTTTATGTTGGCCTTATCTTATTTTCGTAAATACTCTACTGTGGGAGGCTTTATGCGGACCTTTCACGTCGCGAGAAATGTCATCCCCCATCCCAATCGCCTCGTTGGTGCAAATTCGTTGCGGATTTCAAGGTATTTTTGTGTACAAAGCGATCCTCTGCCAAGCATCATTCCTCAAAAAAGACATATAAAGCGTCGACTGCCGAGTATATCTGAGGTTAGCGAGGAGGTTGCGCGGGCTGAGTTGACTTATTTGGATTCGGAACTCAGGAGGCATAATGACCTTTATTTCGAGAAGAATGAACCTGAGATAAGCGATGCAGCCTATGATAAGCTTGTAAGCCGTGCAGAAGCGCTCGTTGGAAAGTTTCGCCACTTGGGTGACCTTGTTGCCAGCCTCGACACCGTTGGTATGGGCAAGAGCTCTAAATTCGCTCCGTTTCCGCACACCACGCCCATGCTGTCCCTCTCCAAGGCCTTCAACACCGAGGAACTTACTTCTTTCATGAAGAGAGTTGACAAGGCTGTGTTGGACATGGATACGCCCATCGCGCAAGAATTCGTTTTAGAGCCAAAGATCGATGGGCTATCGCTGGGCATCATTTATGAGTATCAAACAGACAGCAATGGTGGTAAATGGATCATTACCGGGGCAGGAACGCGTGGGGACGGCGATGTGGGTGAAAATGTAACCGAGAATGTGCGCAAGTACCTAAATAGGGCCATTCCGGAATGTCTGAGCTCCGCACAGGTGCAGTCCCTGCTCAACAAGGACCTGCGTGTCAGTTCCGTGCCAGCAGGCATGAAAATTGAAGTGCGCGGGGAAGTATTTATCTCCCGGAGTGATTTCCAGACCCTTAACCAGCAGCGCGCTACGGCTCATACCACCGCGGCAAGTGCCAATGCTAAGGCAAAGGACTCCCAGTTTGCCACTGCACGCAACGCGGCTGCTGGTGCCCTTCGTAAGATCAACCCCACCACCAGTCCCGAGGCCTCCGCACAGAAATACTTGCAGTTCTACGCATACTCTATGTTTGTGCACCTTTGCAATGGAGAAATACAAGAGGTGTGTGACATTTTTGAGAAACAATCTGACTCGTTACGCGCCCTGAGCACGCTGGGTTTCAAAGTCGCCGAACCCTGGTCCCTCGTCTCATGTTTCACCAACCACTTTGAGAACGATACGCAACACGCTGATGCCCTCCGCGCTACGGTGTTGTCTACCTGCGCCGCCTGGGAGAGCCAGCGGCACCAGTGGGACTTTGACGCAGACGGCGTGGTACTAAAAGTCAACCATGTGCAGCTGCAGCACACCCTCGGAGCCACCAGCCGATGTCCCAAGTGGGCTGTGGCGTACAAATTTGCCGCTGACAAAGTACTCACAACATTGCGTGAGATTGAAATGCGCGTGGGGCGTACTGGTGTGCTGACCCCTGTAGGTAAGAAAATTTGTGCCTGTGGTGTTGAAATCATTCATTTTCCCAGTGTTTCTATATTTTCCTTTTATTAGCCCGAGTGGAGCCGGTCAAAGTGGGTGGTGTAATGGTAGAATCGGCCACATTGCACAACGAGAACGAGATCAATCGGCTGAAACTAAAAGTCGGAGACAACATCTGGTTGAAGCGGGCGGGTGATGTCATTCCCAAGATCCTGGGCGTGGAGAGAGGGCTGTTATCTGAGGAGAATAAAAGTAAAAATGCCCCTTTTCGCCTGCCCACGGCCTGTCCGGAGTGCGGCAGCCCCACGGAACGTGTGTACAGTGATCGTGTGACCAAAATTAATCCTGTAGAAAATCTTAATGCTGACTCTGTGGAGGAGCCACTAGTGAGCGTTCGGTGTACGGGTGGCCCGGCAGTGTGTCCCGCCCAGGCCATCGAACAGATCAGGTAAAAGTGGAATCTCTTAGCAAATTGTTGTTTATCTTTTAATGGTTGAACTTGGTTGAATGTTCTCGTTTTTCTCTCGTGCAGTCATTTTGCCTCGAAAGATGCAGCCTGTATTGATGGGTTGGGGCGCTCTCGCGTGGAAGATCTGTTCGAGGTATTGTTTGTGTATTTTACTTTGACAGCACATGAATTCTTCTTCTTGTACATGTGTTTGTATCCATTTGCATATTCTTTCCTCACTATTTCCCATATTTTCTATGATCAATCAGGGAGGTATTGTGAAAAGCATTCTGGACCTCTACGAACTGCGCAGTAAAGACTTGAACTACACTGCTACGACCACCATCGACAACACCACCGACACCACTCTTACTGATACTGATACGGAAGGTCCTTCACTTCTTGGGTCTTCACTGCGGGGTCGCAAGGGATGGGGTGACCGCTCGGTGAATCATTTGCTAGCGGCCATTGACCAGGCGCGCCTGCTGGCCGAGCGGGCGTTGCACGAGCGCCGCGGCGAGGTCGAGGCCCGTCGCCTGGAGCTGACGGAGCTGGAAACCCGCGCTGCCGGCCTGCGCGAGCAGGCGCTGGAATTCGATGCCGATCCCGATCACCTGCTGGCCGAGCTGCCATCGAACACGGACGAGGCGGCCCTGGAGCTCGCCATCGCAGACCTGGCGCGGCGCATCGAGCGCCTGGGCGCGATCAACCTGGCGGCCATCGACGAGCAGCGCGAGCTGGCCGAGCGCAAGACCTATCTGGACGCACAGCACGCGGACCTGGCGGCGGCCCTCGAAACCATGGAGCAGGCCATCCGGCGCATGGATCGGGAGACGCGCAGCCGCTTCAAGGAGACCTTCGACAAGGCAAACGGCGGGTTCCAGGCGGCCTTCCCGCGCCTGTTCGGCGGCGGCGAGGCGCGGCTCGAACTGCTGGACGACGACCTGCTCGAAGCCGGCGTCGGCATCGTGGCCCGCCCGCCGGGCAAGCGCAACAGCTCGATTCACCTGCTGTCGGGCGGCGAGAAGGCGCTGACGGCGATCGCGCTGGTGTTCGCGCTGTTCGAGCTGAGCCCCGCCCCGTTCTGCATGCTCGACGAAGTGGATGCGCCGCTGGACGACCACAACGTCGGCCGCTTCTGCGCCCTGGTGCGCGAGATGTCGGCGCGGGTGCAGTTCATCGTCATCACCCACAACAAGACCACCATGGAGCTGGCCGGCCAGCTGACCGGCGTCACCATGTCCGTGTCGCGCCTGGTGGCGGTGGACGTGGACGAGGCCGTAGCGCTGGCGAGTGCCTGAAGGAGACCGCATGGACCAAGCCCAGGCGCGCGCGCGCATCGAGGCGCTGCGGCGCGAAATCGCCGAGCACGACTACCGCTACTACGTGCTGGACGCGCCCAGCATTCCGGACGCCGAGTACGACCGGCTGATGCGCGAGCTGCTGGCGCTGGAGGCCCAGTACCCGCAGCTGGTGACGCCCGACTCGCCGAGCCAGCGCGTCGGCGGCGCGCCGTCGGCCGCGTTTGCACAGGTGACGCACGCCGTGCCCATGCTGTCGCTGGCCAATGCCTTCGACGACGGCGAGGTACGCGATTTCGACCGCCGGGTGCGCGAGCTGACCGGCGAGGCGGTGGTGGACTACCACGCCGAGCCCAAGTTCGACGGCCTGGCCATCAGCGTGCTGTACCGCGACGGCCTGCTGGTGCAGGCGGCCACGCGCGGCGATGGCACCACCGGCGAGGACGTGACCGCCAACGTGCGCACCATCGCCGCCATCCCGCTGCGCCTGCGCGGCAATCCGCCGCCGCTGCTGGAAGCCCGCGGCGAGGTGTTCATGCCGCGCGAGGGCTTCGCGCGCTTGAACGCCGAACAGACGGCGCGCGGCGAGAAGCCCTTCGCCAACCCGCGCAATGCCGCCGCCGGCAGCCTGCGCCAGCTGGACCCGCGGATCACCGCCCGGCGGCCGCTGCGTTTCTACTGCTATGGCCACGGGCGCTTCGAGGGCTGGCTGCCGGCGCGTCACGGCGAGCGGCTGGATCTGCTGCACGAGTTCGGGCTGCCGGTGTGCCCGCAGCGTCAGCGGGTTACCGGCATCGAGGCGTGCCTGGCCTATTACGCACAGCTTGGCCGTCTGCGGCCGCAGCTGCCGTTCGACATCGACGGCGTGGTGTACAAGGTGGACCGTATCGATTTGCAGGAGCGGCTGGGATTTGTCTCGCGCGCGCCGCGCTGGGCGCTGGCGCACAAGTTCCCGGCCGAGGAGGCGGTGACCGTGCTCGACAACATCGAGGTGCAGATCGGCCGCACCGGCGCCGTGACGCCGGTGGCGCGCCTGCAGCCGGTGTTCGTCGGTGGCGTCACGGTGACCAACGCGACGCTGCACAACGAGGACGAGCTGCGGCGCAAGGACCTGCGCATCGGCGACAGCGTGGTCGTGCGCCGGGCCGGGGACGTGATCCCGGAAGTGGTGCGGGTGTTGCCGGAACGCCGGCCGGCGGATGCCCAGCCGTTCGTCATGCCCACGCATTGCCCGGTGTGCGGCTCCGACATCGTGCGCCTGGCCGGCGAGGCGGTTTCGCGCTGCAGCGGCAGGCTGCACTGCCCGGCGCAGCTGAAGGCCGGCATTGCCCATTTCGCCGGACGGCGGGCGATGGACATCGACGGCCTGGGCGACAAGCTGATCGAGCAACTCGTCGACCGTGGCCTGGTGCACGACGTGGCCGATCTTTATCACCTGGACGCGCCGACCCTGGCGGGCCTCGAGCGCATGGCCGAGCTGTCGGCCGCCAAGCTGGTGGCGGCGATCGAGGCCAGCAAGCGCACCACGCTGTCGCGCTTCATCTTCGCGCTCGGCATCCCGCTGGTCGGCGAGGAGGTGGCGCGGCAGCTGGCTGCCGAGTTCCGCACCCTGGATGCCGTGCTGACGCAGGACTGGGCGGCGCTGCACGAGCGTAAGCAGGCGATCGCCAAGGCCAATCAGAAGGCCCGCAAGCACAATGCCGACCACCCCGATCGTGCGCCGCTGCCGGTGCAGGAATTGCCCCTGCGCGGCATCGGCACCGAGATCACCGACAGCCTGGCCGAGTTCATCGCCGATGCCCGCAACCTGGATGTCATCCGCCGCCTGCTGGCAGCCGGCATCACGTTTCAGGACGACGGCGCCGCGCCGCGCGCGGCCGATCCCGCCGCGCAGCCCCTGGCCGGCAAGACTATCGTCATCACCGGCACCTTCTCGCAGCCGCGCGAGGCGCTTACCAAAGCGCTTGTGCGCCTGGGCGCGAAGGTCACCGGCAGCGTGTCGAGGAACACCGACTTCGTCGCCGTGGGCGAGAATCCGGGCAGCAAGGCCGACAAGGCGGTGCAGCTGGGGGTCGCGATCCTGGACGAGGCCGGCCTGATGGCGCTGCTTGGACAATGATGCGGCCGCGCTACGGGGTACGCGCCTTGAGCCGACGAAGTCGTCTGTTCGGCAGCAGCGGGGCCGTGCCCGCAACCGGCCTGGGCATTCGCGGCGGGGTGCCGCTCCCACGGGTCTTTTGCGTGGGAGGCCCACCCTCGGGCCGAACAGCCCCGGAACTTATTGCATGCGCTGCGAGTCTCATGCGGCAGCCGCCACGGCCCGCGTGTCGGCTGGCCGCAATCCAATGCTGAAACCCTGGCCTCTACTGGAGTCTGTATGACCGCGTTACGCGCTGTTTTCGCCGTGCTGCTGCTGTGGACTCCGTGGTGGTCCAGCGTCCATGCGGCGCTGCCGGAATTCACTCAATTGGTGAAGGACGTCGGCCCGTCCGTGGTCAACATTTCGACCACGCAGAAGGCCCGCACGCAGGAGCTGTTTCCGGGCATGCCGATGGATCCGAACGATCCGCGCAGCGAGTTTTTCCGGCGCTTTTTCGGCCAGCCGCCGGGCGGACAGCGGCAGGCCCGATCGCTGGGCTCGGGCTTCATCATTTCCTCTGACGGGACCATCCTGACCAACGCGCACGTGGTCAAGGACGCCGACGAGATTCTGGTCAAGCTGTCCGATCACCGCGAGGAGCCGGCCGAACTGGTCGGCCTGGACGAGCGCACCGACGTGGCGGTGCTGCGCATCAAGGCCAAGGACCTGCCGGTGGTGAAGATCGGCGACTCGGACCGGCTGGAGGTGGGCGAGTGGGTGCTGGCGATCGGCTCGCCGTTCGGGCTGGAGTACACGGCCACGGCGGGTATCGTCAGCGCGGTCGGCCGCACCCTGCCCAGCGACGCCTACGTGCCGTTCATCCAGACCGATGCGGCAGTCAACCCGGGCAACTCCGGCGGGCCGCTGTTCAATACCGATGGCGAAGTCATCGGCATCAACTCGCAGATCTACAGCCGCTCTGGCGGCTATATGGGGCTGTCGTTCGCCATTCCGATCAAGGTGGCGATGCGCGCCGCCGGGCAGATACAGAAAACCGGCCACGCCTCGCACGGCTATCTTGGCGTGACCGTGCAGCCGGTGACGCCAGCCTTGGCGCAATCCTTCGGTCTCGACAAGGCGCGCGGGGCACTGGTGGCGGATGTAACGGCGGGCAGCCCGGCCGCCACGGCCGGCATCAAGGCCGGCGACGTGATTCTGGCCTTCAACGGGCGGGCGCTGGCCGATGCCGGCGACCTGCCGCCCCTGGTGGGCAATACCGAAGTCGGTGACAAGGTGTCCCTGACCGTGCTTCGGGACGGCAAGGAACGCACGGTATCGGCGACGGTCGGCGCGCTTTCGGATAGCGACGAGGCTGGCGGCCCGGCGTCCAAGCCGGCCGATCAGGCCCAGGGTGGCCGGCTGAAGCTGGCGGTCGCCGACCTCGACGCGGCGCAACGTGAGCAGCTCGATGTACCCAAAGGTGGCGTGCTGGTCATGGCGGTGGGAGACGGGCCGGCGGCGCGGGCGGGACTGACTCGCGGCGACGTGATCCTGCGCGTGGGCGACAGCGAGGTGAAGGACGTGGCGCACTTCAAGACCCTGGTTGGCAAGTTGCCGGCCGGACGGGCGGTGCCGCTGCTGATACAGCGACGCGGCAATCCGTTGTTCCTGGCGCTGACCGTGCCCAAGGAATAGCCATGGCGCGCTTACTGGTCGTTTCCTGCACACCCAAGGGACCGCTGTCGCGCACGCGCCGGCTGCTGGATGCCTGGCTCGCCAAACGGCGTACGGCGGATCCGGCACTGGCCGTGGACGAGGTCGATCTGGTCGATACCGAACTGCCGCTGGTCGACGGGCCGGTGGCCCTGGCCAAGGGCAGCGTGGCGGCCGGGTCGCAGCTGACGCCGACGCAGCAGCGGGCCTGGGAGGCCATCGTGCCGTGGGCAAGGGAGTTCCTGGCGGCCGACGAGGTGGTCATCGCCGCGCCGATGTGGAATTTCAGCCTGCCGTATCCGGTCAAGCACTACCTGGACGTGGTGGTGCAGCCGGGTTTGCTTTTTCGTTATACCGCGCAGGGGCCGCATGGCCTGTGCGGTGGCAAGCCGCTGACGCTGGTCACCACCCGCGGCAGCGCTTACGCCGATCTGCCGCAGGTAAATTTCCAGACCAGTTACCTGCGCTGGTTGTGCGAGTTCATCGACTGCCGCTACAGCGAAGTCGTTGCCGAGGGACTGGATGCCCGCGGTCCGGAAGCCGGCGAGAAGATCCTGACCGAGGTCATCGATCGGCTGTAGAGCCCACCGCAAGCTGTCGTCCGGTCGGGCGGGACTGGATCAGGCAATGCCTGAAGCCCTCGACATCCCGCAGGCGCCGCGCACGCGGCGCACGTCCCGGAGGTGTGCATGTTCAAGGATCGCGACCAAGCCGCCACTGAGCTGGCGGCGCGCCTGGCTCATCTGCGTGGCCAGCGCCCGCTGATTCTGGCGGTGCCGCGCGGGGCGGTGCCCATGGGCGTGATTCTGGCCACGGCTCTCGAAGGCGACCTGGACCTGATCCTGGTGGGCACCCGGCAATCCCGAGTACGCCATCGGTGCGGTCGACGAGGCTGGGCATGTCTATGTCAACCCGGATGTTGCCGCTGACCTGGATGCGCAGTACCTGGCCGAGGAAACGGCCCGTCAGCAGGCCGTCATCAGGCGCCGGCGCGCGCAGTACGGCGCGCAGCAGGTCGATCCGGCCGGCCGGCTGGTGGTGGTGGTGGATGACGGCGTCGCCACCGGCGCCACGCTGATCGCCGCCCTGGATGCGCTGCGCGCCCGGCGCCCGGCGCGGCTGGTGGTGGCCGTCGGCGTGGCGCCGCCGGATGCACTGAGCCGATTGCGCGCCCATGCCGACCAGGTCGTGTGCCTGCTGACGCCGGTCGATTTCGGCGCCGTTGGCCAGTTCTATCGCGATTTCGGGCCGGTCAGCGATGCCGAGGTCACGGCCTTGCTGAGCGCCTGGCGCGATCGCCATTCCGCCGCCTAGCCGGTCTGAAGAACGCCCGCCGGGCGTCGTAGCGCCGGCCTCTGGCCGTTCCGGCCGAATGTTTTTTTACGCAGCGCTTCATTTTTTTCCGCGCCCGCCGATGTAGTCATCGTGCCCTGCACTGATGCGGGTGGTCGTTGCGCGCAGCAACGGCTGCCAGCCGCACCGGGCGATTACGGGAAATGAGCATCGACCCGATGAATGAAGCCGCGGCCCGGATATTGATCGTCGACGACCAGCCGGACAACCTCCTGATCCTGGAGGACCTGCTTGGCCGGCACTACACGGTGCATGCCGCCTGTGACGGTGAGGAGGCGCTGACACGTCTTGCGGATGGCGATCGGCCGGACCTGATGCTGCTGGACGTCGTCATGCCGGGCATGGACGGCTTTGAGGTGTGCCGGCGGGTCAAGGCATCGCCCGGCTTGCGCGACATGCCGGTGCTGCTGCTCACCAGCCTGGACAGCGCGGCCGACGAGGAATACGGCCTGTCGCTGGGGGCGGACGATTTCATCCACAAGCCCTACTCGCCGCCGGTCGTGCTGGCGCGGGTCAACAACCACCTGAAGCTGGCCCGCGCCAGCCGCCAGCTGCGGGATCGCAACGAGGACCTGGAGCGGCTGGTGGCCGAGCGCACGCGCGAGATCCTGCGTCAGTCCGAGCAGCTGATACGCAGCAAGCAGGAAGTCATCGCCTCGCAGGGGGCGACCATCACCGCCCTGTGCTCGCTGACCGAAGTGCGCGACAACGAGACCGGTGGCCACATTCGCCGAACCCAGCATTACGTGCGGGTCCTGGCCGAGCGCTTGCGGGACCACCCGCGCTTTCGCCATGAACTGAACGACGAGACCATCGACATGATGTTCAGGTCGGCGCCCCTGCACGACGTCGGCAAGGTGGCCATTCCGGACGCAATCCTGCTCAAGCAGGGCAAGCTGACGCCGGCCGAATGGGAAATCATGAAGCGGCACCCCACCCATGGCCGGGATGCGATTGCCCAGGCCGAACTCGAGTTGGGCGATCAGGGTGGCTCATTCTTGCGCTTCGCGCGCGAAATCGCGCACTGCCATCACGAGAAGTGGGACGGTTCCGGTTATCCGCAGGGCCTGGCCGGCGATGACATTCCCATCTCCGCACGCCTGATGGCGGCGGCCGATGTCTACGATGCCCTCATGTCGCGCCGTACCTACAAGGAGGCCTATTCCCACGAGCGTGCGATGGAGATGATTCAGGCCGAGCGCGGTCGGCACTTCGATCCCGATGTGGTGGATGCCCTGCAGGGTCTGGCCGAAACCTGCCGCGACATCGCCCGGCGGTATCGCGATGGCAATGATCCGCAGTAGGCCGTTCAGGCAGCGGCGACGCACTCGCAGCAGGCTGGTGTGATGCCATGAGCGCGATCCGCCTTGCGAGTCTGCGATCCCGCCTGTTGCTGGGGGCGGTGCTGGTGTTGCTGCCGGTACTGGCACTGATGGTGTCGGTGGCCTGGATGCAGTACGTCGCGGCCAGGCAGTCGGTACGCAGCAACGCCCAGAACCTTGCTCGTGAACTGGTAAACCAGCAGGGACGCCAGATCGAGGCAGCGCGCCGGCTGCTGGAAGGGTTGCTGCGCGTGCCGGTGTTGCGCGACGGCGATCCGGCGGCGTGCAGCGCGCTGCTGGCGCAGATTCGCGGCGAGGCGGCATCGCCCTACCAGAATTTCACCGTGATCCGGCCCAGCGGGGCGCTGCGCTGCAGCGCGGTACCGCTGCCCGAGTCATTCGACGCGACGCGGCTGCCGGGTTTCTCGCAGACCCTCAAGACGGCGGCCTTTCACGTTGGTGGCTACGCCTTCGGTCAGCCTGGCGGCCGACCCAACCTGTCGCTGCTGGCGCCGGCGCTGGACCGGGGCGGCAATGTGGCACTGCTGATTCACGTTGCGCTTGATCTGGACTGGCTCGCCAAAGGCCCGGTCGAGGAGCGCTTGCCAGCCGGCTCGGTCGTCAGTCTGATCGAGCGCACGGGAAAGGTGATGCTGAGCCGTCCGGATCCGGGCAACTGGATCGGTCGGCCGCTGGCGGGCGACGCGCTGGCCAGGGTCCAGGCCGTGCGCAGCGACAGTGTGTTCGAGGCGCCGGGGCCCGGTGGCGGTCACTATATTCAGGCAGTGGTGCCGCTGGCATGGGACGGCGAGCCGGCAGCTTGGCTGCAGGTGGCCATCCCGGTCGGCGCGGCGTATGCGCCGCTGCACAAACTGTTGGCTGCCAATGTGGCCACTTTGGCGTTGGTGCTGCTGCTGGTCGGGGCCGCCTGGCTGGGGCTGAGTCGTCATGTGCTCGTGCCGTTGCGGGAACTGGGCGGCGTGGTGCAACAGATCGCCGCCGGCGAGCGCGGCTTGCGCGCGACGCCACGCCGCGATGATGAGATCGGCCGCCTGGCATGGGGCTTCAACCACATGCTGGACGGCCTGGTCACCTCCCAGAAGGCGCTGATCGAGAGCGAACGGCGCTGGGTTCTGGCGCTGGAAGGCGCCGGGCTGGGCGTGTGGGACTGGAATGCACAGACCAACAAGGTTTTTTTCTCGCGCCACTGGAAGCAGATGCTGGGCTACTCCGAGCGCGAGGTCGGCAACACCCTGCAGGAATGGTCCGATCGCATTCACCCGGACGATCTGGCGCGCTGCCAGTCCGACCGTGAGCGTCATTTTCGGGGCGAAACGGCCGTCTATAGCAACGAACATCGGGTGCGCGCCCGGGACGGTTCGTGGCGCTGGATACTGGATCAGGGCTCGGTTTTCGAGCGCAGCCCGGACGGCGAGCCGCTGCGGGTGGTGGGCACCTATACCGACGTCACCGAACGCAAACGGGCCGAGCAGTCCCTGCTGGAGAAGCAAAGCGCCCTGTCGGAAGCGCAGCGGATCGCCCATATCGGCAGCTGGTCCTGGCACCTGGCCAGTGGGGCGGTGAGCTGCAGTGAGGAGACCTACCGGCTGTGCGCCATCGCCCCGGATGATCCGGTTCGTGACCGGCAGGCCTTTCTGGACCGGGTGCACCCGCACGACCGGGACCGGGTGAGTGTCTGGGCAGACGCATGCATCGCCGGGCGATCCACTGCGGACCAAGAGTTTCGAGTCGCGCTGCCGGATGGCCAGATGCGGGTACTGAACGGGCGGGCGTACCTGCAGCGTGATGCCCTGGGTCGGCCGCTGGCGCTGGTCGGTACCGTGCAGGACATTACCGAGCGCAAGACCCTCGAGCAGGAGCTGGACCAGCATCGCCATCACCTGGAAGCATTGGTGCAAAGCCGCACGGCGGAACTGGAGGCCGCCCGCGCCGAGGCGGAGCGCCTGGCGCGGGTGAAAAGCGAGTTCCTGGCCAACATGAGCCACGAGATCCGCACGCCGCTCAACGCCGTGCTGGGTCTGGCGCAGGTCGGCGCGCGTGACAGCGCCGGGCGGGCGGCCTACGCAACCTTTGCCCGCATCCGCGAAGCCGGTGAACACCTGCTGGGCGTCATCAACGACGTGCTCGATTTCTCCAGGCTCGAAGCCGGGGGGGTCCTGGTGGACACACAACCGCTGGCGCTGACCGCCGTGCTCGACAATGTGCACAGCCTGGTCAGCGAGCGGGCCGAGTCCAAGGGACTGAGGTTCGCCGTCGAGGCGGCACCGGGTCTGCCGCAGTGGATGGCTGGCGACGAGCAGCGGCTGCGCCAGATACTGGTCAACCTGCTGGCCAATGCGGTCAAGTTCACGGATCGCGGTGAGGTCCGGCTGCACGTCACGCGGCGCGGCGATGACACCTTCTTTGCCGTCAGCGACACCGGCATTGGCATGACCGACGAGCAGATCGGGCGCCTGTTTCGTTCCTTCGAGCAGGCCGACAACTCGACCACCCGTCGCTATGGTGGCAGTGGCCTGGGGCTGGCGATCAGCCAGAAGCTGGCCAACCAGATGGGCGGCGAAATCGTGGTGACCAGCGCCTCGGGTGCCGGCAGCACCTTCACCCTGCGCCTGCCCTTGCCGGCGACCGAAGCGCCCCTTCCCAAGGCGCCGCCTTCCGGCGCGGCCTCGGATCGACGGCTCGAAGGGCTGCGCCTGCTGGCCGCCGAAGATGTGGATGTCAACCGGCTGGTGTTGGAGTACGTCCTCAACAGCGAGGGGGCACAGGTACTGTTCGCCGAAAACGGGCAGCAGGCGATCGAGCGCTTGCAGGAATCCGGCGTGGGCGCCTTCGACGCCGTCCTGATGGACGTGCAGATGCCGGTCATGGACGGCTATCAGGCCACCCAGCGCATTCGTCAGATCGCGCCCGCCTTGCCGGTCATCGGGCTCACGGCACACGCCCTGGGCGAGGAGCGCGACCGCTGTCTGGCGGCCGGCATGGTGGAGCATGTCACCAAGCCGATCGACGCCGACGTGCTGGTGGCGGCCATCCGCCGCCACGCCGGCATGCCGGCGGCCGACGTCGCGCCGTATCAGCTGATCGCGAGCGGCGCCGTGATCGACTGGCCGGGGCTGCTGATGCGCTACAGCGGCCGGCAGGATTTCGTGGCCAAGCTGGCGGCTAGCGCGCTGGCCAGCCATCGCGACACGCCGGACCGCTTGCGCGGCGCGGCGCAGGCTGGGGACTTTGCGGACCTGGCCTTTCGCGCCCACGCGCTGAAAGGCATGTCCGGAAACCTGCTGGCACATGGTGTGCAGAACCTCGCCCGACAGGTCGAGGCCGATGCGCGCGCCAAGGCACCACAGGCTCTGGATGCGGCCATCGAGCTGGCGGTTCAGGTCGAGGCCCTGCTGGCCGCCCTG
>LNAP01003447.1_pt1 | contig 15109 bp, 10 predicted proteins | sample 602601 | NCBI WGS metagenome assembly LNAP01 (sample SAMN02440304, study PRJNA202911) | soil metagenome | biome: Subtropical and temperate rainforests or woodlands; isolation source: soil samples (1 kg each in a 20% v/v slurry with milli Q water) were... ...
GGCACGGTATCCAACCGCATCATCAACGAACTGCGCGGCGTCTCGCGCGTGGTCTACGACATCTCCGGCAAGCCCCCGGCGACGATCGAGTGGGAGTGATTACACGTTAGGCACGGCCAGGCACTCGGCAGGCCCAGCGGCCGGCGCAAGTGCCGACGATCTCGGCCCCGGCGCCGGCCAGGGTCCAGAAGCCGGCACCGTCCGAGCTGGAGCAGCGTGAGGCCCGGATACGGGCGCAGATGAAAGCCACGCAGGCGAGACGGCAGGGCAGGAAGGGGCGCGGAGCTTGACGCTTGCGGCGGTGACTGCATTTATCTATGGTTGCTGTCATAGAAAGCAGATGAGAGGCTTTGAGTCATGGCTATCCTGACGGTAAGGAATGTGCCCGATGAGGTGCATCGCGCCTTGCGCGTGCGGGCAGCCCAGCACGGCCGCAGCACCGAAGCGGAGGTGCGCGAGATTCTGGCGGCCGCGGTCAAGCCTTCGAGCCGCGTGCGTGTGGGCGATGCGCTGGCGGCCATCGGCCGCAAGATCGGTCTGAGCAATGAAGATTTCGCCGTCTTCGAGGGTGTGCGCGACAAGACGCCGGCCAAACCGTTGAGCTTCGACTGAATGATCGTCCTGGATACCAACGTCGTTTCCGAGGCGATGAAGCCGGAGCCAGACCCAGCCGTGAGAGCCTGGCTGAACGACCAAGCGGCGGAAACCCTGTATCTGTCGAGCGTCACCCTGGCCGAGTTGCTGTTTGGCATCCGGGCGCTGCCGGCAGGCAAGCGCAAGAACATGCTCGACCGCGCACTGGCCGCGCTGCTGGAGCTGTTCAAGGATCGGGTGCTGCCGTTCGATACCGATGCCGCGCGCCACTATGCCGACATGGCCGTGACGGCCAAGGACGGCGGGCGCGGTTTCCCCACTCCGGACGGTTACATCGCGGCCATCGCTGCGGCGCGGGGCTTCTTCGTGGCCTCACGCGATGCCTCGCCCTATGAAGCGGCCGGCGTGAGCGTCATCAACCCCTGGAAGGCTGCATGACGCGCCCGCGCCCATGAACGCCGTAGAAATCGAACAAGCCATCACCGACCTGGCGGCACAGCCCTTCGACCGCGCCGAGTTCCCCTACGCCTTCCTACAAGCCTTCGGCAACAAGGCCACCACCCTCAAACGCCTGCGCGCCGGGGCGTCGAACAAGTCCGACCTTGGCGGCGTGCAGGCGCGAGTCGATGAGGCTGCGTTCCGTATCGTTCCACTTCCGTGACGGTCACGATCCAACGTGACGGTCAGGCGTCCCATGGGGTACCGATCGAACCGGGGAGTGTTGGGATACGCGCCCGCACCTCCGCGTTTGCATGTGGCTGGTTCGCGTGGCCTGCTCGACGATCGAGATCGTCAACGTCATGCTGCCGCCGACCAGGAGAGTCTGTCCCTTCTCCTCGTCCATCCGGGCCGTGAAGCCGCTGGGCTTGAGCGACTGAGCAGCGTGTCCATCAGCCGCAGGGCGCGGTCAAGGGCGTTCCTCGTGGCCTGCAGGTCGAGCACTTCTTGCGACGTGCTTCGCACGCCCGCCCGGTGATCCCAGCCGTCGCGCTTCTTCAAGCGCGCCGGTGCCCCCCGTACGAGCGGATGCGGGTCGATGAGCTCGTCGGGGCACGCTGATATTCGACTGGGCCTCGCGGGTCGGTTGTAGGGCGTCACGGACATGCGCGTGCATGGCCGCCTCCTGTTCGGACAGCGGTATCGGCCCGGAGACATCGCGCGCGGTGGCAGACAGTGCCGGCAGCGGCATCCTGCGGGTGGGGCGGTGGCCTTGAGCTTCGCGCAGTAAGCCCTTCACCGGGACCGGAATGCCGAGCTTCTTGTAGATCTTTACCAGGCCTACGTCGGACATGCCGTAGCGGGCGCGGACCGTGGCTGCGTCGGTCCAGACCTCTTCGTACAGCGCCTGCCAGCTGATAGGGCGCCTCGGCGACGCACGGCATGTCTCCTGGCTCGGGCCAGAGCCTATCGCCGACGGTGGCTCCTCGCGAAGATTTGCTGTTCAGTAAATATTGCCACGAGGCCGAGGCTTCAGTAAGGTGCGATTTTTTACTGCACAGTAAAAACAAGGCGGCGACCATGCTTCAGGCGCAGGCGAGCGAACGGGGGCTGATCGATCAGTTCCTCGCGGCACTTCGGTCGCTGTCGGAACTGCAGGCCGAGCTCGAAAGCGCGTGCATCCCGGGGCAGTGTGCCTTGCGCGCGACGTCGCCGGCAGGCCTATCCGCGCGCTCGTCGAATTTAGGAAGGTCGTATACCTGCACGACGTCCGTCAAATCTGGCGGATCAGGGACCTTGCTCGCCATTGGTCCGCCCGCGAGATGCTGATCGCCGAGTCCCTCGCGCCTGGGCGACGGAGCTGCTTCGAGCCGATCGGGGTGGGTACTACGACAGTGGGGACAGCCTTTGCCTGCCGGCACGGGAAGGCTACCTCTACGTCGATCGGCCGCTGCACAAGTCGTTGTCCCGCTCAATGCGCTCGCTGCTCACGGGGCGGCGCGCACAGGTCCTGCACGGCCTGTTGGTTCATCACCAGGACTGGGTCGGAGTGAAGGACCTGGCCGAGCAAGCGCTGATCTCGCCCGCAATGACGTCCCATGTGCTCACCGGGATGGAGTGCTTCGACTGGGCGGAGTCGCGCGGGCAAGGCCCCAGTAAGCAGAGGCACCTTCGGGAACTCGCGGCGTTGCTGGATGCTTGGGCGAAGCAGCTGAGCTCGATCCGACCCCCGGCGCTGCGACGCTACTTCGTGCCCGCGATGAAGCCCGACGGGCTGATGAAGCGTCTCGGCCGGGTTTGCGAGGCGCATGGTGTCGACTACGTCGTCAATTCGAGGCCGCCGCGCTGCGCACCGTTCCTGTTGGCGGTTTCGCAAGTTCGATGCCCACCGGTGGCGGGGCCGGGGGGGGGCGATGTCGCGATCGTGGGGCTGGGCGCACGCGTCACCAGCGAGGCCGCGAATCTCGCCGTCATCGAAGCGAGGTCGGCCGGGGACCTGCTCTTTCGCGAGCGGTCGGCGGAATCTGGCTGGACAGTCCGGTCCAAGTGTACCTCGACCTCCTCTGCGGCGAAGGTCGAGCCAAGGAGATGGCCGAACACCCGCGCCGAGAAAGGATCAGCTTCTGATGGTCAAGCCCGCAACTTTCGACGGTTACAGGGACCAGCAAACGCTCGACTGCGAGCGGGCGTTGGTGACGCTGCTGCGGGGTCTGTGTCGTGGAAGGACTCGGCCTACCTGGCGGCGGCCTCACACCGAGGTATCTGGTCCCCGCACGACCACCGGTCGTATCTGCGTCCGCCGGCACGTTGGACGCCGACATCGTGATCGATCTGCAGCCGCTGGCCGACACCGAGGCGTACCACACGCTCGAGGACAACCTCAAGCGAATGGACTTCGAGAGGGCCGAGAACAAGCAGGGCGCGCGTTCGAACTGCGCGAAGGGTGGGGCCCTGAGCTGCGCGAGGCCAGGATGCTTCGACGACGTCAGGCCAGCGCTCATCGATCGACTCCTTGCTGAAACCGGGTAGCTGGCCATGCCGTTCGATCGTTCGTTCATGCGACATCCCAGCGTCCCCGCTCAACCCGAGCCGAAGTTCTTCCCGCCTGGGACGCGTTGCGACGCCACCGGCTTGATCGGCCGCGCTGACGGCGTGGCTCATCAGGTGCGCTCATCGAACCAAAGCATTCAAGGCCGACTACGCAGCGGCTGCAGGGAGAAAGTCTGAATGTCGATGCATCAGATCCTGGGAGATGTCGCCGCCGCGATCGCTGTCGTCCTTCAACGCGAGTTGCCACAACTTGGTCAGGACTGGTGGCAGTCGAACGTCGTCGACCGGCTCTCGATTCAGCAGCAGCGCCTGGTCAACGAGCGGCACGTGGATTCGCTGTCTGGACTGGATCTCGCTGGCTTACTCAGGGTATTCGACCAGAACTGGAACCCTCTTGGTTATCGGCTGAACCTCGATCAGCAGGCGCGCAATTGGCTGAAGGAAGCGCAGGGGATCCGAAACCGGTGGGCTCACTTGCCGCCCGGCGGACTGCGCTCCGAGGACACCTACCGAGACATCGACACGCTTTGCCGACTTCTTGGCGTGCTGGGCGCAGACCAGGCGATCCTGGAACGGGCTCAGGCGGAACGTGGACGGGTGCTCGAGGAGCTTGCGCCTCGCTCCAAGGACAAGGAGGAAGTCGCTCTCCAGCCAGGGCAGCCTCAGGGCGGCATTTCCAAAGGCGCTGTCGTTCGCCTAAGGGCGCGCCCCGACGTCACGGGGGCGGTGCTCGACGTCGTTCCGGGCGATCCCGAAGCGCGATTCACCGTGTTCCATGGCGGCGAGGTCGCGACCTACTACGAGTCGCAGGTTGAGCCGATCGTCCTGACGCCGATACGCAAGGGCGTCGAACCGGAAGCATTGCACGCGGCGCTGACGGCCACCCAGCTCCGGCACCCGAGCACGAAACACCTGTACTCGTTGTACGCATCTCGGATCAACTTTGTCCCCTATCAGTTCAGGCCCGTGCTGAAGCTGATCCAGGCGGATCGCCCTCGGTTGCTGATCGCAGACGAGGTCGGTGTCGGCAAGACCATTGAGGCGGGCCTCATCCTGAAAGAGCTGCAAGCCCGTCGCGAGCTCAAGTCGGTGCTGGTCATCTGCCCCAAGCCGCTGGTTGCCGAGCGCAAGTGGATGGAAGAGCTGAAGCGCTTCGACGAGCAGTTCACGCACATCGACGGCGACGCCTTGCGCTACTGCATCGAAGAAACCCATCTCGACGGCGTCTGGCCGCAGCAGTACGCACGATCGATCGTCCCCTATTCGCTCTTCGATGAAGCGCTCCTGCTCGGCAAGCAGGGTAAGGGCCGCAGGGTGAGGGGACTCCTGGATCTCGATCCGCCGCCAGCCTTCGATCTCGTTATCGTCGACGAAGCACACCACATCCGAAACACCGATACCTGGGCCTACAGGACGGTCAGGTATTTCTGCGAGAACGCGGAGGCCGTGGTCCTGTTGTCGGCGACGCCGATCCAGCTGGCCGACAATGACTTGTTCAACCTGCTTCAACTCGTTCGTCCGGACTTGCTCGCGAGTCGTCGCGACTTCGATCACATGGCGGAGCCCAATCCGCACATCAACGCGGCGATCGAGGCCGCACGCAACGCGGGGCCGGGATGGATGACAGTCGCACGCGAGCGCCTCGCTCTCGCCCTTGGGACGGACTGGGGCTCATCAGTGCTGTCGGCCGACCCACGTGTTCAGCCGCTCCTCGACTCCCTGGATCAGCAAGAGCTCCGACCAGAAGATCGCCTGAAGGTCGTGAGGGAACTGGAGGCGCTCTATACCTTCGCGCCGATCATCAACCGGACACGTCGACGAGACATCGGCAATTTCACGACGCGCAAGCCGGAGACGGTCTCCGTCGACTTCACGGCAGAGCAGGAGGAGCTGCATCGCGGCGTGCTCGACTTGGTCGCAAGGATCCTTGCCCATCGTCACGGCGATCGGAACCTGCAGTTCATGATGACGACGATCCGAAGGCAAGTCGCAAGCTGCGTGTTTGGCTTGGCGCCTTACCTGGAGGCCATTCTGTCGGGGCAGCTCTCCAGGCTCGAGCTGAGCGAGTCGGACAGCGACGATGACTTGCAGACCATGAGCGAGGCGTTCGCGGAGTTCCGCGCGGACGTCGATGCACTGGTTCGCTTGGCCAAGAGCCTGAGCTCGGATGACCCCAAGTTTTCGGCCTTCGCCAAGGTTGTTCGGGACAAGCAAGCCCTGGCGAACAACAAACTTCTCCTGTTCAGCACCTTCCGCCATACCCTGTCGTACCTGGTGGAGAAGCTGCAAGGGGAAAGCATCCGGATCGGCCTGATACACGGCGATGTTCCGGAAGAAGAGCGACGGGAGCTGCGCAACCGATTCAGCCGCCCGAAGGACGATCCTCGGGCGATAGACCTGCTGCTGTCTTCGGAAGTGGGGTGCGAGGGGCTCGATTACCAGTTCTGCGATGGCATCGTCAACTACGACTTGCCGTGGAATCCGATGCGCGTGGAACAACGCATAGGTCGTATCGATCGCTATGGCCAGCGCAGCGAAACCGTAGCGATCTTCAACTTCATCACGCCCGGCACGGTCGATGCCGAGATCTACGAACGGTGTCTGCTGCGAATTGGAGTGTTCCGGCAGGCGCTGGGTGGAAGTGAGGAGATCCTCGGCAATCTGACGCGCGAGATCCGCGGAATTGCCGAAAACCTTCAACTGACGTTGGAAGAGCAGGCGCGCCGGCTTCAGCAGCTCGCCGACAACGAGATCCGTGTGGTGCAGGAGCAAATGCTCCTGGAAGAGCAGCAAGCCACGCTGTTCGGGCTCTCGGTGCCGAAGCAAGATGAAGAACTGATCAAGAGCGCGTCAAGTTTCTGGCTGACGCCCCCCAGGATTTGCAACCTCATCGAGCGCTACTTCTCGGCCCTCGAAGGAGGTCGGTCGTACAAACTACAGGGTCGCCAGCCCATGGTGAGCGTTCAGCTCAATCAGGACATGCGTAACCGGCTGATCGATGACTTCAAGGCGGTGGCCCAGTTCGGTGCCATCGATCGATCCTGGGAGCGCTGGCTCAAGGGAAGCGATCCGTATCTCAGGATCACCTTCGACCCAGCCGCGGCGGACGAAGATCGGTCGGCAACGTTCGTTACGCCGACACATCCGCTGGCAAGGCAGGCGGCCAAGTCGTTGGACCCCTCCGCAACACTCGCGTGCTCGGTATTGGCCAAGTCGTCCGCCGTCGCACCCGGTCGCTACCCGTTCGCGATCTACCGCTGGAAAATCCTGGGCGTGACTGAGTCCTTCGCCTTCCAACCCGTCTGCGAGAGCGAGGAGCATGCAAAGGCGCTTCTGGGACTCCTCGAAGATGCGATCGCCACGCAAGATACTTCGGCGCTAACCGCTGCCGAAGAGGAGCGTCTCGAAGCCATTCACTATCGCGTCTGGATGAGTAGCCGCGGCGACCACATCGAATCGATGACTCGGTCCGCTGAAGTGAGGATGGCATCCCTCAAGGCATCCCACCAGGCGCGAGTGGCTCTGCTCGAAGAACAGCGCGATCAAGCCACCGACGCTCGCATCAGGCGAATGAAGGAGGGACAACTCGAAGCAGCCAATCGCGACTATGAGCGGCGGCGTTCCGAGTTGGAGCGGGTGGCCGCGCAGGCAGAGATCGTGGCAGAGGCCGCGGTCCTAGGTGTGTTGTACGTCGAAAACTAGGGGATTTCGCATGCCGACTGACTACCGCGCAATCAGCGCCTACAACGAGGAGATGCTCGGGAAGGATCGGGCCTCCCGGATGTCTCAAGTCTCAATGTACGCAGACACCGCGCACTTCGTCTTTGAGATCCTGCAGAACGCCGACGACGCCGGCGCCACTGAGGTCTCGTTCAAGGTGTCCCAAGACCAGCTCGTCATCGAACACAACGGGAAGCCGTTCACTAGCGATGACGTGAAGGCCATCAGCTACTTCGGGAAGGGCAAGACCGACATAACGAAGATCGGACACTTCGGCCTGGGGTTCAAGTCCGTCTTCGCTTACACGGCATCTCCACGGATTCAATCGGGCAACGAGAGCTTTGAGATCACGGATCTGTACACGCTCCGGGCGGTGCCGTTGCCCGCGGACCTCGAGCGAAACAGAACACGCTTCGTGCTGCCCTTCGACCATGAGACGAGTCGGCCCGCTTACATCGAAGCGGGACGCCTGAAGAAGAGCACCACTGCCAGAAAGGAGATCGCAGCGAAACTGGCCAAGCTCGGTCCGGAAACCCTGCTGTTCACCCGCAACCTTGCTGAGATCCGATGGGAGGCCGATGGAAGGCCCGGACACTATCTGCGGGAGGAGAGGCCGCTGGCCGGCGGAGGTAGGGAGCTGTTCATCGTCACCGCAGACGGTGAGGAGAGTTGCTTTCTGGTCTTCGAGCAGCCTGTGGATACCGGTGGCAGTGAAACTTCGCCAACGGGCCGCCTCGTACAGATCGCCTACAAGTTGACCAAACGGCTGTCGGATGAAGGGGCGATCAGTCCAGTAGTGGGTGCGAAGCTCTTCGTCTTCTTCCAGACCGACAAGGAGACCCACAGCGGACTCATCTTCCAAGCCCCGTACCGCACGACACCTGCCCGAGACAACGTTCCCGAAGATGACGAGTTCAATCGCCAACTCGTCCGGCAGAACGCTGATCTTCTCGTCGAATCGGTCCAGCAGCTCAAGAAGCTGAAGCTACTTTCGCTCGAAGCTCTCTCCGCTCTCCCTTTGGATTTCGAACGGTTCACGGGAGGATCGTTCTTCTATCCCGTGCATGCCGCAGTCAGGGATGCCTTGCAGCGCCTGCCCCTATTGCCTACGACAACGGGCGGATTTGTGTCCGCTCGCCAGGCGAAGATGGCCCGTGGTGCTGAGCTGACAAAGGTCTTTGATACCGAGCAGCTAGAGACTTTGTTCGGTGTCGAAGGCGTCCGCTGGTTGAACCCGGCCTTGACGAGCGCCAGATATCCGGCGCTGTATCAGATGCTCGTGGGGAGGCGACGTTCCCAACCCGGTTACTTTCAAAAGGCTGAGTGGGCATCGGAGCCCTTGGCCGTCGACATGGAAGTGTCTGCCGAGAGCATGGCGTCCCGATTGACTGCCGGCTACTTGAAGGCGCAGAGCGATGAGTGGCTGATGCGTTTCATGATCTACGTCGCAAAGTCGAGCATCTATGCGTTCCATAGCATCGCGATCGTTCGGCTCGAGAGCGGGGAACATGTTGTCCCGAAGGGTATGGCCAGCCGAACGCCTACTTGCCGCCGCAAGACGGTTCTGTCGAGCTAAACGGCCTCCCGATGGTCAAGGCATCCCTGCTGACCAAGCAGGACGTCGTCGACTTCCTGCAGGACGACTTGGATCTTGGCCCTCCAGACCTCGCCGACTTTGCCCTGACCAGGATCCTTCCGAAGTACCGAAAGGCCGAGAAGGAAGTCAGTGTCGCCCGTTGGAAGAAGGACTTCCGAATCGTCGTCTCCGGGCTCGCCACCGACTCCAACGAGAAGAAGGGGAGGCTTCTTGAAGCCATCAGGGCCACCGCGTTTCTCATCGGGGTCCATTCGAGCAACAGGACCGATCTGAAGCTCGTCAAGCCTTCTCAACTCTACTTGAACTCTCCCGAGGTCGATGAGTACTTTGCGAGTGACGAGACGTTCTACATCACCCCATCGGATTTCTATGAGCCAGGTGATCCTGAAGCTCTGGTCTCCATGGGAGTCGCGAGGACGCCCCGTGTTGCCCGCCGCGCCAAGGACTATCACGGGCATGTGTCGATCACGAGCTCGCACGGTTATCACAAGCGTGGACTTGATGGCTTCGATCCGGAGTGGGCGATTGAGGGCCTTGATGGCGCGCTCCAGAACCCGACCCCGGTTCGCAGCAAGCTGATATGGCGGCTTCTTCTCGCGGACTCGAGCTGCATCCGTGGCGTGGTCGAGTCTTCGAGTCGACAGTCGTTCGAAAACCCGAAGCGTGAGGAAGTCATTTCGGCCACGGGGCGTCCCTTGATGGAAACCCCTTGGCTCCTTGGTAACCGCGGCGCCTTCGTCAGGCCGTGCGATATCGCCCTCGACGAGTTGCCACCTGGGTTCGAGAAGGCGTCAGCGGAGGCGCGTGCCCTTGCCGAGAAGCTCGGCATGAAGAAGTCGGAGGAGCAGGAGGCGATCGCCGTCCTCGCGCGCGGTGACGCGAGGAAGTGGAAGATCGCCGAATTTCTGATGAACGCTTCCGATGACGAGATGGAGAAGTTAGAGAAGCTCATACCCAAGCAGCGGGAGTTGCCGGAGTTCAAGAGCTTCAAGGAAGGCATCCAGAGTCTGCATCGCGTCGCCGTTGGCAACTCTGCCGAAGGGCGCGGAGGAGCGGCGCCGGTGTCGAATCCGGAGCGCTATCGCAGGACTGCCGAGGACGCAGTGCGTGAGGCCGTGACGGCTCAGCGGACGAGCCCGAGGATCGTTACCTTCTCGGTCGCACGCGACTTGTCATCGAACAAGCTCGCGCGGGAGTTCCTCGAACAGGAGTATCAGGGACGCTGCCAGGTTACGGGTCAGACGTTCCAGAAACGCACAGGTGGAAATTACTTCGAAGCGCTCGGCCTGGTAGGGCGACTCGATGCCGAGCACTTGAACGATCCCGGCAACATGCTCTGCCTCTGCGCGGATGTGGCGGCGCAGTTCGTGTGCGCCGAGTTCGCATGGCTCGAAAGCGTGGAGGAGAAGATCCTGGGCTTCAAGGCAGAGAAGGAGGGTGGCACCGAGGAGATGCGCAAGATTTCCGCGAGAGTGGCGGGTAAGACGCTCACCATCACGTGGTCGGAGCGACATTTCCTCCGGCTGTGTGCGCTCTGGAGTGCCGCGTGAACTGGACGCGGTCTGCCTTTGACATGCCCTCCCGGGCCAGTCCACTTCCCTACGCCGACGCTTGCAGGCCATGCGGGAACTGCTTTCGATCGTTCCCTGGTAGCCTGGTGGCCCCCCCGTAGCTGCAGATTTGGAGGACTGACCGTTGTCTCATTTTCCGATTCGCCATCTTTCGATCCGTGTTCCGTGGCATGACGCCGGGTGGGCGGGGACGGTCTGTGACGCACCTCAGCTCAACGGGTCCTGTTCCAAGCTGAAGCGGATCGCTGAGTCGAAGCAAGAGCGGCAAGAGATCGCGATCAAGGGCAGGCGACTGGACGAGCTGCCGCGCGAGCAATGGCCTTGCTGTGTTGACGAGCGCGCGATGTTTATGGCGCCGTTCGAACTCGAGGTCGTGAAGCGACACGCCCTGGTTGAAATCAACAAGGAGTACTACGGCCACTTTCGGCCAACCGCGCAAAGGTACCCCGCGTTTTCGGCCGGCGTTGTTCCGTTCCGCTGGATGATGAGCGAGAACCTCGCCTATTACGGCGAGACGTATGAGCTCGAGGTGGATGCGTCCCGAGAGCCCGATCTCGGTTACAGAAACAATTGGGTCACCGAAGCGCAGAACCAGAGGGCGCTTCTGAATGGCTTCGCAGGCCATCTTCGAGAGGAGGTTTCGCTGAGCCTGTTCTACGCCAAGCACGTCCCGTTCGTGGAAGGAACGGGGCGCATCCTCATTGGCGTAGGTCGCGTCAAGAAGATTGGACAGATCATCCCGTTCCTACGCGCCGGCGAAGGCATGGAGGGGATGGTGTGGGAGCGGCCGATACAGCACTCCATTCGGCCCAATGGCAAAGATGGCTTCCTCATGCCCTACCAAGCCCTACTGCATAGGGCGCAGAGTGAGAGTGGCATCGACACCGAGCGCTATGTCGCGAAGGCGCCCGATGAGCACTGGGGTGAGTTCTCCTACGGAAGCGAGCTTGTCAGTCACGATGGGGCAATTGCAGCCCTTCTGGCCATGGATGCGGCTCTGTTGCGGTTGGAAACCGAGGTTGGGATCGAGACTCGCGCTCAGCGGGACTGGCTTCACACGGAACTGGCACGTCTGTGGAAGGTGCGCGGCCCCTGCCCGGGACTCGGCCCTGTACTCACGGCCTTCGGGCTGTCACGAGGGGTCTTCATCGCCCATGCGCTACAGCAGACCGCAGGCGAGAACGAGGATCCTTGGCCGGCGGTGGATGCGGCGTTTAGAGATCCCGTCTCTGCGCTGCCGAAGGAGCTGCGACGAGACGTCAAGGAACTGGCTCCAACCTGGAAGGGCTTGCCAGTTGCTCGACGGTCCTATCTCAAATTGCTGAGTCGTTTCGAGATTTCCATCGAGCAGGCCCAGGCGCTCTACGACCCTGGAAGTCGGAGCAAGTTGGGCTGGAATGACCCGGATCAGGCCATCATGGCCAATCCGTACCGGCTCTACGAGGCGACTCGGCTTTCACCCGAAGGGACCAGACTGCTGACGATCGACCGAGGCGTCTTCCCGGCAGACTCGGTTCGCCTGAAGCATCCGCTTGAGGGACCGGCAGCGTTTGAGTCCGCCGTGGATCAACGTAGGGTTCGCGCCTTCACGCTCGCCGCGCTGGAAGGCGCGGCGTTGAATGGGCACACGTTGCTTCCGCTACCGCAGGTGGTGGATACGGTCAAAGGCATGCCGGTTCAGCCCGAATGCCCGGTCACCGGCGACATCCTGTCGGCCCGGGTTCCTGACATGACGCCGGAGATCGTAGCGACAGACACCGGCAACGGGACTGCGTTTCAACTCCAGCGGTACAAGGACATAGGTCAGCTCGTCAGGACGCAGGCGCTGAAGCGCGTGGGAGGGCAGCGGCATGTAGTCAGGCATGACTGGAACAAGCTCCTCGATCAGAAGTTCGGACCTACGGAAGACGAGGAGGAGATTCGTGCCCGCTCCGAGAAGGCTGCGGCCCTCAGGGAGCTGGCTGAGTCGCGTTTCAGCATTCTTGCGGGCCCTGCTGGCGCGGGTAAGACCACGGTACTCGGAGTCCTGTGTGCCCAACCGGAAATCGTCGCCGATGGCCTGTTGCTGCTTGCGCCGACGGGCAAGGCCCGAGTACGGATGCAGGAGCTGGCAGCGGGTGCTTCCACGCGCGCTCTCACGCTGGCTCAGTTCCTGAACCAGCACGGCCGATACGATGGGAGTGCCGGCCGATACCACCTCAGCGAGAGACCCAAGGAGACCGGCTTTGGCACGGTGATCGTCGACGAGTCCTCGATGCTGACCGAGGACATGCTTGGGGCTCTATTCGATGCTCTGCAGGGCGTCAAGCGCTTCATCTTCGTCGGAGACCCGGCTCAGCTTCCCCCGATCGGTGCTGGTCGGCCCTTCGTTGACCTGATCGCCAAGCTGCGGCCTTCAGACCACGGATCGAAGTTCCCGAGGGTGTCGGCGGGGTATGCCGAGTTGACGATCGAGCGAAGGCAGATCGGCGGTGACCGTCCCGACCTGAGGCTTGCGCGCTGGTTCAGTGCCTCGCCACCGTCTGCCGGCGAGGATGACATCTTCTCGGCGGCCGACGGCGAACACGACGCGATCGGTTTCGTCGAATGGCGCTCATCCGATGACTTCCAGGCGAAGCTGCTAGAGGTGCTTTGCCGCGAACTTGGGTTGTCGGGTGTGGATGACCAACATGGCTTCAATCGCCGCCTGGGGGCCGTCGAGGCGGGCGATTTCGATTACTTCAATGCCACCAAGCCCGGCAAGCCTGGTTCGGTGGGCGAAATCGAGGCCTGGCAGATCCTGAGTCCCTTGCGCGGCATGCCGTTCGGAGTAGGCGACATCAATCATCTCATTCACGATCGCTTTCGCCGAGGCATCGTGGAATTCTCATCGCGTCCTTGGCGCTCAATCCCCAAGCCACTGGGGCCGGAACGAATCGTGTACGGCGACAAGGTCATCAACCTGTCGAATCATCGACGCGATGGCCGCAGGGTGTATCCGAAAGAGGGCGCTTTGGGCTACTTGGCCAACGGCGAGATCGGGCTGACCGTCGGGCAGTGGAAGAGCCGCGCGAACCCGAAGATACTGAAGGTCGAGTTCTCGTCACAGAAGGGCTTCACGTACGACTTCTACGGGAGTGACTTCACAGATGAGGGCGAACCTTCGCTGGAACTTGCCTATGCGCTCACCATCCACAAGGCTCAGGGCAGTCAGTTCGGGTTGACGATCATCGTGGTCCCGGAGGCTCATCCCATCCTGTCACGGGAACTGCTGTACACGGCGCTGACTCGACATCAGAACCGCGTTGTGGTGATGCACCAAGGCCCCCGATCACTGCTCAAGGATTTGACTGCGCCTCATCGATCTGAGGCTGCCCGCCGCATGACCAATCTGGTTCGCGATTGCCAGATGGTTGAAATTCCCCAGGTCAAGGGCAGCGACTTCTTGCAGGAGGGCCTAGTGTATCGAACAGGCCGCGGATTGACGGTCCGGTCCAAATCGGAATGGATCATTTCCGAAGCCCTAGCCAGTGCCGGTGTGGCCTTCGAGTACGAGAAGCCCTTGACCTTGAACGGCGTCACCCGGTACCCGGACTTTACGATCGAGGACGAGATCTCCGGGCGCACCTTCTACTGGGAACACCTTGGGATGCTGGACCGAGCGGAATACCGCCGATCTTGGGAGCGAAAACTTCAGTGGTACAGGCAGAACGACGTCCTTCCGATCGAGGACGGCGGGGGTGGACGAGGCGCGCTGGTCACGACTCGCGAATCGTCCGAGAAGCCATTCGACGGCCATGCGGTCGCCGAGGCAGTGGCAATCATTTCCGGCTGAACGCGGCGAACCATCATCACTCGAAGACAACTTTACTAGGCGCGTATTTTTGACGGTAGATCGCGACGGTATGGCCTGTTTCGATCATCGTAAATCCATTTGATCACGTGGGCTTACGGGGCCTGTCGATGATCGAGTGGAAGTGAGCTATCGGCTGATGGCCTGGCCAAACGCTGGCCGATGCCGTTAGCCACCGGCAGGGAGAGCCATGTTCACCATCGTGGTCCGCGACGTCGCGACCAAGCCGTCTGTGCTGGAACTGTCGCGGTCCCGGTTTGTCGCGCAGGTGTAATGCACCCGGCACACCCTTGAACGCCCGGGCCTTGCCAACGCCGGTTTGATCCAGATCAAGGCGCCGGGGCTGCACGGCGCCTAGCGTGAACAACATGCCGATATCCCGGCATCGCAACATCCAGCGCGAGGTAGTGCGATGGAAAGTCATTTCGAAGACCGGCCTGCAGCTGGCCGACTTCTGGCTGGAGCGCTTCGTGCCTATGCTGGTCGAAGCGACCTCGTTGTCCTGGCGCTTGCTCGCGGTGGAGTTCCCGTGGGCTACGAGGTGGCCAAGGCCCTTGGCGCCGAGTTCGACGTGCTCATCGTGCGCAAACTCGGCCTGCCACATCACCCGGAACTGGCGATGGGCGCCATCGCGTCCGGTGGCGCAATCGATCTCAACCGCAATGTGATTGCAATGTCCGGCGTCACCCAGCGCGACATCGAAGGCGTGCTGGCGCAGGAATATCGCGAACTTACACGGCGGGAAGCGCTTTACCGTGGCGCCCGTCCTGCGGCGCGGATCGAAGGGCGCACGGTCATCGTCGTCGA
>LNAP01008370.1_pt1 | contig 15109 bp, 16 predicted proteins | sample 602601 | NCBI WGS metagenome assembly LNAP01 (sample SAMN02440304, study PRJNA202911) | soil metagenome | biome: Subtropical and temperate rainforests or woodlands; isolation source: soil samples (1 kg each in a 20% v/v slurry with milli Q water) were... ...
CCGAAGTGGCGCTTGGCCACCCAGCCGATGGTGTGGATGTCGCGCAGGCCGCCGGGGCTTTCCTTGACGTTCGGTTCGAGCTTGTAGGCGGTGGCGTCGAACTTGTCGTAACGGGCCTGCTGCTCGGCCAGCTTGGCGGCGAAGAACTTGCGCGTCGGCCACATCTGGCCGGGACCGGTGCGCCGGCCAAGCTGCTCGAACAGCGCCGCGTCGCCGGCCAGCAGGCGCGCCTCGATCAGCGCCGTGGCGACGGTCACGTCGCGCCGGCCCTCGTCCACGCACTGGCGGATGCTGCGCACGCTGGCGCCGATGTCCAGACCCGTGTCGTACAGGAAGGTGACGAAGCGGGCAATGGCGTCCGACGCGCGGCTGATGTCGCCGGCCCGCCCTGCCAGGACCAGGATGTCGACGTCGGAGCAGGCGTGCAGCTCGCCGCGGCCGTAGCCGCCTACCGCCACCAGCGCCAGGCGCTGGGCGCCCGGCACATCGGCCATCTGCGCCGCCCAGATGCGCCGCAGCAGCAGGTCCACGAAGGCGGTGCGCGCCTGCACGATGGGCGTGCCGGCCGGCTGCCGGTCGTAGTGGGCGCGCAGGCGGTCGGTGAACTGCTGGCGCAGCTGCCGGCAGGTGGCGGCGGTGACGCCCAGCTCGTCAAGTGCGCGCCCGATTTCTTCCGCATCGAACAGCGGCGCCGGGGTCGATGCGGACGGCGGCGCGTTCACGGCGGCGTCTCGCCCTCGCGCAGGGTCAGCACCTCGACGCCGGTGTCGGTCACCAGCACCATGTGTTCCCACTGCGCCGACAGGCTGTGGTCCTTGGTCACCACCGTCCAGCCGTCGGCCAGCAGCTTCACGTGCCGCTTGCCGGCGTTCAGCATCGGCTCGATGGTGAACACCATGCCCGGTTCCAGCACCAGGCCGGTGCCCGGAATGCCGTAGTGCAGCACCTGCGGCTCCTCGTGGAACTGGCGCCCGATGCCGTGCCCGCAGTACTCGCGCACGATCGAGTAATTGCGCGCCTCGGCGTGGCTCTGGATGGCGTGGCCCAGGTCGCCCAGGCGCATGCCCGGCCGGACCATGCCGATGCCGACCCACAGCGCCTCATAGCTGGTCTCGCACAGGCGGCGCGCCTGGATGGTCGGCTCGCCGACGTAGAACATGGCGCTGGTGTCGCCGTGGTAGTCGTCCTTGATCACGGTGACGTCGATGTTGACGATGTCGCCGCGCTTGAGCGGCTTGTCGTTCGGAATGCCGTGACACACGACGTGGTTGACCGAGGTGCAGATCGACTTCGGGAAGCCGTGGTAACCCAGCGGCGCCGAGCGGCCGCCCAGCACCTGCGTCGTGTATTGCTCGCAGATGTCGTTCAGCGTATCGGTGCTGACGCCGGGGCGCACGTGCTCGCCGATCATGCCGAGCAGCTGCGCGGCCAGGCGGCCGGCCACGCGCAGGGCTTCGATTTCTTGAGGAGTTTTGATGGAAACGGTCATGGGCATCGGCGAGCGTCGCCGGCAGGGGCGGCGGCGGGGTAAAGGTTTTGAAATGTAGCAGCCGGCGCGCACGCCGGTAAACCGGCCGATTGTGGCCTGCGGCGATCGGTGCTATAAATCGCGCCCCTGACTTCGGGCACCCGCCCGACGATTGCCCGTTGTATCGCGGCCCTCACCCAAGACTTGCGGAGCGTTTTTGCTTATGGCTGGAGTTTCCATGCGCGACCTCGTCCATTTCGGTCATCAGACCCGCTACTGGTCGCCGGCCATGGCTCCTTATATCTATGGTGCCCGCCAGAACATCCACATCATCAACCTGGAGCGCAGCCTGCCCATGCTGCGCGATGCGATGAACGTGCTGGGCAAGATCGCCGCCCGCGGCGGCACGGTGCTGTTCGTGGGCACCAAGCGCCAGGCCCGCAAGCTGGTCGAACAGCATGCCACCGCCTGCGGCATGCCGTATATCAGCTACCGCTGGCTGGGCGGCATGCTGACCAACTACCGCACCGTGCGCAAGTCGGTGGACCGCCTGATCGATCTGGAAACCCGCCTCGAGCTGGGCAAGACCGGCGACCTGAGCAAGCGCGAAATCCAGTTGCTGCACCGCGAGCGCGAGAAGCTGGTGCGCAGCGTCGGCGGCATCCGCACCCTGAAGGGCATGCCCGACGCGCTGTTCGTGATCGACACCGGCTACGAGCACATCGCCGTCGAGGAAGCCAACCGCCTGGGCATCCCGGTGATTGCGGTGGTCGACACCAACAACCGCCCGGAAAAGATCGACTACGTCATTCCCGGCAACGACGACTCGATCCGCGCCATCGACCTGTATCTGGGCCAGGCCGCGGAAGCGATTCGCAACGGTCGCGCCGCCCTGGCGGCGGGCGGCAGCGACGAGTTCATCGAAGTCGTCGAGGTCGGCTAGGCGGGCGTGGCTGCGCGGCGCCGCCGCCGACCACGCACGTGTTTTTTCATTCACAAAGAGGGGTTCGACCCCTCTTTTTTTGCTCGGGCACCCCGTTGGTCAAGACCGGTGGCGCCCTGACCTGGAGGCATCTCAAATGAACATATCGGCAGCACTGGTCAAGGAAATGCGCGAGCGCACCGGCCTTGGCATGATGGAATGCAAGAAGGCGCTGACCGAGGCCGGGGGCGACATCGAGGTCGCCATCGACCTGATGCGCAAGGCCGGCGCCGCGCGTGCCGACAAGAAGGCTGGGCGCATCGCAGCCGATGGCGCCATCATCCTGTCGGCCAGCGCCGACGGGCGCAGCGTGGCCCTCACCGAGGTCAACTCGGAAACCGATTTCGTGGCCAAGGACGCCGGTTTCCTGGCCTTTGCGCAGGCAGTTGGCGATCTAGTGCTGAGCCAGGCGCCAGCCGACGTGGAACAGCTGTCGGCTCTGACGCTGGGCGACGGCACGGTCGAGGAAGCCCGCCAGCAGCTGGTGGCCAAGATCGGCGAGAACATTCGCGTGCGCCGTTTCGTGCGCCGCCAGACGACCTCCGGCGTGATCGGCAGCTACCTGCACGGCTCGCGCATTGGCGTGTTGGTCGAACTCGAGGGCGGCGATCTGGCCCTGGCGCGGGACATCGCGATGCACGTCGCCGCCAGCCGGCCGCTGTGCGTGTCCAGCGAACAGATTCCGGCGGATGTGATCGCCCGCGAGAAGGAAATCTACGACGCCCAGGCGGCCGAATCCGGCAAGCCGGAAGACATCCGCGCCAGGATGGTCGAGGGCCGGCTGCGCAAGTACGCGGCCGAGGTCACTCTGCTCGGCCAGCCCTTCGTCAAGGACCCGGACACCACCGTCGAGCAATTGCTGAAAAAGGCGAACGCGCGGGTGATCGGCTTCGACCGGCTGGAAGTCGGCGAGGGCATCGAGAAGCAGGCCGACGACTTCGTCGCCGAAGTGATGAAGCAAGCCCGCGGCTGAAGCTCCATGGCCGGTTCGCCGCCCAAGTACAAACGCATCCTGCTGAAGCTCAGCGGCGAGGCGCTGGCCGGCGGCAAGCCGCACGGCTTCGATCGGCCGGCCATGCAGGCGGTGGCCGACGAACTGGCGCCGGTGCTGGCGGCCGGCGTGCAGGTCGGTCTGGTGGTCGGCGGCGGCAACCTGTTTCGCGGGCTGCCGGCGGCAGCCGACGGGGGTGACCGGGCCACCGCCGATTACATCGGCATGCTGGCCACGGTGATGAATGCGCTGGCGCTGCACGAGGTACTGGAACGCGCTGGCCTGGCGGCCCGCGTCATGTCCGCGCTGCCGGTTACCGGCGTCGCCGAGCCGTTCGTGCGGGTCAAGGCACTGGCGCATCTGAAGGCCGGCAAGGTGGTGCTGTTCGGCGGCGGTATAGGCAATCCGTATTTCACCACCGACACGGCCGCCTGCCTGCGCGCCATCGACATCGGCGCCCAGCTGTTGCTCAAGGCCACCAAGGTCGACGGCGTCTACGACGTCGATCCGCTGCGCAACGCCACCGCACGACGTTACGAGCAGCTTGACTATGATGAAGTGCTGGCGCGGCACCTGGGCGTTATGGACGCGACCGCGGTGGCATTGGCGCGCGAGCACGCCCTGCCGGTGCGGGTGTTCGACATGAACAGTCGCGGCGCGCTGCTGCGTATCGTGCACGGAGAGCCGGTCGGCACCCTCATGGCGCCGGCCGCGGACGGGAGACAGACATGATCGATGACGTGCTCAAGGACGCCGAACAGCGCATGGCCAAGAGCGTCCACGGGCTGCATGAGGAACTGAAGAAAATCCGCGCCGGCCGCGCCCACCCGGGCCTGCTGGACCAGGTGCATGTCAATTACTACGGTGTGGACACGCCGCTGCGCCAGCTGGCCAACGTCAGCGCCGAGGACGCACGCACGCCGTTCGACAAGGCCGCCGTGGCGGCCATCGACAAGGCCATTCGCGAATCCGACCTGGGGCTCAATCCGGCCACTGCCGGCATGGTCATTCGCGTGCCGCTGCCGGCGCTGACCGAGCAGCGGCGCAAGGATCTGATCCGCGTGGTGCGCGGCGAGGGCGAAGCCTGCCGGGTGGCCATTCGCAACGTGCGCCGCGACGCCAACGGCTCGCTCAAGGAGCTGGAGAAGGAAAAGCTGATCTCGGTCGACGACGAAGCCCGTGGCCAGGCCGAGATACAGAAGCTCACCGACCGTTTCGTGGCCGAGGTCGAAGCCCTTCTGGCGGCCAAGGAAGCCGACCTGCTGGACGTCTGACCGGGCGCCATGACGACGCCCGAGGCCAGCTACCCGCGGCACCTTGCCATCATCATGGATGGCAACGGCCGCTGGGCGCGTCAGCGTCACCTGCCGCGGGTGGCCGGCCACCGGGTCGGCGCCCGCGTGGTGCGGCGCATCGTCGAGGAGTGCGCCCGGCGCAACATCGGCTACCTGACCGTGTTCGCTTTCAGCAGTGAGAACTGGCGGCGTCCGCCGGATGAGGTATCGCTGCTGATGGAGCTGTTCCTGCGCGCCCTGCGCGACGAGAAAATGCGGCTGCTGGAAAACGACATCCGGCTGTCGGTAATCGGCGATCGCAGCGCCCTGCCGGCACGCCTGCAGACGGCGATCGCGCAGGTCGAGGCCGCCACGGCCCACTGCCAGGGCCTGCACCTGACCGTGGCCACCAATTACGGTGGGCGCTGGGACATCGTGCAGGCGGCGCGATCGGTGGCGGCCGCAGCGGTCGCGGGCGAACTGGACCCCGCCGACCTGGATGAAGACAGCTTCGCGGCCCGACTGGCCCTGGGCAGCGCGCCACCGGTCGACCTGCTGATCCGCACCGGCGGCGAGCTGCGCATCAGCAATTTCCTGCTCTGGCAGCTGGCCTATGCGGAGCTGTATTTCACCGACACCCTGTGGCCAGATTTCGACGCCGCCGCGCTGGACCAGGCGCTGGCCTGGTTTGCCGGCCGCGAGCGGCGTTTCGGGCGCACCGGCGAGCAACTGCGCCTCGGCGGTGCCGGTGCCTAAAACGCGTATCCTGACGGCCATCGTCCTGCTGGGTCTGGCGCTGCTGCTGCTGTGGCGCGGCACGCTGCCGTGGGTGCTGGGGGTGTTCGCGGCGATCGCCCTGCGCGCCGCCTGGGAATGGGCGGGCCTGTGTTCGGGCCTGAGCGGTGCGCGGCGCTGGCTGCTGCTGGCGACGCTCGGCGCCTGCCTGGCTGGGTCGTACGCGCTGCCGGCTTCGTGGACCGCCGTGGCGCTCGCCGCCGCACTCGCGTGGTGGGCGTTGGGGCTGCGGCTGGTGCTGTGCTACCCGGTCCTGCCGGACTGGATTGACCGGCCGCTGGCGCAGGCCGCCATCATCCTGCTGGCGCTGGCGCCCGCCTGGCTGGCGCTGGCCCGTCTGGCGGATGGGCAGCGCCCCTTGCTGCTGCTGTGCCTGGCGCTGGTGTGGGCAGCCGACAGCGGCGCTTATCTGGTCGGTCGCCGCTTCGGCAAGCGCAAGCTGTGTCCGCAGGTCAGCCCGGGCAAGACCGTGGAGGGACTGCTCGGCGGCCTGGTCGGCGCGGTACTGGTCGGGCTGGTCGCGGGACTTGCCTTGGGGCTGGACGGCCTGCGCCTGGCGGCACTGGTCGGGCTCGTCACCGCCTGCGCGGCCGTATCGGTGGTGGGCGATCTTGCGGAAAGCCTGTTCAAGCGCCGCGCCGGGGTCAAGGACAGCAGTCATCTGCTGCCCGGTCACGGCGGCGTGCTGGACCGCATCGACGCCCTGATCGCCGCGGCGCCCCTGTTTGCGCTGACCGCGCCGCTGCTGGTGCGGGGCTAGGCGATGCGCGGCGTTGCCCTGCTCGGGGCCACCGGCTCGATCGGCGACAGTACGCTGTCGGTGCTCGCGCTGCACCCGGACCGGTACCGCCTGCAGGTGGTCGCGGCGCGGCGCAACGTGCCGCGCATGCTCGAAATCTGTCGGCAGTTCAGGCCCCCGCTGGCGGTGCTGACCGAGCCTGCCGCGGCGGCGGAACTTCGCGCAGCCTTGGGTGCCGGGCAGGCCACTCAGGTGCTGGCCGGCCACGAGGTGCTGGAGCAGGTAGTGCGCGCACCGGAAGTCGATGTCGTCGTCGCCGGTATCGTCGGCGCGGCGGGCCTTGCATCGTCCTTGGCCGCTGCGCAGGCTGGCAAGACGCTGCTGCTTGCGAACAAGGAGGCGCTGGTCATGGCCGGCGCGCTGTTCATGGATGCGGTGCGCCAAGGCGGCGCCACGCTGATTCCCATCGACAGCGAAACCAACGCCATGTTCCAGTGCCTGCCGGCGTATCGCTGTGGCGAACCGGCGGCCGAGCGCGGCGTGCGCCGCCTGCTGCTGACCGCCTCCGGCGGGCCGTTTCTGCGTACCGCGGCGGCCGACATGGCGCGTGCCACGCCCGACCAGGCCTGCGCCCACCCGCGCTGGGTGATGGGGCGCAAGATTTCGGTCGACTCCGCCACGCTCATGAACAAGGGGCTCGAGGTGATCGAAAGCGCCTGGCTGTTCGGCCTGCCTGGCAACGCCATCGAGGTGGTGGTGCATCCGCAAAGCGTGGTGCATTCGCTGGTCGAGTACTGCGACGGGTCGCTGCTGGCGCAGCTGGCAAGCCCCGACATGCGGGTACCGATCGCCCACGCGCTGGCCTGGCCGCAGCGTCAGGCCTCCGGCGCCGCGGCGCTGAACCTGTTCGATGTGGCGCGGCTGGATTTCGAGCTGCCGGACCGGGCGCGTTTTCCCTGCCTCGATCTGGCGTATCGGGCGCTGCGCGACGGTGGCACTGCGGGAGCCATTCTGAACGCTGCCAACGAGATTGCGGTCCAAGCGTTCCTTGACGGCCGGCTGGCCTTTGGCAGCATTGCCGAGGTCGTGGGCGCCAGCCTGGATGCGGTGCCCGCCGTCCCGGCCGAGAGTCTGGAAACCGTTCTGGCCGCCGACGCCGCGGCACGGCGGATTGCCATGTCACAGGTGCAATCGCGATGCTGAATCTGCTGTGGTCGGTGGGTGCGTTTCTGGTCGCCATCGGCGTGCTGGTCAGCGTGCACGAATACGGGCATTTCTGGGCCGCGCGCCGGGTCGGCGTCAGGGTGCTGCGGTTCTCGATCGGCTTCGGGCGCCCGCTGTGGCGGCGCACGGACCGTCACGGCACGGAATTCGTGATCGCCGCCCTGCCGCTGGGCGGCTACGTCAAGATGCTGGATGAAACCGAGGCGCCGGTGCAGCCCGCGCAGCTCGACCAGGCCTTCAACCGCAAGCCGGTGCTGGCCCGCATGGCGGTGGTGGCGGCCGGGCCGCTGGCCAACCTGCTGCTGGCATGGCTGCTGTACTGGGCCATGTTCATGGTCGGCACCTACGGCCAGCGACCGGTGGTGGGGCAGGTCTTGCCGGGCACGCCGGCTGCCGGCGCCGGCTTTCAGGCGGGCGATGAACTGCGCGCCGTCGATGGCCGGTCGGTGCGCACCTGGGAAGACGCGGTGCTGGCCTTGCTGCCGGCGGCTATCGACGGCCGGCAGGTGACCGTGCAGGTGCGGCCTGCCGACGCACCCGGCAGCGATCAGGCGCGGGTGCTGGATTTGTCGGGCCTCGATTACCGGGCCGAGAACCCGGACGTCATGCGCCACCTGGGCCTCGCCTGGCGCGGGCCACGGGTCGACGCTCGGGTCGGCGAGGTGATCGCCGGCGGTGTCGCGGCGCAGGCCGGCATCCGGGTCGGCGATGTCTTGCTGGCAGTCAACGGCAAGCCGCTTGCCGACTGGGACGACTGGGTACAGACGGTGCGCGCCAGCCCGCAGCAGCCCCTGCGCCTGCGCCTGCAGCGCGAGGGCACCGAACTCGAGCTGACCCTGACGCCACAGGCCATCGACGAGGCGGGCACGCGTATCGGGCGCGTGGGCCTTGCGCCACAGCCGGTGAGCGCGCAGTTCGACGACTACTACCTGCGCCAGCGCTATGGGCCGCTGGCCAGCGCCGGTGAGGCGCTCGGCAAGCTGCGCGACATGACGGTGCTGACCGGCGAGGTCATCGGGCGCATGCTCACGGGCAGCGCGTCGAGCCGCAACATCAGCGGACCGCTGTCGATCGCCGAGTTTGCCGGCCAAAGCGCACGCCTGGGTGTGGCCCAGTTCCTGTCCTTCCTGGGCCTGGTCAGCCTGTCGCTGGGACTGCTGAATCTGCTGCCGGTGCCGGTTCTGGACGGGGGGCACTTGCTGTACTATTCCGCCGAATTGGTGCGTGGGCGGCCATTGCCGGAGCGGGTCCGGGCGGCCGGCCAGCAGATCGGCCTGGTGGCCCTGCTGGCGCTCACCGTGCTGGCCTTCTATAACGACATCACGCGGCTCCTGTTTCGATCCTGACTGCGGGCTGCGGCCTGCCCGGTGACGCCTTGTTTTCCGATTCCCTGCGCATCCTTTCCCGCAGCCTGCTGGCCATCATGCTGTGCCTGCAGGTGCTCCAGACATCGGCGCAGGCAGCAGCGGAAGATGCGTTTACCGTTCGCGACATCCGGCTGAACGGCCTGCAGCGCATCTCGCCCGGCGCGGTGCTGATCGCGCTGCCGCTGCGCGTCGGTGACCGTTTCGACCCGCAGCGCTCCAGCGCCATCATCCGGGCGTTGTTCCAGACCGAGTTCTTCAGCGACGTCAAGCTCGACCGCGACGGCGACGTGCTGGTCATCGACGTGGTGGAGCGGCCGTCGATCGCCGAGCTGAACATCACCGGCAACAAGGACATCAAGACCGAGGATCTGCAAAAGGGCCTGCGCGAGGCTGGCCTGGCCACCGGGCGGGTGTTCGTGCCCTCGGCGCTGGACCAGTTGCGTCAGGAACTGCAGCGCCAGTACTACGCCAACGGCAAGTACGGCATGAAGGTGGATACCAAAGTCACCGATCTGCCGCGCAACCGGGTGCGCATCGACATCACCATCGCCGAGGGCGATGTGGCGCGCATTCGTCAGATCAACATCGTCGGCAACCAGGTGTTCGACGACGAAACCCTGCGCGGCGCGTTCAAGCTGTCGACGCCCAACCTGCTCAGCTTCATCACCGGCAACGACAAGTACTCGCGTCAGAAACTGGCCGGCGACCTGGAAAGCCTGCACGCCTGGTATCTGGATCGTGGTTATCTGGATTTCGACATCAAATCGACGCAGGTCGCCATCACTCCCGACAAGCGCGAGATCTACATCACCATCAACGTGAGCGAAGGCCAGCAGTACAGCGTCGACGAGGTCAAGCTGTCCGGCAACCTGGTGGTCGAGCCCGAAGAGCTGGTCAAGCTGGTCAAGCTGCGCCCGGGCGACACCTTCTCGCGCAAGAAAATGACCGAGACCAGCGACGCCATCTCCGAGCGCCTGGGCGAGGCCGGCTACGCGTTTGCCAACGTCAATGCCGCGCCGGAAATCGACAAGCAAAAGGCCACCGCCAAGCTGACCTTCTTCGTCGATCCGGGCAAGCGCGCCTACGTGCGGCGCATCAGCTTCTCCGGCAACGAGAAGACCGCCGACGAGGTGATGCGCAGGGAAATGCGCCAGCTGGAAGCCGCCACCTTCTCCTCGGCGGCCGTGGAACGCTCGCGGGTGCGCCTGGAGCGGCTCGGATTTTTCGAGGACGTGACGGTCGAGACGCCGGCCGTGCCGGGTAGCCCGGACCAGGTGGACGTCAACTTCACGGTCAAGGAGCGCCCGTCCGGCAGCATCTCGGCGGGTGTCGGCTTTGGCCAGGGCAGCGGCCTGCTGCTGAACGCCGCGGTGACGCAGAACAACTTCCTGGGCACCGGCGACAGCGTCAGCGTCAATTTCAGCAACAGCGACTATTCCCGCGTCTACAGCGTTTCCCACACCAATCCGTATGCCACGGTGGACGGCGTCAGCCGCACGGTCAGCGCCTTCGTGCGCTCCACCGATGCCGCCGACGCCAATCTGTCCGAGTACGACACCAGCTCCGTCGGCGGCAACTGGGGCTACAACGTGCCCCTGTCGGAATTCGATTCCTTCGGCTTCGGCGTGGGGGCCGAGCAGACCAGCATCGACCCGGGCTTCTACACGCCCCGGGAAATCCTCGACTTCATCAACGACAACGGCGACAGCTACAACATCTTCAGGGTCAACCTGAGCCTGGCCCACGACACCCGCAACCGCGCCATCTTTCCGGACCGTGGCGCGCTGCGCCGGCTGTCGGGCGAGGTGGCGGTGCCGGTCGGCGACCTGCAGTTCTACAAGCTCAACTTCACCGAGCAGCACTATTTCCCGTTCAGCGACACGGTCAGCCTGCTGCTCAGCGGCACCCTGGGCTACGGGGACGGCTACGGGGACACGAGCGAGCTGCCGTTTTTCGAGAACTTTTACGCCGGTGGCTTTCGCACCCTGCGCGGCTTCAAGGACAACACGCTCGGCCCGCGTGACGAGTACGACGACCCGCTCGGCGGCGACCGCTTGATCCTGGGTCGCAGCGAGCTGTTCTTCCCGGTGCCGTTCATGGACCAGCAGAGCAAGAATTTCCGCATGTCGGTGTTCGGCGATGCCGGCAATGTGTTCGCGCCAGGCGATCCGCTCAAGGTGGGCGAGCTGCGCTACTCGGCCGGCGTCGCGGCGGTGTGGATCTCACCCTTCGGAGCCATCTCGGTGGCCATCGCCCAGCCTTTCAACGATGGTCCGGACGACGAGACGCAACGCTTCCAGTTCAGCCTGGGCGCCGGATTCTAGATTTTTTGTTCACGCTCACACGGAGAAGTCTGACGATGACACGGATGCAGGGATGGATGCTGGGGCTGCTGGGCAGCCTGCTGTTGACGCCGGCGCTGGCGGCGGACCTGAAAGTCGGTTACGTCAATGCGTCGGCCCTGTTGCAGGCCTCGCCGCAGGCCGAGGTGGTGCAGAAGAAACTGCGTGACGAATTCACGCCGCGCCGCCAGCAGCTCGAATCGCGCGCCAAGCGTCTGGAACAGCAGGAGCAGGACCTGTCCAAGAACGGTCTGATGCTCAGCGAGGACCAGCGCAAGGCCAAGGAGCGGGAGATCATCGACGGCCGGCGCGAGCTCAAGCATGCCCAGGACGAGTTCCAGGACGACCTGCGCATCCGCCAGTCGGAGGAAGTCGGCAAGCTGCGCGAGCAACTGCTCGGTGCGGTCGAGAAGTTCGCCAAGGCCAACAGCTACGACCTCATCCTGTACGAAGGCGTGATCTACGCCAGTGACGCGCTGAACGTCACCGACCAGGTGCTGGCGCTGCTCAAGAACCCGGCCAAGCCCTGATCGACGGATGCGCCTGAGCGAGCTGGCGCAGCGGGTCGGTGGCAGCGTAGAGGGCGATGGTGATCGCGAGCTGGACGGCGTCGCCACGCTGGCCAGGGCCGGCGCGGCGCAGCTGAGTTTTTTCGTCAACCGCCGCTATCGCAGGCAACTGACAGACACCCGCGCCGGCGCCGTGGTGCTGGCGCCGGCCGACCGGGAGTTGTTCGCCGGCCCGCGGCTGATCGCCGACAACCCGTATCTGGCCTTTGCCCGGGCGGCGGCCTTGCTGCACCCGGCGCCGTTGCCGGCACCCGGAGTCGATCCCACGGCCCGGATTCACCCGCAGGCCCGGCTCGGCCAGGGCGTCGCGGTGCAGGCCCATGCGGTCATCGAGGCTGGCGTGCAGCTGGGCGATGGCGTGCAAATCGGCGCCGGCTGCTACCTCGGTGAGGGCGTGGTGGTCGGTGCCGGTACCTGCCTGGCGCCGCGGGTCACGCTGCTGGCCGGCACGCAGCTCGGCGCCCGCTGCCTGATTCATCCGGGCGCCGTGCTGGGCGCCGACGGCTTTGGTCTGGCCAACGACCGCGGCGTGTGGGTCAAGGTGCCGCAACTGGGCCGGGTGGTGGTCGGCGACGACGTGGAGATCGGTGCCAACACCACCATCGACCGCGGCGCGCTGGACGACACGCTGATCGGCAACGGCGTGAAGCTCGACAACCTGATCCAGGTGGCGCACGGCGTGCGGATCGGCGATCACACGGCGATCGCCGCCTGTGTCGGCATCTCCGGCAGCACCGTCATCGGCCGCCACTGCGTGATCGGCGGCGGGGTCGGCTTCGTCGGGCACCTTGAAATCTGCGACCGTGTGACCGTGACCGGCATGTCCATGGTTGCGCAATCGATCAGCCGTCCGGGCGTGTACTCGGGCATCCCGGCCGAGGAGGCCCGCCGCTGGCGGCGCAATATCGGCCGTTTTCATCAACTCGACGAGCTGGCGCGGCGGGAACGCACGTCCAAGGATCCACACGAATGAGCGAGCCGGAAACCCTGAACGCCACCGAAATCATGCGCCTGCTGCCGCACCGCTACCCCTTCCTGCTGCTGGACCGGGTGCTGGAACTGGAGCTCGGCACGCGCCTGGTCGCGCTCAAGAACGTCACCCTGAACGAGCCGTTCTTCCCCGGCCATTTCCCGAACTACCCGGTCATGCCCGGCGTGCTGATCGTGGAGGCCATGGCGCAGGCCAGCGCCGTGCTGGGCTTTCGTTCCACCGGCACCAGCGCGCAGGACGACAACGTGTACCTGTTCGTGGGCATCGACAAGGCGCGCTTTCGCCAGGCCGTGCAACCGGGCGATCAGCTGCGCATCGAGGTGCAGCTGAAGCGCGCCGTGCGCGGCATCTGGATGTTCACCTGCAGCGCCAGCGTGGACGGGACCGAGGTCGCCTCGGCCGAGATCATGTGCACGCTCAAGGCCATCACATGATCGATCCGACCGCCCGCATCCATCCTGACGCCCGCCTGGCGCCGGACGTCGAGGTCGGTCCCTACGCCGTGATCGGCCCGCAGGTGCAAATCGGCGAGGCTTGTGTCATCGGCCCGCACACGGTCATCACCGGCAACACCCGCATCGGGCGTCACAACCGCATCTTCCAGTTCGCGTCCATCGGCGAGATTCCGCAGGACAAGAAGTACCACGCCGGCGATGACAGTCGGCTCGAAATCGGCGACGGCAACACCATCCACCATCAACACCGGCACCGCCGGCGGCGGCGGGGTAACGCGCATCGGCGACGACAATTGGCTGATGGCCTACGTGCACATCGCCCATGACTGCCTGATCGGCAACCACACCATCTTCGCCAATTCGTCCTCGCTGGCCGGCCACGTGCTGGTCGAGGACCACGTGATCCTGGGCGGCTTCGCGCTGGTGCACCAGTTCTGCGCCCTGGGCGCGCACAGCTTCCTGGCCGCCAGTTCCGTGGTGCTCAAGGACGTGCCGCCGTTCGTCATGGCCGAGGGCAACTCGGCCCGGCCGCGCGGCATCAACACCGAGGGCCTGCGCCGGCGTGGTTTCAGCGCCCAGGACCTGACCGCCATCCGGGGCGCCTACAAGACGCTCTACCGCAGCGGCCTGCGTCTGCAGGATGCGCTGGCGGTGCTGGATGGCGAGAGCGACTGCGAGCATGTGGCGACCCTCGCCGCCTTCGTGCGCCGCTCGCAGCGCGGCATCATTCGGTGACCGGGGCGGTGAACACCCGATGAACTCCGGCCGGCTGCGGGTCGGCCTGATTGCCGGCGAACCCTCCGGCGACGCCCTGGGCGCGGCGCTGATCAATGCCCTGCGACGCCGCGTGCCGGACATCGAATGTATCGGCGTGGCCGGCCCGGCCATGCGCGCGGCCGGCTGCCGGGCGCTGTATCCGGCCGAGGCGCTGGCGGTGATGGGCCTGGTCGAGGTGCTGGCGCACCTGCCGCGCCTGCTGCGCATCCGCCGCGGCCTGCTGCGCCAGCTTCGCGCCGACCCGCCGCAGGTGCTGGTCGGCATCGACGCGCCGGATTTCAACCTGCCGGTCGAGGCGCGTCTGCGCCGGGCCGGCATCCGCACCGTGCATTACGTCAGCCCGTCGGTGTGGGCCTGGCGCGAGGGGCGGGTCAGGCAGATCGCCGGCGCGGTCGATCGCATGCTGACCCTGTTCCCCTTCGAGGCGCGCTTCTACGAGCGCCACGGCGTGCCGGTAACGCAGGTCGGACACCCGCTGCAGGCCACGCTGCGGCCCATCGACCCGGCCGTCGCCCGGGCCGCGCTGGGCCTGCCGCCGCCCGGACCGGATTCGCTGCCGGTGCTGGCACTGCTGCCCGGCAGCCGGGCCGGCGAGTACCGCCGCCTGACGCCGCTGTTCCTGGCCACCGCGCAGTGGCTGCGCGAGCAGGGACGGCCCTGTCATCTGCTGCTGCCGCTGGTGAACCAGGCCGCCCGCACGGCGGTCGAGGCTGCGCTGCGCCGCAGCGGCGCGGGCCTGTTCTGCACGCTGGTCGATGGCCGCGCGCAGGAGGTGATGGCCGCCGCCGATGCGGTCCTGCTGGCCTCGGGCACGGCCACGCTGGAGGCCATGCTGCTGCAGCGGCCCATGGTGGTGGCTTATCGCCTGGCGCCGTTGACCTACGCCATCGCCCGCCGCCTGGTGCGCACGCCGCACGTGGCGATTCCGAACCTGCTGGCCGGGCGCGCCGTGGTGCCGGAGTTCATCCAGCACGCGGCAACGCCGGCCGCGCTCGGTGGGGCCATTGCCCAGCTTCTGGAACCGGCCGCCGGGGCCGCCATGCGCGCCGAGCTGGCCCGGGTCCGCGGATGACGGCTGCGCGGGTGAGTGCACTGCACGAGCTGTTCGCCGGGCGCCTGCCGCGGCTGGCGGCCC
>LNAP01012214.1_pt1 | contig 15109 bp, 16 predicted proteins | sample 602601 | NCBI WGS metagenome assembly LNAP01 (sample SAMN02440304, study PRJNA202911) | soil metagenome | biome: Subtropical and temperate rainforests or woodlands; isolation source: soil samples (1 kg each in a 20% v/v slurry with milli Q water) were... ...
TTCACCTTGGATATAGCGCATAAGGAAAATGCCCGTATCTTGCGATACGGGCATTTTCTTTAACCGGCCAGCAGATTGCTAGGTTTTCACACAGTCTGCTTCGGGTTGGCGTTTTTTTTCGTCTGGCTTTATGTCCGTATTGTTTTTGAGGGCGCCATCGCGAGCAAGCTCGCTTCCACAGGGTAATGAGTTTGCTCGGAGAATCGCGATTAAAATGCGGGAGCGAGCTTGCTCGCGATGACGTCAGTCGTCGCGCTGAGACCTCCAATTTGGAAACCATGGTTTACGCCATGTAAAGAAATCCTGACAAAAACCGCGGATTAACCCCGTGGATTCGCCATTCCATGGATGCCGTAAGAAAACGCTTACGCTTCAGCGTCTTCCTTCCTCCTTCCGACCCTCTGGCCCGCTTGTTTCACCGCTCCATGCAAGGTGTTATGCGCGCCATGCCTGTCGTGCAGGTGCATAACAAAAAGGAGGCGCAATGAACGCCGCAATCCGTTTTCATCTCTCCGCGAGTGGCGTGTTTGGCGCCGTCTGCGTCGATGATCCGCAAGGATCTGACCCATTTTTTGCAGCCGCCCGAGCCTCTCGGGGCGGACACAGGCAATCCCGGCCATAGACACGCTTGTCCAGCGGGTCTGGCAGCAGGGGGTTACAGGTGTACAATGCGCCGCGTTTTACCTGTGACCTCCTGCGCATCTGCGCAAACCTCAAGGCTATCCGCCTTGTTCACGAGCGTGTCGGGTTCGATTTCGTCACAGATAAAAACAAACAGGTGACGCATGACCGTTGTAATTACGCTGAACTCCTGGTGCCTGCGCTGGGGTTTGATCGGTGCCGCTTAACGCCTTTCTTGAGCAGCAACGTCTACTGAACATCATCAAACCTTGCGTGAGACCCTTTTCATGAGTGGACAAAACCCGCAATCAGGCGAGCTGAAACGCGGCCTGAAAAATCGCCACATTCAATTAATTGCCCTCGGTGGCGCGATCGGTACCGGCTTGTTCCTCGGCTCGGCCGGGGTGCTGAAATCCGCCGGCCCGTCGATGATCCTCGGCTACGCCATCTGCGGCTTCATCGCCTTCATGATCATGCGCCAACTGGGTGAAATGATCGTCGAAGATCCGGTGGCCGGCTCCTTCAGTCACTTCGCGCACAAGTACTGGGGCGGCTTTGCCGGCTTCCTGTCGGGCTGGAACTGCTGGATCCTGTACATTCTGGTGGGTATGTCCGAGCTGACCGCGGTCGGCAAATACATCCACTACTGGGCGCCGGACATCCCGACCTGGGCCTCCGCAGCTGCCTTCTTCGTGCTGATCAACGCCATCAACCTGGCCAACGTCAAAGTCTTTGGCGAGGCCGAGTTCTGGTTTGCGATCATCAAGGTCGTGGCGATCGTCGGCATGATCGCTCTGGGCAGCTACCTGCTGGTCAGTGGCAATGGCGGCCCGCAAGCTGCGGTCAGCAACCTGTGGTCCCACGGTGGCTTCTTCCCGAACGGTGTCACGGGTCTGGTGATGGCCATGGCTTTCATCATGTTTTCCTTCGGTGGCCTGGAAATGCTCGGTTTCACCGCTGCCGAAGCCGACAAGCCGAAAACCGTGATTCCGAAAGCGATCAACCAGGTGATCTACCGGATCCTGATTTTCTACATCGGTGCATTGGTGATCCTGCTGTCGTTGACGCCGTGGGACAGCTTGCTGACCACCCTGAACGCTTCCGGTGATTCCTATAGCGGCAGCCCGTTCGTGCAAGTGTTCTCGATGCTGGGCAGCAATACCGCTGCGCACATCCTCAACTTCGTGGTCCTGACCGCTGCGCTGTCGGTGTACAACAGCGGCACCTACTGCAACAGCCGCATGCTGCTGGGCATGGCCGAGCAAGGCGATGCGCCAAAGGCATTGGCGAAGATCGACAAGCGCGGTGTGCCGGTGCGCTCGATCCTGGCCTCGGCCGCCGTGACTGCTGAACTACCTGATTCCGCACAGCGCGCTGGAACTGCTGATGTCGCTGGTGGTGGCCACCCTGGTGATCAACTGGGCGATGATCAGCTACTCGCACTTCAAGTTCCGCCAACACATGAACAAGACAAAACAAACGCCACTGTTCAAGGCCTTGTGGTATCCGTACGGCAACTACATCTGCCTGGCGTTCGTGTTGTTCATCCTTGGTGTGATGTTGTTGATTCCGGGGATCCAGACATCGGTGTACGCGATTCCAGTGTGGCTCGTGTTCATGTGGGTCTGCTACGGCATCAAGAACAAGCGCAGTGCGCAACATGCACTGCAGGTTGCCGGCTCTGCGGCGAAGTAAACGCAGAACGCAGAAACAACGAACCCGGCCATGTGCCGGGTTTGTTTTTTTTCGGGGTTCACATAAATCCCTTTGTGGGAGCGGGCTTGCTCCCACAAGGTCCGGGTTCCTCCCATCTATTCGCGGTATCCTGCACACTCTGAATACGGACGCTTTTCCATGCTGGTGATTTCCAACAACGTGCAACTGCCGGATGCCGAGATCGAGTTGACGGCCATTCGAGCCCAGGGCGCGGGTGGGCAGAACGTCAACAAGGTTTCCAGCGCCGTGCACCTGCGCTTCGACATTCCGGCGTCGTCCTTGCCCGAGTTCTACAAGGAGCGGCTGCTGGCGCTGCGCGACAGTCGCATCACCAGCGACGGTGTGTTGATCATCAAGGCCCAGCAGTACCGGACGCAGGAGCAGAACCGCGCCGATGCGCTGTTGCGGCTGACCGAGTTGATCCTCAGCGCCACCAAAGTCGAGAAAAAGCGCCGTCCGACCAAGCCGACCCTCGGCTCGAAGACCCGTCGCCTCGAATCCAAGAGCAAGCGCGGCAACATCAAGGCCGGGCGCGGCAAGGTCGACTTCTAACGGGCGTCCCGCGCTTCGCGTTGCTTCGGCGCCTGCCGGTACAGGTATAGGCTCAGCATCAAACCGCTGAGCGCGGCGAGGGCGGCGAACAGGAAGATCGAAGCGAACCCGAACCCGGCGGCAATCGCCCCGGCCAGCGGCCCGGTGATCCCCAGCGACAAGTCGATGAACAGCGAATAGGCGCCGACCGCTGCACCACGGCTGGAGGCTGGGACCAGGTTGACCGCTTCCACGCCCAGTGCCGGAAACACCAGCGAAAATCCGAAGCCGCTCAGCGCCGCACCCGCCAGTGCCCAATGGGCATCCGGTGCCAGCCACAGCAAGAGCAATCCCAGGGTTTCCACTGACAGGCAGGCAATGGCCACGCGAAAGCCGCCGAGGCGGTTGATCAGGTTGCCGAACAGCAAGCGCGCGCCGATGAAGCTGGCGCCGAACAGGCTTAGGCACAGCACCGCGTTGTCCCAGTGTTGCGTGGCGTAATACAAGGTGATGAAGGTAGCGATGGTGCCGAAGCCGATGGAGCCCAGGGCCAGGCCGCAACCGTGGGGGAAGACTCGCCCCAGCACATGCATGAACGGCAGGCGCTCACCTGCAACGATCGGCGCGGCGGTTTTCGGCCAGGCCAGCAGCAGGCCGAGCACGGCCAGCAATACAATGCTCACCCCCATGCTCCACAAGCCCAGTTGATGGACGAGCAGCACGCCCAGGGGCGCGCCGACAGCCAGTGCGCCATAGCTGGCGATACCGTTCCAGGAGATGACCTTGGCGGTGTTCGCCGCGCCGACCCGGCCAATGCCCCAGCCAATCGAGCCCGAGCCCACCAGGCTTTCGGCGCTGCCGAGCACCAGGCGGCCGATCAACAGGCTGATCAGGCTCAAGGTCGGCAGGCTCTGGGTCCAGGCCGAGAGCAGCATGAACACACCGCTCAAGCCGCAACCGGCCAGGCCATACATCACAGCCAGTTTGCTGCCCTTGTTGTCGATGATCTTCCCGGCATAGGGGCGGCTGAGCAGGGTGGCCAGGTATTGCACGCTGATCACCAGACCCGCGATCACCGCGCCGAAGCCCAGGTCGCTGTGGACGTAACCGGGCAATACGGCCAGGGGGATGCCGATGTTCAGGTAGCCAATGAAGGTGAAAAGGACGATGGAAACGACTTGCAGCGTGACCGCCAGGGGGCGCTGGTTTTCAGGCATGGGTAAAGGTCCACGGTAAAGCAGGATAGATAGGCTGCTTATGATAGCGGTGTGAACGGTCGGCGGTTGTGAAAAAGTAAAACTATTTACCGGGCGGTGTCATTCAGCTTTGACGGGAGCGATCAGCTGCGTAGTGACCAGGGCGGCCAGCGCATTTTCCTGGGTGCCGAAGCGGGCGAGCAAAGCGGCTTGTTTCTCGGCGGATAGGCGACTCCAGATCTCGATCATTTTCTCGGCGGTGCCGATCAGGACACTGGCTTGCGCTTCGCTGAATTCATCGCTCATGGAAAGTTCTCGTTTCAGGCAGTGTGGAAAGCGCATGGTAGCGCTTTCCACACGGTCTGTACGGCGGGTGTTTCAGTCTTCTCTGTCAGCCTGACGGCTGTCAGTGGCTTCTTTCGGCTCGGGCTGTTGGGCTCCGGCTTGCTGCGTGGTCGTCTGCTCAGGTACGTGCAGGCTTGGGAAGGGGAGATTAGGAATCTCGTGCATGGTTGCGCTCCTCGCTAAGTCTGTTGATAGATCTGGTAGATCCGCGCTTTGAAAAAGCCTGGGCAGGATACAGCACTGAAAATGACAAACGGACTTTTATATCCATTTGTTTCGACGGATGGGGTTGTATAGACAGATAAGTAACAATTACGCAGAAGCAAATGTGGGAGCGAGCTTGCTCGCGATTGCGGAGTGTCATTCAACGATGATGTTGACTGATAGACCGCTATCGCGAGCAAGCTCGCTCCCACAGGGGGATTGCAGTGCCCGAGGGTTACTTGCAGACCTTGGCAATCGCCTCGGCCAGCAAATCCAGGCGCGTGGCATCAATGCCGGCAACGTTGGCCCGGCCCGAGCTGACCATGTACACGCTGTGATGATCGCGCAGGTTCTTCACTTGCTCAGGCGACAGGCCGGTGTAGGAGAACATCCCGCGTTGCACACCAATATGGGCAAAGCGCTCGCGCAAACCGTGAGGCTCCAGCGCCTCCACCAGACCGCTGCGCAGTTGGGCGATACGCAGGCGCATCGCTTCAACTTCGTCGGCCCACAGGCGTTTCAGCTCTGGATCACCGAGGATGGTCGCTACAACGGCAGCGCCATGATCCGGCGGCGTCGACCACAGGTTGCGGGCGATGTTGGCCAGTTGGCTGCGGATATCCACCAGCTTGTCGCCGGTTTTCGCGCAGACAATCAGCGCGCCGGTGCGGTCGCGGTACAGGCCGAAATTCTTTGAGCAGGAACTGGTGATCAGCAGTTCCGGCAACTCGGCGGCGAACAGCCGGGTCGACCAGGCATCCTGTTCCAGTCCATCGCCGAATCCTTGATACGCGAAGTCGATCAATGGCAGTAGTTCGCGCTTGCGTACGACCTCCAGCACCCGTTGCCAGTCATCCTGGGACAGGTCGAAGCCGGTCGGGTTGTGGCAGCAGGCGTGCAGCAAGACCACGTCACCCTTGGGCGCTTCATTGAGCGCCGCCAGCATGCCGTCGATGTCGAGACGGTTGTCACTGCCCACGTACGGGTAGTGGCTGACCTTGACCTTGGCTGCCGCAAAAATCGTTTCGTGGATCGGCCAGGTCGGGTTGCTCAACCACACGCCGCGCCCTGGCAGGCACTGGGCGATGAAGTCCGCGCTCAGGCGCAAAGCCCCGGTGCCGCCCGGAGTCTGGGTGGCGCCGGCGCGTTGTGCGCTGATCAGCTTCGAGTCGGCACCCAGCACCAGCTCATTGATCGCTTTGCCGAACGCCGGTTCGCCGTGACCACCGATGTAGGTCTTGGTGGACTGGTGATCCACCAGGCGCTGCTCGGCAAGCTTCACCGACTCGAGAATCGGCGTCAGGCCCTGGGCGTCCTTGTAGACACCCACGCCCAAATCGAACTTGCGCGGGTTCGGGTCCTGCGCGTAGGCCTCCATCAGGCCCAGAATCGGGTCGCCAGGCACTCGACCGATGGCGTCGAAATGCATTACTTGCGCCCCTCAGCGTCCTTCGCCACTTCGTCAGTGCGCGCGGCCATGATGAAATCGTTGCGGTGCAGGCCCTTGATCGAGTGGCTCCACCAGGTCACGGTCACTTTGCCCCACTCGGTCAGCAAGCCCGGGTGATGGCCTTCGGCCTCGGAGATTTCGCCGACGGCGTTGGTGAACGCCAGGGCGTGCTTGAAGTTCTTGAACAGGAAGACCTTTTCCAGCTGCATGATGCTGTCGCGTACTTCGATGTTCCAGTCCGGGATCTGCTTGATCAGGATCGGCAGTTCCTCGTCGCTGACTTGTGGAGCGTCGGCGCGGCAGGCTTCGCAATGGGCTTGGTTCAAAGTGGACATGGTGTGTTTCCTGTAATCGAGTGTTTTTATATCGGTCGACAGTGCCGTCACGCTAAACCAAAGCGACGGTGACTGACAGACTCACTTGTCAGCAAAAGTCGCGGTTCAGGCGGCCTTTGGCGGAAATTTCGGCGTGTGCAGACCCATCTGCATCGCTTGCTTGACCATGCCCATGATGTCTTCGTGGGCCAGGTCGAACAGGCGCTTGAGGTTCGGCAGAACGAAATACAGGGGTTGCAGGATGTCGATGCGGTAAGGCGTGCGCATGCATTCCAGCGGGTCGAAGGCTTGGTGTTCAGGCTCGTTAGACAGGCTGTAGACGGTCTCTTTCGGTGAGGACAGGATGCCGCCGCCGTAGATGCGCTGGCCTTGCGGGGTGTCGAGCAGGCCGAACTCGATGGTCATCCAGTACAGGCGCGCCAGGTAGACGCGTTCTTCCTTGGATGCCTTGAGGCCGAGCTTGCCGTAGGTGTGTGTGAATTCGGCGAACCACGGGTTGGTCAGCAGCGGGCAGTGACCGAAGATCTCGTGGAAAATGTCCGGCTCTTGCAGGTAGTCCAGTTCTTCGCGGGTACGAATAAAGGTCGCCACCGGAAACTGTTTGCTGGCCAGCAATTCGAAAAAGGTCTGGAAGGGAATCAATGCGGGAACCCGGGCAACCTGCCAGCCGGTGGTTTCACCGAGGACCTTGTTGATTTCGCCGAGTTGAGGAATGCGGTCGTGGGGCAGACCGAGTTTTTCGATACCGTCCAGGTACTCCTGGCACGCACGCCCTTCAATCACTTTCAGTTGACGAGTGATCAGCGTGTTCCACACCGCGTGTTCTTCGGCGGGGTAGTCGATAAAACCTTGCGCATCGGGCTCGCGGGCCACGTATTGCGTCTGCTTCATGCTGCTCTCCTGCTAGGGGATTTCGTTCTTGTTATGTACTGCTATAGACCTAGAAATACCCCAAGGATTGCATTGTTGCAGCAGGTGTTCGGCGTCACGTGTAGGAAAAGTCATCGATAATCGTAAAGTATTTGTTACGAATGGGCGCTTGTTGCGTACTGGCTGAGATTTTCTGGTTTGAAAAGAGCCTTTCCTGTCACATAATCTTGACGACTATCTGTGCGCCCATGCAGAAAAATCCCTGCCATTGGCCTCGTTCTTCACTGTTTGGACCTTTTATATGCGTATCAAAGTCCACTGCCAGAACCGCATCGGCATCCTGCGCGACATTCTCAACCTGTTGGTGGAGTACGGGATCAACGTGGCCCGCGGTGAGGTGGGGGGGGAGCATGGCAATGCCATCTACCTGCATTGCCCAAACCTGATCAACATTCAGTTCCAGGCCTTGCGTCCGAAATTCGAAGCGATTGCCGGGGTCTTTGGCGTCAAGCGTGTAGGGCTGATGCCCAGCGAGCGTCGGCACATGGAACTCAATGCACTGCTCGGTGCGCTGGAGTTTCCGGTGCTGTCGATCGACATGGGCGGTTCCATTGTCGCGGCCAACCGTGCGGCGGCGCAGTTGCTCGGGGTGCGCGTCGACGAGGTGCCGGGGATTCCCCTGTCGCGGTACGCCGAGGATTTCGATTTGCCGGAACTGGTGCGCGCCAACAAGTCGCGGATCAACGGGCTGCGGGTCAAGGTCAAGGGGGATGTGTTCCTGGCGCTGCAATCGGAGCATGACGACAGCGAGGCCATGGCCGGTGCGGTGCTGACATTGCACCGCGCCGACCGGGTGGGCGAGCGCATCTACAACGTGCGCAAGCAGGAGTTGCGCGGCTTCGACAGCATCTTCCAAAGCTCGAAAGTCATGGCCGCCGTGGTGCGCGAAGCGCGACGCATGGCGCCATTGGATGCACCGCTGTTGATCGAAGGGGAAACCGGCACCGGCAAAGAGTTGCTGGCGCGGGCTTGCCACTTGGCCAGCCCTCGAGGGCAATCGCCGTTGATGGCGCTCAATTGCGCCGGTCTGCCGGAGTCCATGGCCGAGACGGAATTGTTCGGTTACGGCCCGGGCGCCTTTGAAGGGGCGCGGGCCGAAGGCAAGCTCGGGCTGCTGGAGCTGACGGCGGGCGGCACGCTGTTTCTCGATGGCGTCGGGGAAATGAGCCCGCGCTTGCAGGTGAAATTGCTGCGTTTTTTGCAGGACGGTTGCTTCCGTCGTGTGGGCAGTGATGAAGAGGTCTACCTCGACGTGCGAGTGATCTGCGCGACCCAGGTCGACCTGTCCGAATTGTGCGCTCGCGGTGAGTTCCGCCAGGACCTCTACCACCGCTTGAATGTGTTATCGCTGCACATTCCGCCGTTGCGCGAATGCCTCGACGGCTTGACGCCGCTGGTGGAGCACTTCCTCGATCAGGCCAGCCGGCAGATTGGCTGTCCGCTGCCCAAACTCGCCCCGGCGGCCATGGAGCGGCTCAGCCACTACCATTGGCCAGGTAACGTGCGTCAACTGGAGAACGTGCTGTTCCAGGCGGTTTCCCTGTGCGACGGCGGCACGGTCAAGGCCGAGCATATTCGTCTGCCGGATTATGGCGTGCGTCAGCCCCTTGGCGATTTTTCGCTGGAGGGTGGGTTGGACGAAATCGTCGGGCGTTTCGAGAAGGCGGTGCTGGAACGGCTTTATTCGGAACATGCCAGCAGCCGATTGCTCGGCAAGCGACTGGGTGTTTCCCACACAACGATTGCCAACAAGTTGCGTGAATACGAAATAGGCAAACTGGAGCGTTAAAAACTCACTCAAATAATAACTTCTCTCGAGTGTCAATATTTATCCAGTGCTGTCAGTTCGTATTTAAAACGCAAAAGCTTCTGCTATTGATCTGAATCATGGAACTTATAGAGGAAGCCATCTAGGCTCCTCTCAACGTTTGGCAGGAGTGCTGACCATGCCATCAATGGATGATTCTACCCAGCGAGTTCGCAAAGAAACTCGCCTCTTCTATTTCCTGATCATTGTTCTGTTTCCACTGTTATCGGTGGCGATAGTCGGTGGTTACGGTTTTTTTGTCTGGTTTTTGCAAATGCTCCTCGGTCCGCCCGGCCCCCCCAACTGATCGCCATCCATCTCTAATTCAGCAGGGAGTACTGGACATGGGAAAAACGCTGCACATTGCCAGTCTGGTAGTACATGCCCGTCCGGCCTTGTTCGAGGCGGTGAAAGCCAACCTGCGTTTGCTCAAGGGCGTTGAACTTCATCAGGAAAGCCCTGCCGGCAAACTGGTAGTTGTGCTGGAAACCGATCACGAAAGCCAGATTCTTCAGCGAATCGATCAGATCAATCGCTTGCCAGGCGTGCTCAATGCCGCCCTGGTTTATCACGAGATTCTCGATGTAACGGGAGAAAGCACATGCCTATGACGCGGCGAGAGTTTGTCAAAGCCCAGGCTGCCGGGATCGCGGCAGCAGCTGCGGGCCTCCCGGTGTTTACCTCTGCCAGCAACCTGATTACCGAACAAGACATGGTTGCCCTTGACTGGAACAAGGCGCCCTGTCGTTTTTGCGGCACCGGTTGCAGTGTCATGGTGGCGACTAAGGACAACAGGGTTGTTGCAACTCACGGCGACGTAAAAGCCGAGGTCAATCGCGGGTTGAACTGCGTCAAAGGCTACTTTTTGTCCAAGATCATGTACGGCGTTGATCGTCTGACTCAGCCGCTGTTGCGAATGACCAATGGGCAATATGACAAACAGGGCGAGTTTCACCCGGTGTCCTGGAAACAGGCGTTCGATGTAATGGAGTTGAAGTACAAGGAAGCGCTGAAGAACAAGGGCGGGGAGTCTATCGCCATGTTCGGTTCCGGACAGTGGACGATCTGGGAAGGGTACGCAGCCAACAAATTGATGAAGGCGGGGTTTCGCTCGAACAACATCGATCCCAATGCACGCCATTGCATGGCCTCGGCGGTCATGGGCTTTATGCGCACATTCGGTATCGATGAGCCAATGGGTTGTTATGACGATATCGAAGTCACCGATGCATTCGTCTTGTGGGGTTCGAACATGGCGGAAATGCATCCGATTCTGTGGAGTCGGGTCACCGATCGCCGTCTAAGCCAGCCGAATGTGAAAGTGGCCGTGCTCTCTACTTTCGAACATCGCAGTTTTGAACTGGCCGACATTCCGATGGTGTTCAAGCCGCAGACGGACCTGCTCATTCTCAACTACATCGCCAATCACATCATTGAAAGCGGTTCGGTCAACAAAGACTTCGTCAGCAAACACACCAAGTTCGCCAAGGGTACGGATGACATCGGCTACGGTTTGCGTGCCGATAATCCGCTGGAGATGAAAGCCAAAAATGCCGACAAGGCGAACACCTGGACCGACATCGACTTCGAGCAATTCGCCGCATTTGTAAAACCCTACACCCTTGAGCGCACCGCGAAAGAAACCGGTGTACCGGCCGAGCGCCTCAAGGCATTGGCCGAACTGTACGCCGACCCCAAGCGCAAGGTGGTTTCGTTCTGGACCATGGGCTTCAACCAGCACACCCGGGGTGTGTGGGCTAATAACCTGATCTACAACATTCACCTGCTGACCGGGAAAATCAGCGAGCCGGGCAACAGTCCTTTCTCCCTGACGGGCCAGCCTTCGGCCTGCGGGACGGCGCGTGAAGTGGGCACGTTCTCCCATCGTTTGCCGGCCGACCTGGTCGTCACCAATCCGGCGCACCTCGCCACCGCGGAAAAAATCTGGAAGCTCCCGGCAGGCACCATCAAGGAAAAGGTCGGGTTCCATGCCGTGCAGCAGAGTCGCATGCTCAAGGACGGCGTGCTCAATGTGTATTGGACGATGGCCAGCAACAACATGCAGGCCGGGCCCAACATCATGCAGGAAGTGCTGCCGGGGTGGCGCAACCCCGAGAACTTCGTGGTGGTGTCGGATGTGTATCCCACTGTCTCGGCACAGGCGGCCGATCTGATTTTGCCGACGGCGATGTGGGTCGAGAAAGAGGGCGCTTACGGCAACGCGGAGCGGCGTACGCAGTTCTGGCATCAACTGGTCTCGGCGCCGGGTGACGCCAAGTCGGACCTTTGGCAATTGGTCGAGTTTTCCAAGCGCTTTAAAACCGACGAGGTCTGGCCGCAGGAACTGTTGGACGGCTCACCGCAATACAAGGGCAAGACCCTGTATGAGGTGCTGTTCAAGAATGGCCAGGTCGATCAGTTCCCTGTTGAACAAATGGCGGCGGGCTATCAGAACGACGAGGCCCGGGATTTCGGTTTCTACCTGCAAAAAGGCCTGTTCGAAGAATATGCCCAGTTCGGCCGTGGACATGGTCATGACTTGGCGCCCTTTGATCGTTATCACTCCGAGCGCGGGTTGCGCTGGCCCGTCGTCGAAGGCAAGGAAACGCTTTGGCGCTTCCGCGAAGGTTACGATCCGTATGTCGAGAAGGGCAGTGGCGTTCAGTTCTACGGCTACCCCGACAAGAAGGCAATCATCTTCGCGCTGCCTTACGAGCCTCCTGCGGAAGCTCCGGACGCGGACTTCCCGTTCTGGTTGAGCACCGGTCGGGTGCTTGAGCATTGGCACACCGGGACTATGACCCAGCGTGTCGAAGAACTCTATAAAGCGGTTCCCGATGCGCTGGTCTACATGCACCCGGCCGATGCCAAGGCCTTGAATGCCCGGCGTGGCAGCGAAGTAAAGCTGATCAGTCGGCGCGGCGAGATGCGTGCACGGATTGAAACCCGGGGGCGCAACAAACCGCCCCAAGGCCTGGTGTTCGTACCGTTTTTCGATGCCAACAAGCTGATCAACAAAGTCACGCTTGATGCGACGGACCCGATCTCCAAACAGACCGATTACAAGAAATGCGCGATCAGGATTGAGTTGATCAAGACGGCATAAAGGAGAGCTTTCATGAATTATCGTTCGCTGTCCTTGCTTGTCATGCTGCTGATGTGGCTGCCCGCGACATTTGCGGCAGAACCCGGTTACTCACTGGATGCGCCGGCACCGGATGGACGGCGAGTCGGCGGGACCCTGACCCAGGAGCTGCCGGCACCACCCATTGCCGAAGACGAGAACAAGGATCTCAAGCGTGAGCGCAATTACCCCGATCAACCGCCCACCATACCCCACAGCATTCGCGGGTATGCCATCGACATGAACAGCAACAAGTGCCTGACCTGCCACAGTCGCGCCAACAGTGCGCGTACCCAGGCGCCGATGATCAGCATCACTCACTACATGGACCGTGACGGCCAGGCATTGGCGGCGGTGTCGCCGCGCCGATATTTCTGCAACCAGTGTCACGTGCCGCAAAAGGATGTGAAGCCACTGGTGAGCAACAGCTTCAAGAACATCGACCAGGTCTTGCAAGACGAAATCAACCACCAGCCGAAACCTTGAGGAAAGGCCATGAAATCTTTGCTTGCCTTGCTCAAGGATTATTGGGGTGTGCTGCGTCGGCCCAGCGTGCATTACAGCCTGGGTTTCCTGACTCTCGGCGGGTTTATCGCCGGGGTGATTTTCTGGGGTGGGTTCAACACCGCGCTGGAAGCGACCAACACCGAGAAGTTCTGCACGTCCTGCCATGAAATGCGCGACAACGTTTTTGTCGAGTTGCAGGAAACCATTCACTACACCAACCGCTCGGGTGTGCGCGCCACGTGCCCGGACTGTCACGTCCCCCACGAGTGGACACACAAGATCGCCCGCAAGATGCAGGCTTCCAAGGAGGTCTGGGGCAAGCTGTTCGGCACTATCAGTACCCGGGACAAGTTTCTGGGCATGCGCCGGGAGCTGGCCGAACACGAGTGGGCACGGCTCAAGGCCAACGATTCCCGGGAGTGTCGCAACTGCCATAACTTCGAGTTCATGGACTTCACACGCCAGGGTAAACGCGCCGCCAACATGCACTCCACCTCATTGGCCAGCGGCCAGGCGACCTGTATCGATTGCCATAAAGGCATTGCCCACAAATTGCCCGACATGAGCGGCGTGAAAGGTTGGTAGCCGGCTTTTCACGGCATTGCCGTCAAGCGGCATAACCGCGCCGGTTTTTCGTCTTCGATACATCGTTCGATTCCCTTCTGATTAGCCTCCAGTCCCTTGTTTAAAGGGGGTTGGAGCTGCTGCGCGCAAGTTGGTCTGCAAATTGCTACAACCTGCGCAACACAGCAGTGGGCGGCAAACGTCCGGCAGGCAGAGGAAAGAGTGTGGACAAGTACCTTTATGTGGCAATGACCGGCGCCAGCCAGAATGCACTGGCGCAAAAGGCTCATGCCAACAACCTCGCGAACATCTCCACCAACGGCTTCCAGAAAGACCTGGAGCAGGCCCGTTCGATGCCGGTGTTCGGTGACAGCTTTCCGGCGCGTGCGTTTGCCATGTCCGAACGCCCGGCCACGGATTTCTCCCCTGGCTCACTGGTTGAAACCGGCCGCGACCTCGACGTTGCCGTGCAAGGCAACGGCTGGATTGCCGTACAGAATCCAGATGGCGGTGAAAGCTACGTGCGCACCGGCAGCCTGAACGTTGACGCCCTGGGTGTGCTGCGCGCCGGCAACGGCATGCCGGTCATGGGCAATGGCGGGCCGATTGCCGTGCCGCCGGAGCAGCAGATCGAAGTCGGCGAGGACGGCACCATCAGCATCCGCGCGATGGGCGAAGGTCCCCGGGTGATGGCGGAAGTCGACCGCATCAAGCTGGTCAACCCGGACTTCAAGAACATGACCAAGGGCCTGGATGGTTCGATCCACACCAAGGACGGCAAGCCGGCGCAGGCCGATGCCGACGTCAAGCTGGTGTCCGGGTTCCTCGAATCGAGCAACGTCAATGCCGTGGAGGAGATGACCTCCGTTCTGGCCCTGGCCAAGCAGTTCGAGCTGCACATCAAGATGATGAACACCGCCAAAGACGATGACCAGGCCATGGCTCGGGTCTTGCAGATCAGCTAATTACCAGAACGTCGCGCCGTAAAACAGTCGAATGCTACCGGCTCTATGGGTTGCCAAGACAGGTCTGTCCGCCCAGGACACCAACCTGACCACCATTTCCAACAACCTGGCCAACGTGTCGACCACGGGTTTCAAACGTGACCGCGCCGAGTTCCAGGACCTGCTCTACCAGATCAAGCGCCAGCCAGGCGCCCAGTCGACCCAGGACAGCGAACTGCCGTCGGGTCTGCAACTGGGTACCGGTGTGCGCATCGTCGGTACCCAGAAAAACTTCACCGCCGGCAGCCTGCAAACCACCGAGCAGCCGCTGGACATGGCCATCGACGGCCGTGGTTTCTTCCAGATCCTGCAACCGGACGGCACCACGTCCTACACCCGTGACGGTACGTTCCACCTGGATTCCAACGGCCAGATCGTCAACGCCAGCGGCTTTGCCCTGGAGCCGGCCATTGTCATTCCGAACGACGCGCAGACCTTCACGGTCGGCCGCGACGGCACCGTGTCCATCACCGTTGCCGGCAACCCGGCAGCCCAGGTGATCGGCAACCTGCAAACCGCCGACTTCATCAACCCGGCCGGCCTGCAGGCAGTGGGCAACAACCTGTTCCTGGAAACCGCCGCCAGTGGCGCGCCGCAAGTCGGCACTCCGGGCCTGAACGGTTTCGGCTCCACGCTGCAGAACACCCTGGAAACGTCCAACGTCAGCACCGTTGAGGAGATGGTCAACATGATCACCACCCAACGCGCCTACGAGATGAACTCCAAGGTGATCTCCACCGCCGACCAGATGCTCTCGTTCGTAACGCAGAATCTG
>LNAP01003448.1_pt1 | contig 15104 bp, 3 predicted proteins | sample 602601 | NCBI WGS metagenome assembly LNAP01 (sample SAMN02440304, study PRJNA202911) | soil metagenome | biome: Subtropical and temperate rainforests or woodlands; isolation source: soil samples (1 kg each in a 20% v/v slurry with milli Q water) were... ...
AGCACCGTGCCGAACGGCCTCGCGCCGGGCGGTCTCGTGGTGGCGCCAGGCGCCGTACCGGGCCGTACCGATGGCGGGGCCGGGCTGTGGCAGGGTGCCAACCTGCCGACGCAGCTCTCGTCCGGCGGACGCACCCAGGTCGACATCAAGCAGAATGAGGCCAAGGCGATCCTGACCTGGGAGAAGTTCAACGTCGGCCGCGAGACCGACCTGCGCTTCGACCAGAGCGCAGGCGGCGCCAACGCCGCGAACTGGATCGCGCTTAACCGCGTGCTCGATCCGTCGGCCTCGCCGAGCCAGATCCTGGGCACCATCAAGGCCGAGGGACAGGTCTATGTCATCAACCGCAACGGCATCATTTTCGGCGGCGCCAGCCAGGTCAACGTGCACACGCTGGTGGCATCGTCGCTGAGCCTCAGCAACGCGCAGTTCATGGCGGGGATCAATACGCAGTTTAAGATCTTCGACGATCCGTCCGGCAGCAGCATCGCGATGCCGCAATTCGGCTATCTCGGGCAGCAGAATCCGAACCAGTTCATTCCGCTTAACGATCCGAACCAGGTTGCCGGTGCCGTGATTGGCGCGCCACCCGGCGATGTGCGCGTCGAGGCCGGCGCGCAGATCGCTATGGCCAGCGGCGGCAAGGCGATGCTGTTTGCGCCGCACGTCGGCAATGCCGGCAGCATCAAGGCGCCGGACGGCCAGGTCATCATGGCGGCGGGCGAACAGGTCTATCTGACGACGTCGGCCACCGTGCGCGGCCTCGACGTCGCGGTGTCGGCGCCGATGCGGTGGGTGTTCGACTGGTATCATATGACGACGGCGGCAGGGCTCTCCAATGCCGTATCTTATACGCCCGGGGACGGGTCCTATACGGATGGCCTGGTCAGCATCGTGTTTCCAGAAATGGCGGCGCGCGCCGCCTCTGTGGGCTACAGCGTCGTCAATGACGGCCTGGTGCAGGCCAATCACGGCAACATTACGCTGATGTCGCGCAGTATCGTGCAGAATGGCGCGCTCGAGGCTTCCACCGCGCTGAACAATCGCGACGGCTCGATCCGGCTGCAGGCCTGGGGCCAGGGCATGACGTCCTACTCCAGTTCAGGGCTCGACGGTTCATCGCCGCTGCAATACTGGTCGACCGGCAGTGTGGTGCTTGGCTCCGGCAGCGTCACCACAGCGATGCCCGACCTCACCGACACAAGCGATATCGAGCTGTCGTCGCTGGCGACCCGCTACAGTCCGGGTCGCATCGAGTTGCGCGGCAACCTCATCGCCATCGAGTCTGAGGCCAACATCATCGTGCCAGCCGGCACCATCAGCATCGTCGCCGGCACGCGGGCGACTGCGGGCGAAACGCCGATTGCCGGCGAGACCGGCATCCGCGACGGCAGCCGGGTTTATATCGGAGAGGGCGCCTATCTCAGCGTCGCCGGCCTGCAGGACGTCCTGCTGACGATGGAAAGCAACGTCGTCACCGGCGAGTTGCGCATCAACGAATTGCGCGACTCCGTGCTTTATCGCGACTCCTGGCTGCGCGGCATCACAGTCAGCGTCGACAAACGCGTCAGCGGATTGTTCAGCGACGGGGTGATGGCAGGGGTCAACTGGATCGAAGGATCGCCGGGCAAATGGGTCGGCACGCCGCTGGCGGATTTCTCCGGTTGGATAGGCGTCGGCAAGACCAGCCTCGCCGAACTTTCCACCACCGGCGGCTCCATCGTTATCAAGTCAAGCGGTTCGGTGATCGCGCGGGAAGGATCGTTGCTCGATGTGGCCGGCGGCTCGGTCCGCTATCAGGACGGCTGGATCACGACGACGAAACTGCTCGGCGCGGAGGGCCGGATCTACGATATTGGAGCGGCTACGCCGGATCGGCTCTATAACGGTGTTGCCGGCAGCTTCAGCCGCTGGCACCAGCGCATCAACGTCACCGAAACATGGAGCAGCATCCTCGATCGCAACAACGGCACGCGATTCGAGAAGGGCTATACCGAGGGTCGTAACGCCGGTTCGATCCGCATCTTTGCAGCGGAGGCGATCGTGCTTGATGGCGGCTATTGGGCCGGCGTCATCGCCGGAGAGCGTCAGGCGGCATCGGGCACGCTGGCCAAGGCGGGAAGCCTGACGATCGGCGGCCTTGGCGACGAATTCAGGTCGTGGCTGATCGGCAATCTGGTCGTCGCCGGCAACCCGGTGCTGCTGCCAGAGAACTTCACCGCGACCTCGACGCTCGATCCGCTTTGGTATTCCGGCAGCGCGGGTGACGTCGAATCCTTCCGCAAGAAGACCACCTATCTGGATTCCGATGTGCTGGCGGCGGCGAATTTCGCCAGCCTGAATCTCTATGTTTCGGCCGGCTTCACGCTGGAACAGGGCGAGAGGCTGGAGCTCGCGCCCGGCACCGGCCTGTCGATCGTCGCCAATGTCAGCAGCTTGTATCCTGCCGCCTTCGCCTTTGCAGGCGGCATCCGGATCGCTGGCGGCAGCGTGACGCTTGCCGGTGCCGAAACGACCTATGGCGCCGGTGCCGTGATCGACGTCAGCGGGCTGTGGGTCAACGACGCCACCGGCATGGCGCCGGTGATCAAGGGCGGCAGCATCCAGGTCGCTGGCGAATTTGCCCAGGGAGTGATCCTCGATGTCTCCGGCGGCGGCTGGTACGATAGCAGCGGTGCCAAACCAAAACTCAAGGTCGGCGATGCCGGTATCATCACGCTAGGGGTTTCCGATGCCGCGCAATTGACGGGCCTCGACCTGCGCGGTTACGCCGCCGGCTCCGGCGGTTCGTTGGTCATCGCGACCGATGCCACAGTCCAGATCGGCGGCGCGGCATCCGGCGATCCATCGGTGCTGATGCTCCCGACTACGCTGTATGGCGAGCGGGGCTTTCGCTCGCTGGCGCTGACGACCACCGGCAACATCGCCGTCGCAGATGGCGCCGCCGTAAGCCAGGCGCCGGTCAGCGTCGATCTTGCCGGAGTCGAACTGGCGGGCTTCGCCACCGGTACGAAGATCACAACCATCGGCCGCCTTGCACAACTGCCGCTGGTCGAACGTGTCGCACACATCCCGACTTCCCTGGCGCTCACCGGCAACAACGTTACCGTTGGCGTCGGCGTGTTGGTGCAGACCGATGTCGCAGGCAGCATAAGCCTGGCATCGGTGGGCCGGCATGATCCAGCCACCGACACCACTATTCCCGGCGATATAGTGGTGCGCGGTACGATCGACGCGCCAGCGGGCAGCATCGGCCTGTCCACCAACGGTCGGATCACGCTGGCATCGGGTGCCCAATTGCTGGCGCGCGGCGTGGCGGCGATCGAGACCGACTATCGCGGGCTCCGGTCGGGCAAGGTGCTGGACGGCGGCACCGTCAGCATCTCCAATTCGTCCCTCATCACGATCGAAAACGGCTCGCTGATTGACGTCTCCGGCATCAGCGGCGAGATTGACATCGCCGCTGCTCAGAGCGTCAGCGCGACGACGCTGTCCAGCAATGGCGGCACCATCAGCCTCGGCTTCAGCGGCGCGGCTAACGATCTGGTCGACGGTAGGTTCCTCGGCCGCGCCGGCGGCACCGGTGCGATCGGCGGCACCATCAACATCTCGGTGGGGACCGTATCGGAGGAGACGCCGGCCGTCAGTCTTCCGGCTCGACTTTATTATATCGACCGGAATACGGGTCAAATCGCTTCGATTACCACCCGAAACAACCTCGACATCTATGGTGAATACAGCTCGGGCACAGACACGGCCTTTCGATACAGCACCGTTCGCAGCCTCATTCTTGCGGCGAGCGGCAGCCTGATCCGCGGCGGTGGGTTGGCGATCGTCGATCTCGGCTCCGATATCACCCCCGCCGGTTTGAACCAGCCGCTTGCGGCTCTGATGCCGGCAAGCGCATCGCAATTGGCTCTGCTGGAAAACAATTTCTATACCGACGCCGGTGCCACCCAACGCGTGGCGCTGCCGACTGCGACCGTCAAGGTCACCAAGGTCTCGACCGACAGCGTAAATAATGGCGGCTTTGCCAATCTCAACGTCAATTCCACAGCTATGGTGGTTGCGCCCGGGATCAATCTGTCGTTCGGCAAGTCGATCACCATCGCGGGCGCGATCAGCAGTGGCGGTGCCGGCACGGCATATCTTTCCGCACCCTATATCGCTTTGCTGACCGGCTCCGGAACGAGCGGCGCCGCCGGCACAGGCAAGGTTGTGGTTGCCGCCGATCTGATCGATATCACGCGGGCTGCTTTCAGCGGATTTGCCGAGACGCAGCTTGTTGCGGGCGAGTTGCGCATGGGCGGTCTGCTGACCGACCTCACCGTGAATCGTACCTCGACCCTGACCGCCGACGGACGGCTTGAATTGAAGGTCGGCCAAGTCTATCCGGCCACCGGTATCCTGGCCACCATCACGGCCGGCACCGAACTGGTGATCGCGCCCAATGGCGCCGCGCCGCTGCCGCTCTCGGCAGCCGGCTCGCTGTCGCTCGTCGCTCCCGTGATCGAGCAGAATGGCGTGGTGCGCGCGCCCTTCGGCGGCATCACCTTCACCGCGACCGACAGCATCACGCTCGGTGCCGGCAGTATCACGTCGGTCTCCGGCGACGGTTTGGTGCTGCCCTATGGCACCTTGAGCAACAACGAGTTCTGGGCCGATCCGGTCACCAGACCGACCCTCAAAAATCCGACGCCGACTTTGAACCAATTGCCGGAAAAGAAGATCACGCTGACCGCACCGAATGTGACGCTGAAGAGCGGCGCGGTGGTCGATATCCGCGGCGGCGGCGATCTCTACGCCTGGGAAAGCGTGCCCGGTCCCGGCGGCTCGCATGACGTGCTGGCGCAGCCAGGCATGTACGCGATCATGCCGGCAGCGAGCTTTGCGAGCGCGTCGCAGGACCGCATCTGGCTCGCCGGCGACAATGGTCTTGCCGCCGGCTGGTATGTACTATTGCCGGCGCGCTACGCGCTGCTGCCCGGCGCCTATGCGATCTCGGTGGTCAAGGGCTCGCAGGGCAAGGCCATCGCCGGCTCAACGACGCTAGCCGACGGTTCGATCCTGATGAACGGCTATCGCGCCGACGTCTACGGTGGTGGCTATCAGCAGCAACCGTCGTCGTGGCGGATCATATCGGGCGCCACGCTGCGCCAATACAGCGAATACAATGAAGCTTATGCCAACAGCTTCTTCGCCTCCGATGCCTTCAAGCTCAGCCAGTATCGTCTGACTGGCATCAGTGTCGTTACTCCGCGGCTGCCAAACGATGGCGGCTCGATCGTGTTCAAGGCGACGACCGATCTGCTGCTCGACGGAACGTTGCTGTCGCGACCGGCGGGGAGCGGTCGCGGAGGCCTTGTCGATATCGCCGGATCCAGGATCGCTGTGGTCGGCGTCGGCGAGGATCGGAGCGATCTCACCGGTTACTTGGTGATCGACGCGACCTCGCTTAGCAACTTTGGCGCCGGCAGCCTGTTGATCGGCGGCAGCCGCAGTGGCAATGCTCTTGGACTTCTGGTCGATGTCAGCGCCAGCGATATCGTGGTGCGCAACAGCGCGGCCACCGCGCTGACCGGGCCGGAGATCGTACTCGCGGCCAGCGGCACGATCACCGTCAGCGACGGCAGCGCGATCCTTGCACAAGGGGAAGCTTCCAGCAGCGGCAATCTGGTGATGGCGCCGCAGGTCAAAGCGATCTATGGCGATCTCGGTACCCCCGACACCGACCCGGGCAATGACGTGCTTCTGACGCCGTCGAAAGATTATGGCGCGCTGATCCGGCTGTCCAATGGCGATGTCGCCAAGGTGTTGCGCGAAAACGTCAACACCACGGTCGGCGGCGTGGTCAGTATCGGCGCCAATGCGACGCTGTCGGGCGGCAAGGCGCTGCTGATCGACGCCACGCAGAACACGATCGTCGCGTCCAGCACCAGACTATCCGGCGCGGCGCTGTCGCTGGCCAGCGGCCGGATCGGTTTCGGCGGCGGCGCCACCGGGCTGGTGCTCGACGCCAGCTCGCTGGCGCAGCTTGGCAATACCCGGCAATTGACGCTGCGCAGCTACAGCACGCTCGATTTCTACACATCGGTCAACCTCGGCAGCGCCGGCCTTAACAGCGTCACGCTGGATGCCGCCGGCCTGGTCGGCTACGGCGCCGGCACGATCGCGGTGACCGGCGGTAACCTCGTGCTGGACAATAGCGGCGGCGGCTTTGTTGAGCCGACCGGAACGGGCCACGCGCAGTTGGAGCTGAGCGCCGAGGAGATCGTGCTCGGCGCTGGCGGCAAGGCGCTGCGCGGTTTCGACAGTGTGGCGCTGACGGCGGCGCGGCAGATCGTCGGGCAAGGCAAGGGTGGCATTGATGCCGGCGATGCGACGCTGACGTTGACGACGCCGGTGCTGACCGGGCGCAGCGGTGCCTCGCAATCGATCGTTACCACCGGCGCCCTCCGCGTGCTCGGGGACGGTGCCGCGATGGTAACGTCTGCGGATAGTCTGGGAACGCGATTCGCGCTGACCGGCGCCAGCGTCAATTTCGCCGGCCAACTCGTGGCGCTCGGCGGCGCGGTCGATCTGACCGCGACCGGCGGCGATGTCGTGATCGGCAGCGAAGCGCGGATCAATGTCGGCGGCTACAAGAAGCAATTCTTTGACGTCGCGCAATATGCTGACGCTGGTAACGTTACGCTGACCGCGGTTGGCGGTTCGGTGGTGCTGGCGGCCAATTCGGTTCTCAACCTGTCGGCCGATGCGGGAGGCGGCAGTGCCGGCAAGCTGGCACTGACCGCTTCGGGCGGCGGCACCGTCGCGCTGAACGGAACGATCACGGCGCAGGCCGGGCTTGGCGGCAGGGGCGGTTCGTTCGCGCTCGACATCGCCGCCTTGCCGGATTTCGCCGGCATGGGTCAGGCGTTGAACGCCGCCGGCTTTACAGCGTCGCGCCAGTTCCGGATCCGCAGCGGCAATGTTGTGGTCGATGGCGTCACCAATGTCGCTGATTTCACGCTTGTTGCTGACCAGGGTGCGGTGACGCTGACGGGGACAATCGACGCCCGTTCCGAATACGGCGGCAGCATCGCAATCAGCGCCGGTAACGGGCTGACAATGCTGGGTTCAACTTTGCTGCAAGCCGGCGCTACCGGCGCGCTCGGCAGCGGCCGGGTGACGCTGGAGGCGAGCGGTGGCCAGCTTGACGTGCAGGGCGGCCACATCGACGTTTCCGGGGGGGATCGCGGCCGAGTCCGGTTCCGCGCGCAGCAGAGCCCGGGCCATGACGAGATTGCGGTGACCACTTTGCAGGCGATCATTGTCGGCGCGCGCTCGGCGGTGCTCGAAGGCGTCAGCGTCTACACCAGCAATTCGGTCACTGCGGTCCGCCCCGGCGCGGTCGCCGATGCCAATATTTTTGCCGGCAATGCCGCAACGATTGCCGCCCGGCTCAATGCCGGCGGCAGTATCGTGGTGATGCCGGGCATCGAGATCCGCAGCAGCGGGGATCTGGTCGCCGAGGCCGATTGGAATCTCTTCGGCGATTTCGGCGCCAATGCCCGCGAGGGCACGCTGACGCTGCGCGCGGCGGGCAATCTCACCATCCTCGGCAACATCAGCGATGGCTTTTCCACCGCCGATCGCGGCGGCGTATTGCTGGATGCGGCGTCCTGGAACCTCCGGTTGATCTCCGGCGCCGATCTCGGTTCGGCCAGTGCGCTGGCGCTGACGCCGCTCGCTGGATTGCCGGCAGGGAGCGGCAAGCTCACCGTCGGCGATGACGCCAACGGCTATCAGCTCCGCACCGGCACTGGCGACATCGACGTCGCGGCCGGCCATGACCTGCTGCTTGCCAACAGCGCCTCGGCGATCTTCACCGCCGGCCGCGCCGACGGTCCGCTCGCCGGCTTCACCGCGGCTTCGGGCGCCAGCTATGGCGTGTTCGGCGGCAATCTCAGCATCGCCGCGCAGGGCGATGCCAGCTCGACGCTTCCGATCGACCTGCACGACAGCCAGCTCTTCGTCGAATGGCTGAAGCGACAGGGACAGACCGATTCGAGCTTCGTCTTTCTGCCGGGTCAGCAGAGTTCCTGGTGGATCGATTACAATGCCTTCCAGCAGGGTGTCGGCGCCCTGGGCGGCGGTAACGTCTCGGTGTCGACCGGCGGCGATCTCGTAAACATGCTGGTGGCGCTGCCGAGCAACGGGCGCGTCACCGGCGGGTTGACGACTGGGGAAGCGAAGGTCCTGGAGACTCGCAACGGCGGGCTGATGCAGGTCAATGCCGGCGGTACCGTCAAGGCCGGCTACTACTATGTCGGCCGCGGCGCCGGCACCATCACCGCCGGCGAATTCGCCGTCGGCCGTGACGTCACGATCCTGACGTCTCCGGATTTCGGAACCACGATCCGTACCGAAGTCTATTCGATCGCGCCGGTGATCGCGCTCGGGGATGCCACCATGAGCGTGCGCACCGCCGGCGATCTGCGGCTGCAAACCGTGCTCGATCCGCTGCTACTGGGCGGCAGCGACTGGAATGCCAGTGCCTATATGAGTGGCTACACCGACCGTACCGCGCTCGATCTCGCCTCGTTCGGAGGTAATGTCACCCTGGTCAATCAGGGGCAATATATCTCTAGGAACCTCGACGTCACCGACGCCGCCCATGCCGCCGACCTGCCGTACGCCCTGATGGGACAATTGGCGGTCAACCTCTATCCGTCGATCACCCGGGTCACCGCGCTGAACGGTTCGATCAAAAATATGGACCGGTTGTTCACGATGCCGAGTCATAGCCCCGAACTCCGTCTGCTGGCATCGGCCAACATCGATACTGGTACGGTCCTGATGTCGCGTGCCACGCTCGCCATGCTTCCGTCGCCATTGCAGCCGGTTGGGGGAAGTGGTGCGATGATCAACCTGAATATGCAGTATGATGTCCTTTCGTCCGGCAATTTCCAGGAGCAGGGCTTTCAGCAGTTGTTGTTGAACGATATCAGCTTGGACTCCTATTTCGGCTCCCACATGGCCTATCTCAGGGGCGTGCGAAACCCGGAACGGCTAGATAATCAAGACGACTACGAACCAAGCCGGGTCTATGCATTGAACGGCTCCATTATCGGCTCGCCCGTCGTCCGCCAGGACAATCTGTCGCGCGGGATCGTCACTACCAACGAGCAGACCTGGTTCCGCGCCGGCACCGACATCCGCAATATAGGCTACCGGCTACGCAACCTGCATCGGTCCGACGTATCGCTGCTGGAGGCCGGTACCGATATCATCGGCGGCAATGTGGTGATCCAGGGGCCGGGCGCGATCACGCTCGCGGCCGGACGCGATGTCTATGGTGCCGCCTTTAACATCGAGAGTCGCGGCAATCGCGACTACGGCGGCAACAACCGGCCGGTCGAAACCTCGGAGATCCTCGGCCTGACGCGTGACGGCGCGGCGATCTCGGTGCTGGCCGGCCTCAAAGGCAAGCAGCCGTCCTACGACGCATTGGAGGCAACCTATCTCGATCCCGCCAACCTCGCGGCGATGCCGGATTATCTCAAGACAACGATCGATGGCGTGACGCTGCCCATCTATCTGGTCGATGCCTACGAGCAACGCAGCGGCGTGTCGCACCAGGTGCGGTCGGGCATGGTGTCATTCATCGCCGAGATCAGCGGCGAGACCCTGTCGCCGCTTGCCGCCTGGGCGCGGTTCCAGACGCTGCCGGCCCTGACCCAGCAGCGCTTCCTGCACCAGGTCTATATGCAGGAACTGAAGGCTGCCGGCGACGATCAGTTGACGTTGGGCGCCGATGGACGGCCGATCAATGGCGGCTATAAGCGCGGCTACGCGGCGATTGCCTCGCTGTTTCCAGGGCAGGACTGGAACGGCGGCGTCAAGATCGGCAACGCCACCTTCCGCACCATGGCCGGCGGCGCCATCGATGTACTGACCCCGGGCGGCGGACTCCAGGTGGCGGCGCTCGGCACCGTGGTGCCGGCAGGCGCTGGCCTGATCACGCTCGGCAATGGCGATATCAACATTTTTGCCCGCGACAGTGTCACTGTGAATCGCTCACGCATTCTCACCTTCGGCGGCGGCGACGAGGTGATCTGGTCGACGCTCGGCGACATCGATGCTGGCCGCGGCGCCAAGACGACGCGGGTGCCGGCAGCGCCTGAAATCGTCACCGATCCCAACGCCGTGACCAAGACGCTGGAACGTGCCGACATCTCGGGCAGCGGCATCGGCACCATCATCGGCTTCAGCGGCGTCGAACCCGGCGACGTCTCGCTGATTGCGCCGGTGGGCACCGTCGATGCCGGCGACGCCGGCATCCGAGTCAGCGGTAACTTCAACGTGGCGGCGATGTATGTGCTGAACGCCGACAACATCAAGGTCGGCGGTGACAGCAAGGGCGTGCCGAAAGCCGAAGCCCCGGCAGTCAATCTGACGATGGACACCAAGGACAAGGCCGCGGCCGACGCCGTCAAGGATGCGACCCAGCAAACTGCCAATGAGCGGCCATCGGTGATCATCGTCGAAGTGCTGGGCTATGGCGGCTCGGATGCCGACACCGAGCGACGCAAGGAGGATGAAGAGCGCAACAGGCGATCCGGTGTTCGGAGCTACGATGTCACGAGTCCATACCAGGTCCTGGGACTGGGGCCGCTCACCGACAGCCAGATCGCCGAGCTCGCCGCCGAGAAGCGACGACAGGCGGCTCGATGAAGCTGCGACCTTGCCTCCATTTACCTCTCGACAAGACCGATGATGGCCAAGTATGGATCAGGCTGATCTCCAACAAAGGCGCTTGCAGCTGTGTCGCGGGCTTCTACGTCTCTTTGCCCCGGGACCGGGACGCAGCCGATGCGCGGTTTCGTGGGCTCCGCTGTTCGTCTGGCGATCGTCCCGGCCGCGGCAGTGTGTTTTCTGATCGTGGCCGTCTTGCCGGTTCAGTCGGAAGGGCTGCTGCCGACGCGCATTGAGATGGCGCCGGTCTCCGATCCCAAGCCACTGACGCGAACAATATTGCCGCCTCAGTCCCGCACTGAACGGTCCGGCACGGGATTCTTTGTCGATGATATCGGCCATGTGCTGACGGCGCGCCATGTGGTCGAAGGCTGCAGCCGCATCGTGATTGAGAAAGAGGGCCGCAGCTCGTCAGCGCGCGTGGTGGCGCTCTCCACGCCTTTCGATCTGGCTCTGCTGCACACATCGAAGACGCGCGGTCTCGCGGCGGTATTCCCGCGGACCACGATGTCGTCGACCAATGACATTGTATTTGCGGCCGACCATCAGGCCCTCGCCGCGATGATTTCCCGTGGCGGCATGCTGTTCAATGCCTCGGTCAGCACCACGTCGGGCAGCGGCGAGGCCGGTCACATCGCGCTGATATCGACGATGACCTTTGGAAGCAGCGGCGCGCCGGTGCTCGATTCACGCGGTCTGGTCGAAGGCGTGGTCAGCCGGAAAACTGCGATCAATCGCGTGCTGGCGGTCGGCGCTGCCGGAGCCAAGGCCTTTCTGGGGGCGAGCAACGTGCGCTTTCAGGAAGACGATCGGCCGCAGATCTCCGGTTCGGGATCGCGCGCCCACCGCGCCGCCAGCATTTCGGCGCGGATCGTCTGCCTGAACTAGGGAGCTCCATTGCCATGGGATTGTTGTGTCGTTCTTCCCCGGACCGCGCGCGTATCAGCTTCCGGCGCCGACATGCCGTGCTGTTTCTCGCGGGCTTTCTGTGTGCGCCGATTTCAGCCGCCCGCAGTCAGGCGCTCGATTTTCGCCCGGTGGACGCAGCGCCTCCGTCCTGGGGCCAGTTCGCCAAGCTGGTCAAGTATCGCTTCGAGGAATGGGTTGCCGCCGACGAGACGGTCGCCAATCGCTTCCGGGCCTGGGTGAAGACGGCAGGCGCGACCGACAAGGCTGCACCGTCGTCTCTGGTGGTCAAGGCGTGGCTCAACCCGGACGGGACGGTCGAGCGAGTCGCATTCGCCCCGCTCAGCGACGAGCGTGCCGGTAGCGATCTGCGCACGATCCTGACGCGCGGAAATATAGGCGAACCGCCTCCACCAGAGATGATCCAGCCGATCAACCTCCGATTTTCTCTACGGCTTGCGAAAGATTAGCAACGCGGGACACTTACGGCCAGACGGCGGCACATTTTCCAGCGCAGGTTGCTTGAGCTTTGTCCCGGTTCGACAGGCGTCGCCGCGCGGGAGCAGTCGTCGGGGTTCCGCAGCTGGTTAGCCCACCAGCATCGGTGTTTGATCGCTCGGAGGCCTCCTCTGCGAGCGAGCTCGCAATCTTCCCATAACGCACCATCATATTCGTTCCAAATTATCTTTGCGGGTTAGCCCTTCGCCAAACGTCTTAAGAGACATAGGGCGTGATCATGGGCAAACGGCTCCTGATCTGGCCCGAGTGATGGGCTGGAAATATGTTGGCTGGTTGTGGTGTGAAGTCGGCCGCAGGCGCGAAGCGGCGCTCCCTGCTCGGGAATCCGGCTGCGGTCCTGATGCTGGCAAGTGTTTGTGTGGCAGGCAGTTCGGCGCACGCTGCGCAGGCTGAGGTTGAGAAGAAGACAGCGCCATCGGCCGCCAAGCCGCCGGAAAAGCCGGCGCCCGGACCGGTAACGCGGTTCGATATCGACGACTTTGCCGTGCAGGGCGCGGATACGCTGCCCGGCGTCGAGATCGAGGAGGCGGTCTATCCGTTTCTCGGACCGAGGCGCACCGCCGACGACGTCGAGAAGGCGCGCGCGGCGCTGGAAAAAGCCTATCACGACAAAGGCTTCCAGACCGTCAGCGTGTCCGTTCCGCAGCAGAACGCGCTCGGCGGCACCGTCGTCCTGAAGGTGACAGAGCTGAAGGTCGGCCAATTGCGCGTCAAGAATTCGCGCTACTTCGACATCGAGAACATCAAGGGCCGCGCGACGTCGCTGAAACCCGGCTCGGTGCCGAACTTCAACAACGTCACGGCCGATATCGTCGGCCTGAACCAGTGGCCCGACCGGCGCGTCACGCCGGCGCTGCGTGCAGGCATCACGCCTGGCACCGTCGACGTCGATCTCAACGTCGAGGACAAAGTGCCCTTCCATGCCAGCGTCGAGGTCAACAACAGGCAGTCGCCGAACACCACCGCGACCCGCATCAACAGCACCGTGCGTTACGACAATCTCTGGCAGCTCGGTCATTCGCTGAGCTTCAGCTACCAGGTGGCGCCGGAGCGTACCACTGACGCAGAGGTGTTCTCCGGATCGTATCTGGCGCGCGTGCCGGGTGTCGATTGGCTGAGCGTGCTGGGTTACGCCGTGAAGTCTAGCAGCAACGTTGCCATCATTGGCGGCATGAACGTGGTCGGCCCCGGCGAAATTCTCGGCGGACGTGCCGTGATCACCCTGCCGGCGCGGGAGAACTTCTTCCACACCCTCTCGGCAGGCATCGACTACAAGCATTTCGATCAGACGGTGAAAACCGAAGCCACGGGCTTCTCGTCCCCGGTCACCTACTATCCTGCGGTCGCCAGCTACGGTGCGACCTACTCCACCGATAAATTCACCACGCAACTCAACGCCGCTGTCACCTACAACATGCGTGCGCCGAGCAGCGATTGGGTCGCATTCGACAACAAGCGCACCTACTCATCGGCGAGTTTCGCGCACCTAAATATCGACGTTTCCCACACCCAGGAATTGCCTGAAGGCTTCCAGCTGTACGGCAAGGTCCAGAGCCAGCTCGCCGACGGACCGCTGGTCTCGAGCGAGCAGTTTAGCGTCGGCGGTCTCGACACCGTGCGCGGCTACCTGGAATCCGAAGTGCTGGGCGACGACGGTGTGGTCGGCAATGTCGAGCTGCGCAGCCCGAATATCGGCGACTGGCTGCAGAAGAACATGAAGGACGAGACCGGGCAGGGCGCGCCGCGCTTCACCACCTTCAACGAAGTGCGTTTCTTCGGCTTCACCGATGCGGGCCACGTGAGCGTTCAGCGTCCGCAGGCCGAGCAGCAATCCAAATTCGACGTCTGGAGCTACGGCGCCGGAGCGCGCTTCAAGGTGTTCGACGGCTTCAACGGCCTAGTCGCCTATTCGGTGCCGATGGTCAGCCAAGCTTACTCACAGGCCGGTTCCGGCCGCGTCAATTTCCGACTTTGGGGTGAATTCTGATGTCTACGGGGTGCGATCACATGAGCGACAAGAGCCAAGCGGCATCGCGTCGCCGGACCACCAGCATGCTGACCTGCCTGATGCTCGGCGCCGTGGCGGCGTTGGCACTGTTCCCGTCATCGGCGCAGGCCTGGTGGAACGACGAGTGGCAGCTGCGCAAGAAAATCAACATCGATGCCAGCGCTACCGGTGCGAACATCACCGATCCGATTGGCGTCGCGCCGACACTGGTGCGGCTGCATGTGGGCAACTTCCGCTTCAGTATTGCCAAAGATGACGGCAGCGACATCCGCTTCGTCAGCGCCGACGACAAGACGCCGCTGAAGCACCACGTCGAGAAGTACGACCCGCTGCTTGGCGAGGCGCTGGTCTGGGTATCGGTGCCGAACGTACAGGCGGGCGCAAAATCCGAGTTCTGGCTGTATTATGGCAACAAGAAAGCCGTCGCGACCAGCGACTCCAAGGGGACCTACGATCCCGACACCGCGCTAGTCTATCATTTCAACGAGCGCGGCACGCCAGCGCTCGATTCCTCGGTCTGGGCCAGCAACGCGCAGAGCGTTGGCCAGCCCGCCGATGGTTCGCTGATCGGCACCGGCCTCCGGCTCAACGGCACTGCGCCGGTCACCCTGCCCGCCTCGCCATCGCTAGCGATGGCCGCGGATGCCCCGTTCACCTGGTCGGCCTGGATCAAGCCGGCCGCGCTGCAGCCCAATGCGGCGCTCTACAGCCGTCGCGATGCTGCCAATGCGGTCGTCATCGGTCTCGATAATGGTGCCCCGTTCATCGAGGTGACGAACGCAGCCGGCACGCAACGCAGCGGCTCCGGGGCTGCAGTGGCGGCCAATGGCTGGCACCACGTCGCCGTGGTTGCCAAGGCCGGCCAGGTCGCGCTGTATCTCGACGGCGCCGTCTATTCGATGCTGAACGCGTCGCTGCCGGCGCTGTTCGG
>LNAP01003449.1_pt1 | contig 15102 bp, 20 predicted proteins | sample 602601 | NCBI WGS metagenome assembly LNAP01 (sample SAMN02440304, study PRJNA202911) | soil metagenome | biome: Subtropical and temperate rainforests or woodlands; isolation source: soil samples (1 kg each in a 20% v/v slurry with milli Q water) were... ...
GCGAAGCGCTCGCCCGCCAGCCTGCGCAAGAGCGCGTAGCCGGAAACGGCGCTCGCATCGGCTGGCGGCCATTGACGCTCCGCCAAAGCGCAGGGACAATCGGCGCACCGCCACGGCGGCGCGCCGCGGCACGGAGGTGACATGAAGCGCTTCGTGATTTTCGTTCTGCTGGGTCCGGTGATCGGCTTCATCGTGTTCGTGCTGCGCGATATCGCCGGCGGCAAGATCTTCGGCGGCTTCGTCGGCCTGCTGATCGGGTTGCCCTTCGCCTACCTGTTCGGCATCGTACCGGCGCTGATCATGTGGCTGGAGGATTGGTGGCTGTGCGAGCGCATCCCGCTGCCCGCCAAGGTCGCCACCTCGGCGCTGACCGGCTATCTGTCGGTCATCGCGCTGCTGTGGCTCAACACCGCGCCGGGCCAAGTCCACGCCCCGCAATTCCTCACCTTCGGCCTGGTCGGCGCGATCCCGGCGGCGATCTGCTCGCTGCTGTCGTGGACCGGCTGGTCCCGCAGGGCGCAACGGGCTTAGCATCCCCGGGGTGCCATCGGCGGCTGCTCGATCCTGGCGAAGCGGGCAAAATCGCGTGGGTGCTCGCCTGGACGAGACGGTCGGACACGTTTTCCATCTTCGCGACGGCAAGGTGGCTCGCTTCGACATCCAGAATGCCGTCGGGCCAGCGCAGCCGATGTCAGGTCATCCTCATCGAGCGGCGCTGATGCGGGCTGCAGGTCGCCGTCGCGCCGGGCGAGCTACCAGCGCGCCGACTGGCTCGCCTCGATGAACGATGCGGTGGTGGAGGTCTGGACGAAGGACGGGCCGCTGAGGTAGCAGACTGCACCGAACACCGTGATCAGCAGCGCAATGACGGCGACGAGGTCGATGTGGCGGGGGTCGTGTCCGTCCCTGGAAAATCGGAGTTGCATGACCTGCGCTCCCTTGTTGTTGTTCTTGGTCGCCTCTACACAATACACCCTTGCGTTGTGAGTTCCGGACGCGGCAGCATTGCGCAAAGCACTGCACTCAGGTTCGTGCGATGCAGCAACAATGTAGTTGGGCGGCGGGGGCGGCCGAGGAGCGATCGCGAAGCTGCGTAACGTGGGAGACGTCGTATGCTGGCAGCCGACTACATCTTCTGGCCCGCGGTGGCATTGATGACGGCGAGCAACTTCTATTTCTCGCCGCGCATCAGCAGCGGTCGCATGGCGATGCAGTGGGATTTCAAGGGAAGGCCGACCTGGTCCGCGCCGAAGGCCGTCGGCCTGTGGGGCATGGTGTTCTTGGCGTTGGCCGTCCGCCTGCTGATCTGGGCGGCGATGACCTACGCGCCGGACACGGTGCACGGCGGAGAATCCGGCCTGCTGCTGTTCTCGCTGATTGTCGCGGCGTCGCATGTCCTGATGGCGCGCGCCGCGATGCGGGCGGGGGGAGCTGAACCTTAATGTCGCAGGGCTGGGCGGATTTGCCGAAGGCGCCATCCGCCGTATGCTTGCTGGGAGCCGACCCAGGCACGGTCGTGGACCGGTGCAACGCGACCCGTCGCGACTGAGGTCGATGACAGGGTCGGCGCTGCTGCAGGATGCGGCGGCAGACGCCTCAGTGCATCGCCTTTTCGTGGGTGATGTCGACCAGCGCGCCGGGCAGCCGCACCGCGCGGCCGTGCCTGTCGAGCGTACAATGGCCGCGTGCGAACACCCAGTGCAGCCGGTCGTTCTTGATCAACCGGTGCTCGACCTGGTAGACGCCGCCCGACCGCGTCGCATCGGTCAGCGTCTGCTTGACGCGGCTGATATCGTCGGGGTGGATGGCGTCGAGATAGGCGTTGACCGGCAGCCCGCGCGCAGCGCGCTGCGGGTCGATGCTGAACAGTTCGGCGCAACTGGCGTCGCCATAGGTGCGATCGTGGCTGATGTCCCAGTCCCAGATGCCGACGATCATGTCCGCCGGCGCGAATTTCCGCGGCAGCGCCAAGTCGAAGCTCTCTTCGTCGGCGCTCTTGTAGGCCTCGGCGGCCGCGAGCCGCAGGATGTATGACAGGAATTCGTGCTTGCGCTCGCGTGCGTAACTCGCGATGTCAAGGCAGACATCGCCCAGTGGCCGTCCCATGGTTCGCTCCCCAGCGCTTCTCATTCTGTGAGAATATCGCATGTCGCATATCAGAGGAACAGAATTCGAGAAATTCGTCGTACGACATTGGTTGAGTGTGACGCGAGTCACGTGCGGAGTCGCTCAGCGAACACAGCGACGGCACCGCGGTGCTTCCGCCATCGTATAGCGCGACGCCGTGACGCAACTTGCGCAAGCTGCACCGGGTCCCCATGTGAGCGTCATGTCCAGCGATCGCAGCTACACAACATCACCGTCGTCCCAGTCGCGCGGCTCGCGCCAGCGCAGCGCGGCGCATGGTCCGATCATCGATCAGGACGGCCGCGAGATCCGGCCCGAACAACTCGGGCCACAGGCCGGCGGCTTCGCCTTTGCGTTCGACGGCGCGTCGGCCGGTCTGTTCGGGAACCTAACGCGCGAGCAGCGCATCACCCGGCTGGACGGGCTGGCGAAGCTGCTCGATGTCGCCTTCATCGTGCCCGGCACCAACATTCGCTATGGCATCGACGGCATTATCGGACTGATCCCGGTGCTCGGCGACATCGTCACCACCGCGATCTCGCTGTGGGTGGTGCGCGAGGCGCGCGCGCTCGGCGCGCCCTGGCATGTCACCATGCGGATGCTCGGCAATGTGGCGCTGGACGGGGTGGTCGGGATTGTGCCCGTGGTAGGCGACGCCTTCGACGTGATGTTCCGCGCCAACATCCGAAACGTCAGGATGTTGCGGAAGTGGCTGGACAAGCAGCCGCGCTAGCGCGGCTGCCTGGCATGATCCGGAAAAGCGCCAGACGGTTTTCCAGGGATCATGCGCAGCAGAGAGATATTACGCGGCGTCGACGGACTCGTCGGCAACAGCTTCCGCCACCGGCTCGGGGGCGCGGCGTTCCAGCGGGAAATCCTCGCTCTCGTAAAGTGTGCGAATCCCGCTCTGGTCGAAGCGGGCCTCCTCGACCTGCAGATAGGCGCCATTCAGCGAATCCGCAGGCAGCTGCTCGATCGCGAACTGCACCGCCGCGGCGGCGGTGTCGAAGCGGCGATAGGCGAAGCCGGCGCGCTTCTTCTTGCGGATCGCGGCGGGAAACAGTTCTGCGGCGGTGTTGTAGCTAAAAGCAGCCATGGTCAGTGACCTCTATGAAAGTACGCAAAGCGAAATGACGGAGATTGGCGCGATCACGCGCATCGGCGATTTCCCGCCGGACATCATTTCAAGGACAGACCCCAATATAAGCACGTTTCACAGAAATGCGACACCCGCCACGCAGCATGATGAATCGCCGGGGATGGGTGGTATGTTCGGGATAAGGTATACGAATTCAACGTCTTACGGAGAATCAGCGCATTGTCGCGCGCGGTTCCGGCGTTGAATTATTGCCCGCTCATGTCGGGGATCGGGATGATTTTCAGTGGCGTGGTGTAGGGCTCGACGCGCAACGCGTCCGCCGCCAGCAGGCCGACCTGGCGCAATGGCGCCTGTTCCAGGGCGCCGGCCTCGGCCTTGCGCACCGCATACTGCCATACCGTGATGGCGCCGCTGTCGACGAGATGCTTGGCGACGCCGCCGGCGGTCTTGCTCTGCAGTTTCGCCAGCTGGTCGTCGCTCATCCCGATCACGATCTCATCCTTCGACGTAATGACCTTGAACAGCGAGACCTTGTCGGTGGCAAGTGCGGGATGGGTGACAATCGTCTCAAGCATCAGGCCGGCAAAGGCGAGGCCGAGCAACCAGCGGTTGGAACGGGTTGACATAGTCGTAGTCTTTCTTCGTGGTCGTCGGTGCGTGCACGCGGATAAGGCATGTCGCAATATGAGGCAGTGGGTGGCTTCCTGACAGAAATGCCCCGCACAACCAGTGTTGGTCGCGCGGGGCATTGCAACAGTTCGATAACGTCCAGCTATTTATTTTGGCTGCAGTTTCAAGGCCGCCGAGTTGATGCAATAGCGCAATCCGGTCGGTCCGGGACCGTCGGGAAACACGTGACCGAGATGGCCATTGCACTTCGAGCACAGCACCTCCGTGCGCACCATGCCATGGGTCATGTCGCGCTCCTCGTCGACATGGCTCTCCTGCGCCGGTTGCGTAAAACTCGGCCAGCCGCAGCCGGAATCGAACTTGGCGTCGGACTCGAACAGGGGCTGGCCGCAGCCCGCGCAAACGAAAGTGCCGGGCGTGTGGTCATGCTCGTATTCGCCGGAAAACGGCCGCTCGGTGGCCTTTTCGCGCAGCACGGCATACTGCATCGGCGTCAGTTCGCGGCGCCATTCGGCGTCGCTCTTCTCGACCTTGCCGGGATTGATCTTGGTGTCGGTCATGGCATCTCCTTGCGAAGCAGCGGGCGGCTGGCAACCTGGTCAGTTCGTGACCTTGGCGCTGCTCACCAGCGTCGGCTTCTCGATATAGTTCTGCGAAAAGATCTTCTTCAGGTTCTCGACCTTTGGCAGGTCGTTATAGGCAATATAGGGCTGGTTCGGGTGCAGCGTCAGGTAGTCCTGATGATACGCCTCTGCGGGGAAGAACCCTTCAAGCGTACCGACCTTGGTGACGATCGGCTTCTTGTAGACCTTGGCGGCATTGAGCTGCGCGATATAGGCCTCGGCGACCTTTTTCTGCTCGGCCGATGTGGTGAAGATCTCGGAGCGATACTGCGTGCCGCTGTCGGGCCCCTGGCGATTGAGCTGGGTCGGGTCGTGGGCCACCGAGAAATAGATCTGCAGGATCTTGCCGTAGCTGATCTGCTTCGGGTCGTACTTGATCTCCACGGCCTCGGCGTGACCGGTCGAGCCGGTAGATACTGCCGAATAGTTGGCGGAATTCTTTGGCCCGCCGGCATAGCCCGACACGGCGTTGATCACGCCCCTGGTGTGCTGGAACACGCCCTGCACGCCCCAGAAGCAACCGCCGGCAATCACTGCGGTCTCGGTTGCGCCTGACGGCTGTGCATCCATGGCGGGAGCCGGGATGATCACCGCGTCCTCCGCGGCGTGGGACGGTGCGGCGAACGACGCGATCGCCAGCGCGCCGAGGGCAGCGGCACAGAATGACAGGCTGAAAGGGGAGCGGCGCATGGCAGATTCCTCTGGGGTATGGAAGGCGGCCGGATCGCCGGCAGTCTAGGGCCTCCGCCGCAGTCCGCAATCGGCGCGGCAGGATCCGATACCGTGAGATACGCAGCAACCCGCCCGGCGTTACATCGATCGGCACACGACTTCGTGAGCCAAACGAAAAATGCCCGGCGCGAGGCCGGGCATTGCGGGTTCACAGACAGTCAGCCGGTTCTACGGGCAGGGATAGCGATTGCCGTCGTTGTTGAGATAGGTACCCGACGCTGGATCGTAGGAGCGATAGCGCTGTGCACAGTAATTGGCGTTCTGCTGCGCCTGTGCGTTGCTGGCGGCCCCGGCGGCGATGGCGCCGCCGATAATTGCACCAGCCGCAAGGCCGCCGATCAGCGCGCCATTGCCGCCGCCGTGATGCCTGTATCCGTGGCGATATCCGCCGCCATAACCATAACCGCGACCATAGCCGCCGCCACGGTAGTACTGCACATTTTCAGTTGCCGCCGGCACCGCATGGGCGATGGCTGCCTGATTTATCATCGGAGCGGAAATCGCCGGCACCGAAATCGACAGCGCGGTGGTGCCGATCAGTACGGCCGAGGTGAATGTCTTGAGGGATCGCATGAATACTCCTGCGGGTTGAGATATCGGTTCAACGATCAAGCAGCATGGTCGTTCCCCGAGGCCCGGTCTTTGACCAGTGTCAGATCGCCGCGCGGAACACGCGATCGTGTCTCAGATCACGATGCTCAGCCGCTTCGCGGCACGGGTGATGCCGGTGTAGAGCCAGCGTGCGCGGCTTTCCTGAAACGCGAAGCTTTCGTCGAACAGCACCACGTCGTCCCATTGCGAGCCCTGACTCTTGTGCACGGTGAGCACATAGCCGTAGTCGAACTCGTCATAGGGCTTGCGCTGGTCCCACGGCAACTGGTCGACGCCGCCGCTGAAACAATCGGCGCGCACCGAAACCTTGGTGACCTTGCCGCCGAAATCCTCGTCGGGCGACAGTCGCATGGTGATGATCTGCGATTTTGACGCGGCGCGCGCCTTGACGCGCCACAGTCCGCCGTTGAACAGCGCCTTCTTGCGGTTGTTGCGCAGGCAGACCAGCTTGTCGTCGGCGACGGGCAGGGGATCCTCGACGCCGAGCCGCAGCCGGAACCGGGTGTTATAGGCGCGCCTTGTGTTGTTGCGGCCGCACAGCACCTGGTCGGCGTCCATCACGCGCCTCGGATCGAGTTCGGTGCGCGAGATCACCTCGCTCTCGCCATAACGGCCGATGTCCAGTTCGCGGCCCTCGCGCACGTCCATGGACATGCGCACGATCGGGTCATTCTCGGCCTGGCGATGGACCTCCGTCAGCATGATGTCAGGCTCATGCTCGGTGAAGAAACCGCCGCCCTGGATCGGCGGCAGCTGCGCGGGATCGCCGAGCACCAGCAGCGGGCAGTCGAACGACATCAGGTCGCGGCCGAGATCGGCATCGACCATCGAACATTCGTCGATCACGATCAGTTTGGCCTTGGAGGCCGGCGCGTCGTCCCACAGCTCGAAATTCGGCTGTTCCTCACCGGTTTCGCGGGCACGATAGATCAGCGAATGGATGGTGGACGCGCCGTCGCAACCCTTGTTGCGCATCACCAAAGCGGCCTTGCCGGTGAACGCGGCGAACTTGACCTCGCCGTCGACATTGTCGGCGATGTGCCGCGCCAGCGTGGTCTTGCCGGTGCCGGCGTAGCCGAACAGCCGGAACACCGGCGGCGTGTTGCCCTTGCCGGGCTTGGCCTTGAGCCAGTCGTCGACTGCCTTCAGCGCGGCGTCCTGGTGCGGGGTAAAGGTGGGCATGGGATCTCGGGGAAAAGCAGGGCTTGCAGGTGTTGCGGCCGCGACTCACACTGGCAAGCTAACCATTCGAGCGCGCGGTGCAAGCCGCAGAATAGGGCGGGATTCGCGCAGTTTGCGGCTGTCAGAGCGGGCTGCCTGCGCTAAAAGCCGGCGACACCCGTCCGGACCGGAAATTTCGCGCATGCAACGCAGACTACTTCAAACCGCCATCGCGCTGACTGGACTGTCCACGGTCGGCTTCGGCCTTGCCGGCGTGCTGATTGGCACCGGCTTTACCGACCATGCCGGCGACGTGACCATGGACAGCTATGTTCGCTTCCTCAAGGGCATGTTGCTGGCGATCGGGCTGATCTACTGGTCAGCGATTCCCGACATCGAAAAACATGGTGAGCGGATTGCGCTGGTGACCTTCATCCTGGTGCTCGGCGCGATCCCGCGCCTGATGTCGGTGATCTCCCACGGTGTTCCGACCCTGGGCATCCTGCTCAGCCTGTTCGGCGAACTGGTGGTGGTGCCGCTGATCTGGCTGTGGCAGCGCCATGTCGCCAGGCTCGGTCTCGCCCGATGAAGCGCGTCGGCATCTGGGCGATCTACCTGATCGGCGCGCTGTCGATCGGCTACCTCGCGCTCTACGCCTATGCGATGTTCACGCAGCCGCAGCTCGTGCCCGGCGAGCCGATCCAGATTTTTCGCAAGCCGGACGCACCGAAATATTCGTGAGGTCCTGTTTCCCGGACGCGCTGCAGCCGGCTCTGCGGCGCACCACGCCGCAACGATGCGGCGTCTTGCATCGCGTCCGTGGAACGGCCCAATTGGCTTACGCGTCGCGGCTTAAACCGCCGCCGCGATTGCGCGATAATCGCCCGAACCGGCCGGCGTGATCGGCAACCCACCGTCCGCATATTCGTTCAGCTTGTTGCGCAGCGTGCGGATCGAGATGCCGAGGATGTTGGCGGCATGGGTACGATTGCCGAGGCAATGCTTCAGCGTTTCCAGGATCAGATCGCGTTCCACGTCGGCGACGGTGCGGCCGACCAGCGCGCGGGTGACCTGTTCGGCGGCGAAGGTGGCATGCGCGACGGCCGGCACGGTTTTCGCCAGATCGAGACGGTCGCCGTCCGGGGTGAGAATGGCGTCGGCGCCGATCTCGTCGCCATTGGCCATCAGCACCGAGCGGTGAATGGTGTTTTCGAGTTCACGGACGTTGCCCTGCCAGCGATTGGTGGTCAGCACACGCCGCGCCTCGTTGGAGATCGGGCGGACTGGCACGCCGTTGGCGTCCGCGTATTTCTTGGCGAAGTGCTGGGCCAGTTCGAGAATGTCAGCCGGGCGCTCGCGCAGCGGCGGGATCTTGAGATTGACGACGTTGAGCCGGAACAGCAGATCCTCGCGGAAGGTGCCTTCGCGCACCGCATCCGAGAGGTTGCGGTTGGAAGTGGCGATGATGCGGATGTCGATCGGCACCGGGCGCGTGCCGCCGACGCGATCGATCACCCGCTCCTGGATCGCGCGCAGCAGTTTCGATTGCAGGCGCACGTCCATCTCGGAGATTTCATCGAGCAGCAGGGTGCCGCCGGTGGCTTCCTCGAACTTGCCGATGCGCCGTGCGATGGCACCGGTGAAGGCGCCCTTCTCGTGGCCGAACAGTTCGGATTCCAGCAGATGCTCGGGGATCGCCGCGCAGTTGATGCTGATGAACGGCTTCTTGGCGCGGTGCGACCGGGCGTGGACATAGCGCGCCAGCACTTCCTTACCCGTGCCGGATTCGCCGGTGATCATCACCGAGGCATCGGAGCCGGCGATCTGCTGCGCCAGCCTGACGACCTTGGCCATTGCCTCGTCGCGATAGATCAGGTCACGGGAATCGTTGGCGACGGCGGCCAGCACCGCGGCGATCAGCTCGGGATCCGGCGGCAGCGGGATGTATTCCTTGGCGCCGGCATGGATCGCAGCGACCGCGGCGCGGGCGTCGTTGGTGATGCCGCAGGCCACGATCGGCACGTGGATGTGTTCGGCTTCCAGCCGCATCACCAGATCGCGGATGTCGAGTGCGACATCGACCAGCAGCAGGTCAGCGCCCTTGCCGCCGCGCAGCACCGCCATGGCCTGGTCGAGATCCTCGGCGTGGACGACGGAGGCGCCGTTGTCCATGGCGATCTTGGTGGCGGTGGTCAGCTGGCCCTTGAGGGTTCCGACGATGAGAAGCCGCATGGTTTGCTCCTGTTATTGTGGTCCGCGCCGCTCGGCGCCGGAACGTTGAATGGCGTTTAGCTGCGTTCGGCCTTGATGATTTCCGTCATGGTGACGCCGAGTTTTTCCTCGACCAGCACCACTTCGCCGCGCGCCACGAGGCGGTTGTTGACGTAGATGTCGATGGCCTCGCCGACCCGGCGATCGAGCTCCAGCACGGTGCCAGGCCCGAGCTTCAGCAACTCGCCGACATCCATCTTGGAGCGGCCGAGCACGGCGGAGACTTGCACCGGCACGTCGAACACCGCTTCCAGGTCGGCGGCGATGCGCGTGACCTGTTCGTCCTCGTTGTATCCGATGTCCCCCATCGCTACCGGGTCAGCGCCGTTGAGATCGGGGAGCGGCACCTGGGTGTCGTTGCTCATGGTGTGGTCCTCATGGCCGTGCAAGGCCGGTTGGGTTGCGCGACGCCATATAGCGCCCGACGAGTTCGCCGATTTTTGCTTCGATCGCCGTGCGTTCCAGAAGCACGCCGCCATCGGCCCATTCGATCTTGCAATCGCCGTTATCGATGTCCGGCTCGGACAGGATCACGAGCTTGCCCTGGAAGCCGCTTTGCTTGGCCAGTTTCTCGATCCGCTCGCGGGCCTCGTCATACAATTGATCATTGATGCGGACGACGAGATGCGGCGTCGCCACCAGATGCTTGAAACAATCGTGAACCAGCGCCATCACTTCGGTAAGCGGTTCGCGGGCGATGAGTTCGCTGCATAGCTTGCGCGCAACGGCGATCGCCACATCCACCGCCTCGGTCTCCATCCGGCTCTCGACCCCGGTGAAGCGCCCGGCGATATCGCTGATCGCCACGCCGATCTGTTCCAGCGCCAGCGCGGCGCGGCGGTCGCTCTCCGCCTTGGCTTCGCGCTGTGCGGCGTCAAATCCGCTGCGGTAGGCATGGGCCTCGGCGGTGGCGATCCGCTCGGCGATTTCGGCCGAGGTGGCGGACTTCTCGCGGGCCTTGTCCGGCACAGCGAAATCGACGTCGAACAAGAACTTTGCGGGAGCGGCCATCAATACACCAGTTCGTCGTCGGCGCGGTTCTTGGTGAGCACGATCTCGCCCTTGGCGGCGAGATCCTTGGCGAGGTTGACAAGCAGCGCCTGGGCCTCGTCGACGTCGCGCAACCGCACCGGGCCGAGCGCGGCCATGTCGTCGAGCAGCATCTTCGCGGCGCGCGACGACATGTTGCCCATGAAGAAGCTGCGGACTTCCTCGTTGGCGCTCTTCAATGCGATACCAAGCTTGTCCTTGTCGATGCTGCGCATCAGGGTTTGCGCGGAGCCGGCATCCAGCTTGACCAGATCGTCGAAGGTGAACATCAGCGCCTTGATGCGTTCGGCGGCCTCGCGATTGTCTTCCTCCAGAGAGGTGATGAAACGGGTTTCGGTCTGGCGGTCGAAATTGTTGAAGATCTCGGCCATCACCTCGTGGGCGTCGCGGCGCCGGGTCTGCGACAGGTTGGACATGAATTCGGAGCGCAGCGTCTGCTCGACGCGCTCGATAACTTCCTTCTGCACCGCTTCCATCTTCAGCATGCGTCCGACCACGTCCAGAGCGAGATCCTCGGGCAGGATCGAGAGCACGCGGGCGGCGTGTTCCGGCTTGAGCTTGGACAGCACCACCGCGATGGTCTGCGGATATTCGTTCTTGAGATAGTTGGCGAGCACCTCCTCCTGAACGTTGGAGAGCTTTTCCCACATGTTGCGGCCGGCGGGGCCGCGGATCTCTTCCATGATGCCGTTGACGCGATCGGACGGCAGGTATTTCTGCAGCAGGCGCTCGGTGGCGTCGAATGTACCCATCAGGGCGCCCGATGCCGACATCCGCGATACGAATTCGAGCAGCAAGTCTTCGACCGTCTCCGGCTCGACGGTGCCCAGTGTGGACATGGTCACTGATAGTTCTCGTACTTCATCGTCGTCGAGCAATGCCCAAACCTTGCCGCCGTATTGCTCGCCGAGCGCCAGCATCAGCATCGCCGCGCGCTTCGGTCCGCTGACCGGCTTGCTGGCCGCGCGGGAGCCCTGACGTTGCGCCAGCGTCGCCACGACGCTGGCGATGTCGCTGGAGTTGTCGCCTGTGGTTGCGGGGACTGCCATTCAGATCACGCCGGTTCCTGGAGCCATGCGCGAACGATGGCTGCGGTTTCGTTGGGATTGCGATCGGCCAGTTCGCCGACGCGGTGAACGGACTGGGCATGGACCTGGCCCTGGATCGTGGCGACGTCGATCATATTGGGGACCGACGGGACGACCGCATTGCCGTGGGCATCGACCCCGCTGCTGTCGGTCAGGGCCGGCACGCCGCCCTGGGAGGCGAGCGCGGGAACCGTATCGCTCGCGAGGATGCGGCGGACCAGCGGACGGATCACCATGAACATCACCACGAGGCCGAGCAGCATCATCACCGCCAGCTCGATGACGTACATGACGTCGTCCTTGGTGAACTGCAGCATGCCGAACAGGCCAGTCGGCTCGGCATTAGGCGTGACGGCGGGGGCCTCGGCAAATTTCAGGTTGACGATCTCGACCTGGTCGCCGCGCTTCTGATCGAAGCCGATCGCCGAGCGGACCAGCGTGGCAATGCGGTCGAGCTCGCTCTTGCTGCGCTCCTGGTAGACCATCTCGCCTTTTTCGTTCTTGCTGTACTGGCCGTCGACGAGCACGGCGACCGAGATGCGGTTGACCCGCCCGGCCTCGGTCACTTCCGTCTTGGTGACGCGGGAAATCTCGTAATTGTTGGTTTCCTCGGACTTCTTGCTCTGGTCTCTGGCAGCGGCGGAACCCTGTCCCTGATTGCCGGGCAGTTCGTTGTTCACGGTCACGGCGCCATCGGTGGCGGCGGTGGCCGAGGATTCTTCGCGCGACTGGCTGGAGCGCAGGACGCGGCCTTCCGGATCGAACTTGTCCGAGGTCTGGGTTACTTTGTTGTAATCGAAGTCGGCGGTGAGCTGGACGCGGGCGCGGCCGGCGCCAACCACCGAGGACACAATCGCCTCGACCTGGTTGCGCATGCGCTTTTCGAAGCCGGCGCGGCGTTCGTCGCCGTTGCCGCCGTTGGCGGGATCGCCTTCGGCGCCGTCGGCGAGCAACTGCCCGGCTTCGTCGACAATCGAAACGCGGTTCGGCTTCAATCCGTTGACGGCGGAGGCGACGACGTGGCGGATGGCGCGAACCTGCTGCGGCTCGAGCGCACCGCGCACCCGCAGCACGATCGAGGCGGACGGCTCCGGGGTCTCGCGGGAAAACAGCGGACGTTCCGGCAGCACCAGGTGGACGCGGGCCGCCTGGATGCGGTCGATCGCCCGGATGGTCCGCGCGAGTTCGCCTTCGAGGGCGCGCAAGTGATTGATGTTCTGGACAAAGCTGGTGGTGCCGAGTGCGTCGGACTTGTCGAAGATCTCATAGCCGACGCCGCCGCCCTTGGGCAGGCCGGCTTCGGCCAGCTTCATCCGCAGACGGGTGACCTTGTCCTTCGGCACCATGATGGCGGCACCATCATTCTTCAGCTCGTAGGGAATGGCCTGGCGTTCCAGGTCCTTGATGATGCCGGAGGAGTCTTCAACGCTGAGATCGGTAAACAGCGTCGTCATCTGCGGCGTGGTGACCCGCATGATGACGAAGGCAAAAAAGCCGATCAAGGCGGCCGTGACAGCGATCATCGCCATCAGGCGTGCCGCGCCCAGACCCTTGAGAAAACCGATGAGACTCTGCACCCGAACCAGCCCCTGAGATTCGGCGCAAATGGCCGACTGGGCAAATTTTGCCCATGGGATGGTTTCGATATGGTTAACGATGGTTAACGGCCAGCAAACAGTGCCGAAATGGCGAACACCGGCTTCCCGTGAAGGAGCCGGTTTTCGTCAAATGCGCGATATTCTGAGAAGATTCGCTTATTGGCGGTATTGCTGAATGCGGGTCGTCCGCAGCCCCGCCAGGCCATGCTGATCGATGGAGAATTGCCAGGAGAGGAATTCGTCGACGGTCAGCGTGTAGCGGCTGCAAGCCTCCTCAAGGGAGAGCAAGCCCCCCCGTACGGCGGCGACAACCTCGGCCTTGCGGCGGATGACCCACCGTTTTGTCCCGGGCGCTGGCAGATCCGCAATTGTTAACGGACTACCGTCAGGCCCGATGACGTATTTCACCCTCGGGCGATGGGGTTCTGTCATGGCGTACTCACAAACTCTCAACCACTGAACTCACTCTAGGAACCTACGCCCAGCGACTTAAAATTTGCCTAAGCCTAATCCTCCAATACGAATTGAGTTGAATTTCGATGCAATCGCTATCCGCATCAGTTGATTCGCCGGCGCGGTGGCCCGGAATCGCGTCGCTTGGGGAAGTCACGCCGGCCGTGCGGCCAATGCGCGTTGAAGCACGCGACAGAAGTCCGGCGAAATAGGCGCCAGTCGGCACGGCGGCAACCGATGGTGCGCTGCAGCCACTTCTCGTCCTGGCCGCCCCGTGCGCGAAGCGCTCGGGCGCACGCCTAGCTCGAGGGGGTTGGCGTGGTAACGCCCGGACGCACCACGCGCTTGATCTGATCCGTGGTGTAATTCTGCCCGCCGATCGAGAGGAGCGCCGGGCTCGAGGTAAGATCGACGGAATCGACGATACCCTGAACTTCGGTGGAGATCGCCACGTCCTTGCCGTTCTGGTCCTTGCCGGTGGCGGTCAGCTTGTAGACGCCGGCCGGATTGGAGGTGCCGTCCTTGCTCTTGCCGTCCCACAAGAAGCTCGAGCCGCCCGACTTGATGCTGAAATTGCCGCTGTAAACGGTGTTTCCGGCCGAGTTGGTGATGCTGATGACGGCGTTGGTATCCTTGGTCGCCGTCATATTCCATGTCGCCGTCTTGTCGAACTGCGTCGTGCTGCCGTCGACAGAAACGGTGTTGCCCACGTAGACCAACGCCTCGGTCGCCTGCGAGCTCTTCTGAAGAGCTACCAGCGACTTCAACTGGTCGTTCGACTTCAACTGCTGCTCGACGCCCGCGAACTGCACGAGCTGCTGGGTGAACTGGTTGGTGTCGAGCGGGTCGAGCGGGTTCTGGTTCTTCAGCTGCGTGGTCAGCAGCGTGAGGAAGGTCTGGAAATTATCCGCAATCCCCGTCGTGGTTGAGGTGGTGTCGGTGGTCGACGTGGTTGTGGTCGCGGGTGCCGAGACGACCGGCTTCGGAAGCGTTGCATCAATCGCCATGACTCTCTCCTCAGATCCTGATGTCGACACCGCTGCTGGATCCCAGCATGCGGCCGTAATTGCGTCCCGCCACGGCGGCGGGGATGACATTGTCTTCAGTGACGATCAGGCGCTGTGCATTGCGACCGGACTCGCTGTTGTTGTTCTGGCCGCTGCCGTTCTGCTGGCCCGACGACGACTGGTCGCGCAGGCTGAACTGCAGGCCGCCATCGGCGGTCTTCATGCCGGCCTGCTCCAGTGCGCGCTGCAACTGCGGCGCGTCCTGGCGCAGCATCGCCAGCGTCTCCGGTTTTTCGACCGTGAGATGCGAGGTGACATTGCCGTGGCGATCGACATCGAGGCGCACGTCGATGCGGCCGAGCTCGGCGGGATCGAGGCGAATTTCGAAGCGCGTATTGCCGGCCTGCGCGGTGGCGGCGATCTGCACTGCGATGCCGTTGAGCGGTACCGGCGCAGTGGGGGCGGCCGTGGCGGTCAGTTGCAGCGCCGGGGCGGTGTTCGTCGCGGATGCCTGCACCGGCTGTTGCTGGACGTTACTGGCGGCGAGCTGGCCGGCATCGGCCTGGTTGCCCTGCGCCGTGGAAGCAGCGTCGGCGCTGTGGCGCTCATGCCCGCCCGCCCCGATGGCCTTGGTCGTGGCGGGGTCGATAG
>LNAP01003450.1_pt1 | contig 15102 bp, 13 predicted proteins | sample 602601 | NCBI WGS metagenome assembly LNAP01 (sample SAMN02440304, study PRJNA202911) | soil metagenome | biome: Subtropical and temperate rainforests or woodlands; isolation source: soil samples (1 kg each in a 20% v/v slurry with milli Q water) were... ...
ACTCGGCCACCAGACACCACTTCAAGCGATTCGCGCCTGGCGCGAAAAGAAGCCGGAACTGTTCGTCAGAAAACCGAAGAACCAGACGGCACTAGACAGTTATGGACGGGTGCCGGGCAACGAGTGGATCTTTGAAGTCAATTACGGTTATCAGCTGGCGCCTGGCTTGATCGTGCGTCCGAACGTGCAATGGCTGCTTCATCCGGACTCCCGCTATAGCCCGACCTATCCCAGGGCCATACCGAATGCGTTGGTCATTGGACTGCAGATCAGCATCGGTGTAGATCGGCTAGCGAAACTGCCCCGGATCTAGGCGCCCAGTTTGATGAGGCTGGCACGCGCATGACCGTTGCGTTCTGGCAACTGTCATTTGTTTGAAGCTCTCTTATCGATCGATGTGTGTAGGCCTATCATCAAATCTACTTCACGCATTGCTTGATTTTGGTCCGAAGGCCGCGTGCGGCGAGCTGCGGCCATGTTCGTCCATCTGAGGATTTTGTATGACCCACAGTATCGTCATTGTCGGCGGCGGCGCCGGCGGCCTGGAGTTGGCCACGGTGCTTGGCAAGAAGCTGCGTGGCGAGGACGCCGAGGTGGTGCTGGTCGATCGAAGCCTGACCCACATCTGGAAGCCCCTCTTGCATGAGGTGGCCGCTGGCGTGCTGGATGCGGCGCAGGAAGGTCTGAGTTACGCCGCACAGGCGAAGTGGAATCACTTCCGGTTTGTCTGCGGATCAATGGAGGGGCTGGACCGGGCCCGCAAGGTTATCAAGCTCGCCGGCTGGGTCGGCAAGGCCAGTCATGTGGAGACGCCGCCGATCGAACTGCAGTACGACACGTTGATCATTGCCGTCGGTAGCGTGGGCAACGACTTCGGAAGCCCCGGGGTCGTCGAAAACTGCATCTTTCTTGACTCTACAGCGGAAGCCGATGCGCTTCATCAGAACCTGCTTGAGCGACACATCTCCCACGTTGCGTTGGGTATCGTCGCGCCGCTACGCATCGTTATCGTCGGGGGCGGCGCTACTGGTGTCGAATTGAGTGCGGAGCTGTTTGATGCCAACCGACGCCTGGCCTATTACCACCAGACACGCAAAGAGGGCCTGGTGGACTTGGATATCACGCTGCTCGAGGCCGGCCCCAAGCTGCTCCCCGCGCTGCCGGACCGGATCGGTTCGTCCGCCAGGAAAGATCTGGAAGCCATGGGCATCAAGGTCAGGACGGGCACGGCGGTCAAGCGCGCCGAGGCGGATGGCTTCTTTGACGCGAACGGAAACCTTATTGGAGCGGATGTGATGGTCTGGGCAGCTGGTGTGCGCGCGCCAGCGTTCCTCCGTGAGATTGACGGGCTGGAAAGCAACCGCAGTGGGCAACTGGTGGTGCAGAGCAATCTCCAGACCGCACGCGACCCGGCGATCTTTGCTTTCGGTGACTGTGCAGCGTGCCCGGTGGCGCCAGGCGCCTCGACCAACGTTGCCGCGCTGGCGCAGGCGGCGCATCAGCAGGCCTCATTGCTGGTGAAGAACATGCGCAGGCGTCTCGCCGGCAAGCCGCTGCAGGATTTTACGTTCGAGGATCGGGGGACACTCGTGTCGCTGGCCTCCCGTAACGCGTTTGGCAAGGTATTCGGCAATCACGTCATCGAAGGCTGGCTCGCGCGATTCTTCTATGTGTCGCTGTATCGCATGCACCAGTCGGCGCTGTATGGGCCATGGCGCACGGCATGGCGTACCTTTGGCGGGGTGCTTTCGCGCAGCTCACGACCCGTTCTCAAACTTCATTGAATTCATGGTGGTCTGCCCGTTCTGGTCAGTCCGTGGCGTGGCAGCCCCAACCTTCCCGGCAACGGTAGCTTGTCCGCCTCTGCGCCCGAAGAACTCAGGCCTTGTAGCCCCGGATGCGACAGGAGACACGACGCATGATTGAGCAGAGCCAGGCACTGCTATTGGCCAGATGGCAATTCGCCTTCACAATCGCTTTCCATATCATTTTTCCGGCGATCAGCATCGGCTTGGCCAGCTATCTGGCGGTGCTCGAAGGGCTGTGGCTTCGCACGGCAAAGGTCGTTTATCGCGATCTGTTCTTCTTCTGGTCCAAGATTTTTGCCGTGGGCTTCGGCATGGGCGTGGTCTCGGGCGTCGTGATGAGTTACGAGTTCGGCGCCAACTGGGCCGGCTTCTCGCAATTTGCCGGAGCCGTAACGGGCCCCCTGCTTTCGTATGAGGTGCTCACCGCCTTTTTCCTCGAAGCTGGCTTCCTCGGCATCATGCTGTTTGGCTGGACCAAAGTGGGTGCACGCCTGCACTACATGGCCACGCTGATGGTTGCCGTTGGCACCTTGATTTCGATGTTCTGGATCCTGTCTTCGAACAGCTGGATGCAGACCCCGCAGGGGTTCGCCATCGAGCACGGCAAGATCGTGCCGGTGGACTGGTTCAAGATCGTCTTCAACCCATCGTTCCCCTATCGTCTGGCACACATGGGACTGGCCGCGTTTATCGTGGCGGCGTCCCTTGTCGCCGCTTGCGGCGCCTGGCATCTGCTGCGTGGACGGCGCGACGACGCGGTCAAGAAATCTTTCTCGATGGCCATGTGGATGCTAGTTTGTGTGGTGCCGATCCAGATGGTGGTCGGCGACGCCCATGGCATCAACACGCGCAAATACCAGCCCGCCAAGATCGCTGCGATCGAGGGCCTGTGGGAGACCGAGAAAGGCGGCACCTCGCTCAACCTGGTCGGCTGGCCCGACATGCAGGCGGAACAGACGCGCTACACCGTGCAGATTCCGCATCTCGGGAGCGTGATCCTGACCCACAGTTGGGATGGTGAGATCCAGGGTTTGAAATCGTTTGCCCCCGAAGATCGTCCGAACTCGACGATCGTGTTCTGGAGCTTCCGCATCATGGTCGGCATGGGCATGTTGATGTTGCTGCTGGGTGTGCTGGGTCTGCTCTTGCGTCGTGGTGGAAAGCTGTATGAGTCGCGCTTCCTGCAGCGATTTGCATTTCTGATGGGGCCATCAGGCCTGATCGCCATGCTGGCTGGCTGGGTCACCACCGAAGTCGGTAGACAGCCCTGGGTGGTCTACGGCGTCCAGCGCACCGCCGATGCGTCATCGGCGTTGTCGGCCCACCAGGTGGGCACCTCGCTTCTGATCTTCGTCGTCGTGTATTTCCTCGTCTTTGGCACGGGCATCTATTACATGCTCAAGCTCATGGCGCACGGGCCGTCGCTACCGAACGACAGGATGGACGAGGACAGCAGCCAGACCGGAAAAGGCGCGGCGCAGTTCGATCATCGCCCGATGTCACGCGCCAACGATCCCATCGACGAATAGGCCACCACCATGCACATCGATCTTCCGTTGATATGGGCAGGCATTATTGGCCTTTGCGTCTTCCTCTACGTGCTGCTGGATGGCTTTGACCTGGGCATCGGCCTGCTGTTCGCCTTTTTCAACCGGGAAGGCGAGCGTCAGGTGATGCTCAATACCGTCGCGCCGATCTGGGATGGCAACGAGACCTGGATGGTGCTGGGCGGCGCAACCCTGTACGCGGCGTTCCCGGTGGCCTACAGCACGTTACTGCCAGCCGTCTATTTGCCCCTCATAGCGATGCTGTGTGGGCTGATTTTCCGCGGGGTGGCGTTCGAAATCCGTGCCAAGGCGCGCCGCACCCAGCCGCTCTGGGACCTGGCTTTCATGTTGGGATCGGCCACGGCGACGTTTTGCCAAGGCGTGATCCTGGGCACACTGCTGCAAGGCATTTCCATCACCGATGGGCGGTTTTCAGGGGAGCCCTTCGCATGGATGTCGCCCTTCAGCCTGTTGTGCGGTCTCGGTCTGCTGGTGACCTATGCAGCGCTCGGCTGCGCATGGCTGGTAGTGAAGACCGACGGCGAATTGCAGCGTCGCATGCGCGTGACGGTGAAACCGCTGGCGCTGGCGTTGCTCGTCTTCATCGTCATCGTGAGCCTGTGGACCGTGCTGGCGGACCAGTCCGTTGCGGACCGTTGGTTCAGTCGGGAGAACTTTCTCTTTTTCGCGCCGGTACCGATCCTGGTGGTTGGTTGCGTCACGGGGATCATCGTCAGCAATACGCGCGGGCACGAGAAACTTCCATTCGTGCTGTTGCAGGCGATCGTATTCCTCGGCTACAGCGGCTTGCTGATCAGCATGTTTCCCAACATCGTGCCGCCGTCCCTGACGATCTGGGCTGCATCATCACCGCCATCAAGTCAGAAGTTCGCCTTGGTGGGCGTCCTCATCGTCCTGCCGATTGTGTTGGCCTACACGACGCTCGCGTACTGGGTATTTCGCGGGAAAGTGCGTCATGACGACGTGGGCTATCACTGATGATCAGGAAGCCAAAAACGTCACTGGCCAGTCGTTTGGGGTGGTGCGTACTTCTTTACGCCATGGGTGTGGGTGCGGTCTTGATCGTGGCGACGATCTTTCATCTGCTGATCATGCCGCCGGGCCACTGATGCCCGGTGCGGGAATGGCGTGGCGAACGGTCAGGTTCGGCTTTCCTCCCTTGGCCACGCAGCAGTTGCTTGCGTGAGTATCGCCGCTGGCTTTAATCGGTCGTGCCAATAACAGCCTGATAGGGGGCAAGCGCCAATTCGTCGTCGCGTAATGCGCTGCGCAGTTGATACAGATGCAGCATCACGCCTTGATCGCTGGTGCCTGAGTTGGCCAGTATGTTCCCCGCGGCATTGATCGCCTCAGTCACAAGCTGATCGGCCTGCTGCCAAAGACTGGCACTTGGTTCCTCATAGAGCCTTACCAAGGCCTGCACGGCCTGCTGAACGATTTCCTGTACGGGTGGCGGCAAATCGCTACGCACGAGGACTTGGCGAAGGTCAATCAACGCACGGCCGCTCTCGTTCACTGTCAGAACCCATGCTAATAGGTCGCGCGAGTCTTGGCTGTCCGATTGCGTATATCCGACCACTCCATTCAGCAGGTCGTGGCTACTGCTCGCGAATCTATTGCAGCACTCCCTTTTCGAGCGGCGCCGTGGCTGCATAGGTCACTAGGGATGCTCTGATCCATTCCCGGTCTCAGGCATCATAGCGACCCACTCCCTGGAAGCGCATCCCCGATGAAGCAGCGTTCATTTGCGTCGTTGAGTTTCGAGTCGAAGAAGAAGCCGACGCGTCGCGAGCGGTTCCTGGGTGAGATGGAATACGCGCTGAGCGACCCGGCGATGGAGGATGCGCTGTACGAGATCGAGTCGATGCGCCGTTTCGCCGGACTGGAGTTGAACGAGGATGCGATCCCGGACGAGACGACGATCCTGAAGTTCCGCCGCTTTCTGGAACAGCACGACCTGGCGGTGAAGATCCTCGAAGCGGTCAACGCCCATTTGGGCCAGCGGGGTCTGCTGCTGCGCCAGGGCACGATCGTGGACGCCACGATCATCCAGGCGCCGTCGTCGACCAAGAACCGCGACAAGCAGCGCGACCCGGACATGCGCCAGACGAAGAAGGGCCAGCAGTGGTACTCGGGCAACCGCTCCTGCGTTGCCTCAACTCCGGCATCCCTGCCGTCGTCGGCATGAAGGCGCACATCGGGGTGGACGTGGAATCGGGTCTGGTGCACACGGTGACCACGACACCGGCGAACGTGGGCGACGTGACGGAAGTGGACAAGCTGTTGCACGGCCAGGAGCAGACGGTGTACGCCGACGCCGGCTATCAGGGCGCTGAGAAGCGTGCTCCCAAGCGCGGCCGCACGTGGCATATCGCGGCCAAACGCGGCCGTGTCAAGGCGATGCCGGAAGGCGAGTTGAAAGACGCGGTCAAGCACACCGAACACATGAAGGCCGCGGTACGCGCCAAGGCGGAACATCCGTTTCGCGTGGTGAAGCGGCAGTTCGGCTACCAGAAGGTGCGCTTCAAGGGGCTGCTCAAGAATACGGCGCAGGTGCTGACGCTGTTTGCCCTGGCGAACCTGTGGATGGCGCGACGAACGTTGCTGGCCTCTGCAGGGGAGGTGCGTCTGTGAGGCGGAAAATCGAGGTGATTCGAGGTAAACCGGCACGGCGATGGCGGCGATCCACCTCCACAGCCACCTTTTTGCTGTAGCAAGTCCGGCGTTTTCGCATGGCCGTCTGGACGGCCGTTTCGAACTCAATTGATCAGAGCATCCCTAGTTGTTGGGACGTAAAGTAGTTATCTCTTCGTAACCAAAGGGCTTCAATGAGCACTCGAACCAAGAGTATTTGCATGGCGGATGTGGTCCTTCGGGCGCTGCGCGGGCGTTGGGCAACACACATATTGACCGTCATTGCTTCGCATGAATCCATTCACTTCAATGCGCTGAAGCGGGCGATGCCCGGCGTTTCCGCAAAGGTGCTCACGGAACAACTGCGCTTTCTTGAAACTGCTGGAGTGCTTGAGCGCCATGCCACCGGCAACTCACGCCGAGAGGTGAGCTACACCTATACCGCGCGTGGTCGATAGCTAAAACAGGTACTCGACAGCTTCGGCGAATTGGCAGCTCGCTGGGCATTGCCTTGATCCAATCGGTTGGTGGTTCTACCCCGTTAACGCGGGCTCTACCCCGATGGCGCAGACGCCTTCAAGAAGGCCATTGGTCGAAAGCACTTCTTTTCGAATGACCGTTGCTGACAGACACCGGCCGGGGGCCTCGGGCTGGTCAGGATGCCGACGCGCTGATCATGATCGATTGGTTCTACTGATCAACTACATCGGTGTGCGCAGGGCCTTGTTCCCGGTGTGGCAGTGCGCCATCAGCGATCCAGGCTGTCCTGGATTGGGTTATCCGTCTCTCGTGCCGGCGATCACGTCGACCGAGGGTGAGCGTTCGCTTTCGGAGGTTGCCGGGACGGCGAACGTGCCCTGACGCATCCGCGGACCACTTCACTCCTTCTCGTCACGACCAGCGCTGGTCGTCATCTCGGCCAACTTGTCCGGGAAGTCCTTTGGCTGGGTCAATTCCAAACACCCAGGCTCGCTTTAGGAGTCGGGCAAGTGGTGGTCGCTATCCACGCTTTGAGATGGCCATGTCGACGAATTGTGGTCGCGTTCGGGTGCGGGCGTTTGGACGTCCAAACAGGGTCGTGGTTTGGGCGGCGTCTAACCCCGTTCAGGGGGTGTACCCGGGTCAAACCCCATGTTTTCGGCGTCCAAGTTCCGTCCAAGTGGGTTACCCGTTGGGTCGATATGCCCCGGAACCCGCGCCCCGCTTGGGGTTGTTCACCATACGGATATTCTGGCGCATGAACGGGGTGTGCTTGGTGAGATCGTCTTGGTTCATGCAATGCAAGTCTTGGCGTGGTCGCGCGGAACAGGTAGAACGGTGCCTCTGCGCGTGGCGCAAAGTTTCGTCCAAATCCGGGAGTCTCGCATGGAGTTGTCGTCTGTTCCTACCGATGCCGAGTTGCTGGTACTGGCCGGCGAGGTGGCCGACGAGGTGCAACGCTGCCGGCTGATGCTGGTGACGGCCGAGTCCTGCAGCGGCGGCTGGATCGCCAAGACGCTGACCGACCTGCCGGGCAGCTCGGCCTGGTTCGATGCCGGCGTGGTGACCTACAGCTACGAGGCGAAGGAGGCGCTGCTTGGGGTCAACCCGCGCACACTGGAGCACACCGGCGCGGTCAGCGAGGAAACCGTGCTGGAGATGGTGTCCGGCGCGCTGGCGCGCTTTGGCGCCGGCGTGGCGGTGGCGGTGACCGGCATCGCCGGGCCATCGGGCGGCACCCCGGACAAACCGGTCGGTACGGTCTGGATCGGCTGGAAGCGCCGTGGCGGCTACGGCCACGCGCAGCTGTTCCACTTTCCGGGCGACCGCGAGGCGGTGCGGCGGCAGACCGTGGCGGCGGCGCTCATCGGCTTGCGTAGAACGCTGACGGAATGACGCGCAATCTGCCGCCAGACCGGCTTGACCGTTGTGGGATACTGGCCGCGTCAGTGCCGATCGTCCGCGATCGTGCCAGCTTGATCGCAGCCGGTGAGATTCGATCCGGGCATCATGCCTCCCATTCACAGCCCAACCGGAATACAGACGATGGATGACAACAAGCGCAAGGCGCTCACCTCCGCCCTCGGCCAGATCGAAAAGCAGTTTGGCAAGGGCGCGATCATGCGCATGGGCGATCGTGTGAACGAGGCCATCGAGACGGTGTCCACCGGTTCGCTGGGCCTGGATATCGCGCTTGGCGTCGGCGGCCTGCCGCGTGGCCGCGTGGTCGAGATCTACGGACCGGAGTCGTCCGGCAAGACCACCATGACGTTGCAGGCGATCGCCAGCTGCCAGCGCGCCGGCGGCACCGCCGCGTTCATCGACGCCGAGCACGCGCTCGATCCGACCTACGCTGAAAAGCTCGGCGTCAAGGTCGACGACCTGCTGGTCTCGCAGCCGGACACCGGCGAGCAGGCGCTGGAAATCGCCGACATGCTGGTGCGTTCGGGCGCGGTCGACATGGTCGTGGTCGACTCGGTGGCCGCACTGACCCCGAAGGCGGAAATCGAGGGCGAGATGGGCGACTCCCACGTCGGCCTGCATGCCCGCCTGATGAGCCAGGCGCTGCGCAAGCTCACCGCCAACATCAAGAAGTCCGGCACCCTGGTGATCTTCATCAACCAGATCCGCATGAAGATCGGCGTGATGTTCGGCAGCCCCGAGACCACCACCGGCGGCAACGCGCTGAAGTTCTACGCCTCGGTGCGGCTGGACATCCGCCGCATCGGCGCGGTGAAGAAGGGCGACGAGATCATCGGTTCGGAAACCCGCGTCAAGGTGGTCAAGAACAAGGTGGCGCCGCCGTTCCGCCAGTGCGAATTCGAGATCCTGTACGGCGAGGGCACCTCGCGCGAGGGCGAGATCATCGAACTGGGCGTGGCGCAGAACCTGATCGACAAGTCCGGCGCCTGGTACAGCTACAACGGCGACCGCATCGGCCAGGGCAAGGAGAACGTGCGCCAGTTCCTGCGCGACAACCCGGCGATCGCCAACGAGATCGACAAGCAGCTGCGCGAGCGCCTGCTGGTGCCGGTCGGCAAGCCGGCCCCCGCCGCGCCGGAAGAGGCGCTCGAGGAAGTCTGATTCGTGAGCGTTGACGGTCCGTTGCAGGCCTATGGCCCGGCTCGCCCGGGCCATAGGCGTTTCGGCTCGATGTTGTGTCTCGGCACAACAATGCAGAACCCTCCAACCGTTCGCCCTGAGCGTAGCGCAGCGAAGTCGAAGGGCTGCCCTTCGACTTCGATCCTTCGGATCTACGCTCAGGGCGAACGGCTGAGGAAGTCCGCTCCTGTCGGGTGCCCGTTTGCATGGCCATGAAGAAGCGCCCCAGCCCGGATGATCGGGTCAAGCCAAAACGCAGCGCGTACGACAAGGCGCTGGGCCTGCTGGCGCGCCGCGAGCATTCGCGCAAGGAGCTGAAGACCAAGCTGCGCCAGGGCGGTTATGAGGGCGACGAAGCCGCCGCCGCGCTGGACCGGCTTGGCGAGCAGCATTACCAGGATGACGACCGCTTCGCCGAAGTGCTGCTGCGCAGCCGGATCGCCCAGGGTTACGGCCCGCTGCGCTTGCGCGTGGAGCTGAAAAGCCATGGCCTGGCCGACGCGCGCATCCGCGAGCTGTTGGACGAGGCCGGGGTCGACTGGGCCGCCTCGGCCGCCGCCCAGTTGCGTCGCCGCTACGGTGGCGCGGGCACGGCGGACCCCGCCGAACGCACCCGGCGGGCGCAATTCCTCTTGCGCCGCGGCTTTGCCGCCGCCACAGTACGAAGTGTTACCCACGCCGATGTGGACGAAGCCGACGATATTTCCTGAAACCCATCATCCGTAGATGATGGGTTGACGGGTCGGGCGGCCTGGCCGCGGCGTGGCCTTTATCGCCTGCCACTTTTGATCCGCATGAAAACCTCCGAAATCCGCTCTGCCTTCCTCGACTACTTCCGCTCCAAGGGCCACACCATCGTGCCGTCCAGCTCGCTGGTGCCGGCCAGCGACCCGACCCTGCTGTTCACCAACTCGGGCATGGTGCAGTTCAAGAACGTGTTCCTGGGCAGCGAGAAACTGTCCTACGTGCGCGCAGCCGACGTGCAGCGCTGCCTGCGCGCCGGCGGCAAGCACAACGACCTGGACGCCGTGGGCTATACCGCGCGCCATCACACGTTTTTCGAGATGCTGGGCAACTGGTCGTTCGGCGACTACTTCAAGCGCGACGCGATCGCCTACGCATGGGAGCTGCTGACCGACGTCTTCAAGCTGCCGGCGGACAAGCTGTGGGTCACCGTCTACCACACCGACGACGAAGCCTTCGACATCTGGAACAAGCAGGTCGGCGTGCCGGCCGAACGCATCGTGCGCATCGGCGACAACAAGGGCGCGCCGTATGCGTCCGACAATTTCTGGCAGATGGCCGACACCGGCCCGTGCGGTCCGTGCACCGAGATCTTCTACGATCACGGCGCAGCGATCGCCGGCGGTCCGCCCGGTTCGCCGGACGAGGACGGCGACCGCTACATCGAGATCTGGAACCTGGTGTTCATGCAGTTCGACCGCGCGCCCGACGGCACGCTGAGCCCGCTGCCGGCGCCGTGCGTGGACACCGGCATGGGCCTGGAGCGCCTCGCCGCGGTGCTGCAGCACAAGCATTCGAACTACGAAATCGACCTGTTCGCGCACCTGATCCGCGTCGCCGGCGAGCTGACCGGCACGAAGGACCTGGGCAACAAGTCGCTGCGGGTGATCGCCGACCATATCCGCGCCTGTTCCTTCCTGATCGTCGACGGCGTGCTGCCGTCCAACGAGGGGCGCGGCTACGTGCTGCGCCGGATCATCCGCCGTGCCTTGCGGCATGGCTGGATGCTCGGCGTGCGCGGCGACTTCTTCTGGAAGATGGTGCAGCCGCTGGTCGAGGAAATGGGCGTGGCGTACCCGGAGCTGGCAGCGAAGCAGGCGTTTGTCGAGGACGCGTTGCGCACCGAGGAGCATCGTTTCGGCGAGACGCTGGAGCACGGCATGCGGCTGTTCGACGACATCGCCAATAAGAGCCGGGCAGCGAAGTCGGGCAAGACCATCCCGGGCGTGGATGCTTTCCGCCTGTACGACACCTACGGCTTTCCGGTCGACCTCACCGCCGACATCGCGCGCGAGCGCGGCCTCGAGGTGGACATGGACGGCTTCGAGCAGGCCATGAACGAGCAGCGCGAGCGTGCCCGCGCCGCGGGCAAGTTCGAGGCCAAGGGGCAGATGCCGGCCGAGCTGGCCAGCCAGCTCAAGCCCACGGTTTTCCTCGGTTACGAGGCGCTGCAGAGTGAAGGCAGCAAGGTGCTCGGCATCGTGCGCGGCGGCAGGCAGGTCGAGCAGCTGGGCGAAGGCGAGGAGGGCCTGCTGATCCTCGATCGCACGCCGTTCTACGCCGAGTCCGGCGGCCAGGTCGGCGACACCGGTACGCTGTCCAATGCGGCCGGCCGCTTCGAGGTCGGCGATACGTTGAAGATGGGTGGTGTGTTCTTCGGCCATGCCGGCCGCTGGCATGGCGGACAGCCGCTGCGCACCGGCGACGTGGTCGAGGCCCGGGTGGATGCGTCGCGGCGCCAGGCGATCGTGCTCAACCATTCGGCCACCCATCTGCTGCATGCGGCGCTGCGCAAGGTGCTGGGCGACCACGTCGCGCAGAAGGGCTCGCTGGTGGCACCGGAACGTCTGCGTTTCGACTTTTCGCACTTCAAGCCGATGAGCCATGACGAGCTGGCCCGGGTCGAGGCACTGGTGAATACCGAGGTGCGCCGCAACGCGGTTGCCGAGGTGCACAACATGGGCTACGACCAGGCGATCGAGTTCGGCGCGATGGCCCTGTTCGGCGAGAAATACGGCGACGAAGTGCGCGTGCTGAAGATGGGCGACTTTTCCACCGAGTTGTGCGGCGGCACCCATGTCGGGCGCACCGGCGATATCGGCCTGTTCAAGCTCGTCAGCGAGGCCGGCGTGGCTTCCGGCGTGCGTCGCATCGAGGCAGTGACCGGCGCCGGCGCGCTGGCCTGGGTGGCCGACGAGGAGCGCCGCCTGGCCGAGTTCTCGCAACTGCTTTCCAGCAGCGGCGACGAGGCGGTGGAAAAGCTGCGCCAGCTGTTCGACCGCCAGAAGAAACTCGAGCGCGAGCTGGAGTCGTTGCGCAGCAAGGCGGCCGGTTCCGCCACCGCCGACCTGGCCGATTCCGCCAGGGATATCAGTGGCATCAAGGTGGTCGCCGCGCGCCTGGAAGGGCTCGACGCGAAGTCGCTGCGCGACAGCGTGGACCAGCTCAAGCAGCAGCTTGGCGACTGCGTGATCCTGCTGGCCGGTGCGGCCGATGGCCGCGTCTCGCTGATCGCCGGCGTGCACGGCAAGGCGCTGGATCGGGTCAAGGCCGGCAGCGTGGTGGCGCATGTCGCTGCGCAGATCGACGGCAAAGGCGGCGGGCGGCCGGACATGGCCCAGGGCGGTGGAACGGATGCGCCGAACCTGCCCGCCATCCTGTCTGCATTGCCGGATTGGATTTCAGCTCAGTAACCTGCGTCGGTGCAAGCTGAACGCGGCGTTTGTAACGATTCGGGCGCATTGCACAGAAGAATCAGGCTCAGTTACTATCGACCAAGTGTCGGCGCCATCGGTAACGGTGGTGTCGCCAGTCAGGACGCTCAGGAGTGTTTTGGCTGTGAGCCGGGAAGGCGGTAGGGCCTTCGGCGGATCAATCGTCGAACTGTGGACGGACGGACGCTCAGGGGTGAGGCACCGTCAATCCACAGGCCTGTGACCAACAGCATTTATGGAGTAGCAATCATGTTGATTCTGACCCGCAGGGTCGGTGAAACCCTGATGATCGGCGACGAGGTGACCGTTACCGTTCTTGGCGTGAAAGGCAATCAGGTGCGTATCGGCATCAATGCACCGAAAACCGTGGCCGTCCATCGCGAAGAGATCTATCAGCGGATCAAAGGCGAGCACGATACCGGTAGCGCCGCGCCCGACGATTCCGCCGAGCATTGATCGCGTGAATTAAGGCTTTACCTCGTCCGCGTCGGTCGGTATCCTTGCCGGCTCCGCAGCAATGCGAAGAAAACCCCGGAGAGATGCCCGAGTGGCCGAAGGGGCTCCCCTGCTAAGGGAGTATAGGGTCAAAAACCTTATCGAGGGTTCGAATCCCTCTCTCTCCGCCAGATACGCAAAGCGCCCCGCAAGGGGCGTTTTGCGTATCTGGCGGAGAGAGGTGGTGGACGGACCCTTACGGTTCGACAAATTCGTCTGGAACGAATTTGGACGACCGAAGGTCGGCCCCGGAGCGCGCAGCGCGCAGGGGTGAACCCCATGGATGGGGTTCACAATTCCCCACTACACGCCACCGCGACGCTAATCGACGCGTGCCCGCAAGGGGCGTTTTGCGTATCTGGCGGAGAGAGGTGGTGGACGAACCCTAACGGGTTCGACGAATTTGTCAGGAACAAATTCGGACAGCCGCAGGCTGGCCCTGGAGCGCGCAGCGCGGAAGGGTGAGGCCCAAGGATGGGCCGAACAATCCCCGTGGACTCTATGACGCCGCGCACCCCATCGAAGCTGCTTCTCGCGCAGTAGTCACGAACGCGCTGTATTTGAGGGCAGTGAGCAGTTGGCATCGAGACACGATGCGAGCCGGAACGACATTGGATGGTGGGAGCCGGCTTGCCACCTCATCGCCACCATCACCGTTCCCCAACCACCACCGTAAAAGTCTGCAGAAAGTGGAAATCCGGTCGGCGCAGGGCGAACTGCGGATGCTGCGGGTCGCAAAGACGCGTGAGCTCATCGTAGTCGTCGCTTGAGAGGTACGGCTGCAACCGCACTCCCCAGGTGTTGCGGAAAATGGCCTCGGTCAGATAGGCCTCGTCCGCCGCTCCAAGAGGGGATACGCGTTCGATCACGAACGTTTGCGCGCTGACGTGGCGCAACTGCGCCTGGCGCAACACGCCGACCATGGATCGGACCGCCGCCAGATCCCGCTCGCTGACGCCGTAACGGTCACGGTAGTACTGACGCACCGCCTCGTTGGCCTGGCGTTCGAGCCTTGCGTCCCAGGCAAAGTACATGTCGGGCAGCACCGAGCTTTGGCACAGCGCGATACGGCCGGCGGGACGCAGCAGGGAGGCCAGCAGCCGTGCCCCAACGACCGGATCGTGCAGGTGGTTGATCGTGTTCATGCACCAGATCAGATCGAGGCTCCCGCTGCGGAGCGGCGCCTTCAGCAGATCCGCCTGCAGCACCAGCGCCGTCGACGGGGCGCTCGCGCGGGCGGCTGCAGCGTGCGCCGTCGCCAGATCGATGCCGACGATGACACCATCGGGCCCTACTGCATCGGCGAGCCAGTGCAGCACCTCGCCGGTGCCGCATCCCGCGTCGAGGACGTGCGCCCCGGGTTTCAGCTCCAGGCTGGCAATGACCCGGCGAAGTTCGGGTTCCGCGAATGCATTGAACAGCCGCAGCTTGTGCGAGTAGTCGCGAGCCGCCGTATCGCCGAGGAGGCCGGGCGATGCACTCATCCGGCTGCCATGCCCCGGTTGTCCTGCACGAGGTGCCTCATTTCGCCGCCAGCCCGCGCAGTTCGACCCCGTCCGCATCCACCCGCAGCACCGACCCCTGCTCGTACCAGTCGCCCAGCACGATCCGTTGCGCCGGTGCGCCGGCGAGCTGGAAATCGTGCACGGCCGGGCGGTGCGTATGCCCATGGATCAGCCGGGTGACGCCTGCCTTGCGCATGGCTTCGGCCACGGCGTCGGCGTTGACGTCCATGATGTTTTCCATCGTGTTGCCGGTATGCGCCTTGCTGTCCGCGCGCGCCTTGGCGGCGAACGCGCGGCGCGCCTGCAGCGGCATCGCCAGAATCTGCGCCTGCCACTCAGGCGTGCGCACCTGTTGGCGCACGGCCTGGTAGGCGACGTCGTCGGTGCACAGCACGTCGCCGTGCATCAGCAGGGTGCGGCGGCCGTGGATGTCATGCACGGTGCCGTCGTCGAGCAGGGTCAGGCCGGCGCGTTCGGCGAACGCCTGGCCGAGCAGGAAGTCGCGGTTGCCGACCATGAAGTACACCGGCACGCCGGCGTCGCGCACGGCGCG
>LNAP01003451.1_pt1 | contig 15096 bp, 15 predicted proteins | sample 602601 | NCBI WGS metagenome assembly LNAP01 (sample SAMN02440304, study PRJNA202911) | soil metagenome | biome: Subtropical and temperate rainforests or woodlands; isolation source: soil samples (1 kg each in a 20% v/v slurry with milli Q water) were... ...
GGGCATGGACGGCCTCCCGAATCGACCAATCCAGCCAATGTTGATGTGTCAGCTATGTCTCCGAACACCCGTCAGTGATCTGTCCGGGCTAAACACTTGACCAGGGCATCCAGTACGCCGCGGCTTATCGGTTCAATCACAAATGTCTCTGGAGTACTGGATCACCTGCCTGCGCGGGTGATGACAGCTGTGCTTTCGGCGGCTTCAGCACCCCCAGCGAACGTGCTAGAGCTCGCCCATGAGTTCCCTCCCTTCCTCAGTCGACGTCGCGATCATCGGTGCCGGTGCCGCCGGCCTCGGCGCCGTGCATGCGTTGCAGGGCTCGGGCCTCTCCGTGATCGTGCTGGAGGCGCGCAACAGGCTCGGTGGCCGCGCGTGGACCGTGCAGGCCTCGCCCGAGGTCATCTTCGATGTCGGCTGCGGCTGGCTTCACTCGGCCGACAGGAACTCTTTCGTCCCCATCGCCAAGCGCTTGAATTTCGCGCTCAACACCGACTTGCCGCCTTGGCGCGATCGTGCCTTTGGCGAGGTGTTTCCGGAACGAGAGCGCGACGAGTTCGCGCACGAGATTGACGCGTTCTACGACCGCGTCAGCGAGGCTGCGGAAGCGGGCGAGGATGCGCCGGCCGAGCGATATCTCGAACCGGGCAATCGCTGGAACCCGATGATCAATGCCGTCTCGACCTATGTGAATGGCTGTGAGCTCGATCGGGTCTCGATCCTCGACATGGACGCCTACGAGGACACCTATTTCAATTGGCGCGCCCGGGCCGGGTATGGTGCGCTGATCGCTGCCTATGGCGCCTCCTGCCCCGTGGTGCTGAACTGCAACGTCTCGCTGGTCGACCATTCCGGCAGGCGAATTCGGATCGAGACATCGTCAGGCACGCTCACTGCGGACAAGGTGATCGTCACGGTGCCGACCAACCTGATCGCGAACGAAGCCATCCGCTTCTCGCCGCCGTTGCCGGCCAAGGTCGATGCTGCGGCTGGCCTGCCGCTCGGCTTCGACGACAAGGTGGTGCTGGCGCTGGAGGACGCAGAAGCCTTTCCGAAGGAAGGAAATCTGCGCGGCGCGACCATGCGCACCGCAATGGGCACCTACCATATCCGCCCCTTCGGCCAGCCCTGCATCGACGGCTTTTTCGGCGGCACCTTTGCGCGCGAACTGGAGGACGCCGGCGAGGGCGCCTTCGCCGCGCAAAGTATCGATGAAATCGCGGACTATCTGGGCAGCGACATCCGCCGCAAGCTGAAGCCGCTCGCAGAGTCGCGCTGGGGCCACGACCCCTTCGCGCGCGGTGCCTATTCGCATGCGCTGCCGGGCCATGCGGGAGATCGCGCCGTGCTGGCCGCGCCGGTGGATGGCCGGCTGTTCTTCGCCGGAGAAGCGACGTCGCCGAATTTCTTCACGACGGCGCATGGAGCGCGGGACAGTGGGGAACGGGCGGCGAAGGAAGTGCTGGCGGCTTTGCTCAGGCCGTAGCCACAAGCGCCGTCATTGCGAGCGCAGCGAAGCAATCCAGACTGTCGCCGCGGAAAGATTCTGGATTGCTTCGTCGCTTCGCTCCTCACCGTGACAAGGAGGCGCTATTCAAGCACTCGCGCCCGCAACTCCGCATCGAGGACGAAGCACGCGTCATACTCCCCGAAGATGCGATAGCGGTTGTGCGCGACAAGGTTATAGACAGAATCCCGCAGCGGTTTCGGCACCGCGAATAGCGCGCGCACCCAGTTTCAGCCACGCAGCTGCGACAGCACCGTCAGCGCGGCGTCCGACTTCATGAACACCTCGCCGCCATGAAGAACGGCGTTGGTGTCGGGGTCCTCCGGATCAATCTCGAATGTCCGCGCGAGCCGGGCTCCATACTCCGACTGGACCGGCGTGAAACGAAACCGCTTCGCCGTATCGCGCGCAGCGACGAACCGCACCCAGCGCGAGCAGAAGATGCAGACGCCGTCATACAGGATCACGTCATCATCGGGCCACTTGCTCATCAGCGGTTGTCCTGTCGCTTCACAGGCGCCGCAGGCTGGTTCAGCACGCGATCGAGTTCGGTCCTCGCTGCGTCGACGCCGCCCTCGCTCTCGATCATCCAGTGCCCCTCGCTGCCGACGGCCGGCAAGGTGTGGAAGTCGACCTTGCCGCCGCTGCCACGAAACGCATCGGCCAGCGCTCTCGAGAATGCCGGCGCAAAATAGCTGTCATTGTCCGCAACGAGCCACGTGACGGGAATCCGCGCGCCCCTGCCGAACTCCGCTGCGGCCGCAAGAAGCGTGTGCTTCGCGCAGGTCCGGTTCGGCTCGTCATTGGCATGGCCGCCACGCCCGGGCGCAAACACCGTGATCGCGGCGATTGATTTTGGATCGGCATTGGCGAGCGCCAGCGCACCCCACCCGCCGGCGGAATGGCCGAGCACGATCGCGGCATCCTTGCGAATGAAATCCTGCTTTCGCAAGAACTCCAGCGCGAGCCGGATTTCCTCGGCCGTTGCACGGCCCGAACGCGCATAGTCCGCCTCATCACAGCCGCCCTGGTCCTCGACATAGCGGCCGCCGGTCGCACCATGGCCGAGCCGCTCCGGCACCAGCACGGCAAAACCGCGCGCGACGAGGAAGGCGGCGAGCGGACGGTATTCCGGCTGCGGCATTTGCGCTCGACGCAGGGCATTCTGCGTCGAGGCGTGCGCGACGACCGCAAGCCGGAACGGACCTGCACCAGCGGGGCGAAACAGCAGGGCACGCGCAGCAATGCCGGTATCCGGCGACGGCACGAGCCACGTTTGTCGGCGAAACGGTTCGCCCTCCTTGTCCGATGGGCCAAACGTGACCTGGGCGCTCAGAGGCGCAGTCGACAAGGCCAGCAGAGCCACGAGCGCGAGGATGATGTTGAGAAGCCGCATGAATGGCCGGAGGCGAGAACAGCGACACTCAGACTAGTCGGAACGAATCAGTATCGGCAGACTTTCTGCGTGGCCATTGCCGCTCGTTCGTTGCCGCAGAGGGAGTTTTGCACCGACGCGTGGCACGCCGGTGCCATTCGAGTCGGCGTCCTGTCTTTTTTCGATACAACATGGTCAGGATACTGATGCACAAAATCCACACGTTAACCGATAATTAACGATAGGTCTTGCCGCCGGCGCGGCGACTTGGTTTGATTGCGTCCATGAGCACAACCCTGATCGAGGTCCGGCCGGCCAAAGCTGCAGATGCAACTGCGGTGGCGTCAACTCATGACGAAGCCTGGCGCTCGGCCTATCAGGGCATTATTCCCGGCGCCGAGCTGGAAAAGCTCATCAACCGCCGCGGCCCGCAATGGTGGGACAGCGCGATCCGCAAGGGCAGCCGCGTCAGCGTGCTGGTGTTCGGCGACAAGATCGCAGGTTACGCCAATTACGGCCGCAACCGCGCCCGCAGCCTGCATTTCGACGGCGAGATCTACGAGCTATACCTGCGCCCCGAATTCCAGGGCCTTGGTTTCGGCCGCCGCCTGTTCGCCTCTGCCCGCCGCGACCTGATGCAGAGCGGGCTGAAGAGCATGGTGGTGTGGGCGCTCTCGGACAACGACCCTGCGACCGAGTTCTACCGGGCGCTGGGGGGCCGTATGGTGGCACGCTCCTCGGAGCGGTTCGGGCCGAAGTCGCTCGACAAGGTTGCCTTCGCCTGGACCAATTGAGCTGCTGAAAGCCTATCCGGCAGCGTTTCCCGTCCGTCGATACCGTTGCCTTTGAGCCGGTGATCTCCGGATTCATTATTTCACAAGAACACGATGGATCAGCGGGCCAAGCCCGCGTATGACAGCGCCAAAATCGCTGCCGGGCGCGATTTACCCTCGGCAACAACGGAGCCTTCAATGCGTATCGATGCGATCTCGATCGGGAAAAACGTACCACACGAAGTCAACGTCCTCATCGAAGTCCCCGTGGGCGGCGAACCGATCAAGTACGAGATGGACAAGGAAGCCGGCACGCTGGTGGTCGACCGTTTCCTCTACACGCCCATGCGTTACCCCGGTAACTACGGTTTCATCCCGCATACTTTGTCGGATGACGGCGACCCCTGCGACGTCCTGATCATCAACACCCGCGCCATCATTCCCGGCGCCGTCATGAGCGTGCGCCCGGTCGGCGTGCTGTTCATGGAAGACGAAGCCGGCGGCGACGAGAAGATTCTGGCGGTGCCGTCGTCGAAGCTGACGCAGCGCTACGACAAGGTGAAATCGTACTCCGACCTGCCCGACATCACGCTGCAGCAGATCCAGCACTTCTTCGAGCACTACAAGGATCTCGAGAAGGGCAAATGGGTGAAGATCCTGCGCTGGGGCGGCCCGGAGGACGCGCACAAGCTGATCCTCGAAGGCATGGATCGCGAGAAGAAGAAGAAGGGCTGAGCCTCTGGGCCCCGGCTCAGCAGCGCACCGCTACTGGACGATGCTTCGCATCGCCAGGGAAGCGCTGCGCTGCGTCCGGGGCACGAGAGTTCAGCTACACCGCCGGCTTCGGTAGCTCGGCGATCGCGCAGGCCGCACGCAGGGTATTGACCAGCAGGCACGCCACCGTCATCTGACCGACGCCGCCCGGCACCGGCGTGATCGCGCCGGCAACCCCAAGTGCTTCCTGATAGGCGACGTCGCCGACGAGGCGCGTCTTGCCGTCTTCTTTGGGTATCCGGTTGATGCCGACGTCGATCACGGTCGCGCCCGGCTTCAGCCAATCACCGCGCACCATCTCGGGCCTGCCGACCGCGGCATAGACGAGATCGGCCTGCTTCACGAGGCCGGGCAGGTCGCGCGATCGCGAATGCGCGATCGTCACCGTGGCGTTCTCGTTCAGCAGCAATTGCACCAACGGGCGGCCGACCAGGTTGGAGCGGCCGATGACGATGGCGTTCATGCCTTCCAGCGAGGCGTGCACGCTCTTGGTCAGGATGATGCAGCCGAGCGGCGTGCAGGGCGACAGTGCCTCGAACCCGCCGGCGAGCCGGCCGGCATTGTTCGGATGCAGCCCATCGACGTCCTTGGCGGGGTCGATGGCGTTGACGACGGCTTCGGTGTTCAGCCCCTTCGGCAGCGGCAGTTGCACCAGAATGCCGTGCACGGCCGGATCGCGGTTGAGCTTTGCGACCAGCGCCAGGAGATCTGCCTGCGAGACGTCGGCCGGCAGCTTGTGCTCGAACGAGGCCATGCCGGCGGCCTGGGTCTGGGTGTGCTTGGAGCGGACATAAACCTCGCTGGCGGGGTCGCTGCCGACCAGCACGACCGCCAGGCCGGGCACCAGATTGTGTTCGCGCTTGACGCGGGCGACCTCCTCGGCGACGCGGGCCCGAAGTTCCGCGGCGATGACTTTTCCATCGATGATCTCAGCGGTCATGTCAGTTCCCTCAGTCTTTCGCTTGGCCCGAGACCAGCTGGCGCAGGGCTTCGCCGAGCCGTGCCGGATCGCCATCGACCGCGATCTGCTTCAGCCGCGAGGTGGCGCCGGACAGGAGCTTGACGCCGGCCTTGGGGACGCCCAGCGATTTCGCCAGCAGGACCAAGACGGCCTTGTTGGCCTCGCCGCCATCGGCGATCGCGCGCACCCGCACCTTGAGCACGCTGCGGCCGTCAGAGAGCTGTTCGATCCCGTCGATGCCGTCGCGGCCGCCGCGCGGCGTCACCCGCAACGCGATGCTGATGCCTGCGGCCGAATAACGCCAGGGTTCCTTACAAGCTTCGTTGGCAACCAAGGGCTCCAGCCCGCTCAGACCACGTTCGGGTAGATGTAGTACAGGATCACCCGCTCGATGAACATGATGAGCAGGATCAGGATGATCGGCGAGATGTCGAGACCGCCGAGACTGGGCAGGAAATTGCGAATCGGCGCCAGCACCGGCTCGGTGATCCGGTACAGGAACTCTGCCACCGCCGACACGAACTGGTTGCGCGTGTTCACGACGTTGAAGGCGATCAGCCAGGACAGGATCGCGGAGGCGATCAGCAGCCAGACGTAGAGGTCGAGCACGATGATGACGATGTCGAGAACGGCACGCATGATTTGAAAGACTCTGGCTTTTGAAGACTCTGACTATCGAACTCTGGCTGCGGTCGGATTGACGCCTTTTGCTAGATATCGGTTCCCCCCCGCCCAAACAAGGGAAGTCGGTGCCCCGAATGGCTAAAACCGCCTTACACCCGTCCTTGACTTGACCTTGGCGGGGACTTAAATGGCGCCCGGTTGTCGGCCGCATTCACCAGAGTGGCCAGCAAACGGGGCCATAGCTCAGCTGGGAGAGCGCGTCGTTCGCAATGACGAGGTCGGCGGTTCGATCCCGCCTGGCTCCACCAGCCTTCGCAGGCTACGCCTGCTTCGGCTCGGCAAGCCGCTTCGTAGCGAAGAAGGCTGCCGCGGCGTAGCCCGAAGGGCGAAGCCGGGCTAGCTCCTCAGCCGCCCCCTACCTCCCCGTAAACCGCGGCGGCCTCTTTTCCATGAAGCTCGCGACCCCCTCCCGGAAATCGCTACCAGCCAGCGCCACCATCATCTCCCGGTTGGCCTCGATCGTTGCCTCCGCCAGCGTCTGGAACGGCACCTCGTAGAGCTGGCGCTTGATTACGCCCATTGCGCTCGGGGAGACGAAATCGGCGAGATCGCGCGCATAGGCATAGGTCTCCTCGCGCAGCTTCTCCGGCGGGCAGAGCCGGTTCACCAGGCCGATCCGCAACGCCTCGTCGCTCGGCACGCGCCTTGCCGATAGCAGCAGATCCATCGCGTTGGCGTGGCCGACGATGCGCGGCAGCATCCAGCTGATGCCGTGCTCGGCAATCAGGCCGCGCCGCGCGAAGGCGGTCGTGAACACGGTGTTGTCGGCGGCAAAGCGCAGGTCGCAATAAAGCGCGTGCACGAGGCCGATGCCGGCCGTGGCGCCATTGAGCATGGCGATCACAGGCTTCTTGATCGACGGATAGAAACCGTAGCGCGTCTGCCAGTCCGGACGCCGGTTCATGTCGAACGGCGGCAGATTCGTTGCGCGCCTGACGTCATCGGGGTCGAGCCCCTTCAGCGCATCCATGTCGGCGCCGGCACAGAAGGCGCGGCCCGCGCCGGTGAGGATGATGACGCGGACATTGTCATCATTGCTCGACGCTTCCATTGCGTGGCGTACGTCGCGCTCCATGGTCGGCGTCCACGCATTCATGCGGTCGGGGCGATTGAGCGTGATGGTCGCGATCTTGTCGCTCACCTCATAATGAATGTGCTCGTAGGCCATGACGCTCTCCCGTTGTCTTCCGGCACGCATTGGTGCGCGCTCGTTGGCAGAGAGCCTAGCATATCCAGGGAAGAGGCAAGGGCTTGCGCCAAGGACCTGCGCGAAGGCGCAATTACTCGGCGGCCTGCGCCAGCACCGCACGGCGCGCCAGCCAGCCATTCATGAAATGGTCGAGCCAGGCGCGCTCGGCGGCATCGTACACGGCACGATCGGCAAAGTGATGATGTCGCTGCCTTGCACCGGGCGCGCTGAAGCCCTCATAGCCGCGCGTGGTCCAGCGATGCATCATCGCGTAGGTCACGTCGGGATGAAACTGCACGCCGAAGGCATTGCCGGCGCGGAATGCCTGAACCGGAAAATCGTCGCCTTCTGCCAGCAGCTCCGTGCCGACAGGCAGCTCGAATCCCTCGCGATGCCAGTGATAGACCTGGGCCGGCCAAGCCGGGCAGAGCGCGTGGCCCGCGGCTGTGGGCCGGATCGGGTAGTAGCCGATCTGGGTCAGGGCGTCGGCATGCGGGGCGACGCGCGCACCGAGCTGCATCGCCAGCATCTGGGCCCCAAGGCATATGCCGAGAAACGGCCGCTGCTCGCGGAGCGGAATTTCGATCCAGTCGATCTCGCGGCGGATGTAGTCGTCGGGATCGTTGGCGCTCATCGGCCCGCCGAAGATCACGGCGCCGCCATGCCGGTCGAGCGTCTCGGGCAGGGGATCGCCGAAGCGCGGACGGCGGATATCGAGGCGATGGCCGAGCGCACGGAGCGCGTTGCCGACACGGCCCGGCGTCGAGGATTCCTGGTGCAGGATAATCAGAACCGGCAATTGGGTTTCAGAGGTGGCGGCGCCTGGCGTCCTTCTCGGGAAGGGCACCAATTCTGCGCCAACAAACCTGTTCGTCCGGAACGACATGGCCTCTGCGAGTGCTATCGGTTCAGACCGCCAGCATAACTAAGCGATCGTTAATTTCGTGTGAGTTCGCGCACACACCGAAACCGAAGCAAGCTCCGGGCCAATCCGGGCGCTTCGAGACCTAATGCCTCTGCCTCTGGAACCGACTGGTGGCGGCCAGGATGAAGCCCCGCGGGAAGAAGCGCAGCGCAAAGGGCACAATCTTGATGCCAAGACCGGGCAGCACTGCCCGTTTGTTGGCCATCAGGCCACGATAGGCCTCCCGTGCGACCTCGGCGGCCGAAACATTGAGAAGCGCCGTATCATGTCCGGAGCCGACGCCGGCACGCGCCTGGAATTCGGTGGGCACGGGACCCGGGCAAAGCACGGTGACGCGAACGCCGCGCGGCGCGAGCTCGGCCCGGAGCGCTTCGGTGAAAGAAATCACGTAGGCCTTGGACGCATAATAGACGGCCATGCCGGGACCGGGCAGGAAGCCTGCGACCGAGCCGACATTGAGAAGACCGCCCTTGTTCCTGATGAGCTGATCGGCGAAGCGCAGCGACAAATCCGTCAGAGCCCGCACGTTGACGTCGACAATCCCGACCTGCTCGTCTCGATCGCGCTCGATGGCATCGCCGAACACACCGAAGCCGGCATTGTTGACGAGGTGATCGAGCTCGACGCCTTCGGCGGCCAGCGCCGCCGCGATCGTCTCGCCGGCGCCGGGGTTCTCGAGATCGCAGGCAATCACGATCGGCTTCCTGCCGCCCTTGGCGGCGAGCTCGTTCGCGAGCGCCTCCAATCGATCCGCGCGCCGCGCCGTCAATGCGAGGCGATGTCCATTGGCGGCAAACACGCGCGCCAGCTCCGCACCTATGCCCGCCGAAGCACCGGTGATCAACGTTATCCGCTCGGTCACGATAGAAGTCTCTTGAATTGAAGTTCTTGGCCCCGCCAAGTTCCTGGCCCTGCAATGGCGGAACGAGAGCATAAGCCGTGCGCGACAGGCAAGCGGCGTCGACCGCATGGCCGCTTGAGCGGGCGACAGGGGGAGCAGGAAACCGGGTATTTACGGATGAATCCGGAGCCGGACGGGCGGCACCTACATTAAAGTTTCGTCATGTGGTCAGCACAACCGGCCATCCGGCGGTTTGCGCGGATCAGCCGCCGACGGCGCTGTCCTTCACCTGACCAGCGGCGCGCTCAGCCACCGCATGCTTCAGGTCGATCCGGTCGCGCTGGGAGATTCCGAGCAGGTCGGAGGCGCGCCAGACGACGTTGTCTTCGAATTCGGAGACCTGGCCGTCGGCATAAACCAGCTCCCACATCATCCGGACGATGCGCTTGCGGCCCTCTTCGTCGAGCGAGCGCATGATGACACTGGTGAAGTGATAGAGGTCCACCGCCTCGCCCTCGACCTGGGTGGCGTCCGCAATCAGGCGATCCGCAGTGCCGCGATCGAGCCCAAAATGGCTTTCGATCAGGCTGTGCAGCTTGCGCTGCTCACTCGCGCTCGGCTGGCCGTCCAGCGAGACCACGTGGACCAGCAGCGCGGTGGCAGCCAACCGATAATCGCTGTCACCGAAGGTGCGGTTCTGGTCGTGGGGGGCGACAATGTCGGCGATGAATTGGCGCAGGCCGTCGAGCATAAGGTCCTACCGAAATCGATACAGCCGCGAAGCGCGGCCGCTACCAGCATTATATGAGCAGGAAACTCAACCGGCGCAACGTGCGTCAGTTCCGCGCGCTGCATTACGTTTCCGCAATCTCGGTTGCCTCATTCACCGTCATGGCTGGCCTGTTCCAGGGCGGCTTGGAGCCGCCATCGATCATCCCTCAAGGAATCTCGTACACCACCATCTTGTCGGCGATGCCGCGCAATGCGGCCTGCTTCTGGATCGGCCTGATCTCGCGCTGCTTCAGCACTTCCGCCACGGCCGGCGCATCGAGCACCGGGCCGGTGATGTGGATCTCCTGCGCGGTCGACAGGCTCTGCACGCGGGCGGCGATGTTGACGGTCTGACCGAAATAATCCTGCCGCTCGTTGAGCATCACCGCGAGGCAGGGGCCTTCATGGATGCCGATCTTGACGATGAGATCGTCGGTGCCGCGCCGCTTGTTGAGCTCGTCCATCGCCGCGCGCATCCGCAGGCCCGCGACGATGGCGTGCTCGGGCCGGACGAAGGTCGCCATCACCGCATCGCCGATGGTCTTCACCACCGCGCCCTTCTCGGAGGAAATGATCTCGAGCAGCGCATGGAAATGCGCACGCACGAGATCGAACGCGGCGAGGTCGCCGACGCGCTCGTAGAGCGCGGTCGAGCCCTTCAGATCGGTGAACAGGAAGGTCAGCGACGTGATCTGGAGCCGCTGATCGAGACTGAGATTGTCCGCCTTGAACACATCGCGAAAGGTCTGGTTCGACAGCATCCGCTTGGCGGTGAGGAACGGCTTGCGCTTGCCGATCAGATGGTGGAGCGCTTCGGCCGCGATGAACACCGACGGCAACACGCGCACGCCGGCCTGGTTCTCCAGCGACAGCCGCAGCGGGCCGGGCCGCATCGTCGTGGTCCCCGTCGGGGCCTGCACCTTGTTGTACATGATGGCGAGCTGCTGACGGTCCTTGGTCGGCTCGCCCTGGACGTCGATGAAATGGGCGGCGTGCGTCACCGGCTCGAAAATGATGACGAAGTCACCAGGTAGTTGCAGCGACATGGTCGCCTTCTCGCCGGCCGGCAGCTCCATCGTATCCAGCGTCACCTCGTTCGCCAGCGTCGCGAACGAGTCCTTGTTGAAGTCGACGCCGGAGCTCCAGAACACCTGCTTGAAATACTCCCACACCGGAAGCATATCGGGGTCGTGCGCCGCGATGCGCCGGACCCGCGGATTCACGGTGAAGGAGACCTCGACCTGATCGTCGACGGAGGCCTTGTAGCCGCAAGCGCAGAGCGCGCAGTGATAGTCGTCGGGCTTGAGCGCCTTCAGCGTCGTATGCGCGCCGAGCACGCCGCCGCAACCCGGACATAGCACATTCCAGCCGAGATCGAACAATCCGAGCCGCGCCGCATGCAGGAAGGCCGAGATCGCGAGTTCTTCGTCGACGGCATGCTGCGTGGCGAAGTCGAGGACATTGACGCGGTTGAGCTCGTGATCCTCGCCGTCCTCGATCAGACGCGCAATCGCATCGACCACCTTGGCGTCGGCGGTCTGCTTGAGAACGGAAAACTGGGCCTGAATGTCGCTCATGGCGGGACTCTATCTAGGGTGGATCACGCCATCGGCCAGACGAGGAGCCCGTCACCGACGTGTGATGCGGAACATGGGTGAGTGGTCCGGCTGGGTCGTGACGACGCCCAGCGGGATCACGGGATTCGCCTGGTCGGCGAGCTCCACCCGGAACGCGCCGATCAGCCGGGCCAGCGCCAGTACGGATTCGGCTTGCGCGAACGGCGCGCCGATGCAGACGCGCGGCCCTGCGCCGAACGGCAAATAGGCGAAGCGGTCCGGCGCCTCCGCCGACATGAAGCGCTTTGGAATGAACGCGTTCGGCTGATCCCACAGCTTTTCGTGCCGATGCAGCAGCCATGGCGCGATCATGATGATGTCGCCCTTGCCGATCTCGATTCCGGCCGCGTTGTCCTTTTCGCGTGCGGCACGCGCGACCAGGAAGGCCGGAGGATAGAGCCGCATGGTCTCGTCGATCACGGCACGGGTGAGTTTCTGCCGGTCGATGTCGGCCATGCTGTCGAGATGCTCGCCGCTCGTCTCGGACGCCACTTCCTCCTGCGTATCAGGATCGAGCGCGAGCAGATAGAGCGCCCAGAACAGCGCCGTCGCCGTGGTCTCGTGACCCGCCAGGATCATGGTCGCGACCTCGTCGACGAGCTGCTCGTCGGAGAAGCCCTTGCCGGTTTCCGGATCGCGCGCCACGTCCATGAGATCGAACAGGTCACGCGGCGGCGCGCCGTCCTTCTTGCCGGCAGAACGCCGCTCGGCGATCAACATCGCGACGAATTCGGTCCAGCGCTTGCGGAAGCGGGCGCGGGCAAAATCCATCGGGCTCGGCCACGACACCGGCAGCAGCATGTCGAGGAAGTAGGGCCGTCCGAGCCGGGACGCATATTCCATGATGAAATTGCGCAAGGTCGCGCCATGCCGGTCCATGCCGAACGAGAACATCGTGCGCCCGGCGATCTCCAGCGTCATCCGCTGCATGATTTCGCGCAGATCGACCGGCGCGCCCGTCTGCGTATCGAGCTTGGCAATGGTCTCGTCGAGCACCGCCGTCATGTGCGGCACGAGGTTGGCGGTGGCGCGCGGGGTGAAGGCCGGCGCGAGCGTGCGGCGCTGGAACGTCCATGAGTGACCTTCCGCGATCAGAAGACCATCGCCCAGCACGGGACGCAGCATGCGGATGCCCGCCGGCGTGCGCGTATAGTTCTCGTAATTGGTGAGCAGGACGTGCCGGATTGCATCCGGCTGGTTCAGGATGAAGCTGTTGTGGAGGAAGAAGCGCCCCTTGATGACGTCTTCCTCATAGGCGGGCTGCCCCCACGTCGCGATCATATTGTGCCGGATCACGGCAAGCCGGCCGAAGAAGGACATGTCGTCGGGCGCACGCGGGGGAGCCGGAGGGATGATGGGCCTGCGCACGCTGGCGATGTTCATGGCTCTCTCCCGATATGACGCAGGCAAATAGCTAGTAAGTCAGCTCGGCAATCGCAATCCTGTTCTCCGGGGCAGGCCAGGCACGCGCCACAATTCGTTCTTCGCCGAACTCGGCCACGATGTTGCGCCCAACCCCGCCGGCGGGAAGCCGCAGGGTTGCTGCCGAATCCGTGGGCACGCCCGGCTTGACGTCGGCCGGCTCCTTTCCGTCGAGCAGCACCACGTCCCGCGGCAGGCCGAAATAGCCCCTCGGCCGCGACATGATCACGACAGCTGCTGCGTCCTTGTCAGCAGGCCCCAGCGGGCGCGCGGCGCGCAAATGCACGACGTCGGAAGAGCGCGGGAAAGGCGAGCGGTAGATATGCGTCGTCGGCGCGTCCGGCGATGTCAGCACGAATTCAAGCGACCAGGCGGGATCGACCTGCGCCGGCCCCCAGCGGCCATCGGCACCGGTCTTCGCGCTGTGCAGCGCACCGCCGTTGCGCTCTCCGGTTTCAGGATCGACGCGAAAGATATCGACGGTTGCGCCCGTCACCGGGCGATTGGTCGGCACGCCGCCCGGCGTCCCCGTGACGAGGCCGTCCAACCGCACGCTTGGGTCCGGCAGGATCGCGATGCGCGCGGGCTCGCGGCCCGCGATGAATTTGTAGATTTCGCGGAAGGCGCGCGGATGGAACGCCACCTCGCGATGGTCGAGCGCGCCGAGCACCAGATTGGTGGCGCCCTTCAGCTCGGGTCCTTCGACGGTGACACCGGTCGACGTGCCGGGCTTGCCGATGAAACGGCCGTCGGCCTGGGCGTATTTGTCCATGCCGTCGCTGCGCAAGGTGAGGAAGGCGACACCCGGCGTCACTTCGTTCTCGCCCTCGTTCAGGCCGCGCAGGAATACGCCGCGGCCGTTGAACTCGTTGTTGGGCTGGTCGTCGGTGGCGAACACGCCGTGATTGGGCGTGCCGCACAAGACGGCATGGCTGACATCGCCGGCGCCGCCGTTCTTGATCACGTTGCGGATCGCGTAGCCGCCGCGCGAGCTGCCGACCAGCGCCACGCGAGGCGCACCCGTGCGGCGCTTCAGCTCCGCGATCGCAGCGGCAAGCTCGCGGCGCTGGTCCTCGGTCGAGGATCGGTTAGCCTGCTCGACCTTGTCGTCGGTGCGCGCATTGGGATCGGTGAAATTGATCGCCATCATGCGATCGCGCGCGATGCCGTTGGATTCCATCCGCCACAGCGTCGTCATCCAGAGCGCGTCGTAGTCGCCATTGCCGTGGACGAACAGGATCGGCGGCACCTCGGTGCCCGGCGCCGCGGCGGATTGGGCCCATGCGCCCGTCCGCAAGCTCGCAATTGCGAAAGGCAAGCTGCCCGCCCCCTGCAGGATCGTCCGTCGCGACAGCTTCATATGTTCCACCCGGCAAACCGCCTCTTTGCACCGCTTATAGCGGCCTAACCACTGGACAGCGAATGACTTTCGCAGGCATCTCTGAATTTGCCGGAATCGCCCGGGATCACTCCAAGACCATTCCCCAACACCATCTCCCAAGACCATCTCCCAGGACCATCTCCCAGGACCATTTCCGAAGACCATTTCTGCCAGCCCGTTTGGAAGGGGATATGACCGAGCAGACGAACCGCCAGAAAATCGCCGCCGACGGCATCACCGCGCCTCTGCGGTACACCGTGTTCCGGCGCATCTGGCTCGCCAGCCTGCTCTCCAATCTCGGCCTCCTGATCCAGGGCGTCGGCGCGGCCTGGGCTATGACGCAGATGGCGGCCTCGGCGGACAAGGTGGCGCTGGTGCAGACCGCCCTGATGCTGCCTATCATGCTGATCTCGATGCCGGCCGGCGCCATCGCCGACATGTATGACCGCCGCATCGTCACCCTGGTCTCGCTGATGGTTGCACTCACCGGCGCGACGGCTCTGACAGTGCTGGCCGGGTTCAATCTCATCACCCCGGAGACGCTGCTCGCCTTCTGCTTCGTGGTGGGCAGCGGCAATGCGCTGTTCGGCCCGGCATGGCAGTCTTCGGTCAGCGAGCAGGTGCCGCCCGACGCGCTGCCTTCGGCCGTTGCGCTGAACGGCATCAGCTACAACATCGCGCGCAGCTTCGGTCCCGCGGTCGGCGGCGTCATCGTCGCCGCGCTCGGCGCGGTGGCCGCTTTCGCCTGCAACGCGATCCTCTATCTGCCGCTGCTGGTGGTGCTGTTGCTGTGGCGGCGCAACACCGAGCCCTCGCGGCTGCCGCGGGAAAAGCTCAACCGCGCCATGGTCTCGGGCTTCCGCTACATCACCAATTC
>LNAP01003452.1_pt1 | contig 15096 bp, 10 predicted proteins | sample 602601 | NCBI WGS metagenome assembly LNAP01 (sample SAMN02440304, study PRJNA202911) | soil metagenome | biome: Subtropical and temperate rainforests or woodlands; isolation source: soil samples (1 kg each in a 20% v/v slurry with milli Q water) were... ...
CTGGGCCGCCAACCCCGAAGGCATCACCGGCGATGCACTGCTCGATTTTGTCGATAACCAGCTCTTTGCCACCCTCAAAAGCCTCAGCGCCGACCCCGCGCGCAACCCGCGCGGCTACGTCGTGCGCGGCGTGTTTGAAGACGCCTACAACTACATGAAAAGCGGCCACCTGCTGCGCCAGGTGGTCAACAAGCTCAACGCCATCGACTTCAACCGCCAGGCCGAGCGCCACCAGTTCAACGACCTCTACGAAAAAATCCTCAAGGATTTGCAAAGCGCAGGCAACGCGGGCGAGTTCTACACCCCCCGCGCCGTCACCCAGTTCATGGTGGACATGGTCAACCCGCAGCTCGGCGAAGTGGTGCTCGACCCCGCCACCGGCACCGGCGGCTTCCTCGTCTGCGCCATCGAGCACCTGCGCAAACAGGTGCACAACAGCGAACAAGAGGCCGTGCTGCAAAACAGCATTCGCGGCGTAGAGAAAAAGCAGATGCCCCACATGCTCTGCGTCACCAACCTCATGCTGCACGGCATCGAGGTGCCCAGCCAGGTGCGCCACGACAACACCCTGGCCCGCCCCCTGCGCGATTACACCCAGGCCGACCGCGTGGACGTGGTGCTCACCAACCCACCTTTTGGCGGCGTGGAAGAGCCCGGCATAGAACAAGGCTACCCGGCAGATGTGCGCACCAAGGAAACGGCCGACCTGTTCCTGGTGCTCATCAAGCACATCCTCAAAACCAACGGCCGTGCCGCCCTGGTGCTGCCCGACGGCACCCTGTTTGGCGAAGGCGTCAAAAGCCGCATCAAAGAGCAGCTATTGCAGGAATGCAACCTGCACACCATCGTGCGCCTGCCCAACGGCGTGTTTGCGCCCTACACCGGCATCAAGACCAACCTGCTGTTCTTCACCAAGGGTGAGCCGACGCAACACGTCTGGTACTACGAGCACCCCTATCCGCCGGGCGCGAAGAACTACAACAAGACCAAGCCGATTCGCATCGAAGAGTTCGACGCCGAGAAGGCGTGGTGGGGCAGCGCTGCCGACGGCTTTGCGGGCCGCATGGAGAACGAGCGCGCGTGGAAGGTGGACATCGAGCAGATCAAGGCCGCCGGCTATAACTTGGATCAGAAGAACCCGCACGCGGCGGACGTCGTGAGCCACAACCCCGAAGCTTTGCTGGCCGACCATGCGGGGCTGCAACGCGAGGCGCAGGCGCTGCGCGACCAGCTCAAGGCGATCCTGTCGCAGTCGTTGGGTGCGAACGCATGAGTGCGCTCCTGAAAGCGCGCGAGCCGAGTGCGAAGTACATAGTCACGCCAGAGGCGCCGCTAGTGCGGCACTTCGAGTTGCTGGCAACTGCGCCTGGCGGCGTGGCGCGGTTGCGCCAGTTGATCTTGACGCTGGCTATCCAAGGCAAGCTGGTACCGCAGGAGCCATCCGATGAACCGGCAGAAGTGCTCTTGAGACGATCTCGTGCCCTAGTGCGCGATCAAATGCGCATCGGAACCACTAAGAGAGAGAAGCCAGCTGAGGAGGTGCAGCCGCACGAGATGCAATTCTCTCTGCCGTCCGGCTGGCATTGGTGCAGGCTCGTTGATACAGGGGCTTACATCAACGGACTCGCGTTTAAAGCATCCGACTTTCAAAACCACGGAATCCCGGTAATCCGAATTCAGAACTTATCCGGACGAAGCGGTGAGTTCAATCGCACCACTGGCGAGTTCGACCGCTCCGTTCTGGTCAGTGCCGGCGACATCTTGGTGTCGTGGTCCGCCACACTCGATGCATTTGTTTGGACGGGTGAGCGCGGCGTGCTCAACCAACATATCTTCCGCGTGGAACCTGCACCAGCCGTGAGAAAACAGTATGTCTTTTGGCTACTGAAGTGGGCTATTCGAGACTTGGCCGATAGCGACCATGCACACGGGTTGGTTATGCCTCACATCAATCGCGGGCCATTCCTAGCGAAACCAATCGCATTGCCACCTCTTGCGGAGCAAGCCCGCATCGTCACCCGCGTCAAAGAACTCATGCGCCTGTGCGACGCGCTCGAAGCCAAAGGCCGGCTCGAAGCCGCGCAACACAGCCAGCTAGTAACCACCCTGCTCGGCACACTGACCGACAGCGAATCGTCCGAGGCGCTGGCCGATCGCTGGCAACGCATCGCCGCGCACTTCGACATCCTGCTCGACCGTCCCGAGGCCGTGGACACACTGGAGCAGACCATCGTTCAGTTGGCTGTGCGTGGACTGCTGGTCCCGCAAGAGCTGACCGATGAGCCAGCGATCGCGCTGCTACGCCGCATGCGTTCTGAAAAGGACAAACTCATCGCCGAAGGAAAGGTCAAGCGCGAAAAGCCGGCATCAATACGTGGGGAAGAATCTCGACCATTTAAGGTGAAAGTTGGATGGGAATGGACGCAACTCATCGAGATTGCGACATCTGGGCCGACCAACGGTTTGTCGCCTCGCCCATCGGAGCTGCCGACAGCTTTTCGCTGCCTTACCCTCAGCGCAACGACAAGAGGCTACTTCAAGGGCGATTGCTTCAAGTACGTAGATATCTCTACGGTTTCCGCACAGCCCTGCTATTTGAAGCAGGGCGACCTGTTGATCCAGCGCGGCAATTCATTGGACTACGTGGGGATAGCAGCGCTCTACGACGGCGCCGACGATGAGTTCATTTACCCCGACCTGATGATGCGTCTTCGCCTTTCTCAGCACGTGGTGCCAGAGTATGTGCATGCGTATCTGATCAGTTCCGAAGGGAGGGCTTATTTCAAGCGGAACGCGACCGGCACTCAGGGCACGATGCCCAAAGTCAATCAGGCGACAGTCGCCCACACCCCGATTCCATTGCCACCTCTCGCCGAGCAGTTCCGCATCGTCGCCCGCGTTAAAGAGCTGCGCCGCCTCTGCACCGACCTGCGCCATCGGCTGGCCGCAGCGCAGGCCACGCAGGCCCAACTGGCCGAAGCATTGGTGGCACAACCTGCCCCGTAATGTGCAGCGCCCTCAGCCCGCCCAAGCCGTCATCCGCGCATTGCACTCCGCGCCCGGCAAACGGGCGCCCTGCGCCAACATGGCCTGAAGCCCGCGACGGGCCTCTGCGGGGCTCACGACGGCATGCGCCACCAACTGATCGAGTAACCAGAGCGCGCCGAAGACTTCCAATCCGTCGGTCACGGCCTGTCTTCTCAGGCGGCCGTCACCCGTCAACAGCGGGCGGCCCGTGGCTTGCGCGAGCAGGTAGCAGGACACATCCGCCAGGGAGCTGTTGTTGTGCGCGGCCATCAGGCTGAAGAGCCGGCCCATCGCGTCGGCGTCGAGGCCTTCGACCACCAACCCATTGGCGATCAGCGTTTCATGCTGGAGGTCTTGCAACTCGCTCAGCACGAAATCCGTGGAGCAGAGCGTGATTGGCAGTTGAAAGAGTTGCTCCAAAAGCCCCGCGTTGCGAAAGTCGATCCAGATGTTGGTGTCGCTGACGTAGACGCGAGTCATTCATGCTCCGCGCGTTCCTGCAACGCAGGCTCCAGTTCATGAATGCTCCGCTGCAGAAACTCGGCGGCGCGCGACGTGGTGAACAGGCCTTCTGCCAGGCCCCAGAACACCAGCGACTCGAAGCGCCGAGGCCTTTCGGCAAGCAGAGGCTCCGGTTCCGCCGACCGCCAGCCCCGTTGACTGAACTCGATATAGATGGACTTGTAGCCGGCATCACTGAGCAGAGCGAGATCTTTCAGTCGCCGAAGCGCAACCTGCATCGAGACGCCATAGCGCCGCTTGGCGTTGAGCAATTCCACCGGATGCACGCGTGACCGCTGGTGTTCGCCAAAATCGATGACTACCTGCTCCGCCGGATACAGAAACGCGCCGGCAAAGCGATGGCAGCACGACTCCTTGGTCTTCTCGGGCATGTCGTCGGGCAGCGCCATGATCCAGTGGCCCAGCTCGTGGGCGGCCGTGAATCGCATGCGCTCCCCGGGCCGCGCCGCATTGAGCGCGATCAGCACATGCTGCTTGTCATACGTTGCCGCGCACGCCCCGTCGAAGTCGGCGGGGCCATCCAGCAGCGCCACCTTGATGCCGTGCTCTTCGAGCAGTTGGGTGAGATTGGCAATCGCATCGCCGCCGACTGCCCACTCGCTTCGCAGACGCTTGGCCGCGGATTCGGCCTCTTCCACGCTGGCCACGGCGATGGCGTGCGCCGGCGCGGGTTGCGCCCTGACGTCGGCCGCGTCAAAGCACCGTTCCAGCGCGATGTAGCGTTCGAGGTGCTCGCGCATCTGCTCTTCGACCTGGTCTTGCCGGTACTTCGGCATCTTGGCCAGCTTGCGGAATTCCAGCGGCGCCAGCGTGACGACGTCCGAGCGGAAGAAGTACTCGGGCTTGACCTCGAGCGCCTTGGACAACTGAAGCACGCGGGTCGAATTGGGTACGGCCTCGCCCTTCTCAAACTTGCTCAGGCCCTGCTTGCTGATATCGCCCAGCCGGTGCGCCAACGCCTCCAGACTCAGGCCCCTCAACACGCGTGCGCGTCGAATGCGGTTGTGCATCATGGTGGACTCCTTGGTTGACAGATTCTACAGGCGCGCCGTTTTTGTCAACCTACTGAATGGAGTGACGTGCTGCGGTGTGCAGCTGACCGGGCGGCGGTGCCGACCTCAGCGCATCAGTTCGACAGATCGGCCGGCCGCACGATGCGACTGTCACGCAGGGCGCTGCGGTTCAGGTACGGCGTGCCGGCCAATTCGGTCTTCTGCAGGCCGGCGGCCAGGCTCTTGGACGACGGCGCGGCTGGGCAGGTGCCGTTGCTGCGGTACTGCAAGGCGGCCGCCAGCCGCGCTTCGGCCGCGTCACCCAGCGCATGGTCGAAGTCGTCGGCCACGGTGCAGGTGGGCGCAAGCCCATCGCCGTAGTCGCCGAAGCCCTGCGCGTTCACGCCCTGGAACTGGATCGCGAAGTAGGTGGTGCCGCAGTTGTCTTCTGGATAGAAGCCGTAGGGCTTGCCGCAGGTGGCGCCGCCGATCAGGTTGACCGTGACGCCGACGCCCCGCAGGCCGTTGACCACCGATTCGCTGGCCGAACAGGTGTCCGGGCCGGTGAGCACGGTGACGCGCGGCAGGTTCAAGCGCGGCAGGGCCTGCCCGGCCGGCACCGACAGGCCGCGCCCCGTGGCATAGAAGGGCAGCGTGGACTGCGATGCGCTCAGGCCGAACGGGTTCTTCGCGTTGAAGACCAGCCGCTCGAAGGCCGCACCCTGGGTGGACGCTGCCGGCGCCACCATGGTGGCCAGTTCGCTCGCGACGGCCAGCAGGCCCCCACCGTTGTAGCGCATGTCCAGCACAAGGTCGGCGATGCCCGCGGCCTGCAGCTGGTTCACCGCATCGACCAGCTGCACCTCGGCTTTCTCCACATGGTCGTTGAACTGCAGGTAGCCAACGTTGCCGGTGGGCGTGGGGATGGTGCGCACCGCCTGCACCGGCGAACGCAGCACGCTGGCGGATGTGAGATTGGCCGTTGACGTGCTGCCGTCGGCTGCGCGCAGCTGGAAGACATGCGCCTGCCCGTTCGCCGATGGCGCCAGCGCCGCGTTCAGGCGGTCAACGTCGGCTTGGCTGCCGGCGTTGACCGCATCGATGCCGTCGATCGCGAGCAGCGTCATGCCGCGCACCCGCTTGACCGCCGCCAAAAAATAGACGGCGCCAAAAAAAGGCCACCAACGCGCGCCGGCCTGGTCCATCCAGGCAAAACGCTGCAACCAGGGTTCGCTGGCAAAGGCCGGCCGATAACAGCCAAAGTGCCCGGACTCAATCTCGAAACTCAGCAGGCGCAGCCAATCACGGCAGCGCAGATAGCCAATGAATTCGCCCGCCTGGGGTAAAAAAAACCGGTTCACGCCTAGCCGCCGGTACAGGTGCGCGCGTTGCTGGCGAAAGCCCCACAAACTCATGGGGTTAAAGCCGCAAATCACCACGCGCCCCTCAGGCACCAGCACCCGGGCCACTTCACTCAAGGCCGCATGCGGATCGGCGGTCAGCTCCAGGGCGTGCGGCAGCACCACCAGATCGAGGCTGTTGGCAGGAAAAGGCAGTGCGGCAAAATCGGTGACAAAAGCGGCTTTTTCATGGGGTGTTTCAGTAGCCAGCCAGCGGTGCGGCATGCGGTTGGTGGCCAGCGCATCGAGTTCGGGCAAACCCAATTGCAGGGCATGAAAACCAAACACATCGGCCACCACAGCCGCCATTTGCGCACGCTCCCAGGCCAGCAGGTAAGCCCCGGGCGGCGTCGCCATCCATTCGTGCAAACCTATAATTTGATCAGCCATGAAGTTAATTCCAATCCCTGCTTTCAACGACAACTACATCTGGATGTTGCACGACGACCGTCGGGCGCTGGTGGTGGACCCCGGGGATGCACAAGCCGTGCTGACGGCCCTGGCACAGCATGGGCTGACACTTGCGGCGATTTTAGTCACCCACCACCACGGCGACCACACCGGCGGCGTCGATGTCCTGCGCCAGAGCACAGGCGCACAGGTGTACGGCCCCGCCACGGAGCCCATGCCCGAACCCTTGCAGCGGCTCGCCGACGGCGACGTCATCACCCCACTCGAACTGCGCCTTGAGGTGCTGCTGGTACCGGGCCACACCGCCGGTCACATCGCTTACTGGGGACAGGTTCCGGGTTCAGACCCGGTGCTGTTTTGTGGCGACACCCTGTTCAGCGCCGGTTGCGGGCGTCTGTTTGAAGGCACGCCGGCGCAGATGCTGACGTCCCTGACGCGACTGGCAGCACTGCCCGAGGCCACCCGCGTCTGTTGTGCGCATGAATATACCTTGGACAGTTTGCGCTTTGCGCTGGCCGTTGAGCCGGACAATAGCGAGCTGCAGGCTTACCAGGCGCGTGCCCGGACGCTGCGTCAGCAGCTGTTACCGACACTGCCCTCCTCGATCGGCCTTGAAAGAGCCGTGAATCCCTTTTTGCGCACCCATTTGCCCGCCGTGGCCCATGCGGTGCAGCAGATCGAACCCAAGGCAGACGACCCCGTGGCTGTCTTTGCCGCCCTGCGAACCTGGAAAGACAAATTTTGAAACGACTTTTTTACGCACTGGCCTTGCTGCCAGCACTTTGGCTGGCCGGTTGCGCGTCACCACTCGCCGTGCCCGCCGACCATGCCGCGACCTCCTCGGTCACGGCGTCCGCTGGCCCGGGCACCGGCCTACCCAATAGCCCTGACCACAGCACCTCGGTCTATCCGGGCGGTGGTCTCAAGCCCCTGGCGGCCGAACCTTCCCTGCGCTCGCGCAGCGTCCAGTCGCTGCTGCCACCGGCCGACCTGTGGGAGCGGGTGCGGCGCGGCTTTGCCATGTCCGACCTCGACTCCGACCTGGTGCGCGAGCGCGAACTCTGGTACAGCAGCCGCCCCGACTACGTGGCGCGCATGACCGAGCGCGGCAGCAAATACCTGTTCTACATCGTGGAAGAACTGGAGCGGCGCGACATGCCCAGCGAGTTGGCGCTGCTGCCGTTTATCGAGAGCGCCTTCAACCCGCAGGCGGTCTCCAGCGCCAAGGCCGCCGGCATGTGGCAGTTCATGCCGGCCACCGGCAAGTACTTTGACCTCACGCAGAACATGTTTCGCGACGACCGCCGTGACGTGATCGAATCCACCCGCGCCGCGCTCGACTACCTGCAAAAGCTTTACGGCATGTTTGGCGACTGGCATCTGGCGCTGGCCGCTTACAACTGGGGCGAAGGCAGCGTCCAGCGGGCCATCAAAAAAGCCAAAAATGCAGGCACGGGCACCCGCTATGACGAGCTGGTCATGCCCATGGAAACCCGCATGTACGTGCCGAAACTGCAGGCCGTGAAAAACATCGTGGCCAACCCGGAATCGTTCAGGGTGGTGCTACCGGAGATCGGCAACCACCCCTATTTCCAAAGCGTCGAAATTGAGCGCGACATCGACGTGGCGCTCGCAGCCGAGCTCGCCGATGTGCCTCTGGACGACTTTCGGGCGCTGAACCCGTCGGCCAGCAAGCCGGTTTTGTTGGCGGCCAGCCATTCCCAGATTCTGCTGCCCTGGGACAACGCCAAGCGCTTTCAAAGCAGGCTCGCAGCTTATGACGGCAGCCGTCTGGCCAACTGGACCGCCTGGGTCGCCCCCGCCACCCTCAGCCCTGCGGAGGCGGCCAAACGCGTCGGCATGACCGAGGCCGATTTGCGCAGCGTCAACAAGATTCCGCCACGAATGCGGGTCAAAGCTGGATCAACCCTGCTGGTACATCGCTCGGCCAGCTTGAACAGCGATGTCACCGAGCATGTCGCCGACAACGGCTACCTGGCCCTGGCACCCGATGTGGTGCTGAAAAAGACCGTGGTGAAAGCGGGCAAAAAAGACAACGTGGCCAGCATGGCCAGGCGCTTCAGCGTGAGCCCCCAGGTGCTTGCAAACTGGAACAAGGTCAGCACCACGGCCGCATTCAAGCGCGGGCAATCGGTGGTGCTTTACTTGCCAGCCAAGGCCCGGTCCGGGCGCGGCGTCAAGGCACGCGGAAAAACAGCCATCGCCAAGGCGACCCGGCGCACGCCGACCAAGACAGCAGCCAAGAAAAAACCGGTCAAGCTGGCGCGCCAGTGAACCTCCTATTCCGTTGATCTTGCCCCTGTTTTCCGGACTCCTTAAGCCACCCATTATGCGGACTGCCTGTCTTGCTGCCGGGCCGCGGTCAGCGTTGCTCAAACGTCATTGGGCTGACGTAGCCCAACGTTGAGTGCAATCTTTTGTGATTTAAAAGTAAGCGTCCGGCGAACTCACTTTGCCTGAGATCAAAATTTGCCAGACCATCGTGTCCACTTCAACAAAGGAGGACACATGGACACTTCAACCGCTCAGAACGCGGAAACTTCAGAAATTCAATTGCCGACGCCTGCACGCCGACACGCGCTATAGCTCTCAACAACCAGCCGAAAATTGACCGCGCCCTCGCCGTGGCTGGCGGCGTCAAGGGCGTAATTCGTATCAACAAAGAGATGACGATCAAACAATAATCGGAACTTGAAAAACGCAAGCAAACCCAGCCAGCGCGTGCCAACCAGCGCTACTGAATCTTAGCTTCCCTGCCGCAGGCGCACGTCACTGAGCAAGCGCTTGAGCTCCTTCTTGACCACGCCGTAGCACTCGCAGGCTTTGGATTCGAGACCGGCACGGTCCAGCACGCCAATGTGGCCACGGCGGTAGCGGATGTAGCCCAGGGCTTGCAGGTGGCCGGCCGCGTCGGTCACGCTTTCGCGGCGCACGCCCAGCATGCTGGCCACCAGCTCCTGCGTCATGACCAGTTCCCGATCCGGCAAGCGGTCCAGCGTCAGCAGCAGCCAGCGGCACAGTTGCTGCTCGACCGAATGGTGGCGGTTGCAGGCGGCGGTCTGGGCCATCTGCGTCATCAGCGCCTGGGTGTAGCGCAGCAGCAGGCGCTGCAAGGGCCCGGCCGCATCAAACGCCTGTTTCAGCAGGTGGCGCTCCAGCCGGTAGGCGTGGCCGGCGGTTTGCACCACGGCCGAGCTGGAAGTGGTGTCGCCGCCCATGAACAGCGAAATGCCCACCACGCCTTCGTTGCCCACCCCCGCGGTCTCGGCCGACGCACCCGATTCAGTCACATAGTGCAAGGACACGATGGCGGTGGTGGGAAAGTAGGCATGGCGCATCTGCGTGCCGGGGTCGTAGAGCATCTGGCCCAGTGCCAGCGGCACCAGTTCCAGGTCTGCCGCCAGGGCCTCGAAGTCCCGGGTCGGCAAGGCCGCCAGAAGATGGTTCTGGTTGGGGTTGTGAAGGAGTGACATGGATGACCCTGATGTTGTTCTTGTTGTTACGGGAGTTTTGAGGTCAGCTCCACGCCAATGCCACGGTAGCCGACAAAGCGGCTGTTGCTGTTGAACATGGGCTCGCCACTGACCTGAAAGCTTTGCGCGCTGCCATCGGCATTGACGCGGTGGAACACAAAGTCCAGAAACGGCTGGCGCTCGGCAATGGTGGCGCGTAATTTGGAACGCTCTGCCTCATTCCAGCCGCTCACCTGGGCGGCGTTTTTCTCGCCACTGAGCGGCGTCACCTGAATGCCCAGCATCTCCAGCACCGGCCCCGACACCTTGCTGAACTGGCCATTTTCGTCCTGCTCCCAGTACCAGTCCGAGGCCAGTTCGGTCAGGCTGCGGTAGCGCGCCTCGCTCTCGCGCAGTTCGGCCGTGCGCTCGGCCACCGTGGCTTCGAGCCGCCGGTTGTAGTCAGCGAGCTTGCGGTACAGCAGGCGCACTTCGAGCATGTTGTGGATGCGCGTCTTGACCTCGACCAGGTCAAACGGCTTGCTGATGAAGTCCTTGGCACCCGCCGCCAGCGCGCGCAGCTTGTGGCCCGGTTGGGCGGTGAGCACAATCACCGGCAAGTAATCGTCGGTGACGTTGGTCTTGAGGCCTTCCATCACCTGGAAACCGTCCATGTCCGGCATTTGCAGGTCAAGCAGGATCAGGTCATAGCTGTTTTTGCGATGCAGCGCGCACACCTCCTCGGGCTTCATGGTGGAACTCACCTGGCTGTAGTCGGCGTCGGCCAGCAGCTGCTCCAGCAGTTGCACATTGGCCAGCTGATCGTCGACGATCAGAATGCTGGCTTGGTGAATTTCGACCGTCATGGGCATGATCAATTCCTTGTTGTCTGAAGCGATTGGAACAGTATTTTTTCAAAGCCGCCATGGTGCCTGACCCTGGCCCGCGGATCGGTGCGCCACCGCACATAGCCCGTGCCAGCGGCAAGTTCATGCAAGCTTGCGCAATATCAAGGCTTGGCTTACAAATTGGGTAAAACTGATCAACACACCACGACCCCAAGCCGCACATGACCCTTTGCCACCTGGCCCCCCATGAACTCGCCCTCACCATTGCCCCTGAAAGCTTGGGCATCAAAGACACGTCCGAGTTGCAGCACGAGCCGCTGCCCTGGATCGGCCAGGCGCGGGCAGAGACTGCGGCGCGTTTTGGCCTGTCCATGGACCAGCCCGACTACAACCTGTTTGTGCTGGGCGAGGTCGGTAGCGGCCGCTCGACGCTGCTGCAGCAGTTGATGCGCGAGGTGGCCGCCACCAAGGCCGTGCCGCCCGACCTGTGCTACCTGCATAACTTTGACACCCCCGAAAAACCGCGCGCGCTGCGCATGCCGCCCGGCCAGGGGCGGCTATTGCGCCAGCACATGGCGCAACTGTGCAAGACACTGCAAAAGGAAATTCCGCAACGCCTTGACGGGCCCGATTTCAAGGCCGAAAGTGAGCACCTTGAAAAGACCTACAAGCTGGAGGAATCCGAGGCCTACGCCGAGCTCGACGCTTTTGCCGAAGCCCGCAACTTTGCGCTGTACCGGGAAGACGGGCACCTGATCTTTACCCTGCTGGGGGCCAAAGGCAAGGCCCTGACCGAGAGCGAGGCACGCTCGCTACCCAAGGAGCAACGCTCACAGGTTGAACTGGCCGAGCAGGAACTGCGTGCCGAGATTGCCCGCTACCTTGACAAGATCCGCCCCATTGAGCGCCTCAAGAACGAGGGACTGGCCGCGCTGCGGCGACAAACCATCAAGCCGCTGCTGGAGCACGAGTTGCAAGATATCCGGCTGGACCTCAAGAAACAGATCAAGGACTCGGTCAAGCTGGGCCATTACCTGGACCGGGTGATGCAGGATGTGCTGGACAACCTGGATGTCTTTCGCGTCGCGGATGCCGACGCCGGGCTTGACGAGGAGATTCGCCAGGAGGAGCTGACCACGGTGCTGGCGCGCTACCGGGTGAATCTGGTGGTGGACAACGAAAAGCTGACCGGCGCGCCGGTGATCATCGAGGACAACCCCTCGTACCACAGCTTGTTTGGCAGTGTCGAGTACCAGGCCGAAGAGGACGTGCTGCTCACCGATTTCTCGCGCATCCGGGCCGGCAGCCTGCTCAAGGCGCATGGCGGTTACCTGATGCTGCATGTGCGCGAGCTGTTGAGCGACGAACTGGTGTGGGAAAAGTTGCGGCGTTTCTCACGCACGGGCCGCCTGCAAATTGAAGAACCCATGCAGATGTTTGCCCCCATGGCCACGGTGTCGCTGACACCCGAGGCGCTCGACATCAACGTCAAAATCGTGCTGATCGGTGCCACCGAAGAGTATTACCTGCTGCAGGAGGCCGACCCCGAGTTTGCCCGGCGCTTTCGCGTCAAGGTGGATTTTGCCGAGAGTTTTGCCGCCAGCGCACAGACCTATGCGGCATCCGCCGTGTTTGTGGCCCACACCTGCCAGCGCCTGGGCTTGCCGCATTTCACGGCCGCCGCCATGGCGCGCCTGCTTGAGGATGCGCACCGCGAAGTCGATGACCAGACGCGCCAGAGCGCCACTTTTGCCCGCATGGAAGCGCTGGTGATGGAAGCGGCAGCGGTCTGCCATGGCCGTACCACCACCGTGGACGCCGACGACGTGCGCGACGCGCTGCAGGCGCGCCGCCTGCGCCACAACTACCCGGACCAGCGGCTGCAGGAAACCATCACCGACGGTGAGCGGCTGATCAGTCTGCAGGGCGAGAAAGCGGGCCAGATCAACGGCCTGACCCAGATCGACCTGGGCGACTACCGCTTTGGCTTTCCGGTGCGCGTCACGGCGCGCACCTCGGCCGGCGAGGACGGCCTGGTCAACGTCGAGCGCGAGGTGGCCTTGTCAGGCCCGATCCACGACAAGGGCGTGCTCATTTTGCACAGCTACCTGTCCACGCTGTTTGCCGCGCAGGCGCCGCTGGCGCTGGATGCCACGCTGGTGTTCGAGCAGGAGTACCACGGCATCGAGGGCGACTCGGCCTCGTGTGCCGAGCTGTATGCCCTGCTGTCGTGCCTGTCCGGGCTGCCGCTCAAGCAGGGCATTGCCGTCACGGGCGCGGTCAACCAGCACGGCGAGGTGCTGCCGGTGGGCGGCCTCAACGAAAAAATCGAGGGATTTTTCCGGATCTGCGCGCAGGCCGGTCTCACCGGTGAGCAGGGCGTGCTCATCCCTGAGCGCAACCGGCGCCACCTGATGCTGGCCGGCGAAGTGGTGCAGGCCGTGGCGCAAGGCCGCTTTCATGTGTACACGGCCGAGCACGTGAGCGAGGGCATTGAATTGCTGACCGCTTGTGCCAGCGGCCTGCCGGGCACGGCCAGCGGCTACGCGCCAGACACGGTGCTGGGCCGCGCCCAGAAAACCCTGCAGGCCTACCGCCGGGCATGTCATCTGGCGGATCACCCCAGGCCCGGGGGCAAGCGCAGACGCTAAGGGCTCACAAGGACTCTTTGGAAAGTCCCTGTAGCGCCCTTATTTCAGCGCCGCCTGCACCTCGCTCACGCGCATGCCCAGCGCGTCGGCGAAGGCTTCCACACTTTGACCACTGGCTTCAAAAGCCTTCTTGAGCGCTGCGCGGCGGGCCCGTTGTTGTTCAACCTCAGCCAGCACCTCGTCCAGCAGCGCCTGAATGGCCTCGGCCGGGGTGCCGATGCGGGCCAGGTAGTCTTGCCGCGTCAGGCCGGACTGCTCGAATGCGGCCAGCAGCTGCTTGCGCAATTTGGGACGCAGGTCTTCGCTGCTGCGCGCCTGGCGACGCTGAAACAGCTCGACGATGGACAGAAAAATGTGCTCCGGGGCCACGTCCTCGACCGGTTTGCCTTGCAGGTCGTGGCGCTTTTGGCCGGCCGCCACGCTTTGCAGGTAACGCGTGGACCGGGTGTGCACACCCAAAGCCGCCTTGAGCGATTCGCGCTGGAAAACCTCCGGGTGGGCCGCCAGCAGCTCCTGGAAAATACCCAGTTTGAGCGGCAGAAAACGCTCGCCAAAAAGCTTTGGGTACAGCTCAAACAGTTTTTCCAGCACCGGCTGCACCGAGGCAAAGCGATTTTTGGCCTTGGCTGGCTGGGCCGGACTCGCTGCGGCAGCGGGCGCTGTGGCACGCTCGGGCGGCGCCGACACCGGCGTGTCCTGAGTCAAATGGGTCGTCTGATCGGTCGGTTCTTGAAGGGTTTCGGTCATGGCATGAATCAAATGGAAGAACCTGCGATTGTCAACCAAAGCGCAGCGCCGCTGGCATACTCCGGGAAATGAACGAAGCCATGTCAGCACCGCCCCAGCTCGCCAAACCAGAGTCACCCAGCGTGGCCGATCTGGCGCAAGCCACCCAAGCCACCCCGGGCCATTTTGACGAATTGCGCGGCACAGTGGCCCGCGCCACCCCGGCCCCGGCCCCCCATGCGCCAGAAGCAGCCGTGGGCAGTCCCAAACTGACCGAGATCTGGCGCCAATTTTTCTCGACACTTGAGAACGACTCGGCCGCCGACATGGACCAGCGTGCCGCCAACCTGGCGCGCCAGGTGCGCGACAACGGCATCACCTACAACGTCTATGCCGACGAAAACGGACCGCAGCGGCCCTGGTCGCTCGACCTGTTCCCCCTGATTGTGGATCCGGCAAGCTGGCAGCGCATCGAGGTCGGCGTATTGCAGCGCATGCGCCTGCTCGAGCGCGTGATGGCCGACGTCTACGGGCCGCAAACCTTGCTGCACGACGGTTTGCTGCCGCCGGCGCTGGTCCATGCGCACCCCGGCTACCTGCGGGCCATGCACGGAGTGGAGCCGGTGGGCGAGCGTTATCTGCACATCGCCGCGTTTGACCTGGCGCGCGGGCCTGACGGCAACTGGTGGCTGGAGGCACAGCGCAGCCAGGCGCCCTCGGGTCTGGGGTATCTGCTGGAAAACCGGCTCGCCATTGCGGCGCAGTTTCCGCAAGCCTTCCAAAACTTGGGGGTGCAGCGCCTGGCCAGCACCTACCGCGCCCTGATGGACAGCCTCAAGGCCATGAGTCCGGCCGGTCCCGATGCCCACCTCGCCTTGCTGACGCCCGGCCCCTACAACGAAACCTATTTTGAACACGCCTATCTTGCGCGCTACCTGGGGCTCACCCTGGTCGAGGGCAGTGACCTGCTGGTGCGCGACGAATGCCTGTTTCTGAAAACATTGAAGGGCCTGGTGCCGGTGCACGGCCTGCTCAAGCGGGTCGAT
>LNAP01003453.1_pt1 | contig 15093 bp, 14 predicted proteins | sample 602601 | NCBI WGS metagenome assembly LNAP01 (sample SAMN02440304, study PRJNA202911) | soil metagenome | biome: Subtropical and temperate rainforests or woodlands; isolation source: soil samples (1 kg each in a 20% v/v slurry with milli Q water) were... ...
CCCGCCGCGCGCCAGATGCGCTCGGCGTTGTTCGACATGTCGAGCACCTTGCCCCAGAAGCCGAAATCGACGCCGATATAGACCAGCACCGCCCAGGCCAGCGCCGCGGCGGCCGGGAACATGATGCTGCCCTTGACCACGAACAGAATGGTGAGAACGAGCGCCAGCAGACCGGAGATGCCGATCACGATGCCCTGGTAGAGCGTGAAGGAGTTGACCTTGTCCTTGTAGGCCTCGGGCTCCCACAGATAGAGCTGCGGCAGCTTGTCGGTGCGCAGCTCGGCCACGAAAGTGATGACGGCGCCGGGGTCGAGTGTGATGCGGAAGACGTCGGCGGTCGGGCTTTCCTGCCGCTCCGGCCGGTCGCCGGTCGAGGGCGTGATGGTCGCGATGCGCGACAGCCCGAGGTCGGGCCAGAGCAGGCCCGAGGAGACGATGCGGTAATGCGGAGCGACGATCAGGCGGTCGAGCTGGTCGTCGGTGTTGTTGGCGAGCGCGAACACCACCCAGTTCTGGCCGCCTTCGCGGGCGCGCACCTCGATGCGGCGGACGATGCCGTCGGTGCCGGGCGCGGTCGAGACTTGGATGCGGTCGGCATCGCTGCGCTGGTGCTCGAGCACGCCGGTGAGGTCGATCGCGGGCGCGTCACTGCGGACGCTGACAGCGTCAAGCGCGCGCGCCGGGGACGCCGCGATGAGAATCATGAGGCCCAGCGCGATGGGCGCGAGGCATCTGATCAGACGCAAGGTCAGTTCTCCGCGTTCGACGCAAACTTGGTGTGCAAGGCTGGCACGGAAAGGCGATTTCAGGCCGGATAGAGATGGTTCGGCGCGTCGCGATAGATGCCACGAAAGCGTGGAAAATCAAAGGGTTTCCGCCTTGCCGGGTGGGCCAGCGGCCTACACCTCCAACACAATTTTGCCAATATGTGCGGAGGTCTCCATGCGCCGGTGCGCCTCGGATGCCTTTTCCAGCGGGAAAGTGCTGTCCATCAGCGGCTTGACGCGGCCTTCGCGCAGCAGCGGCATCACTTTGGCCTCGATCGCGGCCACCATCGCCGCCTTGTCCGCATTAGTACGGGGGCGCAGCGTCGAGCCGGTATGGGTGAGGCGCTTCACCATCACCTTGGCGATGTTGACGGTGACCTTGGGGCCGTTGAGGGTTGCGATCTGCACGATGCGGCCGTCGACCGCGGCGGCATCATAGTTGCGGTCGACATACTCGCCGGCGACCATGTCGAGGATCAGGTTGACGCCGGCATTGCCGGTCTCCGCCTTGACCACGGCGACGAAGTCCTCGGTCTTGTAATTGATGGCGCGATCCGCCCCGAGCTTGAGGCAGGCATCGATCTTGTCCTGCGATCCCACGGTGACGAACACCTTGGCGCCGAACGCCTTGGCGAGCTGGATCGCCATGGTGCCGATGCCGGAAGAGCCGCCATGGATCAGCAACGTCTCGCCGGCCTTCAGGCCGCCGCGCTCGAATACGTTGTGCCAGACCGTCATCAGGGTTTCCGGCAGCGCGCCGGCTTCCTGGATCGACAGCGCCGCCGGCACGCTCATCGCATGGGCGTCCTGGGCGATGCAGTATTGCGCATAACCGCCGCCGGCGACGAGCGACATCACCTTGTCGCCGATCTTGTGGCGCCTGGCGTTGCTGCCGACGGCGACCACTTCACCGGCGATCTCTAGGCCCGGCAGGTCGCTGGCGCCGGGCGGCGGCGGATAGGCGCCGGAGCGCTGCGCCACGTCGGGCCGGTTGACGCCGGCGGCCTGCACCTTGACCAGGATCTCGTCGGGACCGGGCTGCGGCAGCGCCCGCTGTTCCGGCACCAGCACCTCCGGTCCGCCGGGCTTGGAAATGGCGACCACGGTCATTTGCGCGGGCAGCTTGTCCATGATGTGTCCTTGAGCAAAGGTGCGGGATGCATTGAGGCCATTGCTTAGCCAGCGCAGTCCAAGCTGGCAACCGCCTCAGCCGGGCGCCCATGCGAACGCAGGAGGAACGAGGATGCCGACGGAAGACGACGACCGCCCGCGCAGGAAGATTAGCCATGACATCGGACAGGATCTCTCACTGTTGTCGGTGGAGGAGCTGACCGAGCGTGTCACCCTGCTCAAGGCCGAAATCGCAAGGCTGGAAGAAGCCGCCACCAAAAAGCGCGCCTCGCGCGATGCGGCGAATAGCGTGTTCAAGTCGTAGGGGCCATCGCCTCGTCTTGGGCTCGACGCGAGACCTCTCCGCCGCTCGTCATTCCGGGCTCGCGACGTTGTCGCGCCCCCGAATGACGGCGGAGAGGGAAACGCGTCATCCCCCCTCAGCCACTGGCCGACATGGCTAACGAACCCTCAAAAAATTCGCTCGTTTACTCCCGATTAAGCTTTCGGGTTTATGACTGGAACTGTCCTCGTTTGGACACCGAGTGGCTCCTGTCCACTCTGTTTGACGCCTCCCTGTTATCAACTTTCAAAGCCGCCGGTTTTCCGGCGGCTCTTTTTTGCCTCTCGCGCCGGGTGAAATCAGGTTGAATTCCGGGGAAAGACGCGCGGAAACCATATCCGCGCTTGTCGCTGGACTCCGGGTCCTGCCCGCGCAATGATTTGTTCATCATAAGCCGGCGCCTAAGCCGGATGGGTAAACAGTTGCGTAAGGGGCGTTAACCATGGAACGTTTGCAAGCCGACGGCGCTCTCGTTCAACTCAGCGAGCGGTTCACCAATTCTGCGGCGTTCGGCACGCTGTTCCGCGAGGGCATGGACCTCGTCGAAGAGACCGCGGCCTATCTCGACGGCGCCGGCCGCATCGAGGCCAAGGCACTCGATCGCGCCGTCAGCCTCACCTACGCGACCGAAAGCATGCGCCTCACCACCCGCCTGATGCAGCTCGCCTCGTGGCTGCTGCTGCACCGCGCGGTGAAGGAAGGCGAGATGACGCTGGGCCAGGCCAACCGCGAGAAGACCAAGGTCAAGCTCTCGGCCGCCGATCCCGGTCCGGGCGACACCATCGAAAAGCTGCCCGCGCAGTTGCAGGACCTGATCCATCGCTCGATGAGCCTGCAGACCCGCGTGCGTCGTCTCGACAACACCATCCACACCCCGCCGGCCGAACTCCCCGCGATCGGCAATCCGCTGGTGCCGCACCTCAACGCGCTGAAGGCGGCGTTCGAGCGGTAATCAATTTCGATCCACGCATTTGATGTCGAACCGTCACCCTGAGGTGCTCGCCTCTTCGGCGAGTCTCGAAGGGCGACGGCCCGGCTGACAGCTCGGCCGTACATCCTTCGACGCCTCCGCTTTGCTCCGGCGCCTCAGGAGGACGCGTCTCAAAACAAAAACGCCCCCGGTCTCCCGGGGGCGTTTTTCGTTTCCAGCCTCGAGGGCCGGATCAATCCTTTTTGAGAAAGCCCGAAAACTTCTTCTGGAACCGCGAGACGCGGCCGCCGCGATCCAGCATCTGGGCGTTGCCGCCGGTCCAGGCCGGGTGCGACTTCGGGTCGATGTCGAGGTTCAGCGTGTCGCCTTCCTTGCCCCAGGTGGAGCGGGTCAGGTACTCGGTCCCGTCGGTCATCACGACCTTAATCGTATGATAATCCGGATGAATTTCGGCTTTCATGGCAATTCCTAGGGCGACCGGCGCCGCTCGCTTGAGTGATGTCGATGACGGATTTGGGCGCTCTATACCCCACAGACCCCTTGAAGACAAGCTTGCCCCCTAAAACAAGCCATTGTCGGGACAGGAGAACCGGGCCGCCCCCTAAGGGACATCCCGGATTTGCCACTCCTGCTGCACCGGCCTATGTGGAGCCAACGTCTCTTTTTTGGTCGGATCCCAATGAGCGCAATATCATGAGCGCAGTAGAACGGCTTGAAACCGGGCCGGAAGAAGCCTCGTCGATCGAAGCCGAACTGATCGAGCAGCCGGCGAAGAGCCGCGCCAGGCTGCGGCCGTTGATGGCGCTTGCGCCCTACGTCGTCCGCTATCGTGGCCGCGCGGCGCTCGCCTTCGTCGCCTTGACGATCGCTGCACTGACCACGCTGCTGGTTCCGGTCGCGGTACGCCGGATGATCGATTTCGGCCTGACGCCGGAAGGCATCGAACTGATCAACAGCTATTTCTCGGTGATGATCGCGGTGGTCGCCGTGCTCGCACTGGCGAGCGCCGCGCGTTACTACCTCGTGATGACGATCGGCGAGCGTATCGTTGCCGACCTCAGGCGCGAGGTCTTCGCCCATCTGCTGTCACTCTCCCCGGCCTTCTTCGATTCGGCGCGCAGCGGCGAGCTGATCTCGCGGCTCACCGCCGACACCACCCAGCTCAAATCCGCAGTCGGCGCCTCCGTCTCGATTGCGCTGCGCAATCTGATGATGTTTTTCGGCGCGGCGGCGATGATGGTGTTCACCAGCCCGAAGCTCTCGGGCTTCGTGCTGCTCGCCATCCCCTTGATCGTGCTGCCGCTGGTTGCCTTCGGCCGCTGGGTGCGGCGTCTGTCGCGCAATGCGCAGGACACGCTGGCTGAGGCGTCGGCCTATGCGGGCGAGCTGGTCGGCGCGATCCGCACCGTGCAAGCCTATACCAGCGAGTCATTCGCCGAGAAGCGTTTCGGCGGCGAGGTCGAGCAGGCCTATGAGGCCGCGCGCACCTCGACCCAGGCGCGATCCGTGCTCACGGCCATCATCATCTTCATCGTGTTTGCAAGCGTGGTCGCGATCCTCTGGGTCGGCTCGCATGACGTGCTCACCGGTGCGATCTCGCCGGGCCGGCTCGGTCAGTTCGTGCTTTATGCCGTGTTCGCCGCGGCCGGCCTCGGCCAGCTCAGCGAAGTCTGGGGCGAGGTCTCGGCGGCGTCAGGCGCGGCCGAGCGCCTGTTCGAGATCCTGCGTGTGCAGCCCGACATCAAGGCGCCCGCGTCTCCGCGCGCGCTGCTGGTGCCGGGACGCGGCGAGGTCGGCTTCGATAAGGTCAGCTTTGCCTATCCGGCGCGGCGCGACGTCAAGGTGCTCGATGCCGTCTCGTTCACGGTGCGCCCCGGCGAGAAGGTCGCGATCGTCGGTCCGTCCGGCGCCGGCAAGAGCACGATCTTCCACCTGCTGCTGCGCTTCTACGACCCGCGCAGCGGGGCGATCTCGCTCGACGGCGTGCCGGTCAGATCCGCCGACCCCCGCGATTTCCGCGCGCGCATCGCACTGGTGCCGCAGGAATCGAACGTGTTCGCCGCCAGTGCCCGCGAGAACATCCGCTTCGGCCGGCCCGATGCGACCGATGCCGAGGTCGAGCGTGCCGCCGAGCTCGCGCATGCCGCCGAGTTCATCCGCCGCCTGCCCGAAGGTTTCGACACCCCGCTCGGCGAGCGCGGCGTGACGCTGTCCGGCGGCCAGCGCCAGCGCATCGCCATTGCCCGCGCGATCCTGCGCGATGCGCCGCTCTTGCTGCTCGATGAAGCCACCTCCGCGCTCGATGCCGAAAGCGAGACGCTGGTGCAGACCGCTCTCGAAGAGCTGATGCGCCACCGCACCACGCTGGTGATCGCACACCGCCTCGCCACCGTGCTGTCCTGCGACCGCATCCTGGTCATGGACCAGGGCCGGATCGTCGAGCAGGGCACGCATGCCGAGCTCGTGGCTGCGAACGGGCTTTATGCGCGGCTGGCGAGGTTGCAGTTCGAAGGGGCGTGAGGTCGCGTTGCGGAGATAAGTCCTCTGAATGAGGCTTTATCCAGTAATGCGTTTCTCCAGCTCCGCGCCCGTCCGAAGCCATTCTGCCGAATTCAACGCGTCGCGCATTTGACTGTGTTCGAAGCCGGGAGAGCCGTGATATCGCGGATGTCGAGACCCAGCCGAACATCTTTCCCCCGCGTTTCAGGCAAACTGCAATGAACAATATCTCCCGTCTCGCGAACTTCGTCGCTGACGCCGCCCGCATCGTCGAGTCCGGATCGGGCGAGGCGGCCATCGTTGCCGAACTCAATCCGAAACTGAAGGCACTCGTCAGTGTCGATGACTGGCTGCCGGCCGCTTACGCCGTCGCCGACGGCAAGGCGTATCAGCAGCATCTGCTCTATGCCGATCCACTTGATCGCTTCTCGGTCGTGAGCTTCGTCTGGGGACCCGGGCAGGGCACGCCTATTCACGACCACCGAGTCTGGGGGCTGGTCGGCGTTCTGCGCGGCGAAGAGATCTCGGTCAGCTACGAGCGCTCCGGCGACGGCACACTCAAGGCTGGTCCAGCGGAACGCCTTCCGCAGGGCAGCGTGGGGGCCGTGTCGCCCGACATCGGCGACATTCACGCGATCTCCAACGGGCTGCCGGACCGGTCCTCGATCAGCATTCACGTCTATGGCGGCAATATCGGAACGATCCGCCGCTCCATCTTCGATGCCCGGACGGGATCTGCTCGCGACTTCATCTCCGGCTATTCGAACGAAGCCGTTCCCAATCTCTGGCTTCGGCGTCAGGCTGAGACGGCGTAAGGTTTCTCGGAACGCGCTCTCGGCTTTACCGGCACTTCGGCGAGAGCGTCGGCACGTTCGGCCACGGCCAGTTCTTCCAGCTCCCGTCCGCATCGACGCAAGCTGATGGAGCGGGGCCGTTGGTTGGAGCTGGGCTGCTTGTCGGAGCAGGCGCATTCGCCGTCTTGAGCGGCGCGGTGAAGCGCTGGTCGACATAGGTGGTCGACACATAGCCGGCGACGATGACGCCCAGCAGGACCGTCGAACCCTTGGCCAGGTCGCTCAGCTTCATCGATCCTCTCCATCTGCTTGCCGTCACCGGCACGAATAGCAAACGTCTCGAGATCCATGCGTGACAGGCGTCACGCCCGCCACGCCATTTTCAGCACCGGCCGGCCCGAGGTCGGGTTCACGTCGTCGCCCGCGTGCGAAAAGCCGTTGCGCTCGTAGAAGCGGATGGCGCGGGTGTTGTCCCTGTTGACGAGCAGCGTGATGCCTGATGGTGACAGGCGTTTCGCTTCCTCGACCAGCAGCCGGGCAGCGTCAGAGCCCCAGTGATCCGGGTCGACCACAAGCTGGTCGAGATAGCCGTCGCCGTCGATGGTGATGAAGCCGGTGAGGGCACCATCCGCTTCCGCGACGACAATGGACGCCTTCGGCACCAGATCCTTGCGCCAGCGCTCGCGCCACCATTCCAGCCGCGCGGCGAAGTCGATCTGCGGATAGGCTTGCTGCCAGGTGCGATGCCAGAGGTCGATGGAGGCTGCTTCGTCCTCGGGCCGGTAGGGGCGAAGGTTGAGCGCGCTCACTACCGCTCCGTCAGCTTCAACTCGATGCGGCGATTGCGCTTGTAGGCCTCTTCGGTATTGCCGGTGTCGAGCGGCTGGAATTCGCCGAAGCCGGCGGCGACCAGCCGCTGGGCGGGGACGCCGAGCGAGATCAGGTACTGCACCACCGAGATCGAGCGCGCCGCCGACAGGTCCCAGTTGGATTTGAAATTCGCGCCGCTCACCGGCCGCACGTCGGTATGGCCGTCGACGCGCAGCACCCAGGGGATCTCGCTCGGGATCTTTTTGTCGAGCTCGATCAGCGCGGTCGCCAGGGTGTCGAGCTCAGTGCGGCCCTCGGGCAGGAGCGTCGCCTGTCCGGTGTCGAAGAACACTTCGGACTGGAACACGAAGCGGTCGCCGACGATGCGGATGTCGGGGCGGTTGCCGAGAATGGCGCGCAGGCGGCCGAAGAATTCCGAGCGGTAGCGCGACAATTCCTGCACGCGCTGCGCCAGCGCGACATTCAGGCGAGAACCCAGATCGGCGATGCGGTTCTGCGATTCCTTGTCGCGCTTCTCGCTGGCGTCGAGCGCTTCTTCGAGCGCCGCCAATTGCCGCCGCAGTGCGCTGATCTGTTGGTTCAAGACCTCGATCTGCGCCAGCGCCCGCGCCGAAACCGCCTTCTCCGAGTCCAGCGCCTTGCCGAGTTCGGAGGTCTTGCCTTGCGCGTCGTTGCCGGCGGCAGCCAGGCCGTCATAGAGGCCCTTGATGCGGTCCCGCTCGCTCTCGGCCGAGGCGAGGCCGGCCTTCAACTGCGAGACCTGGTCGTCGAGCGTGAGCTTGCCGAGCTTCTCCAGCGAGAGCAGCTCGTTGAGCTGCGCGATCTTGGCGTTGAGCTGCTCCAGCGCCTTGTCCTTGCCGGTGACCTCCTGCGACAGGAAGAACTGCACGACCAGGAACACCGACAGCAGGAACACGATCGACAGCACCAGCGTCGACAGCGCGTCGACGAAGCCGGGCCAGTAGTTGAAGGAGGTATCGCCGCGGCGGCCGCGCGCCAGAGCCATGTCGCTAACCCTTCTCCGGCTGGCGCGCGATGCGTTCCAGCAGGCGCCGGATCTCTTTGTTCTGCTCGCCCTGGCCGTCGGCCCATTCGCGGATCATCTGCTGCTCGGTCCGCATGTGCGAGACCAGCGCCTGAATCGCTTCGGCGAGGCTCGCCATCGCCGCGGTGGTGCCGCGGCTGGCGCTGCCCTCCTCGAGCACGGAGCGTAAGCGTTCGACCGCGGCCTGAAGCTCACCGCTGGCAACACCGCCGCCGGAGGCGACCGCGACGTCGCCGTGGCCGTATTCGCGCACGGTGGTTGCGAGCCAGTCTTCGAGGTCGGTGTAGAAGCGATTCTGGGCCTGGCTCGATTGCAGGTCGAGGAAGCCGAGGATCAGCGATCCGGCGAGGCCGAACAGGGAGCTCGAGAACGAGATGCCCATGCCGCCGAGCGGGGCGGCGAGGCCTTCCTTCAGCGTGTCGAACAGGGCGCCGGAATCGCCGCCGACCTTGAGTCCGTCGATCACCTTGCCGACCGAGCCGACCGTCTCGATCAGGCCCCAGAAGGTGCCGAGCAGGCCGAGGAAGACCAGCAGCCCGGTCATGTAGCGGGAGATGTCCCGGGCCTCGTCGAGGCGGGTCGCGATCGAATCGAGCAGATGCCGCATGGTGGTCTGGGTGATCGACATCCGCCCGGTGCGCTCGCCGCCGAGGATCATCGCCATCGGCGCCAGCAGCTTGGGGTGGCGGGCCGGCGCCAAGCCGGGATCGGCGATGCGGAAATTGTTGACCCAGGAGACTTCGGGGTAGAGCCGGATGACCTGTCGGAACGCCAGCACGATGCCGATGAACAGCACCGCCCCGATCAGGGCGTTGAGGCCCGGATTGGCGAAAAAGGCCTGGATGATCTGCTTGTAGAGCACCACGCCCACCAGCGCGCACAGCACCAGAAAGACCAGCATCCGCACCAGGAAAACGCTGGGTGAGGACAGTTTCGTGTACTCGATATCCATGGGGGAGCGGGTCGAGGCGCCTGACGGCATGGCCGGTATCATCCGTTACGAACTTGATTGCGATGTGCACTATGGCACAGCGCCCGGCCAAAAAAAGCGCCGGATGAGGGGATTTCCCAACGGGACCCGGAACCCAATGCTGAAACCGCGCTTTGATACCCGCGTATTTCGCAAAACTTCGGCATTCCACAGGCTCGGGCCGCGTTTTTGCCTCCTGTCGCCCAAAGACGGAGTTTGTCGCATGAGCGTCGTTTCCGCGATCATCGGGACTGCCGAACGCGTGCCGCTGCCGGATGTGGTGGTTCGTGCCGCGATCCAGCGCCTCTGCGCGCGCACGGCCGTGCGGCTGTCCGGACTGGGCGCGGCGGACGATGCCGCCTTCGCCGGGCGGATGATGTTGCGGCCGATCGCCGAGGACGCGGATGCCGGGCCTCGCGAGGTGCCCGCTTCGTTCTTCGCGCAGGTGCTTGGACCCAACCTCAAATACTCGTCCTGCTTCTACAAGACCGCTGCCACCACCCTGCAGGAGGCGGAGGAGGAGGCGCTGCGCCAGTCCGTCGAGCACGCCGGCCTCGCCGACGGCCAGACCATCCTCGATCTCGGTTGCGGCTGGGGCTCGCTGTCGCTGTGGGTGGCGCGGCAGTTTCCGCACGCCAAGATCACGGCGGTGTCGAACTCGCAGGCCCAGCGCGCCCATGTCGAGGAACAGGCGCGGGTGCGCGGGCTCTTGAACCTGCGGGTGATCACCGCGGACATGAACGTATTCGCACCCGAGGGCCGGTTCGATCGCATCGTCTCGATCGAGATGTTCGAGCAGATGACGAACTGGCGCAAGCTGTTGACGCGCGTGCGGTCATGGCTGGCGCCGGAGGGGCGCTTCTTCATGCACATCGTCACCCATCGCTCAGGCTCCCATCTGTTCGACCGGACCGATCGCGATGACTGGATCGCGCAGCACATCTTCACCAACGGGGTGATGCCGAGCCATCACCTCGTCAGGCAATTCGGCGACATCTTCGCGATCGAGAAGGAGTGGTGCTGGAGCGGAACGCATTATCAACGCACCGCCAACGACTGGCTCTCCAATTTCGATGCGCATCGCGACACGATCGAAGCCTCCTTGCGCCAGGTCAATGGCGAGGAGGCCGCTCTGTGGATGCGGCGCTGGCGCTGGTTCTTGCTCGCGACGGCAGGAATGTTCGGCTATGCCGATGGAACCGAATGGGGCGTCAGCCGGTACAGGATGAAGGCTGCGGATTGCTGAGTCTAAGCAGCTTTGCGGGCTCGCGTCTTCGCTGACCTGCGCGGCTTGCCTGGCTTTCTGGGCAGGGGACGCGCAGTCAAACCTAAGCCAAGCGCGCGCAATACCCCCAGCATCGTCGAAAACTCCGGATTCCCGGCCTCGCCGAGCGCCTTGTACAGTCCTTCGCGGCTCAGCCCCGCAGACTTTGCTATCTCGCTCATGCCGCGGGCACGCGCAACCGTATTCACCGCGTCCCGGATGAAGGCCGCATCGCCAGTTTCCAGCGCGGCCGTAATGAATTCGGCTTGTGCTTCCGGCGCATCCAAATATTCCGCGGCATCAAATGGTGTTGTTTTCAGCGCCATGGCACTACTCCAGTTTGGCAAGCATCGCTCGTGCCCGCTTGATGTCCGCCTGTTGTTTTCGTTTGTCGCCACCGCTGAGCAGGATGACCATGACGGCGCCGCGTTGCGCCGCATAGAGACGGTATCCCGGGCCGTAGTCGATTCGGAATTCAGACAGGCCCGCGCCCAATGACTTCACGTCGCCGACCGTGCCGCGTTCGATCAACGCGATCCGGCTTGCAATGCGCGCGACGGCACGACGGTCGCGTAGTCCGGCAAGCCAATCTCGAAATATTTCCGTCTGGACGACGTTGATCACGAGAATGTTGTAAACCATAGCTTACATTTGGACAAGCGCCGCCTAAGCGCAGCGGTCGCCGCGGCCAGCTCGCTGTCGATGCGGCGCTGGCGCTGGTTCTTCCTCGCGACGGCAGGAATGTTCGGCTATGCCGGTGGAACCGAATGGGGCGTCAGCCGCTACAGAACGAAGGCCGCCGTATAATTGCGATCTTCTGTCGCAGCACGCCGCGATGGAACCCGACTCACAATCCGGTGAGACGCAAAAAGCGCTCTGAACTCAGCACGATAGGCCGTGTGACATTGAGCCGCCTGCGGCATGCGTTGCGTTGCAGCAAGTCCCTTCTATTTTGAGCGCACCAGCCGTGCGGAATCGCCCAGAACGGGCCGGGCGCGGAGCGTGATCAGTTTCAACAACACCGGGGCACTTAACTTCATGTCAGGACTTCGTGCGCGATCGGCATGCGTTGCAATGATGCTCGCGGCCTGTGCGCCGCTGCTCGGCGCTTGTGACGATTCGGCCTCCGCTGTGTCCGCCGCGCAGCCGGTCGATCCTGACGTCAGCATCGTCGTCGTCAAGCCGCAGCCGCGCGCCGTGGTGCGCGAACTGCCGGGCCGCATTTCGCCGACGCGCGTCTCCGACGTGAGGCCGCGCATTTCAGGCATCGTGGTCGAACGTCTGTTTCGACAGGGCAGTGAAGTGAAGGCGGGCGATCCGCTCTATCGCATCGATCCGCGTCCGTTCGAGGTCGAGGTGATGGCCAACGAGGCCGCGGTCGCCAAGGCCGAGGCCGCATTGATGCAGGCCAGGCAGCAGGCGCACCGCATCGCGACGCTCACCAGCCAGCGCGCCGCGCCTGAGGCCGAGAACGAGAAGGCGATTGCGGGCGAGCGCCAGGCCCATGCCGAAGTCGAGGGCCGCAAGGCCGATCTTGCGCGCGCAAAACTCAATCTCGACTATGCCACCGTTCGGGCGCCGATCGACGGCGTCGTCGGTGCGGCGCTGGTCAGCGAAGGCGCGCTCGCGGTCCAGAACGAGACCAATCTTGCCACCATCCAGCAGCTCGATCCGATCTATGCCGACTTCACCCAGTCGGTGACCGAGCTCAACCAGCTGCGCCGCGCCTTCGAGAGCGGCGACCTCGAGCGCATCGCGGCCGATGCGGCCAAGGTGAAGCTCGTGCTCGACGACAACACCATCTACTCGCTCGACGGCAAGCTGCTGTTCTCGGATGCCAAGGTCGACGCCCATACCGGGCAGGTGACCTTGCGCGGCGAGTTCCGCAACCCCAAGCGCGAGCTGCTGCCGGGCATGTATGTCCGTGTCCGCATCGATCAGGGTCTCGACTCCGACGCGATCGCGGTGCCGCAGCAGGCGATCCAGCGCAATGGCGGCGGCGGCAGCGAGGTGTTCGTCGTCAAGGACGACAACCGCATCGCGGTGCAGCCGGTGCGCACCGGCTCGGTGCAGGACGGCGTCTGGTTCGTCACCGACGGCCTGAAGGCCGGCGACAAGGTCGTGGTCGAAGGCTTCCAGAAATTCGCGGCCGGCGACAAGGTCAAGCCGCAATCCTGGTCGGAAGCGGACGCCACCGCCGACAACCGGCACGCTCTCAAGGTCACGCGGTAACGCGCCATGGCCAGCTTCTTCATCGACAGGCCGATCTTCGCCTGGGTCGTCGCGCTGTTCATCTGTCTGATCGGCGCGATCTCGATCCCGCTGCTGCCGGTCGCGCAATATCCGATCATCGCGCCGCCCTCGATCTCGATCTCGACCAGCTATCCCGGCGCCTCGCCCGAGAACCTCTACAACAGCGTGACGCGGCTGATCGAGGAGGAGCTCAACGGCGCCTCCGGCATCCTCAATTTCGAATCCACCAGCGATTCGCTCGGCCAGGTCGAGATCATCGCCAATTTCGTGCCGGGCACCGACACCAGCGCGGCCTCGGTCGAGGTGCAGAACCGCATCAAGCGCGTCGAGGCGCGGCTGCCGCGCGCGGTGATCCAGCAGGGCATCCTGATCGAGGAAGCCTCCAGCGCGGTGCTCCAGATCATCACGCTGAACTCGACCGACGGCAGCCTCGACGAGGTCGGCCTCGGCGACTTCATGATCCGCAACGTGCTCGGCGAGATCCGCCGCATCCCCGGCGTCGGCCGCGCCACGCTCTACTCCACCGAGCGTTCGCTGCGCGTCTGGGTCGATCCGGCCAAACTCGTCGGCTACGGGCTGACCGCCGATGACGTCAATAAGGCGATATCGGCGCAGAACGCGCAGGTCGCCTCCGGCAGCATCGGCGCCGAGCCGTCGACCTCGACCCAGCGCACCTCGGCGCTGGTGCTGGTCAAGGGCCAGCTCTCGTCCCCGGATGAATTCGGCGCCATCATCCTGCGCGCGAATGCCGACGGCTCGACCGTTCGCCTGCGCGACGTCGCGCGCATCGAGGTCGGCGGCCTCAGCTACCAGTTCAACACCCGTCTCGACGGCAAGCCGACCGCGGGTCTCTCCGTGCTGATGTCGCCGACCGGCAATGCGCTGGCAACCGCGAGTGCGGTCGAGGAGAAGATGAAGGAGCTGTCGCGCTTCTTCCCGGCCAACATCGCCTACGAGATCCCCTACAACATCACGCCGGTGGTCGAGGCCTCGATCAAGAAGGTGCTGACGACGCTGCTCGAGGCCGTTGTGCTGGTGTTCGTGGTGATGTTCCTGTTCCTGCAGAACATCCGCTACACCATCATTCCGACCATCGTGGTGCCGGTCGCGCTTCTCGGCGCCTGCACCACGCTGCTGCTCGCTGGCTACTCCATCAACATGCTCTCGATGTTCGGCATGGTGCTGGCGGTCGGCATCCTCGTCGACGACGCCATCGTCGTGGTCGAGAACGTCGAGCGCATCATGGCCGAGGAAGGCCTGCCCCCGAAGGAGGCGACGCGCAAGGCGATGTCGCAGATCACCGGCGCCATCATCGGCATCACGCTGGTGCTAATGGCGGTGTTCGTGCCGATGGCGTTCTTCCCGGGCTCGGTCGGCATCATCTACCGCCAGTTCTCCGTGACCATGGTTGCCGCGATCGGCTTCTCCGCCTTCCTGGCGCTGTCGCTGACGCCGGCGCTGTGCGCCACGCTGCTCAAGCCAATTGCCAAGGGGCACGGCCATTCGACCAATGTCGTGTTCAGCCGGTTCAATCACCTGCTCGAGGCCTGCCGGTTTCGCTATGCGCGCACCGTCGGCTTCTCGCTGAAGCGCACCGGCCGATTGATGCTGGTCTATGTCGCGCTGCTCGTCGGCCTGTCCTGGGCCTTCGTCAACCTGCCCGGCGGCTTCCTGCCCGTCGACGACCAGGGCTTCGTCACCACCGACGTGCAGACGCCGTCGGACTCGTCCTATGCCCGCACCGAGGCCGTGATCGAGAAGGTGGAAAAATATCTGGCGCAGCGGCCGGGCGTGGACAACGTCACCTTCCTCACCGGCTTCAGCTTCTCCGGCCAGGGCATGAACACCGCGCAGGCCTTCATCACCTTGAAGGACTGGTCGGAGCGCGGACCGAAGGATTCAGCTGCTGCGATCGTCGCCGACATCAACCGCGATCTGGGCGCGTCGGTCCGCGACGCCAAGATCTCGGCGCTGCAGCCGCCGCCGATCGACAATCTCGGAAACTCCTCGGGCTTCTCGTTCCGCCTCCAGGATCGCGGCCAGAAGGGTTATCCGGCCCTGATGCGCGCCGCCGAGCAGTTGATCGCGGAAGCCAATGCGAGCCCGGTGCTGCAGAAAGTCTATGTGGAAGGCCTGCCCGAAGCGGGCGTGGTCAATCTCGTGATCGACCGCGAGAAGGCCGGCGCGTTCGGCGTCACCTTCGAGGACATCAACAACACGATCTCGACCAATCTCGGCTCGAACTACATCAACGACTTCCCGAACCGCGGCCGCATGCAGCGCGTC
>LNAP01003454.1_pt1 | contig 15093 bp, 17 predicted proteins | sample 602601 | NCBI WGS metagenome assembly LNAP01 (sample SAMN02440304, study PRJNA202911) | soil metagenome | biome: Subtropical and temperate rainforests or woodlands; isolation source: soil samples (1 kg each in a 20% v/v slurry with milli Q water) were... ...
GCCAGCGTGCGTACATCAGGTAGAACAAGGGTCTGGAAATTCATAACACACCTCGGGACCGGACTGGCGCCGGCTCAAGGCAGTTACGTTGGAGCATCAAGCTCTAGCGCAGCTAACCCGGCCTGGAAGGCGAGTCCCGTCTTTACTCTGGGTTTGGCGTCCGCCCCCTGTATTCACGGGGAGCGGACAGCGACTAGATACTGTGTCCATTGGCTTCTTTTGTGAGGTTGAAATAAGGCCCGAGTTGCAGGCACGGGCAATCTACTCAGGCAGGTAGGGGATGTCAATCAATAATGAACTTGTTTGGGCGCTTGTTCAGACTTCATTCAGATTGGCGTTATATATAAGTTCATACACTGTAGGCGGCCAATAACGCCAGATACATCAATACCAGGCCGCAGGCGCCATGGCTGATTCGCTGCCAAGTTGGCGAGGCGTTCTTTCGCAAGACATTCACCAAGCCCGCAATCAGAAAACACGACAGGATCGACGCCAGCATAAAACCGGCGAAAAACATCAGGGTCTGACCGTGACTCGGGGTGGTGCCGACGATGCCTGCCAGGGCACTGCCCAGGGCGCCCCAGTACACAATGTTCTTCGGGTTGGCCAAGGAGAGGGTTGCGCCGACCATCAGCGCGTTGCGCCCGGTGCTGGCCGGGGCGCTGTCGGGTTGCGGCAGGTGCCAGGCATCCAGCAGGCTGCGCAGACCGAGCCAGGCCAGGTACAGCGCGCAAACGGCGGTCAGGGGCACGCGTACCGCGTCGTGCTGGATCAGCAGGGCCATGCCGGTCAGGCCGATCACCGCCCAGGTCGCATCGCCCACCAGCGACCCGACCTGCACCAGCAATGCCGGGGCGAACCCATGCAGCAGGCCGCGGCGCAGGGTTTCTGCCAGCACTGCGCCAGGGGACAGGCAAAATACAAAGCCGAAGACCAGCGCGGAAAAAAAGATTGTCAGCATCACCCCCCCAAAATCAATCACGCACCTTCGCCGACACGTCGGCTGCTACAGGTCAGTTTGCGGCTGCGGGCGCTGAGCTGTCTTGGACCGGATTGCGCTCTGATAACGGCCAGGGGTAATGCCATACGCCGCACGGAAGTGCCGGTTGAGGTGGCTCTGGTCGGCAAAGCCCACTTCATGGGCGACTTCAGCGGCGCTCAGGCCGCTGCGCAGCAGGCCTTTTGCTCGGCGGGTACGCAACTGCATGGCCCACTGCCGGGGGCTCAGACCGGTTTCTTTCTGGAAGGTGCGCAGTACGTGGAATTTCGACAGGCCCAACTCGTCGCCCAGGGTATCCAGCGCCACGCCTTGATGTAACTGCGCAGCGAGTAGTTCCTGAGCCTGGGCCACCATCCCCGACCCGGCGCTGGCGCTACTGGGCAGGCGCACACCACTGAGCCTGACCACTTCGCCCAGCAGCAACACCAGGGCGTCTTCACTCAGCCCGCAAACCAGTGGGTCGGCGCTTAATGCGCCCTTGGCGGCCTGGGCCAGTTGCGCCGCCAGTTCCGGGGCAAAGCACAGCGCACGATCGAACTCCAGGTGCGCCAGCCCAAGGTCGGTGGCCAGGCGATCGGCCCCGGCGTACAGGCTGACAAAGTGCCAGGGTGCCCCCTCGGCCGCGCCGCCGCCCTGGATCTGGCCGGGGTTGTACAGGGTGATACTGCCCGGCCCGGCCTCGAAGGTGCGCCGGTCCAGCCACACCTGCTCGGCGCCGACCAGGTTGACGCCAATCACGCACTCGTCGTGGCTATGCCGGGCAAAGGTCAGGCCGGTGCAGGTGGTGCTGCTGATTTCGTAAGGGCCCAGCCAGGCGTGGTGCAGGGAACTCATGGGGTGGGCTCAGTGGCATCGGGTGCAGCAAAGCATACGCGTTTACCTGCGTTCAGATCGACCGTTGATTGACCCGGTCAGAGAGCGCTTGAGCATCTTCCTTGCGCTCAGAATAGCGCTGCACCAGTTCCGGATGCTCACGCACCAGCAGGGTGAACTTGACCAACTCTTCCATGACATCCACCACGCGATCATAGAGGGCTGAAGGTTTCATCCGGTCCTGATCGTCGAACTCCATGAAGGCCTTGGGCACAGATGACTGGTTGGGGATGGTCAGCATACGCATCCAGCGCCCCAGGACGCGCAGTTGGTTGACAGTGTTGAAAGACTGCGAGCCGCCGCAGACTTGCATCACCGCCAGGGTCTTGCCCTGGGTTGGGCGGATGGCACCCAGTGCCAGGGGTACCCAGTCGATTTGCGCCTTGAACACTGCTGACATCGAGCCGTGCCGTTCCGGTGAGCACCACACCTGGCCTTCGGACCATTGCATCAAGGCCAGTAGTTCCTGGACCTTGGGGTGATCGTTCGGAGCATCGTCCGGCATTGGCAGGCCGGCGGGGTTGAAGATCCGTGTCTCGGCGCCTAGATGCTGAAGCACGCGCGCCGCTTCTTCCACCAGGAGTCGGCTGAAAGAGCGCGTACGGTTGGAACCATAGAGCAGGAGAATCCGTGGCCGTTGTGCGGTGTCAGCGTGGAGTGGGGTGCTCAATGTGAGGTCGAGGTTGGGTAGGGTGGTCATGACATTCTCCGCTTATAACAAGCCAATACGATCCAGCTCAGCCTTGATCTGTGCCGCATCGAGGCGGTTGAACGGGAGGTCGAACAGCGCCCGGCAGCGGGTTTCGATGATCTGCAGGGTGGCCTGGAAGGCGGCGTCAATCTGCGCCTCGTCGCCGTGTAGGTCCGACGGATCCTCAAGCCCCCAATGCGCCTTGATTGCCGGGCCAAAGTACACCGGGCAGGCTTCCTGGGCGGCTTTGTCGCACACGCTGATCACAATGTCGGGTGGGCTGTCTGCAAAGGCCTCGTTGCCCTTGCTGTACAAACCGTCGGTGCTGATGCCCGCGGCCTGCAATGTACTCAGGCTGCGTGGCAGGACCTGGCCCTTGGGAAAGCTCCCGGCGCTGATGGCATGGAACCCTGGCGGGGCCAGGTGGTTGAACAGGGCTTCGCTGAGGATACTGCGGCAGCTGTTGGCGGTGCAGATGAACAGGACTTTCATGACAATTCTCCGTTAAACACTCAGGCGCAGGGCCAGCGCCGCCAGGGTAAGCAATAGCACCGGCAAGGTCAGGACGATGCCGACCTTGAAGTAGTACCCCCACGTAATACGGATGCCCTTGCGCGCCAGGATATGCAGCCAGAGCAACGTCGCCAGGCTGCCGATAGGGGTGATTTTCGGGCCCAGGTCGCTGCCGATCACGTTGGCGTAGATCATCGCCTCCTTGACCACGCCCACGGCATGGCTGGCCTCGATGGACAGCGCGCCGATCAGCACCGTCGGCAGGTTGTTCATGATCGATGACAGGACGGCGGTCAGCAGCCCGGTGCCCATGGCCGCGCCCCAGATGCCGTAGTCGGCGAAGCGGTCGAGCCAGCCGGCCAGGTGGGTGGTCAGCCCGGCATTACGCAGGCCGTACACCACCAGGTACATGCCGAGGGAGAAAATCACGATCTGCCACGGCGCTTCCTTGAGCACCTTGCGCGTCGAAATCTTGTGGCCCTTGGCCGCGATGCCCAGCAGCAAGGCCGCGCACACCGCTGAAATCGCGCTGATGGGAATGCCCAGCGGCTCCAGGGCAAAACAGCCCAGCAGCAGGATGACCAGCACCCACCAGCCGGCGACAAAGGTGGCCTTGTCGTGGATCGCGCTGGCGGGCGGCTCCAGTTCCTCGGGGTTGTAGGCCTGCGGAATGTCGCGGCGGAAGAACCACAGCAGCACCGCCAGGGTCGCGGCCACGCTGACCAGGTTCACCGGCAGCATCACCGCGGCGTACTGGTTGAAGCCGATATTGAAGAAGTCCGCAGAAACGATGTTCACCAGGTTCGACACCACCAGCGGCAGGCTCGCGGTATCGGCGATGAACCCGGCGCCCATGACGAACGCCAGGGTCGCCGCCCGGGAGAAGCGCAACGCCAGCAGCATGGAGATTACGATCGGCGTGAGAATCAGCGCCGCCCCGTCGTTGGCGAACAGCGCCGACACCAGCGCCCCCAGCAGCACCATGAAGGCAAACAGCTTGCGCCCGCTGCCCTGCCCCCAGCGCGCCACATGCAAGGCCGCCCAGGCGAAAAACCCGGCCTCGTCGAGCAGCAGGCTGATGATGATCAAGGCCACGAAGGTGCCGGTGGCGTTCCAGATGATCTGCCAGACCACCGGAATGTCCGTCAGTTGTACCACCCCGAACAGCAACGCCAGCACCGCGCCGAACACCGCGCTCCAGCCCACGCCGAGGCCCTTGGGCTGCCAGATCACCAGGGTAATGGTCAGCAGGAAAATCAATGAAGCAGTCAGCATGCCGGGCAGCCTTGAACAGGAAAAGTGAGGTGGATGGGAATTCAGCAGCAGCGCACGGGGCGATCGGCCATGGTCTGCAGGCGTTGCAGGTCAGCCTGCAGCCAGGGGCTGTTGGCCTCCAGCGTGTCCTGCAGCAATGCGGTCACCCAGGGTGACAATTGCGGGTGCAGCCGGTAGTAGATCCATTGCCCCTGGCGGCGGTCGGCCAGCAGGCCGCAACTGCGCAACAGCGCCAGGTGCCGGGAGATCTTCGGCTGGCTCTGGCCCAGGGCGGCGGTCAACTCACAGACACACAACTCGCCTTCGCGGGTCACGAGCAAGGCGATGCGACTGCGGGTTTCGTCGGCAAGCGCCTTGAACAGTTCGGCGGGGTTGAGAGCGTCGGACACCAGGGCCACTCCAGGCAGTTGGAGCGGCGAATATATGAATATTCAGATATACGGTAAAGCGCTTTTCTCACGACGAGAGGAATATCCCATCACCCGCGGAAGCCGGCTGGCCGACTCCCGCGGTGCCAGGATCAGAGCTTTTTGTGCTGCTCGACCCACTGCGCGTAGGCGTTGATGAACTTCTCCAGGAACGGCTTGAGCGACTCGGACAGCTTGCCCGCCTCGTCGAAGGCCGAACCGGCGCCGCTCAGGTAGGCTTCCGGCTGCTGCATGCACGGCACATTGAGGAACACCAGGGACTGGCGCAGGTGGTGGTTGGCGCCAAAACCGCCGATGGCGCCCGGGGATGCGCTGATCACCGCCCCCGGCTTGCCGCTCCAGGCGCTCTTGCCGTAGGGTCGCGACCCCACGTCGATGGCATTTTTCATCGGTGCGGGAACCGAGCGGTTGTATTCCGGGGTCACGAACAGCACGGCATCGGCGGCGCTGACCTGCTCGCGGAACACCTTGTAGGCGGCCGGCGGATCCACATCGATGTCTTCGTTGTAGAGCGGCAGATCGCCGATCTCGACAATCTGCAACCGCAGGTTGGCCGGTGCCAGTTCCGCCAGGGCCAGCGCCACTTTCCGGTTGATCGAGGCCTTTCTCAGGCTGCCAACCAGCACTGCAATCGTGTAGACGTTGCTCATAGTGAATCCCCGACTTCTGGTTAAGGAGGCTGATAGTTATAGATGATCCACCCTGCCCACAGCCACCCGCTGCAGGAAATTCCGCAGGCTTTTCCAGGCTCCACGCCGCTGGACGCCAGTTGCAATCAGGACCGCGGACTATTTTTTTTCCGCCGCTAAACTTACTTCGCCCAGGCACGGTCTACAGGACCGCAAATTGAGTGTTTATCTCCAGAGGCTCTAAAGATGGCAGCAGTACTCGTCGGACAATTTCATGCCAGGGACGCGGAAGGCCGTGTCTATTCGGTGCATGAGTTCCAGGAATCCACCCCGTCGCCAGACGGCATCGCCGGCTCGGAGCCCGTCACCACCTATCGCCTGGCCATTGGCGACCGCGTCAACAAAATGGACGACAACCAGTTTCTTCTCGTGCAATCGGGCGTCACCCTCATTCGCGAACCCGAGACCATCCTTCCTTCATAACGTGACGTTATGAGCAGAAGTCATATGCGCGGACATGAGTTAGGATTCAGTGTGAATCCCTCACCGGCTGGACATGGACTTCAAGCATGCGTTTACGTCATATCGAAGTGATTCAGGCGCTCCTGCAAACCGGACACCTGGGCACGGCCGCCGAGCTGCTGCAACTGCCGGTGGCCGAGGTGGAAACGATCCTGCGCGACGCCGAAAGCCAATCGGGTTTCATGCTCTTCGCCAGTGTTCGCGGACGCCTGCAAGCCACCCGGGAGGCCCGCGAGCTACAGCCGGCGATCGCTACCCTGTATGACGCCTTCGAACCCGTGCAACGCCTGGCCGACAGCCTGAAGCAATACCAGGCGCCGCCCTTGCGCATAATCGGCACCCCGCCCCTGGCCCAGCAACTGTTGCCACAGAGTATCGCCGCCCTGCGCCGGCGTTTTCCCGATACCCCGTGCAACCTCGCCAGCCAGGGCACCCGCGACATGGTCAAGAGCCTGTTGCTGCGCGAAGGCGACCTGGGCCTGAGCCTGCACAACCCCGATCACCCCGATATCCAGTCCGTCGCCCTGGCCCAGGGCAAGCTGCAACTGCTGGCCCCGCACGGCTGGCTGCAACCGAAGCAGAAGTACATTTCCCTGCAGGACCTGGCGGGCCAGGCCATGGTCGGCCTGGAAGGCCAGGACCCGCTGAGCGTGGCCCTGGACAGCAAGCTGCAGAACCTGCGCCCCAGCCCGACTATCCACACCCGGGTACAGACCCACCAGATGATGCGCAGCATGGTCGAGGCCGGCGAAGGCCTGGCGATTGTCGACCCCTTCACCGCACTGGGCGCGCGCGATGGCGGCCTGGACGTCTGCCCGCTGTCGCCACCGATCCCGGTCACCCTCTATGCCCTGACCCGCAGCGGCACCCCCTCCTCGCCCACCCTGGAGGCGCTGCTGGAAACCCTGACGGAAAAGGCTGAAGGCATGCTGGCCGGCTAGACCCCGGCTTCCCGCGCCAGCTCGTCGTTGAACAGCCGATACCAGAAAATCGCCACCTCGGCGGTGGTCGGATCGATCCCGCGGTAACGCAGATGATCGATGCCGCCGACCACATAACCGCAGCGCTCGTACAAGCGGCAGGCCCCCAGGTTGTTGTTCTGGGTCTCGAGCATGATGCCCGGCAGTTTTTTCTTGCGACTCCAGAACTGCGCCACATCCAGCAAAGCCTTGGCCACCCCGTGGCGCCGCGCCGGCGCGTGCACCGCCAGCTCGTCGATATGGGCGTAACCGTTCCAGTTGGTGCTGACCACCACATGGCCAACCGGCTCGTCGTCCAGGTAGGCCATGAACACCGCGCTGTCGGCGGCGTCGCGATAGCTGCTGAATTCTTCGGGGTCGATGCCGTAGCACTTGCGGTACGGGGTGATGTGATGCAACGGCCACTTGGCCACCACCTGCTCGCTCTGTGCCTGGGCATAGGCGCTGACCTCGAAGCTGAAGTCGCTACCCCAGACATACGCGGCGAAACCGTCGTCGGCGACACGTACCGACAGGCCGGGGTACTTGGGATTGATCATTGGCTGCATAGCGGGAAACGTCCTCAAACCTTGATGCAATCGACGGTGTACTGCCGCCCATTGCCTTCGTCTTCATGCTGCAATCCATGCACATCCGCGACAAAGCCGGGAAAGCTGCTATCGAACGTACGGGCGAAAGCCAGGTAATCGATGATCGAGCGGGTCGACTCGGTGAAGCGCTCGCCCGGCATGATCAGCGGAATACCCGGCGGGTATGGCACCAGCATCACCGCCGCCACCCGCCCGGCGAGGGCATCGATGGACACCGCCTCGACCTCGCCCCGCACCAACTGATCGTAGGCGTCGGCGGGCTTCATCGCCACCTCCGGCAGCACGGTGTACATGCGCTTGAGGTGCTTGGCCGTGGCATTGCTGCGGTAGCAGGCATGCAACTGATCGCAGAGGTCGCGCAGGCCCATGCCCTGGTAGCGCGCCATGTCTTGCTGGGCGATGCTCGGCAGGCAGGCGGCGAGGCTGACATTGGCGTCGTAGTTGCGCTTGAACTCCAGCAGTTCGGTCAGCAGCGTGCTCCACTTGCCTTTGGTGATGCCCATGGAAAACAGCACCAGGAACGAATACAGGCCGGTCTTTTCCACCACCAGGCCGCGCTCCCAGAGAAACTTGCTGACCACCGCCGCCGGTATCCCGCGCTCGCTCAGGGCACCGCCAGCGGTGAGCCCGGGCATCACCAGGGTGACCTTGATCGGGTCCAGCAGCACATAGTCGTCGGTCACCCCGGCGAACCCGTGCCACTCGCCTTCCGGCTCCAGCAGCCAGTCCGCGGTGCTGACCTGGTCGATGCCTTCCACCCGCTCCGGCTGCCAGATGGAAAACCACCAGTCATCGGCGGCGATGTGCTGGCGCAGGTTGGCCAGGGCCCGGCGGAAGCTCAGGGCCTCGTCGAACATTTCCTGCAGCAGCGAACGCCCCGCCGGCCCTTCCATCATCGCCGAGGCCACGTCCAGCGAGGCGATGATGCTGTACTGCGGCGAGGTGGAGATGTGCATCATGAAGGCTTCGTTGAAGCGGTCGCGATCCAGCTGCCGGGCGCCGCCGTCCTGCACATGGATCATCGAGGCCTGGCTGAAGGCCGCCAGCAGTTTGTGGGTGGAATGGGTGGTGAACACCAGCGGGCTGTCGGCGCTGCGCGAGGTGCCCATGCCGTAGCGCCCCTCGAAGAACTCATGGAAGGCCGCGTAGGCGTACCAGGCCTCGTCGAAATGCAGCACCTCGACGCTGTTGCCCAGGCTCTGCTTGATCAGTTCGGCGTTGTAGCAGAGGCCGTCGTAGGTCGAGTTGGTGACCACCGCCAGCTTGACCTTGGCCGGCCGGCCCCGGGTCAGCGGGTTGGCGTCGATCTTGGCCTGGATCGACTCGCGGCTGAATTCGCTCAGCGGGATCGGGCCGATGATCCCCAGCTCATTGCGCTCCGGACAGAGGAACAGCGGGATGGCGCCGGTCATGATGATCGAGTGCAGCACCGACTTGTGGCAGTTGCGATCCACCAGCACCAGGTCATCGCGACCGACCATGGAATGCCAGACGATCTTGTTGGCGGTCGAGGTGCCGTTGATCACGAAAAAGGTGTGGTCGGCGCCGAAATTGCGCGCCGCCCGCGCCTCGGCTTCCGCCAGGGGCCCGGTGTGATCGAGCAGCGAGCCCAGCTCCGGGACCGACACCGACAGGTCCGAACGCAAGGTGTTCTCGCCGAAGAACTGATGGAACGCCTGGCCTACCGGGCTCTTGCGATAGGCCACGCCACCGCCGTGCCCCGGGGTGTGCCAGGAATAATTGGAGTCGGCCGTATGCTGCACCAGCGCCTTGAAGAAAGGCGGCAACAGGCCATCGAGGTAATTGCGCGCCGCCCGCGCCACCTGCCGCGCCAGAAACGGCACGGTGTCTTCGAACAGGTAAAGAATGCCGCGCAGCTGATTGAGCTCGCTCATGGCGTCGGCCGGGGCGTTTTCCAGGGTCACCTGCTCGCCCAGGGCAAAGATCGGCAGGTTCGGCGCGCGCACCCGGGCCAGGCGGATCAGTTCCACCATGTTCTGCAGCAGGTGGGTGTTTTCCCCGGCGCCTTCGGCGGCGATCAGCATGCAGGCCAGGCCGTGATGGGTCGAGGCCACCAGGCGCCCTTCGGCATAGTCCACCGCGGAAAAGATACTGAAGCCTTCCTGCTCCAGCTCCCTGGCGATCCCCCGCACCCGGTCGCCGGCGACGGTGTCGGCCTTGATGTCGCGATGCACGATAAGGACGGGGAATTTCAGGTCTTTGTACATGGCACCAGGCATCCTGAGGCGGCGGACAAGGGCCCGCCAATCACCTCAGGGTAGAAGCTCGGGGGCCGGCGCGTAACCCCGTCAACGACCTCCTGTAACAAAAGGTCGCCCACGAACAACTACTGTTGCTGGGCCTTGGCTTCGGCCAGCTGGGTCCAGAGCGCCGGGGCCCCGGCGGATTTGGCGATGATTTCGAGACGCACCTGGTGCTCGGCCAGTTCGGCTTCGCTGGCGCGAATGACCCGCCCACGCTGGCGATCCGCCGACAGACGCCGGATTTCGCTGGCGCGGTTGCCCGAACCTTCGCTGCCGTTGCCGTCCGAGGCGTTGCCGGCCAGGGACAGGCTGGTCTGGCCGCCGGTCATGGTCAGGTAGACGTCGGCGAGAATCTCCGAGTCGAGCAAGGCGCCGTGCAGCTCACGGCCGGAGTTGTCGACGTCATAGCGCTTGCACAAGGCATCGAGGCTGTTGCGCTGGCCAGGGTGACGTTCCCGGGCCATCAACAGGGTGTCGAGGATGGTGCAGTGCTGGGTGATGTCGGCGCGGTCGTGCTGGCCCATCAAGGCGAATTCGTTGTTGATGAAGCCAACGTCGAACGCCGCGTTGTGGATGATCAGCTGCGCGCCCTGGATGAACTCGAAGAACTCGTCGGCGACTTCGGCGAAGCGCGGCTTGCCCACCAGGAATTCGTTGGTGATGCCGTGGACGCCGATCGCGCCCTCGTCGCTCTCGCGATCCGGTTGCAGGTAGACGTGGAAATGCCGACCGGTCAGGCGCCGTCCGATCAACTCGACGCAACCGATTTCAATGATCCGGTGGCCGTCGGTCACCGGCATGCCGGTGGTTTCGGTATCGAGTACAACAGATCTGTTGGCCATCAGGGGTCAGTTCTCAACGGTGGAAGTCTTTCAAGGCGCGGGATTTTAGCACGCTCTCGCGGCATGGCACGCATGGCGGATTCGCCTGGTTCCGCCGTGCGCAGTTTTTAACAATCATTCGCAAAGCTCATGCAGTTTGCCGCACAGGGGCTTGTTAGGGTGCGCGACGATATTTTCAGCGGACTCCACCCTGCCATGACTACCTGTAAAACCCGCCTGGCCTTTTTGTTTTGCACCTGCCTGTTCGCCGACATCGGCCAGGCCACCAGCCTGGTGATCAGCACCGACATCACCATGAGCCTGGCCTTGAGCGCCACCGAAGGCAGTTCGAAAGCCACCAGCTCGTTCAAGGACGACAAGCTCGTGCTCGCCGCCAAGACCGATGCCGCGGCCTTTGTCGCCAGCGCCGGCGAGATCCGCGGCGCCCAGCTGGAAGCAGCGATGCGGCATATTCGCCAGACGCTCGGCAACCCACAGTACTCCGACCTGCAACTGGCCAGCGCCATTCTCACCCTTTGATCGCCCCGGAACAGGGCCACTCATTCACCCCGAGCACCACGCGTTTGTTTAAATGAGCGCGGCCATTGCGCTACTGTACGGCCCACTCAGGCGGGCAGGGCTGGCACCCGGCCTTGCACTCATTTCCAGGAAACCGCCCTCCCATGCTCAAGACTCGACAGATGCTCCCACTGCTGTTGGCCGCGGCCTTCATCAGTGGCTGCTCTTCCCTGCCAGCAACGGGTCCCGACGCCGGGCAAGCCCCCTTGATCGTCGCCCATCGCGGCGGCGCCGCGGACTTTCCCGAGAACACCCTGCTGGCCATCGACAACGCCCTGCGCAACCGTGCAGACATGCTCTGGCTGACGGTGCAACTGAGCCGCGACGGCGTGCCGGTGCTGTACCGACCGGCGGACCTGAGCGCCAATACCCCGGCCTCCGGCGCGGTCAGCGAGAAAACCCTGGCGCAGTTGCAAACACTGAATGCCGGCTGGAACTTCAGGCAGACCGCGGCCGATGGCCAGGTGACATTTCCCTTTCGCTCCCAGGCGGTGAGCATCCCCTCGCTACAGCAGGCGTTGGCGGCGATCCCCGACGCCGTGCCGGTCATTCTCGACATGAAGGCCCTGCCCGCCGCGCCCCAGGCCCAGGCGGTCGCGCAGTTGCTGGAACAGCTGCACGCCTGGAACCGGGTGCTGATCTACTCCACCGATGCCAGCTACCAGCAGGCGTTCGCACACTATCCGCAGGCGCGGCTGTTCGAGTCCCGGGACAACACCCGGGATCGCCTGGCCAGCGTCGCCCTGGCCCACAGCTGTACCACGCCGCCGGCGCCAGCCAGCTGGGTGGCTTTCGAGTACCGGCGCCCGGTGCAGCTGGTCGAGACTTTCACCCTGGGTGAAGCCCGTTCGAAGGTGGATGCCCGGCTGTGGACGCCCGCGGCAGTGGATTGCTTCCAGTCCCGGGGCAAGGTGCGGATGCTGGCGATCGGGGTCAATACGGCCGAGGATTACCAGGCGGCCGCCTGCCTGAAGATGGACGCGGTGCTGGTGGATTCGCCCCGCGCGATGCGGGACATGAAGCAGCGGCTCGAACGGCCGCTGCGTTGCGACTGACTACCCGTTCAGGGCATCAGGCCTGTTTGTAACCGCGCACCTCGTCGACACCGCGGTTGGCCAGTTGGTCGGCCCGTTCGTTGCCATGGTGGCCGGTATGGCCGCGCACCCATTTCCAGGTGACCTGGTGGCGGTTGACCTGCTCATCGAGCTGCTGCCACAGGTCGGCATTTTTCACCGGCTCCTTGGCCGCGGTTTTCCAGCCGCGCTTTTTCCAGTTGGCCATCCACTCGTTGATGCCCTTCATCACGTACTGCGAGTCGGTGACCAGGATCACCTGGCACTCGCGCTTGAGCTCTTCCAGGCCGCGGATCGCCGCCATCAGCTCCATGCGGTTGTTGGTGGTGTTGGCTTCGCCGCCCCAGAGTTCCTTCTCCACGCCCTTGAACACCAGCAGTGCGCCCCAGCCCCCCGGGCCAGGATTGCCCTTGCAGGCGCCGTCGGTGAAGATTTCTACGCTATCGCTCATGCCAGACTTCCAATCGAAAATACCTGTGGCTTGCCGATCGTCGATCGACAACGCCCAAGCCGGGCAGGTTCGGCCCGGCTGAATTAAAGAGGGGGGTCGCTGTGCCGGCGGTTGACCTTGGCCATCGGCAGCGGCACCAGCTTGCCCATCGGCTCGCGGCGTACCTGGCGCACCGGGCGCAGGCCGACCACTATCTTGCGTGCCACCAGCAGGTAGAAGCCGCCGCCGGACAGTTGCCAGTCACCGGCCTTGCGCTCCCAGCCGGCCAACCGAGCCTGCCAGGCCGCCGAGGCAAGCGGCGGACGATAGCACCCGAAGCGGCGTTTCTCCAGCGCGAAGCCCAGCAGGTTCAACCAGTCGGCGACCCGCGACGGGGAAATGCAGCGCGCCTTGCGCAAGGCGTCATGGGCGAACACATGGCGCAGGCCCCAACTGCTCCAGGGATTGATACCGACGATCAACAGGTGCCCACCCGGTCGCACGGCGCTGGCGGCTTCGCGCAGCAGGCCGTGGGGCGACAGGCAGAAATCCAGGCCGTGCTGCAGCACCACCACATCGGCGGCGTGCTCGCTGAGCGGCCAGGCCTGCTCCTCGCAGACGATCTCGACGCCGGGCAGCGGCGCGCCCAGGCGTACATTGCGCTGCACCTGGGGCGCCGTCGGCGGGGTTTGCGCCGACGGGCCGTAATGCACCAGGTAGCCGCCGAAGAAACGCCCCAGCTCGTCGTCGAGCATGCGCCGTTCTTCATCCAGCAGAAATTGCCCCAGTGGCCCGGACAGCCACTCACGGGCGGCACTGATCAGGGCCAGCCAGTCAGGATCGGCCTGAGCGAACGCTTTATCGGTCATTGCATTCTCCAACCCGCCAAGAAGTTCTAAGATGCGCCAATGTTTTCCGCTTGGCGACTCCAACGATGATACAGATCAGTGCCCTGCCCGCGTTCACCGATAACTACATCTGGTTGTTACAGGACCATCGCCATCAGCGTTGCGCAGTGGTCGACCCGGGTGACGCCGCACCGGTACAGGCCTGGCTTGCCGAACATCCGGGCTGGGTGCTGAGCGATATCCTGGTGACCCATCACCACCACGACCATGTCGGCGGTGTCGAACAGCTGAAAAAAGCCAGCGGCGCCAAGGTCTGGGGCCCGGCCAACGAAAACATCCCGGGGCGCGACGTGGCCCTGCACGACAACGACCGCGCCAGCATCCTTGGCTGGGACTTCGACATCTACGCGGTGCCCGGGCATACCCTGGGGCATATTACCTACTACCATCACGGCCTGCTGTTTTGCGGCGACACCCTGTTCGCCGCCGGGTGCGGGCGTCTGTTCGAGGGCACGCCGGAGCAGATGCACCATTCCCTGAGCCGCCTGGCCGCGCTGCCCGAAGACACCCTGGTGTACTGCACCCACGAATACACCCTGAGCAACCTGCGTTTTGCCCAGGCGGTGGAACCGGACAACCCGGACATCGCCGCGCGCCTGCGCAAAGTCAGCGAGCTGCGGGAAAACGGCCGCATGACCCTGCCTTCCACCCTGGCCCTGGAAAAGCTCACCAATCCCTTCCTGCGTACCGGTGAAACATCCGTTAAACAAAAAGCGGACGAACGGAATGGCCTCGATAACCGGGCCCAGAGTGCGGTTTTTGCTGCCTTGCGGGCTTGGAAAGATAAGTTCTAAGCAGGCTGCGAGTTGGTACGAAAATTCTGAATGGTTGACCGCACCGGGTGCGCTTTCTAGAATCGCCCGACATTTTTGCCCGGAACTTACTTCCAGCCAATGTCGTCATCTATTCGTAAATCCATCAATTCAGACGCATTGACGCGGTTGGCTCAAGCCATCGCGGTGGCTGTGTCCGCCACTCTGGCGGGCTGCCAAAGCACGAGCCACGTCCCGCAAACCGACGCTTCGCACACCCAGAATTTCAACGCCCGCATCAAGCAGAAACCCATCTGGCTGAATGAAAAACCCAGCCCGCAATTGCCCCAGGACGTCTGGGAGCGCATGCGCGAAGGTTTCCAGTTGCAGGAAGGCATCGGCGTCAACCCGCGCATCGAACAGCAGCGCCTGTGGTTCGCCAGCAATCCATCGTTTCTCGAGAATGCCAGCGAACGCGGCAGCCTCTATATCCATTACATCGTCGAGCGCCTTGAAGAACGCAACATGCCGCTGGAGCTGGCCCTGCTGCCAGTGATCGAGAGCGCCTACAACCCGATGGCCTATTCCCGGGCCGACGCGGTGGGCCTGTGGCAGTTCATCCCGTCCACCGGTCGTTCCTTCAACCTGCGCCAGACCCGCTTCTACGATGGCCGTCGCGATATCACCGCCTCGACCACCGCGGCCATGGATTACCTGACCCGCCTGCACGACATGTTCAACGGCGACTGGCTGCTGGCCCTGGCG
>LNAP01003457.1_pt1 | contig 15090 bp, 11 predicted proteins | sample 602601 | NCBI WGS metagenome assembly LNAP01 (sample SAMN02440304, study PRJNA202911) | soil metagenome | biome: Subtropical and temperate rainforests or woodlands; isolation source: soil samples (1 kg each in a 20% v/v slurry with milli Q water) were... ...
ACGCGCACGGCGCCGAAGCCGGCTTCCTTCAGCCACTTGATCTGCTCATAGGGCAGGCTGCGGGTGCGCTCGCGCTCGAGGGCGCCTTCGCCGATACGCGCAAAGATCGGTCGGAAGCGCTCGGCCAGGCGTTCATAGTCGGTACCGGTGGAGAGGGGCTGCAGCTGTTGCTGGGCGGTCATGGGGTGACTCCTGTAGACGGTTGAAACGAAGCGGTCCGGGCGACCGCGAATCCGTGACAGGGGATATTGCACAGGCCGTGCCGACTGGCTCGAAGCCAGGTTTCATGCGGGCTGCCGGCCGGTGGCGAGGGTTGCGCCGTGTTCCGCACGGCGCAACTTGTTGGCCAGCTGTTGCCGACTGAACAGTTGGCCGGCGCCGCTGGCCGGCTGCCGTGAGTGGTTCGCGCGTGTGCCAACTGTTGGTCCGGCAACAGTGGTTCAACAGGTTGCCCGGACCGCGACAGCGCCTGAAGTTGTCGTATGTGTATAACTCTTTGAATTTAAAGGTTATTCCAAGATGGCACGGTTGCTGCTCTAGGTCTCTTGCGGGTGCCGCTTCGGCGCCCTCGGCAACGAGGCTGAGCGATGAGCAAGAAACTGAAAGTGGTCGCGGTGTCCGGCAGCGTGCAGCAGCCGTCGCGCACCCTGGTGCTGGTCAAGGCGCTGCTGGCGCAACTGGAGCAGGCGCTGCCGATCGAGGTACGCCTGATCGAGCTGCGTGAAATCGGTCCGCAGTTCGCCGGGGTGCTCAAGCGCGAGCAACTGCCGCAGACCGTGCGTGACGATCTGCTGGCCATCGAGAGCGCCGACCTGCTGATCGCCGCCAGCCCGATCTACCGCGCCTCCTATACCGGCCTGTTCAAGCACCTGTTCGACTTCGTCGATCACCAGGCGCTGGAGGGCGTGCCGGTGCTGCTCGCCGCCACCGGCGGCAGCGACCGCCATGCGCTGGCCATCGACCACCAGCTGCGCCCGCTGTTCGCCTTCTTCCAGGCGCAGACCCTGCCGATCGGCGTGTACGGCGCCGAAACCGATTTCGACAACTACAGCATCGCCAACCCGGCGCTGCACGAACGCATCGCGCTCGCCGTCGAGCGCGCCCTGCCGTCCCTTGCTTTGCGTGCACACCCGGCCCGCCTCGGCGTGGCCTGATCCCAGCCATTCCCTTACTGCCTTCCGATACGGAGAAACAACATGAGCCAGAACGACATCAAATTCGCCTACTGGGTGCCCAACGTCAGCGGCGGCCTGGTGGTCAGCAAGATCGAGCAGCGTACCCACTGGGACATCGACTACAACCGCAAGCTGGCGCAGATCGCCGAGAACGCCGGCTTCGAGTACGCGCTGTCGCAGATCCGCTTCACCGCCGGCTACGGCGCCGAATACCAGCACGAGTCGGTGGCGATCAGCCACGCGCTGCTGGCTTCCACCGAGAAGCTGCGAGTGATCGCTGCGATCCTGCCCGGCCCGTGGCATCCGGCCGTGCTGGCCAAGCAGATTTCCACCATCTCCCACCTGACCAACGGCCGCATCGCGGTGAACATCGTCTCTGGGTGGTTCCGTGGCGAGTTCACCGCCATCGGCGAGCCGTGGCTGGAGCACGACGAGCGCTATCGCCGCTCCGAAGAGTTCATCGACGTGATCAAGGGCATCTGGACCCAGGACGACTTCACCTACAAGGGCGACTTCTACCGCTTCCACAACTACAGCCTCAAGCCCAAGCCGCTGCAGCAGCCGCGTCCGGAAATCTTCCAGGGTGGCAGCTCGCGCGCCGCGCGTGACATGGCTTCGCGCGCTGCCGACTGGTACTTCACCAACGGCAACACCGTGGAAGGCATCAAGGCCCAGGTCGACGATCTGCGCGCCAAGGCCGCGGCCAACAACCACCAGGTCAAGGTCGGCGTGAACGCCTTCATCATTGCCCGCGACACCGAGGAGGAAGCCCAAGCGGTACTGGCCGAGATCATCGCCAAGGCCGATCCGGAAGCGGTCAACGCCTTCGGTCACGAGGTCAAGCAGGCCGGCGCGGCCAGTCCGGAAGGCGACGGCAACTGGGCCAAGTCCACCTTCGCGGACCTTGTGCAGTACAACGACGGCTTCAAGACCAACCTGATCGGCACCCCGCAGCAGATCGCCGAGCGCATCGTCGCCCTCAAGGACGTCGGCGTCGACCTGATCCTCAGCGACGCAGATGACCATGCCGACGCCGCAGTTCAGCACGCGGTGCATCTCGTGCTCGTCGACGTTGCCTTTTTCCTGCAGCCAGTCGAACACCGCCGGGCGAGTCCAGCTGGCCACGTCGATCACCGCCTGAGCGCCTTCGGGCAGTACGCGCGGGATGTTGTCGAGCAGGCCGCCGCCGGTGATGTGGGCCATGGCCTTCACCGCGCCGGTTTCCTTGATCAGCTTGAGCAGCGGCTTGACGTAGATGCGGGTCGGCGCCATCAGTAGGTCGGCCAGCGGCTTGCCGTCGAGCTGCACGTTCTCGATATCGGCGCCGGCGACTTCGATGATCTTGCGGATCAGCGAGTAACCGTTGGAGTGCGGACCGGACGAGGGCAGGGCGATCAGCGCGTCGCCAGTGGCGACCTTGGAGCCGTCGATGATCTCGCTCTTCTCCACCACGCCGACGCAGAAGCCGGCCAGGTCGTAGTCCTCGCCCTCGTACATGCCGGGCATTTCGGCGGTTTCGCCGCCGACCAGCGAGCAGCCGGCCAGTTCGCAGCCGGCGCCGATGCCGGTAACCACGGTGGCGGCCACGTCGACGTTGAGCTTGCCGGTGGCGTAGTAGTCGAGGAAGAACAGCGGCTCGGCGCCGCAGACGACGAGGTCATTGACGCACATGGCGACCAGGTCCTGGCCGATGCTGTCGTGCTTGTTCAGGTTCAGCGCCAGACGCAGCTTGGTGCCGACGCCATCGGTGCCGGAGACCAGCACCGGCTGCTTGTAGCCGGCCGGAATCTCGCAAAGGGCGCCGAAGCCACCCAGGCCGCCCATCACTTCAGGGCGCGCGGTGCGCTTGGCCACGCCCTTGATGCGTTCGACCAGCGCTTCGCCTGCATCGATATCGACGCCAGCGTCCTTGTAGCTAATGGAGGGTTGCTTGCTCATAGAGTCCGGGCCTGTGCGAGGAGTGCGGGTTTCGACCGTGCGACGGCCAGCGGAAGCATGCCTTCGGCTGGCGCAGGATTTCCGGCCCGCGGTGGGGCGTCGGAGTCGGTCTGCGGAAAGCGCGCGATTTTATCAGGCTTGCCACGCAGCGACCATCCCGCCCGGGGCGCACGGCGTGGGCAGCTACGACCGGACGCGGCGGTGACCCAGCCGACAGGCCGGGCGTGTGTCGGTTGCCGGGTATCCGGCGGCTGTTTAAGGTATGCGCTCCCGTTCCCCGCCGGCGATCAGCCGCTCTCGCGAGAACCCTCCATGCGCCTAGTTTCCCGTTTCCTCGTCGTCTGCCTCGCGCTCGCGGCGTCGCCGCTGTTCGCCGAACCGCTGCGCACGCTCTATCAGGTGCGCGAGCCGGTGCCCAGCCAGCAGGCCGACGCGCGCGGCGAGGCGTTGCAGCGAGCCTTCGATACGCTGTTGCTGCGCCTGACCGGCGATGCCGACAGCGCCGGCAAATCGGCGCTGGCCGAACTACGCAAGGACCCGCAGAAGCTGATCAGCCGTTACAGCTACGAGGGCGACAGCATTGTCGTCGAGTTCGATCCGGCCACCACCGAGCGCACCCTGCGCGAGGCCGGCCTGGCCTTGTGGGGTGCCAATCGGCCGGTGGTGCTGGCGTGGTGGTTGAGCGAGACGGCCAATGGCACCCAGCTGCTGGGCGATGCGCAGGACGGTGCGACCACGCTGCAGGCCGCGGCTCGGCATCGCGGCCTACCGTTGCGTCTGCCGCTGGCCGATCTGCAGGAACAGCTCGCGGCAACGCCCGAAACGCTCGCCGCCGCGGACGCCCAGGCGCTGCGCGAACCGTCCGAACGCTATGCCGCCGATGCGTTGCTGACGGTGCATGCGCGTGAGGCTGAGGAAGGCTGGCAGGCGCGCTGGAACCTTTGGCTGAACGATGCCCACGGCAGCGGCCAGGCCAAGGGCGATAGCCAAGCGGCGGTCGCCGACGCAGTGATGCTCGCGGTGAGCCAATACCTGGCGCCGCGCTATGTCGTTGCGCCGGGCGCAGCCAAGGAGCTGACGCTGGAAGTGCTCGGCGCAGACATCACCCGCTTCGCCGAGCTGGACAAACTGCTGCAGCCGCTCGGCGGCACGCTGCTGAGTGTCGAACGCGACCGTCTGGTCTATCGCGTGACCGCCAGCCCCGAGCAGTTGCGCGCCCAGCTGGAGTTGGCGCATCTGCAAGAGGTTCCGGCCGAGCCGGCACCGCTTGATGCCAGTGCGGCGCCGGTAGCGCCGGAGCAACCGCCGGCGGCGCAACCTGCGCCCGACACGGTGCTGCGCTACCGCTGGTAGGCGCTACTACAACCCTCTATCCAAGTCTCCTGACCGCAAGGCGCCGCGCAATGAACATGAAAGATTCCAACCACTGGCTGTGGCTGGCCGGACTGCTGCTGTGCGGCTGGTTGGTCTACCTGCTGACGCCGATTCTCTCGCCGTTCCTGGTGGGCATCCTGCTGGCCTACCTGGGCGATCCGCTGGTCGACCGTCTGGAGCGCTGCAAACTGTCGCGCACCTGGGCAGTGATCGCCGTGTTCACGCTGTTCAGCCTGCTGCTGTTGCTGCTCCTGCTGGTACTGCTGCCGATGCTCGGCAAGCAGCTGATGCATCTCTATCAACTTGCGCCGCTGGCGCTGGACTGGCTGCAGCAGCAGGCGCTGCCCTGGCTGCAACAGCAGCTGGGCCTGGAGGAAGATTTCTGGCGACTCGACCAGCTGAAGGCGGCGCTGTCCGGGCATCTGGGCAGCACGACCGACCTCGTCGGGGTGATCCTCAGCCAGGCAACGGCATCGAGCCTGGCGTTGCTGGCATGGGTCGGCAACCTGCTGCTGGTGCCGGTGGTGAGCTTCTATCTGCTGCGCGACTGGGACCTGATCATGGCCAAGCTGCGCAGCCTGCTGCCGCGTCGCCGCGAGGACGTGGTGATGACGCTGATCGGTGAATGCCACGAAGTGATCGGCGCGTTCCTGCGTGGCCAGCTGCTGGTGATGCTGGCGCTGGCGGTGATCTACGCCAGCGGCCTGATGCTGGTTGGCCTGGAACTGGGCCTGCTGATCGGCGTGCTTGCCGGTCTCGCCAGTATCGTGCCGTACATGGGCTTCGTCGTCGGCTTCGCCGCAGCGGTGATCGCCGTGCTGTTCCAGTTCGGCCTGGAGCCTTATCCGCTGCTGGGCATTGCGGCCGTCTTCACGGTCGGCCAGCTGCTCGAAGGCATGTTGCTGACGCCGATGTTGGTGGGGGATCGCATCGGACTGCACCCGGTGGCGGTGATCTTCGCGGTGCTTGCCGGTGGCCAGCTGTTCGGTTTCACCGGCGTGCTGCTGGCGCTGCCGGTAGCGGCGGTGATCATGGTTCTGCTGCGCCATGTGCATGATCTCTATAAACTCTCGGACCTTTACGCAAAGCCTGCCGCCGTCGCGGCCGAACCACCATCCGAGCCATGAAACCCATCCAGCTGCCCCTCGGCGTGCGTCTGCGCGACGATGCCACCTTCGCCAACTTCTATCCGGGCGCCAACGCCGCGGCGCTCGGCTATGTCGAGCGCCTCTGCTCGCCGGCAGCGGGCTGGTCGGACGAACTGATCTATCTGTGGGGCAGCATCGGTGTCGGCCGCAGCCACCTGTTGCAGGCGGGCTGTCTGCGCGTCGAGGAGCGTGGCGAGCAGGCCGTCTATCTGCCATTGGCTGAGGTCGCCGAGTACGGCCCGGCGTTGCTCGACAACCTCGAGCAGTGCGAACTGGTCTGTCTCGACGATCTCGACGCGATCGCCGGCAATGCGGTGTGGGAGGAGGCGTTGTTCCACCTGTTCAATCGGCTGCGCGACAGCGGCCGACGCCTGCTGCTGGCCGCCGATGCCTCGCCGCGGGAGCTGGCGGTGCAGTTGCCTGACCTCAAATCGCGGCTGAGCCTGGCGCTGGTGTTCCAGCTGCAGCAGCTATCCGACGAAGACAAGCTGCGCGCGTTGCAGCTGCGCGCCTCGCGTCGCGGGCTGAACCTGCCGGACGATGTCGGCCGCTTCATCCTCACCCGTGGCGCGCGCAGCATGAGCGCGCTGTTCGAGCTGCTTGACCGCCTCGATCAGGCCTCGCTGCAGGCGCAGCGCAAGCTGACCATCCCATTCCTTAAAGAAACCCTCGGCTGGTAGCGCTACGGCGCCTGAACGGGGCTTGCCAGTAGTTCGAAGGCGATGCTCCAGTTCTGCAGCGGGTAGGGCTTGCCGACCAGCGCGGGGATGTTCGCCTCGGCGGGCATGCCCTGTTCCGGCAGGTATTCGTAGCTGGCATCGGCCTGCGTGGCATCGCTGTCGCGCAACTGGCCGGCGCCACCGACCTGGAAACTGGCGTAGGTGACGCGCGGTTTTCCGGCCAGTTCGCGCCCGGCGCGCAGGCGAACGATGGTGTCGGCGGCGATCTCCACCGCAGCCAGCGGCACTTCGCCTTTGTCGTCATAGACCATGAAACCCTTGTTCTTCACCGGCCGCGCGACGTGGCCGAGGTAGGGTTCGGCGAACTGCAGCGGCGGCTCGGGAACGTGGAAATCCAGCAGAATCTCGCGCCCCGCGACGGTGGCCTGGCGCGGCGCCAGCGGCTGCCATTTGCGGCCCTCGACGACGACCCGGTGGTAGACCTTGCCGAGCATCTGGCCGAACCAGCGATAGCCGTTGGCCGACAGGTGCACGCCCTTGTCGACGTACGGGTACACCGGGCCGGCGAGAAACCAGTTGGGCTCCTCCTGGGCCAGTTCCCATTGCGCCATGCCGACCGCGAGCGAGCCGTCCTTCACCGAGGATTTGGCGTCGGTCTGATAGCTGATGAAGGCGGGCATTCGTGACTGCCCGGTGATGGCGCGGGTGTCGTCATAGAGGTCGTCGCGCAACTGGCGTGCCAGCTGCTTGTAGCGCGTTTTGTCGTTCACCCCGCCGTTGGTGTGTGAATAGTCGAACTCGCCCTGCATCCAGAAGAACGCGCTGACGGCATAGCTGGCGTTCTCCGCGTCGGCGAGCGCCTTCGCCTGGTCCATGGCTTGCGGCACGCGGCGGTATTCGTGGGTGCCGCCGGTCTTCGACAGCTGGGCGATGGAGCGTCCGGAGGTTGCTGCGTTGCTGGCGAGGAACAGGTGCTGCGGATCGGCGTCGCTGCCGCGTTTTTGCAGATACAGGCGTCGCGCCATGTTCAGCGCTCCGATATCCACCGATTCGCCTTCCTCCTGGGCGTGCTCTTCGAGTTGAGCGACCTGCGCCGGTTCGAGAATGATCCGCGCATCGCTCTTGCGCTGCACCACCGCGCGCAGCGGGCTGAAGGCTGCCTGGCCGACGGGTTCGAAAGATGCGCCGCTGAAGGTCGCCGAGCGCACCGCCTGGCCGAGCATCAGGTTGTCGTAGCGCGCCTCAGTCGACAGCGCCGGCCAGCCTTCGGCTGCGGAGGCGAGCGACTGGCCAAAGGTGATGATGTGGTTGTAGCGCGCGGTCGGCGCGGCCGATTGCCCGTTCGGTGCCAGCTGCAACTGTTCGCTCAGGCGTTTGTTGTGCGCGTCGCGCTCGGCCAGCGAGGTGCCGTTCGTCGCCCAGGCGGGCAGCGCGGCGACCGTGGCGAGTAGCGCGAACGCGCCGGCGCGCAGGTGCCACGGCCGGCCGGAGGGGCGCACGCCGGTCCCTGGCAGGGCATTGCACTGGATAGCGTTGGGGCTCCATCTGTCGCGCATTTCGACTCCTTTGGCGATCGAATGTCGTCGTTTCGATGCCGGTTGATTGCCGAAGTTCGCGCCTGATCGCGCGCTTTGTACTGGCATTTTGGCATGCATACCGATTCAAAAAATTCACTCGAAATAATTTGACGCACCTGATCGGCGTGGCTAGATTCGTCGCCTTCTATGCAAATGATAATAATTCTGATTAAGAATGGCTAAGGAGGTCGCGGTGAACGCATGGGCTCAGGCAGTACTCTCTGGCGCCCGCCAGAGCCGTATCTTTGACCCTGGTTTCCGGTTTTATTCGCCGACTGGCGGAGTCGAGGCGAGCGGCTGTTTCGCTTCGCTGACCCTGCCCTGCGGCGACGATGGACAGGCGCTCGAGTGCAGCATGCAGCAGGCATTCGACGATGCGCGCCGGGCCGGGCTGAGCAATCCCGCGGTAGTCGGGGTGATTCCCTTCGACAAGGCGCAGCCATCGCGACTCTTCGTGCCGCGGCATCTGGCGTTCCTGCCGCCCAGCGCGCCGCCCACCGCGATCTGCGGATTGCCCTGCGGCGCCGCGCGCAGCTGCATCGAGCAGCCGGGGCGCGCTGGCTTCTGCGATGCGGTCAATCAGGCGCTGGATCTGCTGCGTGAAGGCCGTATCGACAAGGCCGTGCTGTCGCGTCTGCTGCAACTCGAATTCGACGAACCGCCCTGCGCGCAGACGATCTTCCAGGGTCTGCGCCAGCAGAACCCCGAGGCCTATCACTTCGCGGTCGACCTGCCTGGCGAGGGCGTGCTGATCGGCGCCAGCCCGGAGTTGCTGCTGCGCAAGCACGGGCGTGCGTTCAGCACCAATCCGCTGGCGGGCTCGGCCAAGCGTTCGCCCGACCCGCTGACCGATGCGGAGGCCGCGCGGGCACTGCTCGATTCGGCCAAGGACCAGCACGAGCACCGGCTGGTCATCGACGATCTCGAACGCCAGCTGCGCCCGCTGTGCCGCACGTTGAACGTCCCGCCGGCGCCGGCGCTGCTCAAGACCGCCAGGCTCTGGCACCTGTCGACCCGGATCGACGGCGAGCTGCAGGACGAGCTGTCGGCGCTGCGCCTGGCTTGCCGGCTGCATCCGACGCCCGCGCTGTGCGGTTTTCCCACCGCTGCCGCCAAGCAGGTGATCGCTGAGCTGGAGCCATTCGACCGTGGCGTGTTCGGCGGCATCGTCGGCTGGTGCGATGCCGCCGGCAATGGCGAATGGGCGGTGGTGATCCGTTGCGGAATCATCCAGCAGACTCGCGTGCGCCTGTTCGCCGGCGCCGGTCTGGTCAGCGCGTCCTGCCCGGAGGCGGAATGGCGCGAAACCGGCACCAAGCTCGGCACCATGCTCGCCGCCTTCGGCCTCGGCAAGGAGGCCGTGTGAGCCTGATTCCGTTCACCCGCTGGCCGGACGCATTCGCCGAGCGCTACCGCCAGGCCGGTTACTGGCTGGGCAAGCCACTCAGCCATATGCTCGCGGTTCAGGCTGAAACGCAGCCCGAGGCCATCGCGGTGGTCTGCGGCGAGCGCGAGCTGAGCTACGCCGAGCTGGATGCATTGTCCACCAACCTGGCCCAGCGACTGGCCAATCACGGCCTCGGTCAGGGCGACCGGGCGCTGGTGCAGCTGGGCAACCAGGCCGAGCTGTACATCGTGTTCTTCGCGCTGCTCAAGGCCGGGATTGCGCCAGTCAACGCGCTGTTCAGCCACAGCCGGCTGGAACTGCGCGCCTATGCCGAGCAGATCCGTCCGCGCCTGCTGATCGCCAGCCGTTTGCATCCGCTGTTCCAGAACGACGACCTGTTTCTCGCCGAACTGCAGCAGCTGGCCGGCATCGACACCGCCTTGCTGCATGCCGACGGTCTGGCGCAGCGCAGCCTGGCGGCCTGGCTGCAACCGGTGGCCGCCGCGCGCGAGTTTGCACCGACGCCGGCGGACGAGGTGGCGTTCTTCCAGCTCTCCGGCGGCAGCACCGGCACGCCGAAGCTGATCCCCCGTACCCACGACGACTACTACTACAGCGTGCGGCGCAGCGTCGAACTGTGCGGTTTCGACCGTGACACCCGCTACCTCTGCGCGCTGCCGGCGGCGCACAACTTCCCGCTCAGCTCGCCCGGCGCGCTGGGCGTGTTCGATCCGGGCATCAACGCCCTGTCGATCCTGACCAAGCTCCTGCCCTCGAGGGCCATCGTCCGCGCGGCGCAGCTGCACTTCCCTTCCAATCGCCAGACCCCCATCGCGGCCGAGCTCGACCTCGTCACCGACGACGGCGCGCCGATCCGCGCCGAGTTCGACTGGCGCCAGACCGGCCCGCAGACCTGGGACATCGAACTGGAGACCGACGCCGGGCGGGCCGTGCTGTCGCTCGGCGGTTCGCGGCTGGAGGTGGACGGCAAGCTGGTGCACGAGGGCTCCGAGCACGAATACCCCGGCCTCTATCGCGTGTTCGCACGACTGGTCCGCGAGGGCCGGTCCGACGTCGACGCCGAGCCGCTGCGGGTGGTGGCCGATGCGTTCCTGCTCGGCGCCAGGGACCAGGTGGAGGCCTTCGACGAGTAGCTCAGCGGTGGGCTTGGCATGAGAGTCTGCGGCGGCTGCAACCCCCCTCCACCACTTCATGGTCCCCTCCCCCAAGGGGGAGGATCTTGGCCAGCGCTGACCTTAAGATCCTCCCCTCTGGGGGAGGGGGACCACGCGAAGCGTGGTGGAGGGGGGTCGACGCGCTTCTGAGCGGCAGAACCTCATCCCGCCAACACCGCCCGCGCCCCCGCCGCCTCCAGGATCGCATCCAGCCGCGGGGAGCGAGCCGCCGCGTACCGCTGCTTCAGCACCGCCAGCGACTTCGCGTGATATTTCTGCGGCGGCTGACGGTACGGCCGGCCCGCCAGTTCCACGGTGAATGTCTCCTGCCCCGCCGCCAGCGCGTCGCTGTTGGCCTGGGACCACGGCAGGAAGTAGCGGCCGACATAGGCCAGGATCGGCGCGAGCGTCGGCTGAAGGGCCTCCCAATCCTCGACCGGCCCATCGTTCCGCGGCTCCAGCATCCGGTGGCACCAGTCCAGCGTCGCCGGACCGCGCGCCATCAGCGCCGCCCCGCCGGTCGGATCGACCGAGGTCTCGTAGAGCTGCGGCGCGAGGCCGAAGTCGGCGAAGGTCGGGCGTGCGCCGAGCAGGTATCGGCGGCCCGCCAGGTGCGGCTCCAGCAGGTCGAGCAGTTCGAACAGATAGTCGCCGATCAGCGGCGCGGTCTCGGCCGAGGAGCCGACGAAATGGCCGCGCCCGGTCATCCGCTGCAGCACCATCCGGGTGCGCCCCGCCACCTCCTCCTCACTGCCGTGCGGCAGCGACAGCCGCGCCAGCGTCAATGCCGAGGCCTGCTGGTCGACCTCGGCCCACCAGCGGTGGTGAAACATCAGCTTGTTGCCCCACTCGTCGCCGAACTCCTCCAGCAGCGCCGAGACAAACGCCAGGTCGGGGTCCTGCGGGTGGATGGACGGCTCGGGAAACTTCGCCTCCACCGCCTCGATGATGGGCGTGGAGTCCTGCAGCCCCTCGTCGTCGGGGGTGGCCACCGTCGGGACGATCGGGAGGCGTGCGAAGCGCTGGTACTCCGCTTCGCTATCGGCGCGTCGCGCGATCCAAACGTGGGGGATGGCCTTGTAGCGGAAGTAGGCGCGCACCTTCACCGAGTAGGGGGACATCTCGGAACCGAAGATGCGATAGACGCTCATGGCGGCGCTCCCGGTGAAGAGGATCGCGCCACCCTCGCACAGCCCTGCTCGGCCACGAAAGCCGCAAGCCGAAGCGGCGCCGTTGCGTCAATTGCCTGTCGCTCCCGATGTTCTGGTATGTTATCAACGATCACTCAAAAGCCTGCCAAAGGCCTGTGGCCGCCAAGGCCCGAACGACGCAACCGCCCAGGAGCCCACCGATGACCGCAGCCGCCGCCCGCTCGACGGAGCTGAAGCCAGAGCACTTCGACGTGCTGATCGTCGGCGCAGGGGTCTCCGGGGTCGGCGCGGCCTACCACATGCGCACCCAGATGCCCGAGGCGAGCTACGTCGTGCTGGAGGCGCAGGAGACCTTCGGCGGCACGTGGCACACGCACAAGTATCCCGGCATCCGCTCCGACAGCGATCTCTACACCTTCGGCTACCGGTTCAAGCCGTGGCTGGGCGACCCGATCGCCAAGGGCGAGAAGATCCTCGCCTACATGGGTGAAGTGATCCAGGAGAACGACCTCGCCCGCCATATCCGCTACCGCCACAAGATCACCGGCGCGAGCTGGTCGAGCGAGACCTGCCTGTGGACCGTCACCGCCCGCCGCGGCGACACCGGCGAGGAGGTCCGCTTCACCACCAACTTCATGTGGATGTGCCAGGGCTACTATCGCCACGACCAGGGCTACACGCCTCAGTGGGCCGGCATGGACACCTTCAAGGGCCCGATCGTCCACCCGCAGACCTGGCCGAAGGACGTCGACCTCAAGGGCAAGCGCGTGGTGGTGATCGGCTCGGGCGCGACCGCCGCGACGCTCGTCCCCAGCATCGCCGACGAGGTCGCGCACGTGACCATGCTGCAGCGTTCGCCGACCTACTTCTCGCCCGGCCGCAACGCCGACGAACTGGCCGACACGCTGCGCGCGCTCAAGATCGACCCGTCGTGGATCCACGAGATCGTCCGCCGCCAGCGGCTCTACCTCGGCAGCGTCTTCACCAAGCGCGCCTTCACCCACGCCGAAGAGGTCCGCAAGGAGATGCTGGGCGTGGTGAAGGCCTCGCTGCCCGAGGGCTTCGACGTCGATAAGCACTTCACCCCCAGCTACCTGCCGTGGCGCCAGCGGATCGCCTTCGTGCCCGACGGCGACCTGTTCAAGGCGATCCACGCCGGCAAGGCCTCGGTGGTCACCGACGAGATCGACCGCTTCGTCGAGGACGGTATCCTGCTCAAGTCCGGCGAGACGCTGCACGCCGACGTCATCGTCAGCGCGACCGGTTTCGATCTCAGCGTGCTCGGCGACATCCCCTTCGAGGTGGACGGCGCCCCGGTCGACTTCTCCCAGACCGTCACCTGGCGCGGGATGACCTTCACGGGCGTGCCGAACCTGGCCTGGGTGTTCGGCTATTTCCGCGCCAGCTGGACCCTGCGGGTCGACATCATGGCCGACTTCATCATCCGCCTGCTCAAGCACATGCGCGCCAAGGGGGTGGCCAAGGTCACCACCGAGCTGCGGCCCGAAGAGCGGGACATGGAGCGGCTGCCCTGGATGGACCCGGACAACTTCAATCCGGGCTACCTGATGCGCTCCATGCACCTGATGCCAAAGCGCGGCGCCAAGGACGAGTGGGGCCACACCCAGGACTACTGGCGCGAAAAGGACGAGTTGCCGGCCATCGACCTGGACGACTCCGTCTTCCATTACGCCAAGCCGACCGCCGCCGTCGCCGCGCCCCAGCCCCGCAAGACCGAAGACGCGTAAGTTCCTCTTTCCTCTCCCATTTATGGGAGAGGGGGACCGCCCGAAGGGCGGTGGAGAGGGCCCGCGGCGCTCCAACCTGCACCGCCCTGAAAAGCGCGACCTCAGCAGACCCTCTCCACCACGCGTCGCGTGGTCCCCCTCCGCCATGAATGGGGAAGGAAAGGCCGCTGCCATCGCTCCTCTCTTCCATCTCCCCTGCCCTGGACGCCGCCGCTTGCGGTGCTAAGCAGCAGGCTGGTTTTTGCGGAGAGCGTCTTGGAAGGCCCGACGTCCCACTTCTTCTTCTCCCAGCGGCTCAAGCTTCACTACGTTGACTGGGGCAACGAGAGCGCCCCGCCGCTGCTGCTGGTGCACGGCGGGCTGGACCACTGCCGCAACTGGGACTGGGTCGCCCAGCGGATGCGTGACCGCTACCATGTCATCGCGCCCGACCTGCGGGGCCACGGCGACAGCGCCTGGGCGGTCGGCGGCGGCTACGACATGGCCGGCTACATCTACGACCTGGCGCAGATCATTCACCAGAAGCAGCTGGCGCCGGTGACCATCATCTCCCACTCGCTGGGCGCCGGCATCGCGCTGAACTACTGCGGCGCCTTCCCCGACACGGTGAAGAAGATCGTCGCCATCGAGGGCCTGGGCCCCTCCCCCGCGGTGATGGCCGAGCAGACCAAGCGGCCGATCGACGAGCGCCTGCGCACCTGGGTGACCGAGCGGCGCAAGAACTCCGGCCGCAGCCCCAAGCGCTACGCCTCGCTCGAGGAGGCGGTGAGCCGCATGGCCGACGAGAACCCGCACCTCAGTCCCGAGCAGGCGCGGCACCTGACCGTCTACGGCGCGCACCAGAACGAGGACGGCAGCTACTCGTGGAAGTTCGACAACTATGCCCGCGGCGGCGGCGGGGTCGGCGGCCTGAGCCACGACGACCAGCACGCGCTTTGGCGGGCGATCACCGCGCCGGTGCTGCTGGTCCGGGGCATGGAGTCCTGGGCCTCCGACCCGGTGGAGGACGGTCGCATCGTCAACTTCCACAACGCCAAGCTGGCCAACTTCGAGGGCGCCGGCCACTGGGTGCACCACGACAAGCTCGAAGAGTTCATGGCCGCCGTCGAGGCGTTCCTCGCCGACTGACGCCTCAGGCGTCCTGGGCGATCAGCCGGTCGAGCGCGGCCATGTGGTTCTGCTTGATCAGCGCCAGGGCGCCGTCGACGTCCACCCAGCGGCGCGGATAGAGCACGTCGATGGCCAGGCCCCGCAGCGCCGCCACATAGACCGTGACGATGCGGTCCAGTCCCTCGCGGTCCTTCACGCCCAGCCGCCGCGCCAGGCCCCAGATCGCCTCGCGGTACAGCCGGTCGGTGGCCTTGTTCTCCGGCGCGATCCGCTTCTGCAGCTCGAGGTCGGAGTAGGCCGCGACCATGATCTCCAGCCGGACGAACCCGGCCGGCTTGGAGACCTGCTCCCACAGCACGTCGATCAGCAACTCGAAGCGGTGCCGGTCGTCGCGGGCCTTCGGCATCTGGCTCTTGTAGGCATAGTGCCGGCCCATGGTGATGTGGTGCAGCACCCCGGCCATCAGGTCCGCCTTGGTGGGGAACTGGTGCAGCAGCGCGCCGCGGCTCACTTCCGCCCGCTGCTGCACGAGCAGCGTCGTGGTGCCGTAGTAGCCGCACTCCAGGATGCAGGCGACGGCGGCGTCGAGGATGCGGCCGCCGATGCGGTCGGCCTCGGCGATGGTCG
>LNAP01003459.1_pt1 | contig 15089 bp, 15 predicted proteins | sample 602601 | NCBI WGS metagenome assembly LNAP01 (sample SAMN02440304, study PRJNA202911) | soil metagenome | biome: Subtropical and temperate rainforests or woodlands; isolation source: soil samples (1 kg each in a 20% v/v slurry with milli Q water) were... ...
CGGCCGCACCAGCATGGACGCCCGTCAACGACATGCGTATGATTGCGCCCCGCAACGCATCCGTAGCTCAGCTGGATAGAGTACTGCCCTCCGAAGGCAGGGGTCGTGGGTTCGAATCCCGCCGGATGCGCCAAATACCTGTTTCTACCTGTCTCCAGCAGTCTACGAAACACACTGAAAAGCCCGCCCCGTGCGGGCTTTCTTGTTTCTGGCTGTATCTCCCTATCTACCCCTAGCGCTTCCCGCCGTGTATGCCAGCTTGTATGCTGGCCGAAAATTCGAACCGAGGCATACAAGGGATGAAGCGCAGCGATATCAAGCGCCGCCCGCTGGCGGATACCACCCTGGCTGGGCTGGAGCCAGAGCAGACGACCTACAGGGAACATGACGGCCAGGGGCTTTACTTCCGGGTTAAGCCCAACGGCGGGAAGTCATGGGAGCTGAGGTACAAGAAACCTGACGGGAAGTGGTCATGGATCGGCCTAGGGAGCTACCCCACCGTTGGCGGATCGGTAGCCCGTGCCAAGGCTGCTGAGCTGCGGGCGGACGCCAGTGAAGGAAAGAACCCCATCACCACGAAGCAAGCCCGTCAGGCTTCATCCCTGGAGGCCGCTGGGCACACATTCGAGATGCTAGGCCGCGAGTGGATCGAGATTCGCCGGCCCGGCTGGGCCGACAGCACAGCGAAACGAACCATTGGCGCGCTGGAGCTGCATGCCTTCCCGGTGTTCGGCAAGCGCCCCTTTGCCGAGATAACGCCCATCGAGTGGATGGAGTTCCTGCGTGGCATGGAGAAGCTGGGCATTGTCGAGCAGATGGGCCGGGTGCGCCGATCCTGCAAGGAAATCTATGACCTGGCCCGCGTCACAGGCCGCGCAGTGCACAACCCCCTGGACGGACTGAGCCGCTTTCTCCAAACCAAGCCAGCCGAGAACTATGCACACGTTTCGGCCAAGGAGCTGCCCGCCCTGCTGCGCTCGATCAGCGCCTATCCACACGCTGATGACCTACGCCACGGCCTGCGCTTACTCATGCTCACCGGCGCCCGCCCAAGCGAACTGAGGGAAGCCACCTGGAGCGAGTTCGACCGCGAAGCCGGCCTATGGGTCGTGCCGGCCGAACGCATGAAGAAGCGGAGAACACACACCGTCCCGCTTTCGCGCCAGGCCCTAGAAGCGCTCAAGGCGTTGCATGCCATCACCGGGGCTTATCCATTGCTGTTCCCTGGCCGGAACGACCGCACCAAGCCGCGTAGCAACATGGCCTTCAACATGGCGCTTCGCCGCATGGGTTACGAAGGCCGGCAGACTGCCCACGGCTTCCGCCACATCGCTTCGACCACGCTGCGCGAACACGGCTTCGCCAAGGAGCATGTAGAGGCGCAGCTATCCCATGCGGAGGATGGGGTGGCCGGCGTCTACAACAAGGCCATCTACCTGGAGCAGCGGCGCACCATGATGCAGTGGTATGCCGATTACCTGGATGGCTTGGAGAACGGAACCGTAGTGCAAGGCCAGTTCGGGAAGGCAGTCTGACGATGCTTATCCAACCCACCCGAAAAAACGGTGTTCTTGGTGTTCTTGGTGTTCCTGAATCGCTGAAAGCCAGCAACGACGCGGCCTACAGCGATGGAACACGAACCGTAACCGGGCGGAACACATGGTGTACAGAACACCTAATGTGTTCCGGGAATCAGCGAACACCGACCCCGCACTTACCTGCTGGCCCGGCGTGTTTGACGGCACGCTGGAGAACACAAGCGCGCCTTGCCGCATGCATGGGTGCGTTTAATGGGGCGGGGGGTGACAGATGAGAGACAATCCGGGGGAGAGCCGGTCAGCGTTAATCGAGCTGAATGATATTGATTGGCTGATAGCTAATATCGAAGCGCACTGGGACGCGCTATGTGGTGAATGCCCGGACGAAGCATTCCGGCGCGACTGGGTGTCGAGGCCGAACCTTATCAGCCCAGCGCAGCATATCGTTGATGCCCTTATGCCGGCCTGCGGGGCCAATGAGCAGGGCAGCACCGAATACGACTATGAAACGGAGGCCAAAAAAGCGGCGATTTCAACTGCGTTATTACTAGCCGCGCGGGCCTGCCGTGCACCGTTGACGGAATCAGACCTTAACCGTCTTGGATGGCAGTTGACCCGATTGGTCGCTCTGGATATTCAGCCTTTGAAAGATGGGCTTCGCGCTGCGCGCCAAGCCGGAGGTGTTGCCTCCGGCGAATCAAGGCGCGCAGCCAATGCTGCCCGTGACGCCGCTATCTGCTCCGAAGCCCTACGCTTACTAAGCGCTGGCCGCAACAAACGTGAGCTGGCTGGAATTATCGCTACTCAGAAGTTAGGAGGGGGGCTATCGAAAAAGCGGATCAATCAAATCCTTGTAGCCGGAGGCATTAAAGGGAACTGAACAAAGCGCGGTTCCCGTCTGATTAATACCGTTATCCCTGTCTCAACCAGTACAGGGAACGCTCCATGACGACGCAAGCCCACCCGGCAGCCAACCTACTGCCGTTCTCTCCTTCCGATCTGCTCACAGCTGACCAAGTAGCCGCCGCCCTCGGCCTTTCCCACCGCACCCTTGCCGCCTGGCGCAGCACTCGCCGAGGAGGCCCCGCCTGGGTCAAGTGTGGGTCGGCGGTGCGCTATCGCCGCCAGGATGTGGCCGCCTGGCTGGAAAGCCAGACCCGCGCAGGTAAGCAGGCATGAAGGCCGTGCCGATGACCGGCAAGAACACCGCAGCGCCTGCCGGCCCGCTCCCGCTCGACCCCGCCACCACCCTGATTCGCATGCCCGAAGTCGTGGCAATCGTCGGGCTGGCGCGGCCGACGATTTACAAGCTGATGAAGCAGGCAGACAGCGGCTTTCCCCAGCCGGTGAAGCTGAGCAACAGCACCGCGCGGGGTGCGCCGGTCGCGTGGGTGCTGGCCGAGGTGCAAGCCTGGGTCAAAAGCCGGATCGCCGCCCGTGGGAGTGCTGCCGCATGAGCTTCCCCCGCGTCCCTTTCGATACGCCTTACTTCGATCCAACCGGCCTCGGCTTCGCGCCGCCGAAGCTGGCGGGCCTTGTGTGGCGCGCCTTCACCATCGTCACGATCTGCTTTGACCCTCAGGAACGCGAAGCGCTGTTCATCAACGCTGACGGTTATGTCGTGCCGCTGGAGCCGCACCCGTACGAGCTGCGCCGATTGCTCGAACGCGCCGTCAGCCGGGAATACGGAAAAGTCTGCGGTACCGGCCAGTTTGCGATGCGCGAAGCGCGCCTCGGCGTGCTGCGCAATCAAGGCTTGCTCAAGCGCTGGGTGGTTTACCACCTGGAGCAACCCGCGCACTACGCCAACGAGCCAGCCGCTTGGCAAGGCTATGTGGAAAGCGAGCTGACCGAGGAACGGCGCGGCATCGAGGCGGCGACCGAGGCAATGGCACACCTGGTGCGCGTGCCCTGGGCAGAGCCGTGCACGCTGGATGCGCTTGAGGACCGCCGCGCCGAGCTGATGGCGCAGTACCGGCGCCGCAAGGCTGAGAACGATGCCGTAAACGCCTGGCTGCGCGGTGATGTGCCCACGGCGCCGCTGCTGCAAGCACTCGCCGGCTGAGCGGGCCACAAACAAAAACGCCCCCGGCTGCAACCGGAGGCGTGGGAGAAAACTGAATATGCACGCCGAATCTATGCCATGCCCGGTGTTCGCGCAAGCCTTGCGCGCCCTCGAAGGGCTTGCACGCCTCCTGATGGGGCGCTACAGTCTTCCCGTCGCTGCCAATTCAGCGACCGGGTTTGACGGCCCGAACACCAGTAGGCGCACAGGCGCCCCCATACCGATTGCAGGCGCTTTTTTTGTGCCTGCCGTTCCGTGTTATGGCGGCTGTGCGTGGGGCACCTTCGGGTGCGCCGGGTTCCTACTGTCCCGGTCCGTCAACCCGCGTACAGCTGCCACCCTTTATCGTTTGACGGCGATTCGTGGCAGCTCCCCAACAGTAGGAGCACCACCCATGAAGCACCCGCACGCCCTCAATCCGTCCGCAATTCAGCAACACGCCGCTGCCCTGAAGGCCCGCGCCTTCGCCGCGCTGCGCGCCGATTCGTCCCTTTCCGTCCGCCTGCGCCGCTACAACGAAGCGATGGCCAAGGCCCGCGCCCTTGAAGCGATCGGGGGTGCGCAATGAGCAGCCTCAATCAGTTGGTCATGACGCACGGCGACCAGATGATGAGCGCCGGCTATGCGCTGGAAACTCTCGCCGATCTGCTGGGCGGCGACGGGAGCGAACATCATCTGTCAGCGCAGGACTTGAACGGCCTTCGTCACGCCGTGCGTGCCATCGGCTGCTATGCATTGGCGGCCGGCGCAGAGCTACACCAAGCAGCGAGCCAAGGGGGTGCCCTATGAGCGCCACCCGACTTCGCACCGAGGCGCAGGACTTTTGCCACTTCCAGCGTGGCGCGCTTTTCTCGGTCAACAAGGGCTTCGACGTGATCGATGCCCTTGAGCATGCATCCTGTCTGCTCGATATCGCGAACAAGCTCACCTTGAACGTCGCCTGCGACACAGCCGGCTCTACCGAGGCGCATGCCGCGCAGCACCTGGGCGAGATGGCCAAGGCGCTGGTTGATGCGTGCATTGGCGGCGCCATTACCGGCAAAAGGGGTGGCGTATGAGCGAGAGAAAGCCCAAGCGGCCAAGCTTTGCCGAGGTGAAGCGCGCTTCCCAGCTGGCTGTCGACCAAGTGCTGTCGCACTGGCTGCCCGGTGGCGTGCGGGTGGACGGCGGCAAGGAGTACACCGCGCCCAACCCGACCCGCGTCGACAAGCGTGCCGGCTCGCTGAAGGTGAACATCGCCAAGGGCACTTGGTGCGATTTCGCGACCGGCGACAAGGGCGGCGATCTGATTGACCTGGTGCGCTATCTGGACGGCGGCAGTGAGGTGGATGCCTGCAACAAGCTGGCTGACTTCCTCAACGTCACGGCTGGCAGCCAGCCAACGCCGGCAACGACCAGCAGCAAGGCACCGGAATGGGTGGCGATCCAGCCCATACCGGAAGCCGCAATGTCGAAGATTCCGTACAAGCACCGCACCCACGGCAGGCCCTCGAAGGTGTGGATCTACCGCGACGCTACCGGCGCGGCGCTGATGGTGCTGTATCGCTTCGACCTTGGAGCGGACGCAAACGGCAAGCTGAAAAAGGCGTTCGCGCCGCTGACCTGGTGCCGCTGCTCGTCCGATCAGTCCGTCCAGTGGCGCTGGCTGGGGCTTCCCGAACCGCGCCCGCTGCTGCACCTGGACGAGCTTGCGAAGCGGAGCGATGCGCCGGTGGTGTTATGCGAAGGCGAGAAGTCCGCCGATGCCGCCGCCGAGCTGCTGCCGCACTACGTCGCGACCTGCTGGCCGAACGGGGCGCAGTCCCACCACAAGGCAGACTTTGCGCCGTTGGCCGGACGCGATGTGCTGCTCTGGCCAGACAACGACGCGGGCGGGCTGAGCTGCATGCAGGCCATCGCCGGCCAGCTCCAGCAGCTTGGCGCCACCGTTCGCACGGTTGCAATCGAGACATTCGCACCGGCAGACAGCGAAGACGCCGCCGACGCTCTGGCCGCTGGCTGGACCGCCGAACGGCTGGCAGAGCTGGAGGCCAGTGGTCGTCTGTTCGCCAAGGCTGACATAGCTCCGATGCCGCCGCAGGCCGAAAAGCCGGCTGCCGCGAAGAAAGACGCTCGAAAGCCCAAGCAGGCAAGCCGGTCGGGCGGGTTCAAGGTGAAGGCCGATGGTGTGTACTTCGCCGGCGACGATGGCGAATCTCGGATGGTCTGCTCTCGCCTCGAAATTCTGGCGCGCACCCGCGACGAGAAGGGCCATAGCTGGGGCCTGCTGGTGGAGTTCGACGACCCGGACGGGGCGCCCAAGCGCTGGAACATTCCGGCGCGCTGCATGGCCGGCGAGTTCTCGAAAGAGGTGCTTGGGCCGCTGGTTGATATGGGGCTGCGCCTGGCACCGACCCGCGACGTACGCCATTCCCGCAACGACCTGCAGAGCTATCTGCAAAGCTACGACAGTGGCGAGCGTGCGCGGCTGGTCAGCCGCCTTGGCTGGCATGCCGCCGCGTTCCTACTGCCCGATCAGCAGATTGGCGACAGCGATGAACGCCTGCACTTCTACGAAGCCGGCGCGCAGCTCCCACCGATCAGCCAGGCCGGCACGCTTGAGGAATGGCAGCAGCACATCGGCACGCTGTGCGTGGGCAATCATCGGGTCGCCTTTGCGGTGTGCATCGCGCTGGCGGGGCCGCTGCTGCATCTGCTGGGCCTAGAGTCCGGTGGCTTTCACTTCTACGGCGTGAGTTCCAGCGGCAAGAGCACGACCGGACGCGTGGCGTGCTCGGTGTACGGCCCGCCTGCGTTCGAACGCTCGTGGCGCTCGACAGACAACGCGCTTGAATCCATCGCCGCGGCGCACTCGGACGGGCTGTTGGTGCTGGATGAAATCAGCCAGTGCGACCCGCGCATCGTCGGCGAAACCGTGTACATGCTGGGCAATGGCATCGGCAAGGCCCGCGCCAATGACCGGGGCCAGTCGGGCCGGCAGGTACAGGAATGGCGCTTGCTGTTCCTCTCCAGCGGTGAATACACCCTGGCGCAGCACATGGCCGAGGCGAACAAGGAGCTGAAGGCCGGTATGGATATTCGGATGCTCGCCGTCCCTGCCGACGCCGGCAAGGGCCTCGGCGTGTTCGACACGCTGCATGACTTCGACAGTGGGCAGGCGTTGGCCGACGAGCTGAAAGCGCGGGTGGGCATGTACTACGGCACACCGCTGCTGGCCTTCCTGGTGGCGCTGTGCAATCCGGCCAAGCAGCGCGGTTATCTATCCATCATCCGGCGAAGCCTTGAGCAGTTCGCGCGCGAGGCGGTGCCGGCCAGCGCAAGCGGGCAGGCGCACCGCGCCGCTACTCGATTCGGGCTGGCTGCCGTGGCCGGCGAACTGGCGACGGGCCTTGGCGTCACGGGCTGGCCTGAGGGCACCGCAACGGCTGCGGCGCGCGCCTGTCTGGACGCTTGGCTGGCTGAGCGTGGCGGCGCTGGAAACCTCGAAGGTGAAGCCATCGTGCAACGGCTGCGCCTGGTGGTGGAACGCTATGGCGAAAGCCGCTTCACGCGCTGGGACGGTATCGCCGCGAAAACCGATGACCATGCACCGCGGACAATTGATCGTCTTGGATTCAGGCGCACGATAGAACATGGTTGCGGCGATGACCTGTACACCTCTGTCACCTACTACTTTTTGCCGGCTGCTTGGAGCGACGATGTTTTCAAGGGGTTGAACCTAAGAAACGTCAATCGAGAACTGGCCGCGCGCGGGATCCTAGAGCCCGGTCGCGATGGGAAAGCAGCGCAATCGCTTTCGTTGCCAGGAATGCCCAAAACTCGAGCATATGTTGTTAATGCTCATATCTTGCTTGGTGAACCTGATGACGCTCTAGAGCGCGCGCGGGCAGCCTGATCTAAATAGGTGCAATAAATATGCGGTATTTATATGTTCGGGCTCTTGAGCGCCAGTTGCGCTCAATGGGCGTGTCTCGTTCAAAATCAACATTAATTGTTGGTAAGCTTTCAGATAGTTCTTTGAAAAGGCTTCTGCCTTGGCACTTGAGAATCAAGCTTGCAGTTGCAGTTATTTGGATTAAAATTACTAGGCCGGGTTATAGTGATGGCGCGGCAGCGAAAACTTCAGAAATTTTGCCGGCGCGAGGCTGTGCAGGATTGAAGAAGGCCAGTTCCGGAGAGAGTCCGGCGGGACGCGATAGTAAAAAGCAATGCAGGAATCATCGTGCGAACGATGTGACTGCGTCCCGCATTCGGAACTGAGGTACAGAATATGTATAACGCAAACGTGAATAATGCTCCCGCTTCTATCATGAAGAAAAATCGCGGTGGCGATATTGACTCTGAGGTCATCCTTAAAGCCTTGGAGGCTCGCGACGAAGAGATCAAGGGATTTTCTGAGAAAGCAGCAAAAGAAATCCTTTCAATTAAAGATCGCCTTATGGATCTTGAGCAAAAAGGGGCGCGCCGGCGTGGTCCGGCCACTGCTACTGGTGGCGATGCTGTAGGGAAGATGGCTGAGACCTTCACCAAGTCTTCTCAGTTTGAAATGCTCAAATCTGGTGCGCCTACTACTGGTCGCGTAACGGTTGATAACGTCAGTATCAAGGCGCTGACTAACGCAGGGCAGGGTGTTGTAGATTCAACTGGCTATAGCGCCTCCCCACAGCGGCAGGTCGGTCTGTTTAATGATCCTCGCCGCGAGCTTTCCCTGTTGGATTATCTTCCGTCATTGCCCGCCACTTCGAGCAGTTTCGAGTATGTCCAGTTGAAGGGCTATGTGAACAATGCTTCTGAGCAGGAGGAAGAAGGCCAGCAAAAAGCACAGTCTAATATCGACAGTGAACTTGAGACTGCAAATATCGCAACGATTGCGCATTGGACTCGTGCCTCCAAACAGGTGTTGGATGATACTCCTGTTCTTGGGCAGCAAATCGGCAGCCTTCTTAACTATGGGCTGCTGGAAAAGCTTGAGGCTCGTTTGATCGCTGGTCCTGGCGGTAAGGGCAAAATCAAGGGGCTTCTTGGCTATGCAGTACCGCACGAAGTTGTTGGTAGTCTGTTGCTCGTGGACGCAATCGGCCAAGCGGTGACCGCTATGAAGAATAGTGGCTGGCAAGCTCGGCTGATTATCATGAACCCGAATGATTGGTTCACGATTTCGAGTGAGCGTGACGCTGACGGCCAATATGTGCTGGGTTCTCCTCGTGATCCGGCGCCGCCTGTTCTTTGGGGGGTGCCGCTTATTACCTCTGGCTCCATGCCGGCTGGTAAGGTGCTGCTGCTCGATACGACTCAGTTGGCCATGCTCGATCGCGAGCAGCCGACACTGATGCTCAGTCGCGAGGATGGCAGCAACTTCACCTCGAACCTGGTTACCCTGCTGGCTGAGTTGAGGGCAGGGCTTGCAGTGTTCTCCGTTGGCGCTGTTCGTTCTGTCGATATCGCTCAACAGCCTGTAGTCTAGCAGAGGCCTGAGTAAAGAAGCCCGCCATCGGCGGGCTTTTTACTGTCTGTAGGGAACACGATATACGTTCTATGCGCGTGGTGTTCGAGGTCTGAGTGTCTTGTGTTCCATCGCTGAAAGCCCCGTCGATTCTGGCTTTCAGTTGATAGAGAACACATTGAACACGAAGAACACCGGGTCAGTACGGTTAATGGTTGTACCACCCCTGCACCCCATTATGTGTTGGTGCCGACAGCGAGAGAGAATGCGGCGTGGGCGAATAATCGAGCAGGGGTAGGGATGTTAAAAGTCTGAGCCTTTTGGGCTCCGAACGACGGGGGGAGCCATGTTTACCGTGAGTGCTGAAATCAAATAGGGGGGGGTCAACTGTCATAGTGAGCTGTAGCCTGTATGCCCACATGTATGCCTGAGAATATTGAATGTATATTTTCCGAGTAATATCAGTAGGTTACTGAACAGGTTAGAGGCCCGCCGGAGCGCCATCTTTCCCGCCGCTGGTTTGCCTGAAGCCAGCGCCGCGCCCAGCACCACTTCTTCCTGCTTCCGAACGCATCACCCGTCGCATCGCGGCCGGTGCGCTCATGCACGCCGGTGCGGTGCCATGGCGTCACCTTGCGTGCCGCTTACTCGGCGCTGCAGACGCGATTGCGGCCCAGGCGTTTGGCCTCGTACAGCGCGCGGTCGGTGCGGTCGATCAGGCTGGCGACGGTTTCGCCGGCGTTCAGTTGCGCGACGCCCAGCGACAGCGTGATCGGCCCCACCTCCGGTTGCGGCGTACGTTCGATGCGTGCGCGAATCCGTTCGGCCTGCTCCATCGCGGCACGCCGCTCGCAGTGCGGCAGGATCACCATGAACTCCTCGCCGCCCCAGCGCACCACGCCATCGGTCGCCCGCACGCAGGCGCGCAGCAGACGCCCGACGCGCTCCAGCACCCGGTCGCCGGCCGGATGGCCGAAGGTGTCGTTGATCGCCTTGAAGTGGTCGATATCCGCGAGGATCAACCCAAAGGGCGCGCCACCCTCGCGCGCGCCGATGTAGGTGCGCTCGAGCAGGCTTTCGCCGCCGCGGCGGTTGTACAGCCCGGTCAGCGCGTCCAGCGAGGCGGCATCGCGCAGCGCCTGTTCGTGGCGCACGCGCGCCGTCAGGTCGCGGATGATGCTGACGAAGTGGGTGCGGTTGTCGTCGCGGCCACGCACCGGCGAGATGGTCTGGTCGGCGTGAAAGATGTGACCGTTGCGGTGGCGGTCGGCGAAGGTCGCGTGGAATGGCTGGCCGGCGCGCAGGCTCTCGTAGAGGCTGGCGTAGAAGGCGTCGTCATGCTCGCCGGAGCGCAGGAACGCCGGGGTGCGACCGAGCACTTCAGCCACCGAGTAGCCGGTCATGGCCTCGAAGGCCGGGTTGGCGAACTCGATGACGCCGTTCTCGTCGGTGATCAGCACCGCGTCATGCGAGACAGCCAGCGCCTCGAAGAGCAACTGGCTGGTGTTCTGCGCCGCGACCAGTTCGGAGAAGCCGCGCTGCACCGACACGTAGTGGCTGACGGCTCCCTGCGCATCGCGAATCGGCGAGATGTTCCATTCGACCCAGTACGGCTCGCCATCCTTGCGGTAGTTGACCGTCGAGCCATGGAAGAAACGTCCGTCGCGCAGGCACTGGCGCAGCTCGTCGAGCACGTCGCGATCGGTCAGCGGGCCTTGAAGGATGTGTGGCGTCTGCCCGACCAGTTCCTCGGCGCTGTAGCCGGACAGTGCGCAGAACGCGGCATTGGCATAGAGAATCCGCGGGCCGTGCGGGGCCGGCTGCGCGTCGGTGATCAGGACCGAGTTGAAGGCCTGCTCGACTGCCTGAAGCAGCAGCTGCGGCGAGATTGCATCGGGGATGGCCTTCATGGCTTCACTCTGGCGGCAGGAACAACGTGCATTCTAGAGGCAGGCCACCGTGACGCACTTGATCGACACGCACCTGGCCACTCATCCATTAGGCGTAGTCGAAGCGCGCCGCGGATTAATCCTCCACTGCCCTGCAAGCCCGCGCGGCCTGCTCAGCGACGATGGATCGCCCGCGCGGCGTTGAGGATGCAGCGCGTCAGCTCCGGCACCGAGAACTTGGTGAGGATCTCGTTGGCGCCCACCGCCTTCGCCCGGTCGGTGCTGATGGTGCTGTCCAGCGAGGTGTGCAGCAGCACATAGATGCCGGCGTAGGTCGGGTGCTGGCGCAGCGCCTGGGTGAAGGCGTAGCCGTCCATCTCTGGCATCTCGATGTCCGAAACCACCACGTTGATTTCCTCCGGGCCGCCGTGCAGCTCATCGAGCTTGGCCAGCGCGGCGCGCGCGCCGGTGACGGCGTGGCAGGTCACGCCCAGCTGGCCCAGCGCGGCCAGCGACATGCTGCGGGCGACCTGGCTGTCGTCGACGATCAGCGCGCGCGTCTCGGTGAGCAGCTGCGCATCCTCGACGTCCAGATCAGACAGATCGGCTTCGGCCGAGGCCGGCGAGATGTTGTGCAGCACCTTTTCGATATCCAGCACCTGGATCAGCTCGCCATCCACCTCGGCGGTGCCGGTGATGAACGAGCGCCCCTTGGCGCCGTAGGGCGGCGGCAGGATCTTCGAGGTGGCGCAGCTGACGATCCGCGCCACCGACTGCACGTGCAGGCCGTGCTTCTGCCGGCTGATCTCGGTGACCACCAGGCAGCCACCGCGCGGGTCCTCCAGCGGCGCCATACCGATTGCCTGGCTCAGATCGATCACCGACAACGGCTCGCCGCGCAGGGTCGCGACGCCTTCGATGTGCGGATGCGCCTCGGGCAGCCGCGTCAGCCGCGGCATCGGGATGATCTCGCTGACCTTCAGCAGGTTGATCGCCATCTGCTTGCCGCTGCGCAGCGTGAAGAGAAGAAGCGACAGTGAATCGGCGGTGTAGGAGTTGCTCATGTCTTGCCCTGCGACTGCGTTGGCCGATGGCCGTTGCGCGGGTTATCGGCACGCCTTGGATTTCTTGCAGTCCGGCGATGCGCTTTGCCTGCCGTTCGGCGGCTGTCATCTGCCGGACGATGAATGGTCGGCAGCGCATCACGCCTCAATGTCACAATGACATCATTGTCCAGCCCTACCCCGCGCCACCACGAGTCCACCTCCATGCACGCCGACATCCGCTATTCCGTCATTCTCGAACGCACCGGGCAGACCCTGCTCGCCCAGGCCGATCTGCAGCAGCTCGAGGCCTTCTGGGACGCCCACGATGCGGAGTACGTCGGCCTGCGCATCGAGGACGAGCAGAGCCGCCACGCGCGGGTGATCGTCACCGACCAGCTGCCCGCCGAGGAAGACGCCGATCTGGTGTGACGGCGCGGCGCGTTGCACGCCACGCCTTGGGAGGCCGCTTACTGGTCGCGATCGATGTTGAACGGCGACCAGGCCTGACGCGTCGGCATCACTTCCAGGCGGTTGATGTTGATGTGATCCGGCAGCGTGGCGACGTAGAAGATCTGCTCGGCGATGTCCTCGGCGCTCAGCGGCGTGGTGCCGCGGTAGAGCTTGTCGCTGGCGGCCTGATCGCCCTTGGTGCGCACCAGGGTGAATTCGGTTTCGGCCATGCCCGGGGCGATGTCGGTGACGCGCACGCCGGTGCCGAGCAGGTCGCAGCGCAAGTTGTAGCCGAACTGCTCGACGAAGGCCTTGGTCGCGCCATAGACGTGGCCGCCCGGGTACGGCCAGTGGCCGGCCACCGAGCCGATGTTGACGATGCTGGCGCCGGCGCCGGTGGCGATCAGCGTCGGCAGCAGCGCATGGGTGACGTTGACCAGGCCGGTGATGTTGGTGTCGATCATGGTGTGCCAGTCCTGCAGGTCGACCTGCTGCGCCGGCTGCGGCGCCAGCGCCAGGCCGGCGTTGTTGACCAGGCAATCGATCTGGCGAAACTCGGCGGGCAGCTGCTCGACCACCTCCTTCACCGCGCCGGCGTGGCGCACGTCGAGGGTGGCGATGTGCACCGGCACCTTGGCCGACAGCTCGTCCTTCAGTTCTTCCAGACGCTCGCTGCGCCGGCCGGTGAGGACCAGCGCCCAGCCGGCCTCGGCGAAGCGGCGGGCAGTGGCGCGGCCGAAGCCGGAGGTGGCGCCGGTGATGAATACGATCTTCTGTTTCATGCTCTTCCTCTTTCTCTGACAGGCCCGACCGTCGTGTAGGCGACGCGGCACAAGGGGCGCGGTGACGGCGATCAGCTTAGGGGGCTGCGCCGCGAAGGCAAAGCCTTGCGTGCGCCGGCTGATCGTTGCGCTGGCGGGCAACGCTTCACCGAACGGTCATCGCAGGTTCACGGACGCTTAGCGGGACTGCAACAGAGCCTGACTACCTTCTCGTCTAGACAAGTTGGCCGACCTCCCCGGCCGCGCAGACGAGAGGGCAAGACATGAATGCGGCTATTCGAGTCGAGCGACTGAACAAGACCTTCGCCGGCAAGCAGGCGCTGTTCGACCTGGGCCTGGCGATACAGCCGGGCGAGATGGTGGCGCTGATCGGCGCGTCCGGTTCCGGCAAGTCCACGCTGTTGCGCCATCTGGCCGGCCTGGCCTGCTGCGACCGCACCGCCGGCGGGCGCATCGAGGTGCTCGGCCGCGAGGTGCAGGCCACCGGCCAGCTGCACGGCGAGGTGCGCCGCCTGCGCGCCGACATCGGCTACATCTTCCAGCAGTTCAACCTGGTCACCCGGCTCAGCGTGCTGGACAACGTGCTGCTCGGCTTTCTCGGCCGCATGCCGCGCTGGCGCGGATCGCTGGGCATGTTCACACCAGAGGAAAAGCAGCTGGCCATGGCTTCCCTGGAAAGAGTGGGGCTGGCTGATTACGCGCATCGCCGCGCGTCGACCTTGTCGGGCGGCCAGCAACAGCGCGTAGCCATAGCACGGGCGCTGACCCAGCGCGCCGAAGTCATCCTGGCCGATGAACCTATTGCCTCGCTCGACCCGGAATCGGCGCGCAAGGTCATGGATATTCTTGCCGACATCAACGAGAAAGACGGAAAGACCGTAGTGGTCACCTTGCATCAGGTCGACTACGCCGCGCGCTATTGCAAGCGGGTTGTTGCGCTGAAATCCGGGCACATTCATTTCGATGGATCGGTTGACGCGCTGGACGGCGTGTTCCTCAACGATCTTTATGGCGGCGACCTTGATACATCCCTGGTCCTCGCCAGCCATACCGCGCGACCACCGGCGCGGCCTTCCATGTCTTTGATTGCAGCCTGATAGCGGTGTTGAATCAGGCTGGTCTTTTTAACGTACTTGTCTAGACAACCGACTCGGCAAGCTGTGAAGCACTACTGGAGTATTGACATGTTTAAAGCCATACAGCGCGTTCTGCTGACTTCCACCGTAACCGGCATGGCCATGATGAGCCACGCCCACGCCGCCGAAACGAAGGAACTGAATTTCGGCATCATTTCGACCGAGTCATCGCAGAACCTGAAGGGCATGTGGGACCCGTTCCTTGCAGAGATGAGCAAGCACACAGGCATGAAAATCAATGCCTTCTTTGCCCCGGATTACGCCGGCATTATCCAGGGTATGCGTTTCAACAAGGTGGATGTCGCCTGGTACGGCAACAAATCCGCCATGGAGGCCGTCGACCGCGCCGGCGGCGAAGTTTTCGCGCAAACGGTGGCGGCTGATGGCAAACCAGGCTATTGGAGCCTGCTGATCGCGCACAAAGACAGTCCTTTGGCCTCGGTCGAGGACATGCTGAAAAATGCCGCGAATCTTACGTTCAGCAATGGCGATCCCAACTCGACTTCAGGTTATTTGGTACCGGGCTATTACGTTTTTGCCAAGAACGATGTCGAGCCCAGCAAGATTTTCAAGCGTACCTTGAACGCCAGCCATGAAGTCAATGCGCTCAGCGTTGCGAACAAGCAAGTCGATGTCGCCACCTTCAATACCGAAGGCATGGAGCGTCTGGAGGAAACGAATCCGACCAAGGCAGCCCAGTTGAAAGTGATCTGGAAATCACCATTGATTCCTGCCGACCC
>LNAP01005136.1_pt1 | contig 15086 bp, 15 predicted proteins | sample 602601 | NCBI WGS metagenome assembly LNAP01 (sample SAMN02440304, study PRJNA202911) | soil metagenome | biome: Subtropical and temperate rainforests or woodlands; isolation source: soil samples (1 kg each in a 20% v/v slurry with milli Q water) were... ...
CCATCGGTGGGCGCGGCGGGGCGGCGCAGTTGATGAACACCGGAATCAGCGGCGGCGCCTTGCCGGCATCGAACAGGATCTCCAGCAGCTGCGTGAAGCCGTGGTCCACCGTCATGCGCTGCGAGAGGGCCACGTCCACGCCGTCGGCATGCACCGCCTCGACCAGCCGCTGTGCCAGCTCGCCGGCCACCGGCAGCGGACCGGTGGCGGTCTTCCAGTCGCCGACCGACTCGGCCGCCGCGCCGATGCAGAAGCTCGGCATCAGCTGATAGAAAAAGCCGTTGAAATGGTCCGGCGCGAATTCGATCACCAGGTCGGGCGCGAAGGCCTGTACCCAGGCACGAGCTTCGGCCAGGCACGCGTCGACTTCGGCGGCGATGCCCGGCCCCGGATCGAGGTAATCCTTCAGCGGCGTGTGGGACGCGAACAGCGCGGCCAGCGGCATGGCACGCTAGCCCCGGCCGCCGAGAAAGCCGATGTGCAGGTCATTGAAGCGCGGCGCGTCCTCGAACTGCGGCCAGTGGCCGCAGCGCTCCATCACTTCAAGCCGGGCGTTCGGGATCAGGTCGGCAATGCGCTGGCCGACGCTCACCGCGGCGGTCGGGTCCTTGTCCGTCCACAGCACCAGCGTGGGCGCCTTGATGGCTGCCCAGTCGGCGTCGGTCAGGTTGTTGCGGCGGCGGATGTCCGGCTCCTGCAGGCACAGGATGTGCGGCATGGCGGCGCGCATGGCCGGCTGCGCGTAGATGGCCTGGCGGCAGGCGACCAGATCGTCGGTGACGACCGCCGGGTCGGCCATCAGCCACTCCAGGCGCGCCTTGATGGTCTCCCAGCTCGGGTTTTCCACCGCCGCCGTGCTGAGCGTTTTTATTCGCTCCATCACGCCCAGGTCCAGCGTGGCGCCGCCGGTGGTGTTCAGCACCAGCCGGTCCACCCGGTCCGGGTATTCGAGTGCGAAGCGCGCCCCGACCCAGCCGCCCAGCGACTCGCCGGACAGATGCACGCGGTCGAAGCCCAATGTGTCGAGCACCGCACGCAGGTGCCGCACGTAGACGCTGATCTCGTACGGCGCAAGCGGCTTGTCGCTCCAGCCGTGGCCGACCAGGTCGATGGCGTAGGTGTCGAAGTGCTCGCCGTGGGCGATCAGGTTTCGCGTGTAGGCCTCGGCGTGGCCGCCGGTGCCGTGGATCAGGATCAACGGCGGCATGCCGCGCTCGCCGGCATGCAGGTAGCGGGTGCGGATGCCGCCGGCGGCCAGATACCCCTGGCTGAAGCTGCCGGCGCGAAGATCCGCCCAGAAACTGTGGTGCGTGCTCATAGCGTGCTCATGAAGCGGTCGAGGTGGTCCAGATAGTACGACTTGCGCCCGTACTCCCTTTGAATGCCGGCCAGCAGCGCGCCGTACTCGCCGGCGTAGTTCATTTCGTACAGCTCGTGGCGGGCGCCGAACTCGCTGCCGCAGATGTCCCAGGCCAGGCGCAGCAGCTGCGCCTTGTCGCGGCCACCGATACCGGCGCCGCGCAGCGCCCGTTCCAGGTCCGCGCCGATCGGCGAATCGAACTCGTGCATGGAGTTTGGCAGCTGCACCAGCCCGCCGCCGGCCACCTTGCGGATCATCTGCACCGCGCGCGGGTAGACCACCGGGCCCAGCGCGCGCCCGCACTGCAGGGCGAAAAGGTCCGGATACAACACGCCGTTTTCGGGGTCCAGCGTGGCCTGGAGCTCGGCCGAGCGGGTGGTGTTGCGGATGGCTTCGAGGTTCATCACCGCCTCGCCCAGCATCTCGATCACGTCCTTGCGCGTGTCGATGCCGCTGGCCTGCGCCACCCGCAGCAGCACCGCGTACACGAAGCCGAGCTTGGTTTCCAGGCGCACGTTGGTCTGGTGGGCGGTCAGCTCGCGCATGCGCGTGTCGCGGTACATGCGGTTCAGCAACCCAATGTCCTCGTGCAGGAACACCCGCTCCCAGGGCACCAACACGTTGTCGAACACCACCGTGGCGTCCATTTCGTCGAACTGCGCGGACAACGGGTAGTCCTTGCGCCGGCCGGGGTGCGCGAACGACGGCCGGCAGATCGTTTTCAGGCCCGGCGTGTTCATCGGCACCGCAAACACGTTGGCGTACGGCTCCTCACCCGGCTGAAAGGTCGGCGGGAAGGGCCACACCAGCAGCTCGTCCGCGTACGGCGCGGCGGTGGCGATGCGCTTGGCGCCGTGCACCAGCAGGCCGTCTTTGGTGCGCTCCTTCACGTGCAGGGTGATGGTGGGGTCGGTCTGCTGGTGGCGCAGCTTGCCCTTGTCCAGCTGCGGGTCCAGCAGCGCGTGGGTCAGGAACAGATCGTTGCTGGCCACGTGCCGGTAGTAGGCCACCACCGCATCCGCACGTTCTTCGGAGAACTCGGCAAAGAAGCTGCGCTTGGCGGCCAGCGAGGCCATCATCACGTTCAGGAAATCCGGGCTGCGGCCCATCATGCCGCAGGTGGCCTCGGCCCAGATGCGGTAGGCCTCGCGCTTCAGGCGCAGCTGCTCGGGCGTGCGCGGAATCTGGAACGGCCGGGCGATGCGCTCGCCAAACTCCGGGCAATCCACGGACAGGATGTCGCGGTGCTGCGGGTCGTGCTGCATGTCGTACAGCGTGGCCAGTGACTTGACTGACGCCGCGAATGGCTCGAACGAGGCCACATCGCGCACGCGCTCGCCGTCGTACCAGACCTCGCGGTCGTCCTTCAGGCCCGCCAGGAACTGCGCGCCGGTTCGAATGCTCATCGTCTGACTACCTCGTTCGATCAGCGCTGCGAGGCATCGCGCCACAGGTCGCCGGTGAATTCCTGTCGCAGCGTCGGCTGGAAGCGTTCCAGCTCGATGCCGAGCCTGGGCAGCACTTTCTCCACCAGCAGATCGTTGCTCTTGAGCAGGGCATCGATCGGCATCGGGCCGACCGAAATCCACGGCACGATCAGGTTGGTGTTCAGGGTCTTGAGCATGCGTTCGAGCAGGCGGGTGACGGTGTCCACCGAGCCGCACAGCGAATAGCCGCGCTCGCGCACGGTGGCGGCGGTGTTGGCGATCTCGCCCTGCTCGCCCGGATTGCGCAGCGCCTCGTTGAAGCCGAACCAGTGGTGCCAGCGCGGCCACACGTAGCCGAGGCCGTTTTCCATCAGGGCGACGGCTTCCTGGTCCGTGTCGGCGATCAGGATTTCGCGAAAGTGCCCCAGGCCGCGGCCCCATTCGAGCTGGCGCCCGGCCTCCTGCGCGGCGCCCTGAAAGGCGTCGATACAGCCGCGCACAAGCTCGTCGATGGGCGTGAACAGGATCGGGATGACCTCGTTTCTGGCCGCCCATTGCAGGGTGGCCGTGCTCATCGTGAACGGGATGTAGCTCTCGATCGTGGCCGGGTCCTGCAACGTCATCGGCGCGATGCCGACCTTCTCGAGCATGCCGTCGGCGCCGACCATGCCCGGCGCCATGTCCAGCGTGGCCGGGTGATTCCAGGGGATGCCCGGCGGCGGCAACTGCCAGTGCTGGCCCTGGTGCCGGAACAGCGGCTCGCGCCAGGCGCGACGGATGATGTCGTAGTGCTCGGCGAACAGCTCGCGGTTGGTGCGGTCGTGTTCCTGGTATTTCGGGTCGTTGGCGGCGGTCGACCAGGCATTGAATTTCTGCCCGATGGTGGCCACGTGGCGGGCCTGATATCCGCGCGCGAAGCCGGCCATCATGCGGCCTTCCGAGAAGTGATCCAGCATGGCCAGGTCCTCGGCCATCAACAGCGGATTGCGCGCCGGCAGCACGTTGCCCATCTGGCCGATGCGCAGCTTGCGCGTGAGCCCCGCCGCCCAGGCGCCCAGCAGGATCGGGTTGTTGGAAAGCTCCAGCCCCTCCAGGTGAAAGTGGTGCTCCGAGAAGGCGACGAAGTCGAAGCCGATGTCGTCCAGTTGGCGGATCAGCCGCGCGCTGTCGCGCAGCGTGTTCTGGTAGAAATTCGGGTTCTGGCCGGCGAAGCCTTGCTCGTACTGCGCAATCGTGGCCCCGGCGCTGGGCAGCAGAAAGGCGCCCAGCCTGATCTTGTCGGTCATCCTGCATCCTCCTCACGGGCCGCCAGCCGAACGTTGGCAAGGCCGAAAATAACGAACATTCGTTTCGTTAGAATACTAATATGTTAGTTGAAGGTTCAAGCCACGCCGCCCGCCGCGGCAAGGCGCCACGCGCCGGCCACGCCTACCAGCACCTGAAGGCGCGCATCCTGGAAGGCGACCTTGGTCCCGGCGACCGGCTGTCCGTGCTGGCACTGGCGCAGGCACTTGCGTGCAGTCGGGTGCCGGTCATGGAGGCCCTCAAGCGCCTGCAGGCCGAGGGTTTGATCGACATCGTGCCGCAGGTCGGCTGCCAGGTGGCGGCGCCCACGGCCGGCAACGTGGAGGATTTCTTCGCCGCCTTTGCCGCGGTGGAAGGCACGGTTGCCCAGCTGGCGGCGCAGCGGCGTAGCGAGGCCGACTTGATCGCGTTCGGCCAGACCCTGGCGCGCATCGACCAGGCATTGCAGAACGCCGGTGGCCCGCAGGATCGCGACCCCGTCTACCGGCGCCTGAATCGCGATTTTCACAGCGCCATCCACGCCATGGCGTGTGCCCCGGCTGCGAGCGAAATCGCCGCCGCGCTTTGGGATCGCAGCGATTTCCTGATCAAGGTGGCGTTCGGCTCCCTCTACTTCTCGCCGTGCGTCCGTGCCGCGCACGCCGCCGTGTGCGCGGCCATCACTACCGGCGACGCTGCCGCCGCCCAGGCGGCGATGACGCAGCATCTGGAGCAGGTCGGTGCCGCGGTGGCGGCGCGGCTGCGCGAGATGGACTCGGGGCGATGACGCTTTGCCCTGCAGCAGGCGCAAGCCGCCCACAGATTGTACAAATCCTGTCATTTGCACGGCAAGCTGCTTTTCGAGGCGCGCAGAATTCTCAGTGCTTTCCGGGTGACCGCCGGTGAAATCAAGGGACGCTCACGCGTCGATCTACCCGACCTTCAGGCAGAAGGTCGAGACAAGGGTTTGCTCATGGACGTCAATGCCGGTTCGGCGCGCGAGTTGCGCTCGAAGCTCGCCCAGCGTGGCTATCGGCTCAATCCCCCGTCAGGTCCGGTAAATACCTGTGACGGTTTCGCCCCCGGCCCAGGGCGTCGGTACCGTCGAAAGTACCGACGAAATATCGGCTATCAATGGACGCGAGCGGACAGTAGCGGCCTACGCATAGGCCGGAAAGCTCGGTTTTACGCGGGTTTTCGGCGCTATGCGGCGCTATGCGAACGGAGGCGTGGAGGCTAGGGCCGGAATCGAACCGACGTACGCGGCTTTGCAGGCCGCTGCATGACCACTCTGCCACCTAGCCGGGGCCGGAAACGACTGGCCGCGCACGGGGCGCGGCCAGGAAAAGACATGGAGCGGGAAATCAGACATTTACTAGGCGCGTAAGTCGTTGTTTCCCGAACACTTTCTTCGCCGAGGTGACCAGCGAAGACCTAGATTGTAGCCTAGTTTTTGGCCCCCGCCAACAAGATCGTCCAAAGAGTTCCACTGGCGTCCATAGACCCGCACTCAGCACGCCGGACCCACACTCGTCACAACGTCGTCAGCGACGGTCTCGAACTGGCCGCCTGTGCCCCTGCTCTCGGTGCCCGCACCGCTACCGCGATGACGTCCAGGCCGACCCTCTCGGTGCTGGCTCAGTTCGGATGCCAGCTACGAGCCGCATGCACCGCGCATTGCGTAGCTCGTCCGCGCAAATCATGCAGGAAGAACGCGCACCCTAGTCGTGGCGCGTCAGCGCGCGATTCTTTGTCGCTATATCAGGATGCTGGGCAAGCATGACAGGCTGGGGGTTCACCGCGTCCTTGTGGACGTCGGGCAGCGATTGCGAGCCCTTCGCGCCTCGTGAAACCGCTGGCATATCAGGCCATACCCAAACGGTTTTGCGAAGATCGCCGCTACTTATGACGCTGCTACTGTGCGCGTCGCTTTCGAGTCTGCCAGCGGCAGGCCCGACCATCTTGCGACTCACTGAATTCTTGCACATCGAGCACACGACGGCTACCTGCAACACAAGCCGGTGAGAAGTACTCAGGCCCCATGACGAAGCGGACCTCGGGACCCGCTTCATGCACAGACAACACGCCAACCTTCCGGCTGGCGCCAAAGGAGTCGGCCATGTAGTTCTCCTGGAAGGAGATGGGAGCATGAACAACAATGCACCAACATCAAAGGTGTTCTACCGCCCGATCGAAGCCTCCATACGCTGGACCGGGCTGCTGCGATTCGAGCAAATCATCCTGGCCTCGATTTCGTCGCCAAGGAACCTGCCACTGTCGTTGGACTGCCCGCGTTGGGGCGAACTGAGGCTGTACACCGAACGCATCTACGACGGCATCCTCAATGGAGAACTGCCCTTCGGGCAGAACGGCATCACGACACGCGATACCGCACTGATCGACGCCCCTGATCTGACGGTGCGCCACGTCGATCTGAAGCGCTGGATGCAGCAGCACTATCCCGAGCAGCGACCCGGCTTTCTCTTCTCCCGCAGCGAGCGCATCGCCCATCCATTCATCTCGTTGGAGACCGGCCAAGCCATGCTGATTGAACGGCTCGCTCTTAAATCTGCCTTGGAACAGTGCAAGCGCCAACTGCACGAACTGCAAGACAAGCACGACGCGCTGCTCAAGCAGTCCACGGTGATTCCTGCATGCGCGCAGTGCCCAATCAGCGATCGGGCCGAGGCCACCTACCTGCACATCATCGGCACGATGCTGGAACTGATGCTCGGCCAATCCCCATCGGGCACACCGTACTCCAGCTTCAACAGCCAGGAAGCCATCGCTACCGCGATGATCGCGCATCACGGCGAACTCATGGGCATTACCGATCGCACACTGCAAGCCAAGTTTGCACAGGCCCGCCGCAAGCTGCGATCCGCCGTCTCCTGATATTTGCAAGCCCGTATCTGCGGTCGCGGAAACCGCATTTGCGGTGGTCTGGGACAGAAGCCGACATTTGAATAGGTGTCACGCCAACAAACGCCACTGAGCGTTCAGGAGTGACCGCCATGTCGCAAGCACCTGTACTGCCGCCCAACGAGCGCCGCATCCTGCGCCTGGAAGAAGTCGAAGCGAAGTCCGGCTTCAAGCGCGCCCACCTCTACAACCTGATGCGCGCCGGCAAGTTCCCCAAGGCGCTGCGCCTGGGCGTGCGCGCCGTTGGCTGGGATTCCATCGAGATCGATGAGTGGATCGCCGAGCGCGTCAACAGCCGGGCCTGACCCGTTCTCCCGCGGACTTTCCATCCTCACACGGAGAACGCCATGCAGGTCGTATCCATCATTTCAACGAAGGGCGGCGTGGGCAAGACCACCACGGCCGCCAACCTGGGCGGACTCGCGGCGGATGCGGGGCTGCGCGTGCTGCTGCTCGACCTCGACGTGCAGCCCACCTTGTCGTCCTACTACGAGCTGGGCCATCGCGCGCCTGGCGGCATCTATGAATTGCTGGCCTTCAACGAGCGCGACCTCGGCCAGCTCGTGTCCCGCACGATCATCACAGGCCTGGACCTGGTGCTCTCCAACGATCACCGGGGCGAGCTGAACACCTTGCTGCTGCACGCGCCGGACGGACGCCTGCGGCTACGGCACCTGCTGCCCGTGCTTGCACCTCTCTACGACCTGGTGCTGATCGATACCCAGGGCGCGCGCTCGGTGACGCTGGAGATGGCGGTGCTCGCCTCCGATCTCGCGCTGTCGCCCGTGACCCCGGAAATCCTCGCCGCCCGCGAGCTGCGGCGCGGCACCATGCAGTTGCTGCAGGACATCGCGCCGTACCGACACCTGGGCATCGAACCGCCGCCACTGCACCTGCTCATCAACCGCGTCCATCCGGTGTCCGCGAACGCCCGGCTGATCCAGCAGGCCCTGCGCGACCTGTTCCAGGACCACGCCGGCATCCGCGTGCTGGCCACCGACGTGCCGGCCATCGAAGCCTATCCGCGCGCCGCGACGCGCGGCCTGCCGGTGCATCGGGTCGAGTACCGCCAGCCACCGGGCAGAGTCGCCGCCGCCGCGCTCGACACGATGCGCGGCCTCGCTGGCGAACTGTTCCCGCAATGGCAGCACCGATTTGCCACGGTGTCCGGCCGCCCGCCATTCCCTCTTGATACCGGGAGGTCCCATGGCGAACGCACATGAACTGGCCCGAGGCCACAAGCGGCTGCGCGCCCTGATCGAGTTCGCCGTCGGCGAGGGCTGGCACGTCAAGCGCACGCCAGGCGGCCACCTCAAATTCACCAAGGCCGGCTGCGCCGCCATCTACACCAGTTCGACGGCCAGCGACCACCGGGCGGCGCTCAACGCCCGCGCGCAGATTCGCCGCGCCGAGCGCGAGGCCCAGTCTCCAGCGCAGGGAGGCCGCCATGGCTGAGATGACCTCCCAGCAGATGGCCGGCAAGCTGCTCGCGGCCGGGTTCGAGCGCAGCGGCCCGTCCACCCCGGCCTTGAGCGACCCGATCGCCGACACGCCCATGGTCGTGACCCTGGACCAGTTGCGCCCCTACGACCACGACCCCAGGAAGAAGCGCAATCCGGCCTACGAGGACATCAAGGCATCCATCCGCGAGCGCGGCCTGGACGCGGCGCCAGCGATCACCCGGCGCCCGGGCGAGGACCACTACATCATCCGCAACGGCGGCAACACACGTCTGGCGATCCTGCGCGAACTGTGGTCGGAGACCAAGGACGAGCAGTTCTTCCGCATATCGTGCCTATTCCGGCCGTGGCCCAGCCGCGGCGAAGTCGTGATGCTGACCGGCCACCTGGCCGAGAACGAATTGCGCGGGGGGCTCACGTTCATCGAGCGCGCCCTCGGCGTCGAGAAGGCGCGTGAGTTCTACGAGCAGGAAAATGGCACCGCCCTGAGCCAGTCCGAGCTGGCCCGCCGCCTCGCCGCCGATGGCTTCCCGGTCCAGCAGTCCCATATCAGCCGAATGAACGACGCGGTGCGCTACCTCCTGCCGGCGATCCCGACCGTGCTCTACGGCGGGCTCGGCCGCCACCAGGTCGAACGCCTGTCGGTCATGCGCAAGGCCTGCATGCTCGCGTGGGAGCGCTACGCCAAGGGCCGCACGCTGGTGCAGGACTTCGACGACTTCTTTCAGGAGGTGCTGTCGCAGTTCGACACGCAGGCTGACGAGTTCACCCCCCAGCGTGTGCAGGATGAGCTGATCGGCCAGATGTCCGAACTGCTCGGCATCGACTACGACGTATTGGCGCTTGACCTCACCGAATCCGAAAGCCGCCATCGCGCTCTGGTCAGCGATCCGACCCCACCATCGGCACCGCCCGCGCTGCCTGAGCCTGGAGCCTTGGCACGCCCGTCCGTCGCACCAACCCCATCGGCCCCGACGCCGGCGGCCACGCCTGGGGCGCGCGACCGCGAGGGCGGCTCGAAGACGGACGACTCACCCGCAGGAAGCCCCGTGGCTGCTCCTGGTGATTTGCTGCAGGGGCACATCGTTTCGCCTGCACCGACGACGGAGCGGCTGCAATCCATTCAGCGGATGGTCGCCGACGAGTTGGGGGACGCGCTGCCCGATTTCTCGGCCAATGTCTTGCAGTCCATTCCCGTCCAGGCGGGCGGTCTCTACCCGATTTCCGACGTCTGGCACATCGACGCGGGCCTGGACACGCCCGATCGCCTGCGCATCCACATCGCGCAGTTCGCACGTGAGATCACGGGCGAGGCCGGCCTCGATCAGTGCATCGAGGACCGCGCGGACGGTGTTGGCTTCGCATGCCATGCCAGCGCGCAGCCCCCATCACCGCAGGGCCGCGCCGTGCTGGCATTGCTGGCGAGCCTGTCAGGCCAGAGCTTCACCGATGCCGATCTGGACGGCGGGCAGCTTGCCGCCGAGCTGGCGGCGCTGCTGCACGGCCATGGCGATGCGCCCCGGCGCTTGAGCGACACCGCGCTGGTCAAACTGTTCCGATTGCTGCGCCTGGCCCGGCGCCTGCTGGACCTGGAATCCGGCACCGCAGGCCCTGGGGCGTGAAGGAAGGAGACCAGCATGTCTGCCTCGCACCCGCTCAACCAAGCCGTCATCGCCCAGGCGCTCTACGACCTGCGCAACGGCCAACTGCGCCGCTGCAAGGCGATGGGTTTCAGTGAGGCAGAGCTGGATGCGCTCAAGCATCCCGCCATGGTGAGCGTGCTGGCCAACGCCAATGTCTCGTGGTGTTCCGTGTCCGTGAACCGCGAGGTGCTCCGGCGTCTGCTCTCGCAGGCGCAGGACGTGGAGAAGGAAATCGCGACCGTCGATCGCATGTTGCGCCTGGGGGCCAGCACGGAAATGGTCAGCCGCTTCTATGGCCTGACCCATCAGGAAGTCGCCCTGCGCCGTGAGGTGCTGGGCCTGCCCAAGCGCAAGGGGCGTCACCCTGTCCTGGACGAGAAACAGGACGTCGAACTGTGGCGGCGCTGGAAAGCCATCACCAGCAGCAGGAATGTGGACCTGGAGGACGAGACCTCGATTCTCGACGCGGCCATGGACCTCGCCGGAGGCATGGATTTGCCGCTGTCGGTGGTCTGGGCCGCGATCAAGTCGTGGGTCGATCAGGGATTGGGTTGAGCCATGGCCGTGGACGACACTGCACCACGCCATGGCCCCGTCGCACTCGCTGACCTGTTCGATGCGGCGCTGAAAGACCTTGCGCCCACGCCCACCCCCACGCGCATGCCTATACCTGCGCCATCACCTGCGACACCGGCCGCGTCCGGCGATGCGTTCCTCTTCAGCGGCAACCGGCATGAGACCGTGCCGCGGCGGTTGTTCCTCGACCGTCGCCTGACGCCGCTGGAGCGCAACGCCTGGCAGGTATTCCGGCTGATGCAGGGCGACGATGGCGTGACCGCCTTCCCGACGTATGAGCAGCTTCGGCCCTGGCTGGCCTCGATGCCCTGCGCTGGGCTGGCATCGCACGAAACCGTGGCGCGGGCGCTGACGCTGCTGCGCCTGACCCGTTGGCTGAGCCTGGTGCGGCGACGGCGCGACGCCAAGACCGGCCGCATCCTCGGCAACCTCTATGTCCTGCACGACGAGCCGCTGACGCCCTTTGAAGCGATGCAGCTCGACCCGGACTACCTGCAGCTCGTCAGCCAGGCGCTCGGCCACTCGGCCAAAGCCGTGCAGATCGTGGGCCTGCACACCCTCAAGGAAATCGGCGAAGACCCGATGCTGGCCGGGCGCACCCTGCCGTCAAGGCTGCAAGTCCTGGCCGAACGCCTCGCCAACCAGGGCATCACGGCGACCGAAAGTTATCCACAAGATGATGCCACTCACAATTCCGAAGAAGGGGAATCGAGCCTTCTTCGGAATCCTGATGACCCCACTTCGGATTCCGAAGCAGGCCCGAAACCCGCGCCAGACGGCTCTCTTCGGAATCCGAAGCAGGCCCGTACAGTACGTAGTAGTCGTATGAATGAAGTACGTACTACCGCGCAGGCGCAGGCACAGGCGCGCGCGCTGGGCGACCTGCAATGGCCCAAACGCTTCGCGGAACTGAAGGCAGAGCAGCAGGCAGGTGCGCGGGTGGCATTGCAGCAGGTCGATGCCGCGCTGAGGCAGGCCGTGCTGGACGAATGGGCCACGCGATGCAGCAGCCACGGCATCCGCAATCCTGCGGGGTATCTGTTCGGCATCATCCAGCGGGCCAACGCCTGGGCCAAGAAAGACGCGCCATCGGCACACGCTCCGCCGAACGAGCGGCTACCAGCAGCACCGCCACCATCCCAGCCGCAGGGCAAGCCGGTGCCGCCAGAAGTCGCCAGGCAGCACATCGAGCGGCTGCGCAACCTGCTCGCCAGCAAGTGAGCGGGCCTGCAAGGCGGTGAAGTGGATGCCAGTGGCTTCCAGTAGAGCTATCCCCAGGGGATAGTTCCACTGACGGCTACACGTCGAACCGCTGCACGCCAAGCCCCGATCGCCTGCGGCGGGATCGGCCTTGTCCGCGCTTGACCCGGGCGCGCAGCGTTCCTTGGCGCTCCATGGAACTATCCCCAGGGGATAGTTCCACTGACAGCTACGACGTCGAACCGCTGCACGCCAAGCCCCGATCACCTGCCGTGGGATCGGCCCTGTCCACGCTGATCCAGGCGTGCAGCGTTCCTTGGCGCTCCATGGCGCTATCCCCAGGGGATAGCTCGCGCCGCATGCACCCGCTGCGCCGTGAACCGGGGACTGGCGGGTTTCGGTTTGTTGACTGACTGCCTTCCGCCACCTGCCGAAGCTGTCCGCTCTTTTCCAACAACGAGCGGACACCATGGCAACGACCAACGAACCCCTGCAACTGAATCTCGGCTCCTTGCGCAGCGCGATGTCGCTGACGCTGCACACGCACCACGCCTCGCGCATTTGGCACGGCCGCGCCGCCGCCGAGGGACGACCGGGGATCGTCGGCCTGAACGGCTACATCGCCCAGATGAACAAGATGCGGCGCGGCTCGGAGCAGGACGACCCGTACAGCGACTTCTGGATGCTGCGCATCGAGGACGAAGGCCACGCTGCAATCGCTGCGCGAGCAGGTGGACCAGGCCCTGGCGAGCGTGCCGCCGGCACTCACCCTGGGCGAGAACCTCAACGTGCAGCCCGTCAAGCTGCCGCTGTTCGTCAATGCGCAGTTGGGCTTTGCCGCGGTGTATCTGCTGGCCGACTACGACGACATCGCCCGCAAGCTGATCCTCGCGCACCACACCGCACTCATCGACCGCAGCACCTTGGAGCGCTGGCTCAACGAGGGCGCGCACGCGCTGCGCAGCCTGTTCTCGCTGGCCCAGCAGTACCGCTACTCGGGCTGCACCCGCGACGACTTCGCCGCGAAGAATGCCGCAGCGCGGGCGGCGCTGGAGAAGTACGGCGAGTTGCCGCAGGACGTGCTGGAGGGCACGCGCCGCTCGAAGTTCGCGCCGCCGATCGTGCGCCGTGGCCTGCAGCAGCGCGGTGACGGACCTGCCGCAACCGCATCGCCCAGCGACGAGGCCACCACCACCGAGGCACCCGAGACCACCGCGGGCGAGGACGCGCAGGCATGAGCGACCCGAACCGCGACACCCGCTACTTCCGCCCGCTGCAACAGGCCGCCTTCATGCGGCTGGAACACGCAGGCTCTCTAAAAGGCCTTTTGAAGCCCTTTAAAGGTAAAGGGGACTTGGAGGCCTGGGCCAGCCAGTGCTTCGCCATGCGCGACGAGTTGATTGGCTTGGCGCAGCGACAGGTGCTGCCACAGGCGGTCGGGCATCCCTTCCACCTGCTGCCCATCGAGTTAGCCCAGCAGACCACTGGCGCAGGCACGGTGTTTTTGCGCTGGCGCAAGCACGACCGCTCGGCCATGGGCGTCGCCTTGTGGCAAGAGCTGATGGCGAGCACCAGCACGCCGGTCAACCTGCTGGCCGACCTGCACGCGATCGAGCTTCAGCGCATCACGCTGAACATGCAGATCAGCCTGTTGCACACCTTGGGCAGGCAGGCCCAGGAGTGTGCCAGCAAGGCCGCCGAGGCGGAAGACGCCTACCTGCGCCGGCTCAAGTCCACACAGCCCACCCTGCGCGATCGGTAATCGCGCAGGGCACCCCAGCACGCGCCCGCCGCCAACCAGGTGCGGGTATTTCAACCACCACGGAGATTGCAACATGAGCACGCATTTTTCTGGCGAGGGCAACATCGGCTCGCCCCCCGAGTACCGGGAGTTTCCCAACGGCAACGACGAACCCAGTCGCCTTCTGCGCCTGAACGTCTATTTCGACAACCCCATTCCCAAGAAGGATGGCATTTTCGAGGATCGCGGCGGCTTCTGGGCGCCGGTGGAAATCTGGCACCGCGACGCCGCGCACTGGAAGGACCTGTACCAAAAAGGCATGCGTGTGCTGGTCGTCGGCCGCATGGAACGCGAACCCTGGACGGACAACGAGGATCAGCCGCGCGAGACCTGGCAGATCAACGCGCGCAGCGTTGGCATCCTGCCGTTCCGCATCGAGTCCGTGACCCTCAGCCCCAGGCAGCAGGAGACCGCGCAGGAGGCGCAGCCGAAGCCCCTGGCCGCCCAGGAACCGACCGCGCCGAAGGAGCCGAAGCGCAGGAAGTGACCCGGCATGGGGCGACGGCAGTCGTTCGTCGCCCCATGCCCTCGCGAGCTATCCCCAGGGGATAGCTCCATCAACGTCCACCGGCTTCCACGCGCTCCCGAAAACCGCGGCTCCCGGTCCGCACATCCCCGGCCGAACGCCACTCTTGTCCCCGCCATCCCATCCCGTGAAAGTGGTCGCCACCGCATGCGGCTTGTTTGCTGCTGCCGCTGGTGGTGCTCGGCATCCTCGATTCCAGCAACTCAATGAACCACGGAAATCGGATGGACGGACATGCGGCTGTTCTTGTGCGAGAAGCCCTCCCAGGGATTCTCGGCGCGACACAGCGCGGTGAAGGCTGCCTCAGCGGCTCCGGCGTCACCGTCACCTGGTGCATCGGCCATCTCGTAGAAGCGGCAGCCCCCGAGGTCTATGACGCGGCGCTCAAGCGCTGGTCGCTGGAGCAGTTGCCCATCATTCCCCAGCACTGGCGCGTCGAGGTCAAACCAAAGACCGCCACGCAATTCAAGGTCGTCAAGGCGCTTCTGGCGAAGGCGACCCATCTGGTCATCGCCACCGATGCCGACCGCGAGGGCGAGCTGATCGCCCGCGAGATCATCGACCTGTGCGGCTACCGCGGCCCCATCGAGCGGCTATGGCTGTCGGCGCTCAACGATGCGTCGATCCGCACCGCGCTCGGCAAGCTGCGGCCGTCTTCCGACACGCTGCCGATGTACTACTCGGCACTGGCGCGCTCGCGCGCTGACTGGCTTGTGGGCATGAACCTCAGCCGGTTGTTCACCGTGCTGGGCCGGCAGGCAGGCTACGACGGCATACTGTCGGTCGGGCGCGTCCAGACGCCGACCTTGAAGCTCGTCGTGGACCGCGACCGCGAGATCGCGGCCTTCAAGTCGGTGCCGTTCTGGGCCATCGACGTGTCCCTGTCC